>Ga0307509_10000150_pt1 | contig 106920 bp, 116 predicted proteins | sample 10_EM_MG_FD_202245 | JGI IMG/M metagenome (GOLD analysis project Ga0307509, IMG submission 202245) | Populus trichocarpa ectomycorrhiza microbial communities from riparian zone in the Pacific Northwest, United States - 10_EM | ecosystem: Host-associated > Plants > Roots > Unclassified... | reverse complement strand
CGCTAATCTACCATTTTCGCTTTCGCCGAGAACATGATTATGCCAGTATGACTACGCCGATGAGAACTAGAACGTTCAAAGCTATTCAATTCAGAACCGCCTTCTTTCAATGCTACCAGCAATCATAAACCCCCAGCCCAACCACCATAAGAGGAAAGAAAGAAGAAAACGAGTTTGAAATAAGCGGAAAAAAATGTAACCAAAGAAACCCGAATATCCCCAGATACCGCGATAAAATTCATCAAAATCCCGAAGGGTTAGGGCTAACCATCATTCCGGGGGGTGGGACCGGCTTGAATGGGCTTGCCTTGCCCGCATTTGGTGAACCAATCTCTCCAGGAACCCCGTGAAAGCCAGAACTAGAGGGTGCCCCAGGCGCTTGGTGCAATGGAGTGCCATCGACACCAAGTAACTCACGACCTTCAAACCTAACCAATGTCCTCCCATCCGTATCGTGCGTCACCGCAAGAATTCCACCACCATTGAGTTCATCCCCCTCAATGTCTAGGATTTCAGCAAGATCCTTCATGAGGATTTGCATGTCTGGGTGGGATACTTGTTCCATGGCTCTCAGCAGGGTAGAGACTTCAACAAAGTTATTGTTCTCTCCCCCCAACTCGCGACATGTTTTGCACGCTAGGGCCCGGATGTGATCGACCCTATTAATTCGGCGGCGATTGAAGGTACTTCGTGCGGCGTCGGTATCAGACCATCCTTGCTTATGTGTAAGAAAAGCTAGCTCCATAAGCTTGGAGCAGAAGGAACAAACCTGCGCCACCTGCCCATGTATTAGGGAGGGAATTTGAGATCGTTCCCAGGGGAGCTGGGTTTGTCCATGACGGAACAGGGATATTGAGCCCATCGCCTAGATAATGTTAATTTTTGTTATATGGAAAAGAGGGTTTGGAAGATACTTACCCCTGGAATCAAAGAATGGTACTGTTCGTGTGGGCAGAGGCGAAAATCCGACACCGCTCGCCCGTCGGTTAGGTGATTGGTTCTGCGTCAAATTACCTTCGTCGTCGTCTTCCAGTAATGCACGGCTTCCCATTACCTTGGAGAGCTCATCAACGCTATTGCGATTTTCGTCCAAATTCTTTGGTGGAGCTACACTGGAGGGCCGTTGGATAGGCGTCGGACGCTGAATAGGATCAAAGGAGCCAGAAAGCGCCCGGCTATGGGAATTGTTACCTGGTATGGGAACGGGCTCTGCACGGCTACCCATGAATGGCGACCCTGGTGCAATTAATGGGACCCCTGGGGGAAGCTGAGGCGGCATCCCGGGGGCAACCTCTCCTATAAAGATCCCACGCCCTTGTTGGGGAAGTGGCCTCATGCCTGGGGCTGCTGGAACCTGCATCGGCATACCATTTGGTGCGGCGAACCCACGATATTGGGAAGCTGCACTCAATGGCATTTGAGCAGGAGAATACATTGGCATTCCATTGGGGAAAGGCGGCCCTCGTTGAAGCCCAGGGAGAAAGGGGTTCATGGGATTGCTGACTCCAATGGGGGATATAGGGAATCCCTCGGGCGGTGGGACTCCCGGAGGGGGGGCGATGTGATGGGGTAATGGCGAAGTAGGCGCCATATGAGGCATATGGGGTGGGAACTGGAATGTCTTATTTGGGGGGATAATTGGGCCAGGTATATTGTGCTGCAAGATAGGTGTACCAGGTGACGCAGAGGGGCCAATCCTGGGAACCGCCTGGGGGGTCTTGGGTGAAGACGCCACAGACCCCTGGATAGAACCCTGCTGGGAGGCATTTCGAGGGCGGGCAGGTGAATGCCCGACAGGCTGTTTAGGTAGGGCGGGCGTCGCGATGGATAGGTGAGGGGAGCTAAAACTGCCAGACGGGTGTTGCGACGCCTGTGGTATAGACGTGGGCGCTGAGACAGGAGGTGGGCGTTTGGCCGCAGCCGTAGCACCTGCGAGAGCCTCGGCTTTCAACCTTTCCTCCTCCTCTTCTCTCCTCGCATTCTCACGATCCGCTGCCTCCCTCTTCTTCGCCTTTTCTTTCCTCTCTCGCTCATCCCGCTCTCGTTTCTCTCTAGCTTCCTTATCTCGAGCTTCCTTTTCCTCTTTCGCCTTTTTCGCGGCTTCTTCCCTTTTCCTACGCTCCCGTTCTTGGTGCTCCTTGCGCTTCCGCTCCCGTTCCGCCTCTCGTTCCCGCTCCTCTTCGAGGCGCTTTTTCCTCTCCTCCTCCTTTTTACGACGCTCCTCCTCTACCGCCTTCTTCTCAGCATCCCGTTTCAGCCTTTGCTCTTCCTTCCGTTTCCTATTTTCTTCCGCCTTCTTCTCCTCAATCGCTCGGAGTCTAGCTTCTTCCGCAGCCTTCTCGGCCTCCTTCTTAAGCCGCTCCTCCTCCTTAGCCAGCTTTTGGAGACGTTTCTTCTCCTTCTTCCGCTCCTTTTCCTTTGCCTTCTTTTCTTCACGTTGAATCCGAAGCTGAGCCTCCTCGTCGAGTTCCTCCAGGAGTTTGTCTTGCCTCTCGCGCGCAACCTTTTCCCGGTAAGCGGTAAGAACCCGTTGTTCGAACATTCGAGCAGCAAATATTTGAAACATCCTCCGACCTTCTTCCATGCGCTGTTCTTCAGTCATCGTATCCTATTACCTGTCAGCATTGATTGTAGTTTATATGATACATAATTTAACCGACCGGCTCGTCCTCTTCGTCCTCCTCGTACTCCTCTTCGTCCTCCTCATCCTCTTCATATTCTTCTTCGTCCTCATACTCCTGTGGCTGAGTATGCGTGTGTGGTATATGACCTTGACCTACAGACATATTCATAGGGTGGCCAGCAGCAACAGCATTTGCTTCTTCTTCACGTTGCATCCTACGTTCAGCAAGCTGTTCCATCATTTCAATAAATTTTTTGCCATCATTTTTCAGTAGATCATCTGCAACAGTTAATATACCACCTACCAAATCAGGGCAGCAGAGTCAGCTATAATTATTCTATGAGTAAATTTAAAACCTAATTTTGGGCTGAACCTGCCTTGAACCGTAAGACTATTCCCGAAGTTGAAAAAATCTGGCGTAGGGTCATTCTCAGGTAAATTATCGTCTGGCACATCTTCCTCTTCATCATCATACTCCTCATCGTCCTCCTCGTCAAATTCATCGTCGTCTATTTCCTCGACCCGATGACCCTGGTGATTGGCATGATGGAGATGGTGGTGGAGGCGGTGATGATTCGGAGGAGGGCCCGGCGGGGGCGGGGGAGGAGGAGGTATTCGGCTAGTAGAATAGGCTCCAGGAGACGGGCTATGAGGGATTTGAGCAGCGTACTTAGAATTTTGCTGTTGATTGGCGTACTGTTCCAATTCTTCATAATAAGCATCATAAAGAACCTCCAGCTCCTCTTCAATTGCAGTCCGCTTCCTGCCACAAACACTACAAGAGCACGAATGCTTCTGCTGTTCCTTCATTTTCCTTAAAACAGCCTCCTTCTCTACTTTTACGAGAGACCGACGCTCCTCCTCACCTAGAGAAAGCCAGAAGTCCTTGATCCTCTCACGTTCCTCGCTTGTTGAAGTGTTCCAGATCCGGTCTTTCCCTCCCTTACGGTGATTTGATCCACCGGTCGCCACAGCATTCCGAAAGCTATCCTGCACATTCCCTCCCCTCTTTTTCTTCTTCTTGTTCTTCTTTTTCCCCGGTAAAGGGGCGGGGGCAGTTTGAGATGGAGCATAGGAGTCGTTATCGTCGTCGTTATCGTAGGCTGGACCACTATAATATTCCTCGTCTTCATCCGGGTCTTCGTATTCAGCCATTGAAGCCTCCATATAGCGATGAACTTCCTCCTGTGGTGAAGCAGGGCCATTGTTGTGGTTATATACTAGGGTGTCTTCGTAATACCCGGTATAATGGCTACCGGATCCCGAAGCCAACTGATTCTGAACCTGCTGCTGCTGCTTTCCCTTCTTCTTCTTCTTTTTCCTACCCCCGACGTTATTAGAGCTTGCGCTGTTAGAATAATCCATGGACATCGAGTTTTGAGCAGCCGGCGGAGGAGGCGGAGGTGCTGAGGGAGCGATGCTATTACTGCTGCTGCTGTTGGTAGAATCCGAGTTGGAGACCTTCCGGGTAGGAACTGTAATTAGCTTCGTTCCGTCTTTGTTCCGGATGTGAGTTCCCTTGCTGCTCTGGGCCTGTCGAGGTGGATCAGCAGATGGAGTGGTACGCATGGGATTTCCAGTGGGCATGGTGGGGTGGAAGTGGTTTCTGCAAGAAAGTTGAAGGGGCGTTGGAAAGTCTGTACCTATTCCTTATCAGAAGATAAAGGTAATCGTTAGGAACGGCTCAGCAAGGGTAGAATTGGATGATGGAGAAATAGAAAAGGTGGGGGAGAGGGGTGTAAGGATCGGGTGAGGTTGGTGGGGGGGGGGGGGGGGTGGGGGTTAAAATTTAATTATTAACGTGGGGAGTATAAGTAGATGAGTAGCGTGGCAGAGAATCAGGGAGGTTACCCGCTCGATGAAATACAATTGAAGAAAATTAAGAAGAGCCGCAAAGATGTCCACTCACACAAAACATGGATATTTCCAGGCTTGTACGAAAGGTGTGGGGGTGAAGAGGGTTCAGTTGGGGGTGCGGGCAGAGGCAAAGGCCGTTGTGTGGGCAAAGCGGAAAAAGAGCCTCACTTCAGATGAGCTGGTTGCGTTCCTGAGATGACCTGCTGGCAACGGTGACGTCGAGCGCGACTGGTCGAGTCCGGTTGGGGGAGGAGTGCACCTATGAAACCTACACTCGAACCCTAGAAAAATGCGGACCGTCGTGCGTGTCAAGTGAGCGAAGGGAAATAAAGGGCGGCGTCGGGCACGGGTGCGGTGGTTGTCAAGCGAGGGAGGGTGCGGCGACGGACGGAAAGGATGATCCAGGGTCACCGGGAAACGAACCTTGGCCCAGCCGTGTGGCGGCGAGCGGGGACAGGGGGTTGAGCAGGTCCGTTAGATGCTACAGCGGGGGTACACTGATGTCCGTAACAAGTGTGTGTGGATTGCGTGTGTGGGTACCTTGCGTGTTCGAATCTTCTCCGGCAAAATATGTTCCAGCCCTACTTTTTGGTTGGGGCCAATGTCAAGCCCAAGATGTGTGAGGTCAAGAGGGGACCCGAGCCGCCGCTGGTTGGCCGCAACATTACGTGATTCATTATATAACATTGCATATGATATGATACCAGTATTCTTCGTCAAGTGCTGAAGGGTGCGCGGGGAGGGGGCAAGGAGGGGCACCAAAGTCCGAAGCGAGGAATTGGAGGGCATTTCCGCAGCTGAGGACGGCAAAGCCTGGCAGCCCACAACCTCTCTCTCTCCATGCATAAACTATCCGTACCGTTACGTCCTTCTCCAAACTAACGCTTTATTAACAGGAGCAGCACAACAGGCTTCTGCACTGCAATCGCTGCTGTAATACCGGCACTGTACAGTACTATTATGCTTGTAAGTGTATGATACATACGCCCACTCGTTTTCTCAATTACGCACAAGGAAGGAGTTTACTAGCACCAGACCATAAGGCACTCTTGCTTCCTTCTCTCCACCCCTCTACTCTTTAACCCTCCCTCTCTTTGTACTCTCTTCGCTGCTCACCTGTCTCTGCCCTCCGCCTTGTTTTGTGTGTGTGTGTGTGTGTGCGTGTGTGGTCATCCTATTGTATGTGTGTGTGTGTGTGCGTGGAGTGTGTCGTCCGTCCTTCTCCTCTCCACCTTACCTATATTACCTACCTTCCTACAAATCTCGCAAGTTGACACCGAGACCCTCTCTCTCCTGCCCTCAGCTCATCCTTAGATTCATTTCAGCTTTGCTTTCTCTGCCCTCCGACCCTTCTATTCTCTTCCCTCCCCTCTCCCTTCCATATTTCTACTCCACATCCTTCCTTTCTCTTCTTCCTCCTGATTCTCCAATCCCCCCCCCAAACAAACAAACAAACCCTCGGCTGTCATCTATTCGCGCTGCAAAGTTCGTTTTCACCACCGAACTCTACAAATTAAAAGCTCGCCAACCCACTCTCTTCCACTTCTGACAGCCCCAAGCTTCAGCCCCACCGATATCGTTGCCTCCCTTGAGCGTTCCGCATCACCAACCACCCTCATCTCTAAATTCTCAAATTAACCTCTCCTAGTGCAATGGCTCAGAACACCAACGTTCAGAATGTTATACGAAGGTACGTCCCTAATCCGCTTGCTTTTTCCCTCTGGCCCCTCCAATTTCACTCTCCCTGTCACTCTACATCTGCCCGCCCTCGCGTCATTTTTCTCGCATATAACTATTGCGAATTTCTCCGCCTTCGTATTGTCAATATTAAGGACCCGCATCATCATTATGTATCATTGCCAAATTTAGGCATGGATTTTCCCTTCGCAATCAGATAAATCAGTATCTGTTTTGTGGCTGAGATACATAACGCGGAGATATCCGTCCGCATAGTGGAGCTTTTATGACTGACCAAGATCTTTCTCTGATACAGGAAGCTCGTTATCATTGGTGATGGTGCGTGTGGGAAGACTAGTCTGTTAAGCGTGTTTACTCTGGGCTACTTTCCAACAGTAAGTTGAAACAATCTCCCGCTCCTTCAACCCTCCCGTGTTTTATTGCAAACCTTACTGACATGTGGTATAGCATTACGTGCGCCTGCCTCGTTTCTCGCATACCACTGAAGTCTTCAATCATGCTCACAATTTGTCTAGGTACCCACTGTTTTCGAAAACTATGTGACCGATTGTAGAGTATGAAGTTCCTACCATTGACAGCGCCTATACAAAGTTGCTGCTAACTTAGCTGCAAACAGGTCGACGGAAAATCTGTCCAACTCGCCTTATGGGATACCGCTGGCCAGGAGGACTACGAGGTTCGTTTTGATCGGTGGTACTTACTTCCTACTACTCACACAACCAAATAGAGATTACGACCCTTAGCTTATGCTAAAGCCCATGTCATTCTGATAGCTTATGCTGTCGATACCCCCGACTCGCTGGAGAACGTTGCCAACAAAGTACGTCAGCTGCCTCCAAAGTTTATACCTCCTGCCCCAGCTAATGACGTGCACAGTGGATTGAGGAGGCGCATGACCGTTGCCCTGGTGTTCCCATAATATTGGTCGGTCTCAAGAAGGATTTACGTGAAGACCCGGTCGCCCGCGAAGAAATGCGCAAGAAGTCCATGCATTTTGTACAAACAGGATATGCAGAGACAATCGCAAAGCAAGTTGGCGCCAGGAAATACCTGGAATGCAGCAGTTTAACAGGCGAGGGAGTGGATGATGTGTTTGAGGCGGCAACTAGGGCGGCGCTGTTGAACTTTGAGAAGGAGCGAGGAGGCGGATGCTGCTCCATCTCATAAGCTCGACTTCATAACCCAGGAAAGCAGCCAATGACTCAGTTCATACGAGGAACGAGAATTAATACGGGGTTTTTATTTTATTTTTCATCAGACGTCAGAACAAAAGAGGAAATGGACCAAAAATCCACCCCCCCCGCCGGGTATTTGTGATCTCTCCGCCTCACAATTGCAACTTCAATCACATTCCGGTCCAGTATTCGGCATATTTAACGCGGAATTGCTCGTGAATTCCTTTCTTTTCTCTTATGGATTTATTTTTCACATCCCTTTTATCCCTCCGGCTTGGATCGCCTCTTGCTATCTTTTTTCAGTCTTTTACACATTTACCTTCTTTTGCGGTAGAGTGATTGGTTCCCACATTACGAGAATGAAATACGCATGCAACCGCAGATAGTGTTCTTGGCGGCTCTTTTTTGTCTAAGGTTTCCTGGCTTTCGTTAGTTTTTTCTCTTGATGCAGGGGTGGTGGTTTAGATCGGGACGTTCTTCTGGTATGCTCTGTGTTCGGTTTTTTCCCAAAAGTATCGTCGGGGATCGGGACAGGAGGCTAGGTTGAGTTGAAAAGAAAAAAAACGGAATGTCATTCACACAAAGATCCAAAGTGTGGGTCTCCACAGCTTGAGGGGGATAGGAAACCCTATTCCCGGATCAATAATCCTTTACGCCTTGTCTCTCCCTTTTCTAGGGTGAAAGGGGGCTTGTGCATTGTTTCCCTATCAATCCTACATATATTCTCCTTGTTCTATTCATTCCGTTCAACGTTTCCTTGGAGTATCTGGCAGGATGGGGGCTTTATTCGTATCTTCAAACTTCGCTGCTAGTCATGCATTTGTTCTCTTGTTTTTTTGGGGGTATTTCTTTTTTCATTTTTTTTTTCACCTATCTCTCATAGTTAGTCCCCTGTTCTGGGTCCATCTCCCATTTCCCTACTTGAGGAATCCGGGTTGTTCGACCGTCATAGCAAAACGAAGACAACTATCGTGTACCATGGAAATGAAGCCCCATTTGTGCAAACTTTGCCCACACGCAAAGCCCTTCCCAGCACACATCAGAGCCCCCTCCAAAATAGATGAGCGGATAAACATCAAGACCCCAGACTATCAAATATCTATTTTTGCACCATAATAATCACCATACAGCAAGTAACACCATACCGTCCTCGCATCTGCAAGCCAGTAGTCAGCCCGCCCGCCTGCGTCTCGAAAAATCACTCGGGCTGACAGCAGGTTTTAGTTTGGTCCAGGTGGGGGAAGGGAAGGGAAAGAAAGCTCCGCACAGTTCCGGGATTTCAGCTGGAGAAAAACGGCCACAGATACCGGTATTGGGGTGTTTGTGCTGTGGTAACCTTTCCGGCCAGCTAGCTAGCTAGACTACTCGTAATTTCGAAGTGGGGCGGGGTGGTTTTTTTTTCTTTTGGTCGCGGGATGTTGACGATTGGTCCTGTGTTATTATACCATGACGACCCGTGCGCACGTTATGTCACACCGGTACGAGCTCAGAACAAGATAGTTTTCTTTGTTTATTTATTTATTTATATTTATATTTATATTTTTATCGATAATGGCAAGAGAATTATACTCGAGTACTGTACTCGTACATACATGTACGATGACCAATTCCTCCTCCTCCTCCTCCTCCTCCTACGATCCCTCTCCGGATCCCTCAGACCCAAACATACCGCCGTGCCACGTGATTCCTGTGATTCAACATTACCAGCGCCGGCACAGTATTCCGTCCAAGAAACACTCGAGTATGATAGACTACAGTATCATAGTAGACTACCGCAAGACCCAACCACGCAGCAATTATTAAGCACGGGCGAGGAACAAGTGCATGCCAGTGCTAGCACAGCCGGGGGCTGGAGTTGCATAGTTACCGCACAGTATATAATAAACACTTTGTTATTATCATACGGGAATTCCAATACCATTTTGGTTAGGCACTATTGTATTATATATACAAGTATAGTATAGTCGAGTGACAGTACAGTACAGTTGTCCAACTTCGACTGGTAGGTAGGCATAATACGGTAAAGTTTGCCATAGAGAAAGGAAAAGCAAAAGAAAAGAAAAGAAAAGAAGAAGGGAAAAAAAAAATGCAACTATCTTGGACAGGCTGTGTGTGTGTGTGTGTGTGTGTGGCTTTTAGTCTAGCCCTTTCATTGCATGGTCTTAGATGAGCATCGCTCTCCTAGAGTACTGAGTACGGTAGTCTACCGGTAGTGTGGTGTTCAGCCCTACGGTGGTTATATATCCTTCGGTCCAGTTTCCGGTTCCGGTTCGGTCCAAGTCCAGTCCAGTCCGTTCTGTTCTGTTCACGTTCAGTCGGCTTTTTTGTCTATTTTCTCTTTCTTTCTTCCCTCCTCTCCCTTCTCTCTTTTAGCTCCGGTGCCTATCTCGGAAGCTTGATTTCCCGCCACACTGGATAAATAGGGAGGGACTCGCTACGCATCTAGGAATACCGGCATTGCGGAATACCTCAAACGATAGGCAGAGGGAGTCGTTGGTCTACTGGTGGGGTTTGTATTCCAGACGGACGAGGTTGGGTGCTGGGTGCTCGGAGGGGGGGTTTGACGTGCATACATATATACCTACATGCATGCATGCATACAGGCAGACAGACAGCCAGATGGCAGGTAGCTAGGCAGGTCGGGCAGTCAGTCAATAGTACCTTAGAGTCGCCGCCACACTTCCAGGGCTTCTTCAACTCGAGTTCGTTATCGTTATCGTTGCCCCTCCCCCATTTACACGGCCCACAAGAACCATCAGTATATTATACTGACTCTTATTGCATAATATATTGCATATATTTCATCCAGAAGCCGTGAGCATATACCCCCGACAAAAATCCTAGAGAAACGGGGTTTCTCCCTTACAGATGCTGAAATGACCTGGCAGGAGGTGGAGAGGAGATATTCCACAATCGGGATTCCGGACGCACGCGGGGAGAGGAGAGGCCTTCCAAGGGCAAAGAGAAATTCCGTACCATAACCTTGCAGATCAGTCCATCTTACCCCACAAGTCGACTTGCACTCCGGAAACACAACAGCAACGCTAGCTACATTTCCGCGCCGAACGAACACCGCCAAATCCTGGGAATACGCCGTCTCTTTCCATCTATGATATCCCCCCTTCCACCGGCAGTACAAGACCGCTCTCCCCCCCCTAGCCACCACATTCCATCTTCCACAACGCAGCGCGTGAAACCTATGGGCAGGACATAACCACCACCACCTGCCCCTTCCCCTAATTCTTCCTCTTCCTAAATCCCCACAGTGACAGACACCCCACAGCACCCCCTCGGACTACCTTCCGTCCGAAAACCCCTCTCTGATACCCGCCCGCCCACCCACCTACCTACCTATCCTAAGCTGATTTGATTTGATTTCTTTCAACCGGCTCCCCCAATACCCCCATGCAAATATCAGGCAATTCTGCCGGTCTCACTGGCATAACCGGGAGAGAAAAAACCCCGGATCCGATCCACCTCGCTCCGCGTCATGGACTGTCACTCTGGCGCTCGGGAATTCCAGGGTGGAAGAATCTTTGCAGCGAGGGCACACTAGCTCACTAGCTAACACTGTCATTGCATAAAGGCATAAATTGGCGATAGAGGTTATGGGGCGCTCCTTATACCCCCAGCCCTCGAAACACAGTAGTGCCTGCAGTGTGCATTTCGGCGGGATGATGAAAAAGGGACAACCAACCTCTCGTGGGAGTAGACAACCTACATCCTTAAGCATCAGAAGCCCCCCGACAGATTGCCCTAAATACCCCACGACGCCCCCTCAACCCCACCCACAGATCCACGATGACCAGCACGGAATCCCTACTTCACTCACGTTCCGACCCCTCATAGCTCCAACCCTAGAAATGACAAACAGCGAAAACCCTCAGTCAGCTGCCTATATATGATACATACCTACCCAACCAACCGGCCAAGTCTCCCACCCCCGAACCGGCGGACCTGACCTTGGATTCGAGTGATATTTAATGATTAGTGCCACTCACCCAGCGAGTACCATCATCCCCCATCTCTCTCTCAAAATTGTATCGGACAACTTCCGTCTCCTCCTCCCAGCATATTCGTCGCAGGAACTTCACTTCATTTACTTTCCCTACAAAAGATAAGGTACAGAATAGAAAAAAAGGCGCGGAGCAAGAGATCAAAAGGAAAACCCCCGTGAAAAAGCTAAGACCAGGTCGTAAAGTAAAGCGAAAAAGTTTTTTTTAGGTAAGAGGAAAAAAAGAGAATCAAAACAGGTCCACGAAGGGAAACAGTGAAAAGAGTAAAAAAGCAAAAAAAACACACAAGACAAAAGACATTCCAACCCCCCTTATAGCCACCCTATTTGCCCGGTCCCCTACTATTTAGAAAAACAATTGTGAACCCTTTCCCGTGAAACTGTACCATCTCATTTATGGAGCAGCCATGAGTGTTGGGGGTGTGCGTCTTTAGCGATTTTTTTGTGTGGCCTTCGAGTCAGCTAAGGACTAAGTCTTTATGGTTGAATGAAGCCATCGCGCACAGAGCATTAGCCACAAAAAAATCCGCAAAATACCAACCTCCAACGATATTCTTCAAAAAAATTTCAATAACGACGACCACGATCATAATCATCGTACCGTGGTGGTGGCCCTCTTGGTGGAGGACTCCTGCCTCTGTAAGGAGGACTCACCGGACGTCCTCTATGGGATTCATCGTAATGTCTCCTGCCAGACCCATTCGCACCTCTGTAATCATCGTCGTATCCAGCACCGTTTCTCGAAGGAGGGTAGTCGTCACCACCACGCCCACCATATCCGCTGCGGGGAGGGGGGTAGTCATCGGCAGGGGGAGGAGGGCGTCTTGGAGGAGATCTATCACGACCTCCACCGCCACCGCCGTAGTAGGGCTCACGTCCCCCACGGGGAGGAGAGCGCTCGCGATAGCCCCTGGAAGGGGATTCATAACGACGGCTATGACGAGGTGGCGAATGGTAGCCTCTAGAGGGATTGGGGGAATAACGACGACCCCCATAGCCTCTCGGGGAAACAGAACGACGGCCGGGGCCGTGCCCGCGAGGGACGTCATGATCCTGGGGAATTAATAAGCACTTGGGAATCAAAGGAGGGTCGGTGAATTTGTGATACCGGTACTACGTCGGCGGTACAGGTCACCTGGGCTCCCTTAAACTCTGTGCGATCCAAAGAAGAAACTGCGCGCTTCAGATCATCGTAGGTTTCGAACTCAACCATGCTACACTGCAATTAGCCAGATGCCCAACATTGAGAAACCAGATATGTATGTCAACTCACCCTCGGCCATCGCGTTCGCGGCTCACTTCGGAGAAAACGACGTCGGAGCCGGACTTGCGCGCAAAGTCCTTCAGATCCTAGGTAGCAGAAAAACCTCGTATGAGTTGAATTCGAATAAAGACCACTCGCAGCTTGTGGCTCCTCCAGAAAAAGCAGACGCGCAGGATAGAAAAATCCCTGGAAAATGTCCCGGCAGTATAACCATGGATATAGGCATAAATCCTGGAACTGGGAGTACAAAATGGTTCTGAATGCCTAAGCCATGATAATAGGAATTTCTCGCAGACAGGACTTCCATTCCATAGAAGGGGCCAACCAGCACAAGATGGGGAAACAGGCATTCCTCCGGACTAGGACTAGGGATAAACCATGGCCAGGACCTGGTCAGGGATAAGGGATATATTTAAAAGACAGAAGTGGATGCATATCAGGCTTAGGACATTCCAATGGGGGATTCACGATAGCCTAAGTTGCAGTAGAAACGAGGAGTAATTGTGTGCCCACCTGCCAGCTGGTATCGGGATTAAGTCCAGTAATATTCATTCTGAACGCAGTACGTCTAGGACGAGGAAAAGTGCGATCCGCGCCGCCCGGAAAATCGTGATGACGAGGATTGTGACGACTGCCGCGGGCGAATTGAACAGTCAATTGTTGACCTTTGAATTCCCTGCCATGGTAGGCTAGAGAAGAAATAGCAGGCCAACGAGGTTAGTAGATATTAATCAATGCAATTGCTATGAGGTCTGCCTACCAGGCACCACGTCTTTTGCATCGGCTTCACTATCGTATTGGATAAAACCGAATCCATTCATAAGCTTAACTTCAACAATGTTCCCACTACCGTGTTCCTTGAAAAAATCTTCCACCTCCTGCTTGCGAGCTATAGAAAGGTCAGTATAGAGATAAAAGAGAGAAAGAGACACCGATGAAAGCTCGAGCCCCCACTATCATTACCGCTGTCGCCACCAAGGAGAGATACAAGTTTCACAGGCCGCTAAGGCGAGAATGCGGGGGAAAAAAGTGTAAATAAAATAAAATAAGGTGACAAACCATCCTTATGAAGATTGCCCAAGTACAAGCGTGTTCCCGAATACTCGGCCATGTTTGATCAAAAAAAAAAAGTCTATATTAACGAGTAGCAGAGTCAGCCGATTGAAAATATTTGCTAGCAGTTGGATGGGATTAGTTGCATACGAAGGATGGAGGAGGACTTGAGACTGAATGACAGATCAGGTACTGGTGGTTTGGATAAGTGAACAGAGCTGGCAAAGGGTTGCGGGTGGAAAAGAGATGGAAGGGATGGATGGGGGGAGTGATGGATGTGGATGGGATGTGGAACGCGGGAAGGAAAGGGCGAGGGAAGAAACAACGAGGCTGACAAGACTATATACGGTAGTTGCCAACGAAAAAACTTGACTCCCTCGTTTGTCTTTGTTGAACAGTAATTCACGCGCGAACGCCTTGTATGATATACTGTGGAGATCTCTGGGGGGGACCTTGGATTATCAGGTCCTAGGCGACAAGGGGAGCTGCACGATGAGTGAAGGGAAGGAAGAAAGAGGGAGGGGCGAGGCGAAAGCAAGGCGAGCGAGCTGATGCTGCAATCAGTTACGAGATAACCGATGGTGCAACAGTGTCGGGAGCGTTGCAAGGTGAGAGGTTGGTTGTGGAAGAGGGAAGGGAAGGGAAGCGAAGCGAAGGGAAGGGAAGGGGAGAAGGGAAAGACACTGCAAAATGTCGAGGGTAACATTTTTTGCCCCATAACCTATGACCCGGTGTGGAAGGAAAAAATATCATATTTTTGCCATAACAAAAGCAAAAAAGGATGGCGGCGCCCCGCAGCCCAGAGTCGGTCACCCTTTCAGATATTGCAGGGCAACCACAATAGGCAGTAAGGGGGAGGAACGTTCTGGGGGATTTTCCTGACACTATCGTGCTAGTACTCGAGGACTGCTAGTGTACGAGTACAGTACTATACTCGTATGCGTGATGCAAGCGAATTCATGCCCACACCCAAGACCAAAAGTTAGATGATACGATATGTTATGATACATGGGATCCCAGACGCTAGGGGGGGCTTGAGGAAAAAATCCCTTCCTAAAATACCGGTACTGGGAACAATAACTGAATAGGCAAGCTGATGTTCTTCCACACCTCAGACACCTGCTTGCCGTCAATAATCGCTCACCTGAAGGAAAAAGTGTACAGTGCTCGTACTAACACTCAAATACTAGTAGAGCGCAAAGTAAAGAGAAGGAAAAGAAAGAAAAAATCGCTTCAATATCCAATCAGCAGCAATCCCTCAAATCAAGGCATCATCTAAAATCTGCAAGCCTCGCAGAAAAAGTCTCATCTGCCTTCCTAGAGGGCTCCATTAAATAAATGCCCTTTAGAACCTTTGTTGAAAAAGTCATTAGATTTGTGGGAGGAATTTGCGCAGCAAACTCCAAACACCCTACCGGTATTGCAACCCACTCACCCCGCTGCGGCTTGATTGCTTTTACAACTATAAATATCGTCGCCTGTCTACGAGTACCTATGCAACCGTGGTCTTCGGAAAGTCGCTATGGGAAGATATCATATTATCACACAAAAGACCTATGCACAGCCCTATGGGAACCACCTCTCGATTTACAAAACATGTCTCCATATGCCGGCAGGTTCATTGATTCTTCACAGAATCGATTTGCATACGGATATTATCTTTAACCGCGAATCGACCTTTTTTTCTTTTCTTTTCGGCCTTGTCAAGGAGCTGAGGCGATTTCGCAAGCCTTGTGTTGAAAAATGAAAGAAATGCTCAAAAAGAGGGGGATCCGGGCTCCCAACCGGATGCCCAAATTCAAACCCCCGCATCGCGCGGAGAGAACATACCGGGTAGAACTTTGATAGCACGCGATGAAGGATCATACCCAATCACTCGATAGTGGAAATAACGGTTCTGGCCTCCGATAGGAAGAAAGATATGAACAAAAATATGGGCAAAAGAGCACCTTGTTTTCAACCTGAGGATGTAAACACCCGTTCCCCGGGGCCCGCGGGATGTGCTGGTTTAATCAGATATGATATGCCACGGCTCACACCACGGCAGCAGGACGCACCCCCGCACGAACACAGTTTTAACCAGGGTCAGAGCGGTAGGGCACTCAAGATTTAGGCATCCATTGATTTGTCGTCGATTTTGACAGATATTACGAAAGCGGCGCCTAGGGCCAGGAATACCGTATGTATCTTATCACATTCTCCTATCCTTTAGTCGAGTAGTTACCTGCTTGATTCGAAGTGTGCGATGTTATGTCAGTGACAATCAGTGCGTGTTGGTAGCCTATAGTGGTGGTCTACCGCAAGGCATTCGCTAGTCGCCGATCCGGGAATGCCGCTGTCAACCCGAGCATCTGCATACCGGTATTTGAGTTACACCATAGAGCCAGGAGGTGTTGTTTTTTCACCCATACGAAGCGAATTCAAGATAGAACCAGGAGAAATAATACCAGGGAGTTATTTAGAAGTGAGATTCTCAACCTACGCTCAATGGACAGCTTGGGCATGGATATCTAAATTTCCAGATACTAGCCACCAACAATTGACGTGATATTTTCACCTGAATGAATTGGACTCATGGTTTTCCCATCTGCGGAGGTGATGAATTGTTCGTAGAATTCCAATACCGGTAGCAATCTTTGGATGCAGCGACCTGGTCGACTGAAATTTTGAAGTGTAACATCTGCAAGACATATCATAGTACCGGTACTCCCAGGGGTGTTATCAACAGAAAATGCAGGAGCGTGTAATAAAGGCAGTTGCTATGCCAAAATCGATGCCGCAATTGCGATTTCACCCCCACGAACCGCAGGACACCGGCGCGGTATCGGTCATTATCTGGATTGGGTTAGGGTTTGGAGGAGCAGTTCCTGCAGCCCACGTGATGGCATTCTGACGGATGTCTGCGTGGTCTTCAAATTTATGCATATTTCATTGCCGTTATTTGGCTCGGAGGAGCAGAGAGTGTTGGATAATAAGCATGTGTTCTGTACAGCTTATACTGACTTACGCGGGGAGCTGCTACTGGACTCCCTGAGCCTCGAGGGGGCGTACTCAACGGGGGATCGTGACCGCCGAGGGCGTTGTGCGCACGTTCTGTTTACCTGCGGCAACTATCCACACTCCTAAGTGCTCTGGAAAGCTTCGAGTTTAGGGGTTGGGGGGATACTAATTACTTGATATATCATAGATGCGGATATTTAACTTTGTGAGGCTGTTAATTTAGGGGCTCTACCCTGTAAAGATTTTTTGCTGCCGAAATTGAAATGGAGTGAGATCTGGTGAAGTCGTCGGTTGTCACGGTTCCCTCAAAGCGTCATCGCTCCCTTTTCATGAGACAAGCTGCTTTCCAAAGAGCCTCCTTCCATCTCCACCACCACCACTCATCACGTTAACATTGCTCGTCTACTGCCCACGCTCATATCTGAATTACCGCCCCTGATAGGCTACAGTATTAGGACAAAATTTGACTCCGCTCCTTGATTCCCGCCTGTCGGAAATCCGAGCGAGACAATGGAAGACCAGCAGATCCTCCTCCAAGATGCCCTCACGATTGTCCGGCAACAGACAGCTTTGATGCGAAAATGCTTGGAGACGCCTGGGAAGCTGATGGACGCTCTGAAGTGCAGGTGTGTGCAATTGGAAGGGAAAATTTTCATCATCGGAGGAGAGGGGAGGCTAACGGCGGGGTTGGTTTAGCTCTACACTGGTGTCGGAACTTCGAACAAGCTCGTTGGGGCCCAAGCAATATTACGAGCTTTACATGGCTGTCTTTGACGCTTTGAGACATCTTTCTCTCTATTTAAGGGAGAGTCACCCGGTGAATCATCTGGCAGATTTGTATGAGCTGGTGCAGTATGCAGGTTAGTGATGGCTGGAAACGTTTGAGGCTCTCGGCTCATTTATGGGAAAATCTAGGAAATATTGTTCCACGGTTGTATCTTATGATTACGGTCGGGACGTTAGTATTTGCGTCCTGGGTTCTAGTAGATGAGTTCTAACACTTCGTAGTGTGTACATGTCTATTGAGGATGCACCGGTCAAGGAGATCATGAAAGATATGATGGAGATGAGTCGTGGGGTTCAACATCCTATCAGGTACGGGTCTGCTTGCTGTGGGGATGTTGTATATTAATATTTTGCAGGGGATTGTTTTTGAGATATTATCTGTCTGGTCAATCGCGAGATTACTTACCCACCGGGAACAGTGAAGGGTATGCCCCCCCCCATGACGGCATTATAAAGAAACTAACGATGTATAGCCCCGAGGGTAACTTCCAAGATTCGATCTCCTTCATAATTACCAACTTCATCGAGATGAACAAACTATGGGTTCGATTGCAGCATCAGGGTCACTCGCGGGAACGCGAGAAGAGAACACAGGAGAGGAAAGAGCTTCAATTGCTGGTGGGGAGCAATTTGGTTAGATTGAGTCAGCTTGTCGACCTTGAGACATATAAGAACATCATCCTGGCCCCCTTATTGGAACAGGTAGTCCAATGTCGTGATGTATTGGCGCAAGAATATCTTCTTGAAGGTAGCTTCGGGCATAATTTTTCCCTCTCAAAGAGAGCTTGTGACGCTAATAATTCATAGTAATAACGCAGGTTTTCCCGGATGAATTTCATCTTCACACCCTTGATCAATTTCTTTCTGCTACCGCCAGACTTAACCCAAATGTAAATGTCAAGGCTATAGTGATTGGCATTATGGACCGGCTCTCAGCCTATGCTGCTCGTGAGGCCGAGTCCGAATCCCCTGAGGAGAAATTAAGAAAAGAAGAGGAAGCTGTACAAGGTTTGCTGAAGAAGTTAAGACTCCAGGAAGCCAATAATGCGGGGGAAAATAAATCTGCGGATGCAGCCATTACAGACAAAAAGCCGCCAATTATGGAAGCTACCGGAAATGAGGGCTTCAAAGAGGTGGAGGATGAGGGATTCAAAGATGGCGATGATACAACAAACCCTCCAACAGATAGTACAAAACCCGCAGAGGCTCCTGCTGAGGATACAAATAAGGGTGAGGGCAAGGGTGGGGATGTGGACAACGACTCGAAAACGGTGGATGGGTCCTCTGTGGAGTCCATAGAGAAGCCCCCAAAAGGTATTCCGGAGGATGTAAAGCTGTACGAGATTTTCTTCAAACAGGTGTTAAATCTGGTCAATGTAAGAGCACACACGAGGAATTTTGGACACACTTCAGGATCGTCGGCTGATTTCCACGTTTCTTCGAAGGCCCAAAATCTTCCAATTCAGGACATAATCGCCCTCTTGGTATCGCTAGCTAATCTGGCATTGAATATTTATCCAGACCGGTTAGGTATCTCAACCATTTCCTGCCTGTCGTGTGAGTAAAATGCTAACCGTGCTCAGAATATGTGGACCAAATCCTTTCGTACGTCCAATGATGTCATCACCAATATACGGACGCTAATATCACACTAGGTATACCCACAAAAAGGTATCGGAAATGGCCAACAGTGCAGATTTGCACTCTCCACAGTGCCAACAACATATACTAAACCTCATGCTTGCCCCTGTCAAATCATATGCGTCCCTTTTCACTGTGCTTGCCTTGCCAAGCTACCTCCCCCTTTTGCACACACAATCGTACCCAACTCGCAGATCTGTAGCAGGAGTTGTTGCACAGAATATTTTGAAGAACCAAACCAAGATTTCCACCCCAGAGCACGCCGAGGGTGTATTTGAATTGCTGCGTGTATTAATTCGAGAAGGAGCACAACAACAAGCAGGATATCCTGGAGCACAAGCACCTAGGAAAGGTAGGGATATTGAGACAGACGAGACAGTCGAGGAACAAGGTCGATTGGCAAGGATAGTGCATCTACTATGTAGCGACAATAATGATACCCAATTCAAGGTAGGATGAGCTTTTAATGACGGGTCTTTAGCGTTGCTGATAGTTCGAGTGCAGCTCCTGCAAACGGCTCGGAAGGCATTCAACGAGGGTGGTGATAGGATCAGATATACAACCCCAGCTCTAATTACCTCCGGAATCAAACTCGCCCGGCGTTACAAGCTCCGCGAGCATTACGACAATGAATGGCAAACCATGAGCACAGCTCTCTATAAATTTTTGCACCAGACTGTTACCTCAATTTATACTCGGGTCGGTGTGCCGGATTTGTGTCTTCGGCTTTTCCTTTTCTGTGGCCAAGTATCAGATCAAACTGAATTCGAAGAAGTCGCATATGAATTTTTTGCGCAGGCTTTTACCGTATACGAAGAAGCGATCTCGGATTCCCGGGCCCAGTTCCAGGCTGTGTGTGTTATCGCTAATGCGTTACATTCGACCCGGAACTTCTCTAAAGAAAATTACGACACCCTGATTACTAAATGTGCGCAGTATGGTAGCAAGCTTCTCAAGAAGCCGGATCAGTGTCGTGCGGTCTACCTGGTATCACATCTTTGGTGGGCTGTCGAAATACCCGCTAGAAGTGAGGATGAAAAGTCACCGCTGTATAGGGACGGAAAGAGGGTCCTTGAATGCCTTCAACGTGCGCTAAGGGTAGCCGATGCATGTATGGACACCGCGGTCAGTGTGGAGCTCTTCGTGGAGATTTTGAATAGATACGTATATTATTTTGATCGTCAAAATGAGGCTGTAAGATCCCCCACGCACTCCGCTCTCACATTTTGAATGTCTTGGATTTGTTTTTCTTTCATCCTTTCTTATCTGAAGTGTGAAATCTGACGTGGATCTTGGGGGGTACCAGGTTACCGTCAAGTATCTCAATGGGCTTATAGAACTGATTCAATCCAACCTCAGCTCTGGTGACGGCTCCACCACTGAGACACCGAGAAAGCACTTTGAGAGAACTCTAGACTACATTGCATCTAGGGATTTTGCAGGTGTAGTTTTGGACCCAAAGTAGAATACTGGGGGAAGGGGAGATGGTTTTCATGTTTGTGATTCGCTTCGGGGGGCAGTTGGGATAAAAAAGGGTTTTCATGCTGGAGAGTTCGTGTTGTGGCTGTTGTGGTGGATGAGATATGGTATACGTTTTTACTGTAGGTTAGACTTAAGAAATCCAAAGTGATATCAGTAGGCTGGTGGAAATGACGATGGCCGCGACTTCTCCCCCCACCTCCCTTTCTGCCTATTTCCGCGCAATTGTAGTTTGTGTGCTGGCGTAAAGTAGGCTACGAGATGCTGCATGTGTGCATGTGTAGTACAAAAATACTATGATACTGCGGGTTCCGCCGCGGTCGTTTACGAATAATCTCATGAGGTATGATAGCAGGTAGATATAGTGTGATATTATTGGAAACCCACAGCCCTTGGCCTGTACTGAACTCGTACTTGGAGAGAAACTCACGTGCACTTTTTAACCCTAATATTATCTAAAAACAGCACTAAGATGGCATAATAATCGCCCCAGAAAACCCTTTCAACAAAAAAAGTAAATATGCCGCCAGCCCTGCGTTTTTTTTCATTCCCCTCTAAATGCTATCTGGGAAATTCTAACCACATACTTGCGCATCTCTACCATGCAGATAATCGAACCCCTAAGAGCACCGTGTGGAAGCGCGTGAGCATAGCGAAACATACGATACTGCTCTCCCCCTTCTTCTTTTTTCGGCCAGCCTTATTTATTTGCTACATATCATAACCACCTGCCCAAATAAAAAAGAGTGGAGAGAGGGGGAAAGAGAAGAAAAAAGAAAAGAAAAAAGAGAACATACCTTTACCAATCCAACCAAATGCGACCCCGCCGCCGCCACAACCAAGCAATGAAAAACCTGGTGCGAAGCCCCGAGCAAATCAAATTTCCCAGGCGCGAACCTTTCCGGAACCCTAGCAGCATAAATCCCGGCGCCGGCAATATACAGCAGCCCCTCAATGATCAACCACCTCACTCCCATCCTTTCGTCCATCCCGCGACCGCCATATATCCACACGCCGTGGAGGACCGGCAACACGCTGGAGAGGCCCATTCCTACGAATAAGCCGGCGCGGAAGGGCCTCCATGCCGACGTGCGGAAGGCCGGCATGATGGAAACGGCAGCGCACCCGGCGCCCAGGAGTGATATCATGGTCCAGTAGGCGTATGCGAGGCGCCGGTGGCAATAGAAGGCGTAGTGCACGCTTGGGATGAAGGAGCCCATTATTAGGATTATGATACCTAGGTAGTCGAGTTTGTTGCCTATCCTAGCGATCGCCGGACTGTGGTTGTTGATGGTGTGGTAGGTTGCCGACATCCCTAGGCATATGCTTGCGCTCGTGAAGAAGCAGGCGAAGGAGAGGAGGTCAGGGGCTGTGCTTGTTGGGTAGCGGGGGAGGATGTGCGTTTGAAGGGCATAGATTCCCAGCAAGAGGAATAGGAGGGCGGGGAGGAGGTGGGTGTAAATGTTTACTTTTGGGGTTTGTTAGCCACCGGGGCTTACTTGGGGCATATTGGGGTTGGGGGGGGGGAACCGGTTTCGTTATGAAGGTATGTTAGGGAGTGAAAGCTCTTGTAGAACGAGAAGGATTGAGGTCTGTAGCCGGAGACTATGAAGTGGTTGTCTCTAAAGTACAGCACGTGTTAGGCGCTGCGATTCTCAGTGGGAGTGATAGATATATGGGGAATGGATACTGACTGCATCCATGATGCTGTACTAATTGTCAAAGACTAATAATAATCGCGAGGAGGAAAAGGTACTCACGCAATTCATGGAGAAGGACAGTAAGGGCCTCCTCAACCTTCTTCTCTGCATTCTTCGCTGCCTGTGTATCGTATCTCGTTAGCAACTCCAATTCCAATTGCATCAAGAGGTGCAGACCTCAGCGACCATCTCTCCGGTCGAACTATCGGCACCAGGCTGTCTCTTCCTGACTGCCATGTTTACAACTAACCAATTCCGAAGAAAATAAAAAGTCTACCTGATTCTGGAGGGGGGGGCGCAGAAGGGGAAACATATACTGTATCATATATATCCCCCAAGAAAAGCTGTATTATGATAGTGGTTCGGTGTCACATGTTTTGTTGGGAATTCCTCGCAACTTTTTAAATTGGGCTGAATTGAGGCTCGGCGGTAACTTGCCGAGCCCCTATCACAAAGCACGTGTGGGGAAATTGCCCTCCTTTCTTCCCCTTGGCAATGTTGCAGGTCGCTTATCTAATTCGAATACGGTAGTTACCCGGAGGTGTTCAGTTATTTGAGATATGTAACAATACTAACTTCGCCGTGACGAACCTATTCCGGGCCCTTTTATCACTATTATTGTTGTTAACGACGGCGATATTTCTAGTTGGGCCCTAGATGTCTGCCACTGAGAAGTACTCTGTTAGGGGGGGGAGAAGGGGGCGGGGAGGGGGAGGAGGAGGGAGCAGTGATAGTACCGGGGGGTCGAGTTCTGGAGGGATAATTGGGGATATGGAGGGCTCTAACACCAGGACAGCTTCTTGGAGAGCTTCTCGGTTGAAGCCAACTGCTGATGAGTATGGATTCGTTAGCAAAGGTTTGTTTCCAAACTTCTCGACACTCGCTTGTTGAGGAAGTGAGGGGGGTACGGAGCTAACTATTGAGCAGGAGATACCAGGTATAGCTACCCCTGACCGACTCATCCGGTCAAGCACTAACCTGGACATCGGAAAAAGGTTATTAGACAAAAAGAACCAGGAAAAGTTAGCCACACCCTCCACAACGAACTAACCTCCCCCCAGCAATCCAACCTTTGGATCTTGACAGCTCACATGCCATCAGATATTACACCGAGATCGCCGAAAAGTATGTCAAATTCTGCGGCTCTTCGGACAGCAGCGCAGACCTTGATGTCAAACTGGCAGCGGCGGTCCCTTCAATGAGTACAATAGCAGCCCAGGGCAAGAATGCCCGCTACGCCGACTCTCAAAATGCCGAACTCGCTAGCATAACCCTCTCGATGCGGAAGCTGCGAGAAGGGATTGTGGGCTCTTCCCGAGTCGACGCTTTCTCCTCAAAGGCTTACATGTTCATGATCCGGATATCAATCCTCATGAAGCATACGGATTCGTACCACCCCGCTCTTCAGCACCTGCTCTACAATATCCACCCGTACGTGCCATTATCAGCCAGTGAGAGGCAAGAATTCGCGGGGTACCTTGTGCTTCATCTTGCGAGCAAGATGGAGGCTTATAGTGAGGCATTCGTGATTAAGAGGGAGTTTCAGGTGACGGATTATAGGATCTTGCAGGCCGTTCGCGCAATGATCCAAGGTAATTACTGGAGTTTCAGGGCTACGCGGAGGAAGGTGGATCTGTATAAAGCTAGGCTGTTGGAAGATGCTGAGCGGCGGATGAGGGACCACACGCTGAAGTGTCTGGGGAAGAGCTACTTCACCGTGGATGCAAATTATCTAGAGAGCGTCACGGGGACTACATGGGATGGATTGAAGAAGGAATTTGGCGTAGGGTGGGATATGGACAGTGCTGGAATTATCACTGTCAGGAAGCATAAGAGACCTGAGCAAAAGGCTGCCCCACCGACATTGACAGTAAAGTTGGATGCGGACTTGAAAGCTTAGGAACAGACGACTTGCTTTTATGTCTTTTAATAGCCAATTGAAGTATTAGATCATGATGACTCCAACCTATGGTCTATTATATTATGTACCCCAACAACGCACTCCGTTGAAGCTTAAGGGCCATAATTCCGCCTTCTCATGAAAAAAAATAAAAAGAATAGCGCATTCATTGATCACTAAAGGATATAGAAAAGCTAGGCATTTATATGCCTAGATAAGGAAAGCATTGTATCGTATCGTAAACTGGGAACACCCATCCGTCCATATGGTGAACATAATGTCATTTCCCGCAAACCGGGCCTACTTCTTCCCAGACTTTTTGATACCCCCAGTGGCCTGTATCATAGATCGTCAGCCATACACCCACCCACCAGCCACTAACTAGCATGGGAAATATACCAAGGGACCCTTCTTGCGAGCCTTCTCCGCAGCAGCCTTCTCCGCAGCAGCCGCTGTATAAACCATTAGCGCATCCCATCCCTCATCTCTCCGGAAGTTACGGCAGAGCATAGAAACGAACCTTCCTTCTGCTTCTGTTTGAAAGCCTGTCACCACCACCAAGACATTAGCCCGATCTACTCGATCATCCGATCTCAGGAGGAACGAAGAAAGAAAGAAAGAGGGAAAAAAACAAACCTTATCCTCCTCGTCCTCCTCCCTCTTCTCCTTTTTTGGCTGCTTCAAGGGCTTTGCTTTACCACCTTTATCATCACACCCACACGCCGTCCATTCGTTAGCATTCTCTCCTCCTCCTCCTCCTCCTCCTCCTAGGGTAACACGAAAGAAAGAAAGGATGGCGGGGTTGGAGGGGTCGGGGGGGATAAGTACGAACCTGCACGTCCGGACATATTCGTTTCCCAGGGAATTCGTTTTTAAGCTGAGCTGAACTATCTTCTCGATCGTAGATCTATCTAGAGGTTGGGCAAAAAAAATTAATTTGGTCGATGAATGGATGGATTGAAATAGATAGCGTAGTTTTTAGTTCCCGAGCGAGTGTGTTCTCGAGCTTACGTTGTGCTTGGAGGTTTTGGTGGTGGTACAGTACAGTTATGTTCGGTCAGCCCTGAATAATGCGCCAGGGCGAACGACGACAACCCTAGGCCTGCGGGATGAGGGGTTCGCGGGGTGGGGGTTTATGGTGGCATGGAGGGCGTGCAGGGATTGGAGAGGGAGGGAGGCAAAACCTAACCCTCTGCGAGAGAGGGAGGGAGGAAGTGGTTGTTCCGGGTTTTTATCGTTGAACCTTTTTTCCCCGGGAGGGGAAGTGAAGTAAGTGGTTGGGATCGGGATTACTGTATGGGGGGGAACGTTTCCGATCCGATACCGTATCTATCTATGGTAAATCGTGGATATCGAAAATAAATATGTGGTTTCTCTTCTTTCCTTCTTTCCCGCCTTGTTTTTTTCTTCTTCCACCAAATTGTTTTCATCCTCTTCTGGTTGTTTCAAGGCATGAGTGAGTGAGTGATAAAATAATTCCGAAGGGTAAAAACAAAAAAGGCAAAAAGGGCAAAAAAAAAAACCCCAATCCCCCGATAGTAATTCGTAAGACATCATGAGAGTGCTATATATCAAGCCCTAAAGCTTCAAGTTCAAGTTCAAGCAAGCCTCGCCCGGGGGGGGGGGGCGAAAAAAACCAGTAAATAGCGCGAAACCCTTTTCATGCGGATCGTGTGAATCCTTCCGGATCGGTGTTGTCCCTGGCCCTGCCTATTATCTATATACGATGCAGTAATAAACTTAGGTATAATAATTATTATTATACAGTAGTTGCCCGGTATACACAGCGCCATGATATTATGATATTACTGTAAATATTTCCAAGGCTTTTCCGCCCGGGAAAACAAAAAGAAAGAAACGGAAAGAGAGAGATATCATAGGAAAGTAAAAGAGGAAGGAGAAGAGGAAGGAGAAGGAGAAGAAAAGAGGAAATCCTTCCTGATAGTTTACTGTAGCCTAGCCTAGCACGCAGGAAGGAAGGAAGTAGAAGGGGGGGGGGGGATGTTCTACTGCGCAGGAACGGAATGATATCCAGCTGTTTCGCATTATAGTAGCTTAGCTTACTTGGGTTTTCTCCCAGTTTTTTTTTTTATATAGAAGATTCCGGGTGTGTGTGTGTGAGCGAGTGGGAGGGACGGTATTGTACCGTAACTTATTCTGCTCCGCACAAGCATATTATATCATTATACCACCGGCACAGAGTACTACTCATGAGCGACGTTTGGGAACACGGCTGCTATTGTGGATCTTTGTGTCGTGTAATAGTGATATGTACGCTAAGTGTTCACGAACACCGTTCAATCACGAGTCCTCGTTCCCAAGTGTGTTGGGGGGGCGGGGGTTCGGAAGCAGCCGGTTGGGCGGAATATGGGGTACTGAGGGGATGATTCGACCCGGAGATCTGAGTATTTAGGCAGAGCAGTAACTTGCTCTCAAGTGGTACAAAGCTAAAGTGGATGAGTCTGGTGGAGTAGGGTCTAGATCGTAAAGTTCGGAAATGGATGAATTTTTTTTTTACTTACCTGTTGTTGGTGGAAGGCTACGGGTACCGTATGATATACTTCTACGTTTCTAAGAGTTGCTCTGTCCTGCCTCGCCTCGCCTCGCACTGAACTGCACTGTACTGTACTTCTATGCACGAAGATATCAGAGCGGAGGGAGAAAGAAGGAAAAAAAACCCAACATGCCCACACTATGGAAATGATAATTGCGGGGTTTTAGATCATCATCATCATCATCGCTGCCAATATTATTATTATTTACCCACCATCGCTACCAAGTTACCGCATTGCATGAGATCATTCTCTCTAATCCCCCTTTCAGCAAGAAAAAGAAGGGGGGGGGGAAGGAGGCGGAGAGGGGGGGCGGGAGGGAAAGGTTTACTTTCCCGCGCTTTTCTCGGGTACTGTAAAAGATATTTCCTCCTCCTCGATAATATGTCTTGCTTGTATTGCTCGCATGCTTGCCTGCCGGGGGGGGAGTAGAGAGAGAGAGGTAGGTATGGCACCCCCGTAGATGTTGTGGGTCGGTAGGTACTGTATTATGCACAGTCCAGGTACGATGGACGGTCCAAAAATTCCGATCCGCCAGACAATGCAGGTTCTTTCGTCTGTTTTGCAGGTTGCCCGTTCCTACTGTACTCCGCATCAATCACGCGCGGGTAGAGGAAAGGAATGAAGTCTACCGTAGGGCAGAGAGAAAGCCAAAAAAAATAATTATATTCTATGATACAAACTTTTTCTTCTTTCTTTCCTACGATACTGTATATCCCTTCACGATCCTTGACGCACGACATAATCTCCATTTCTATATCTTTTCTTTTTTTCTTTCCCCCCCCCCGTTCCTTTCCTTTCCTTCATATAGTGCGGCTGTATCATACAGGGGAGGATGAGTGAGGAGGAAGTTCCCGGCCAAGGACCTACAGTATCTGTAAAGAAAAATAAATAAAAAAGAATTGTGCTCCTTCCACCTAGTGAGTGAGTGAGTGAGCAAGTTTTCAGTGCGACACAACTTCTCAGGACAGTATGATACTTTGTGCTCGCTGAGTACGAGCAGTGCACACAGTGCCTCTAGGTTCTCGTCCAGAGGGGGGAAGAAAGAGAGAAAGAGAGAAAGAAAGGCACATACCGGTACCAACCTGAAGCCTGAATAGTGAATGAGTACTACCTCACGGAAAGGGAAAGAGGAAAGAGAGGGGAAAAAATAACAATATAATACTGTAACGGAAACCCTCATACCAAGGATAACCCCCTTCGCCTCTTCCCTCTTTTCGCATTTTTTCTTTTTCAGCGGTACCCACCCGACTGCAGCTGTACCTTCGGCTCGAACCCGATGGATCTGACGGAGGGGATTGAGGGGCGTTCTAACTCATCGGATGAGATGCAGACAAGGCAGGTAGGAAGGCAGGTAGGCAGGTAGGCAGGCAGACGGGTGGATTTTGCGCCAGTATCGTATGTTACAGATATTTCCATTCCGCTCCTCTAGATATATATGTGGGGCTGATCACAGCATGTCACACCGGCACGCACAATCCACCCCCAATAGGGCAAGAAGAACAAGAAAATGAACAATAGAGCACGAGTACTAAACGGTGAACCACATATCAACAGTATGATACATAAACAAGTTTTCAAGATCATTACCTCCTTTTTTTCCCCTCCTCCGCAGCTAAAACCCGGTGCTGTACCAACCCACCAATAAGCTCGCCGTAGAAGTAGAAGAAGAAAACAATGTTTTGTTTTCCCTTCCTTCGTTCCTTCGTTCCTTCCTCCCCCCCCTCATTTCCCTCCCGATGCAGCCTAGACAGAGACAACTTTCCCCCTCCCCCTCCCCCCGATCTCACCAACCCAACCCAGCCCCAACCCATCGGGAAAACCAACAACAAACACGCAATTTCATGCTACCCCCTGTCAAGTTGGTATGATTGGGCGCTCCACAAACCTTGGCACAGGAGAGGAAAAAAAAATATGGTTTCCGAAGATCTCCCTGAAGTCTTTGCTTTTTTTCTTTTTCTTTTTTCTTCTTGGTGTTACGTTTTTTTTTTTACTGATACTTCATTTGCCCTGTGGTATTTAGACTTCCGTGCTGTTGCTTGCGGTTTTTAACTTACCGTAGCTTAAAGTTTCTATTTTAGGTTTTTTTTTTTTGTATGTCTGTGCTTGCCATCGAGGGGAGCGCTTGTATCGCTAGGTATAATGCGTGTCCGTCATGCGTTAGGGTAGTGGGGTATGTACTAGTACGAGTATGGTACAGTTATCGTAGCGAACTCGAGTGCCGTGGCGTGAACTTGCTTGCAAGGGCAGGGGGAGAGGTAAGGTAAGTGCTCGAGTACTGTAGTTACAGGTTAGGGAAGGAGGAAGGGAGGGAGGAAGGCAGTGTCAGTTGATCTGGTGAACCATGCATGGCTTTAGTTTGGCTTTTCTTCCGTTCCGCTTAGTTCTACCGTGTTTTGGGCTCGAGAATGTCATAACATTGGAAAGAAGAAAAGGAGAGGGGGAAAAATGAAATAAAACATACACACACGATAATACAGGTATCATGAGAGGAGGAGGGGAAAAAGGAAGGTACAACTTTCACGTCTGGGACATGGCGGACTTGGCGGATAGGAAGGGTGAAGGCAGGCAGGAAAGGGGTGAAGAAAAGAAAAGAAAAGGAAAAACAAAGCCATGGTCGAGACGAGACGAGACAGGTTTACCCATGACATGATACGGTATTTCACCATCTCAGATCTTGAATAAACCCGGTGAGGTTTGCAAATGGAGCCGTGCTGCGGGGTGGTGGTGGTGTAGCCAGGTAAGCACGGTCGTAAATGCAATTCTTCAATTCACAACAGGACAAAGAGGGAGGAGAGGAGGAGAGGAGGAAGCGAGCGAGCGAGCAAGTCGAGTCCGAATCAAATTCCAACTACATTATCTACTTGCTTTGCAATTGCTCTCGCACTCTGAGGTGCTTGTATAATCAGGCATGATGGTAATGTTTTGCCTAGAACAGTACAGCACAGCACAGCACAGCACAGCACAGCACACAGTACAATTGGAAAGATTGATACTCGAGTACCATACATGGATAGGTGGATGGCAATCCAACGTTTCTGGTATGATACCTGTCTCGGATCCCGGGTCACCGCAGTACTGTACCACACAACTTACAGCTCCAGTGTGATGGTGATTTTTGAACAAATGCCCTGACCGAGGACCCCGATACGATACCCAAACAGAACCCCTCAACGAAACGATTTTATTTTTTTTGTTTTACTTTTTTACTTTCTTTTCTCCTCACACCCAGTCAAAGAAATTACCCAGCTTCCAGCCCTCGCTCGGTAATCCATTCATAACCTCTACTAACGCACCCCATCTTTCCAACGCAAAACCTGATCGTGATTTCCGCCAGGAATCGAACCCTTACCCCCCCACCAGATCACTACCGAGAGGGGAGAGGGGGCGGCAGTGACGATAATTCCCCAAGATCACCGGTACCAAAAAAAAAAAAACAATGACTGATTTCCACTGGTAACCATCGCGACGACCAGATATCTCCTCATCTGGAGGAGCTCCAACGGAGTATAAGTTAAGTCTCGTGCCCACTCATGACACTCGCGGATACCGGTAGGCTATGATTACTGCCGTGACCCCCCCCCCCACTCCCGCCCCCGCGCCCCACACACACATATACCGGTAGACTTTACACGGACACCCCTCACTAATCTCATCCATCGAGTGATATCGCATGATCTGCATGGAGTATTTTTCACGTTTCCACCGGAGTCTACCGACCGGGTGAGGGAGAAAGGAAAAAAAGAAAAAAAACGTCGCAAAGCAAGAACGAAAGCGGCACGGTAAGGGTATCACGGAATTCTCGGGTATGGGGAAGGTTGGTAGCGATCGAGCGAGACTGGGGTGAATGTGTGTGTGTGTGCGTCCGTGACCTCTTTTTCTCTCTTTCTCTTTTCCCTCTTGTCATTCTTGCTGTTTGGTTTATTTGTCTTGGGCGGTGTTGCGGTTCCGGATAGTAGTCCGACATGGGATGAGAGGTGCTGTTGTTCTGTGAGAGAAAGAAGGAGGGAAGGAATGAAATGGGGTAAGTTTGTCCCTGACCCAGGCTGAGGGCAAAAAGAAAATATTGTGGAAAGGAAAGGATATTGGAAACCGGTGTAACTGAGTCGAGGCCCTGTTTGGCACGCGGCTGTGGGAGAAGAAAAAAACCAAGTTCCCAAGTGAAAACAGAGTATTCTTTAGAACACAGCATTTTTTTCGAAACATTGGTGTTTGGCATGTCTAAAGTTCCTTTTTCAGGATATGATAGGCAGAGACAAGGCTGAAGGTCGTAGGGCTTAGTTCGCGAAAAAAACGAACATGACTGTGGTTTTGAACTCCAAGTGGTCTGAAACCCACTTTGCCCTAATACCTAATACCTTGGGAAGTAATATTTCACAAGTGATTGTGGGAAAAAACAATACAGTAATTATGACCTGGTAGTGGCAGGTTTACAAGGGATACAGCAGTAAGAAAGTACCAGTATGATGCATACAGGAAAGAAAAAAATATCCCGAGCCATTGTAATAATATAATTATTATACCAAAATATCATTGTATCATATTTGCATACTGTGCATGCCAAACACAGTGAGTGCCGTTTATTCATCTTTCTACCACCGGGAAATACTACAAAATAATTGTGAAAACCCGATCATTTCTCCCATGCCAAACAGGGGCCCCGAATTGAATCGAATTGGGTTGAATCCTCTAAATCATACCCGTAGGATGCGCTCCGAGCCAGCGCCCTGCTTCCACCTCCACCTCCATCTCACTTTATTTTTTCCCACTCTCTCCGTCACCCATAACCACTACCACCAATCCCTTTGCCATTCATCTGTGAAAATAAAAAATAAAAAAAGCTCGATTCCGCAAACCATTCCTTCACCGCACACTGCCTATCTACCTTCTATCACTCGCCCTTCCCCTGAACCCTACAAGTACAGTACACACCCGTTCCAGCGAGCGACCTACCGCACGAACATCAAAAGAAAGAAAAAGAAAAAGAAAAAGAATGGGGAAGAAAGAAAGAAAAATTAGACTAAACGATAACTAGACGGTATCATACAGTACGGGACCGTGCCCACCTGCCACAGCCGTCCAGTTAACCATGTCAATTATCCAACCACAGGCACGCACCGCCGCACAGCACCAAAAAATATAAAAAAAGACGAAAGCTCCAAGCACAAGCACAAACCCCCCTCACAAAATGTCATGCAGGGAAAAAGAAGGGAAGGGGAAAGTCGTTGCGCAATTGCGTAGGTCGGTCCGGTCTGTGATAGTCTAACCTGACCGTAGCACAGTGGGCGCACGCATTGTACCGGTGTTGCATAATATCGGGTGGATTGGGCGGGGGGGGAGGGAGAGAAGATGGCTTGTCGCATGGAAAGACAGGCTGTCGTAAGTTAGGATATCGGTAGGATACATTGGACAAAGAAAGAAAGAAAGAAAGAAAGAAAGGTTGTTGTTGTTGTTTTCTTTTTTCTCTCCTCCTTTCTGACGTTGTCGATCATTGGTATGGCGTTTGCGCGGGGAGGAGACCGACGCAGGGGGGTAGGGAGGGAGAGAAGTTCGGGTAAAGTACAGGAGAGAAAGAGAGAGGGAGGGAGGATCAGGCACAGGGATGGACGATGATGCCCTCTGGGCTAGGCTATCATCAATCGATAGACCTAGATCACCCACTTATCTACGGCCACAATAGAAAAGAAGGTGGTAATAATAGGAAGATCTTTTCGTCTTTGCCCTGCCCGATATCTAAATGCAATGAGCATTAAGTTGACCCGTCTTCTGATATGCAGCAGCAGCAGCATCCTTTCTTTTCTTTCTCTCTCTCTTCTCCCCTCGCCCCTCTTCTGTAACAGCACCTGGCACAAAACCGCAGTCCATGCAAGCAACTGTAGGTAACATCCTCTCACAGATTAAGCCTAGGCACAAGTTACAAAGCTGTCCCCCCAATCTCATTATTGCACAAGCCACCGACGGTACAACCCCCCCCCTACAGTGCCGGTATCTGTATCATACCTAGCACCTACCTACCTATCCACTTACCTGTGATACTTACACAACACCTGCCCTATCCTATAACCATCGGCTAATCTCCACAACATCCCTTAAACCAGGGATACCCACATAAGCAACAGCAACGCAACACAAGTAGGCCTAAAAGAAGGCTGTGAAAAGTACTTGTACTAGGGCGGACCTACCGGTACCGCGAAGATGATGTATTCACACATGCACAGCAGCGTGAAAACACTCGGACCAGGCCCCCCCCTCGAAGATCTTGCACAACATAGAACTGGGGGGGGGGGGGGCGACGGTTGTGTGAGTGTTTGTAGTGTATTGTGCTTGCTGGATGCATGCATGTATTCCATACAAGATAAGCGCAATACAAGTTATCATCATCATACGTTGGGAAGGGGAAAGGGATGATGATGTGAGCGATTAGCGAGGATAAAAAAGGGCCCCCGGAGGATCCTTTCTTATATTGTAGCCTAGGTATACAGTACGGTTGGCGAATAGGAGGGGTGTATGATACCTAGTACTTGTGCGTTAAAGCGAATATGATAGGCGTTGACGTACTGTACTTGTACCGTACATACATAGTCTCATAAACCATCACCATACAGCAGAAACATATCATACTAGACACACACACACTACAATCAGAAATAAGGTACATAAGGTAAGGTCAGCTAAGGTGAAGTGAGCCCGTTAACACCGATCTCACACCGTCACGCACCTTCCCACCACCAATGTATGATGATGATCACCATCCCAAGGCATCATCAAACCCAGACAGCTCTCCCAAAACCCCCCCGAAAAAATCTACCCAGCACCTCATCCATCCATCCACCTATGATACCTAAGATACCACATGGCAAAAGCCACCTTACCACCCATCCAGCCTGCCTCCTACTTTTACCTACCTACCTACCTACCTACCACAACAAGCCATGATACCGGCCGGTATGATACCAAACCAACAGGGCAATCCAGTTCCATCCGTCCGCCTCACCATTCACCCATCCACCACTAACCACCACCACCACCACCCCATCAAACACAAGACAACCCGCCCCTCGTGGCCCAACGATTCGTTCCAAGTAATAAATTACAAAAGAAAATAGAGAGACCAAGAAAAGAAAGAAAAAAAAGAAACCTAATCTCAGTTACAAGTACAATTACAATAACCGGGAAGTACTAGTACTAGTACAATAGTACAAGTATGATACAATACATACAGTAGAAACTACAAACCAACCCTTCCTCCCATCAAATAATTCCCACCGCTTTTTCAAATTAAACATTTTCTTTACAGTTACTGTACTGTAGTTTACCCATCTCCACCCCCGCCTATATATATAATACATACATGCATAGATACAATACATACCATATATACCGTACAGCACCGGTACCGGTAACTCGTACAACTACAAGTACCAAAAGTAAGTAACACACCCCCACCCACCCACCCACCCACAACTCCGGTACAATACAGTACCGTACTGTACAGCACTCGTACAATCACAAGACAACGATCATTACCCCCAGTTCTTTTCCTTTCCTTTCCCCATACCTGGTTCTCTCTCTCTCTCTCTCTCTCTCTCTCTCTCTCCCTCCCTCCATCTTCACGTCAAGTCAAGGGACATCAGGCTACCCCATCCCATCCAGACAGACAGTTCTATTACCTTGCCACCACCACCACCGCCTTTCCTCCCACCATGCGGGCTATCGCTTTCAGCCATGTTATGATTATGATACGGTACGGTAGGCATTATCATCATACAAAGTTGCGTGAGTGTGAGTGAGGTGGTGTGAGTAAGGTTATACAGTTACCGTAATATTATTATAAGTTCATGAGTTGAGGCTGGATGGATGGATGGAACGGGGCAGCATAGCTGCATTTGTTTCTTTATTTCCTTCTTTCTTTTCTTGCTTGCCTGCTACGGGAGACCGGTATTTAGCCGGAATGTTAGGGTAAGTGTGAGCTGCTATGATATTATAGCGGGCCGGGTTGGGCTGGCCGGGCTGGTGGTCTTACTTCCTTCCTCCTCGTGTACGGTACCGTATCACACATAGTTCTACATACCGCACAGCACCTGTTCACGAATCAATCAATCATCCCCCTTCTCCATATTTTGTTTTGATTTTGTTTTGCTTTGTTTTTTTGTTTTTGTGTTTTGTCTCATTTCTTCGCATCTCAGCACGAGATTTATCATGATACCGGTATCCTTTTCATGCGCGCATGCTTGCATGCCTGCCTGATAACCATGTCGCTTCTGCACATGGAAGGTACAAATCTTTTTTGTCGCTGTATCATGCTGTCCTCGAGTTCGTGCTCGTTAGCGTATCGTGCTCGTTAGTGTATGATGGATGGGATGGCTCATACGGTAGCAACGGGTACGGGAACGTGCAAATACCATCATACTTACCTAGAATACGGTACCACTACACACACACACACACACAGCTATGATACAACTCCACATTCTCAGCTAGGGTCTCCTTTCCCCTTCCATACCGGTGCTGGTAAACACATGTTTGCCTGTCTACCTACCTACCTATGATACCAATGATACCCACCCCATGAGTCACCCGCATTCACCCCCATCACCATCCATCATCACCAGTTATCAATCCTTCAATCAGTCAATCAATCAATCATACAGGGCGGAATAAATAAATAAATACACCCAGGCAAGAAACATATCCATCACATCCAATAATACCGGCAAAACCCCCCCCCCGGTACCGGTAGTATGATAAGCCATTAATCCATTGATCCATCCATATATAAAAATGAAAAAAATGAAAAAAAGTGAAGTCAAAAAGAAAGTAAATAAAGAGATAAAAAGCACACTTGTGGAAAAACTTACCCCGGAGAGGAGTAAGAGAGAGAGAGAGAGAGAGAGAGAAGCAGGTAACTTGCAGGGAACAAGGGGGGAGGAGGGGAAGGGAGGGGATAGTACGTTCCTGATTGGTCGCCTTGCGAATTGCGCTGCACGGCTGCTGACGACAAAAAAACGCCTCGAAAAGTAGCGAAAATCACAGGGTGGGTTGGGGCTTAGTTTTTGGGCGGCGACGGTGGAAGGGGGGGGGGGGAGGGAATACGATGTGAGGTGATTGGGGAGGGAGGGGAAGGGAAGGGAGGGGAAGGGGAGGAAGGGGACTTTCGGTAGTTTTCCGTTTTCTTCTTTTCTTTTTTTCTTCTTCTTTTTTCCCCTCCATCTGTTCTGTTTTGGTGAGGGTTGGAGAGAGTGTGTGTGTGAATGCTATTCAATACCTGAATAGTGTACATACCGTAGGATATCATCATGATTATCATCCATCACCGGGTATGCTAAGAGGATAATAACTGTACTCCACCGGTATCATAATTCCCCAGGTCTGCAATATCATATCATAATTGTCATACCAAGCAAGCCAGCCAGCCGGGCAGGGCAGGGAAGGGCAGGCAGGCAGGCAGGTAGGTAGTCTAGGCAAGCGAGAAACCTTCCGCTTCACAAATTCACATCTCGCAAAAACCTACTTCCCACCTTACCTGCCACCTACCCGACGGTTTGATACCTTACTATGATGCCATCCTAACCCTCTCACACACACCACACACACACACAAACTTATGATACCCACCCGAGTTACCGTAACCAAGCTACCGTACCGTACGGTACCCCCATATGAAACATTATCCATCACACAACCTCCACACCTTCCCAACAACGACATCACAAGAAAAGAGCGAAAGAGAGAAAGGGTAAATAAGTAAATAAATGTAAAAAAGGAAAAAGGAAAAAAGAAAACCATACGATCGCCACGTCGACGTCGTCGAAGCCGAGCGAGCGAGTGAACAAGATACCGGTATGGATGGATGGTAACGTGCGTTAGTTTGGGTCCCGGTAGTTGGTAGGTGGATGGATAGGTATGATATTCTTTGAGGGGGCAGGTGATGGGAGGGAAAGGAAGAGGGTACGAGTACAGTACGAGTACTCTATGATACACACAATACCGGTACTGTAAATAAATGAAATAAGGTAAACAAACAGTGAAAAGTGATACCGCGACGGCGACGACAACCACGAGCAGGCCGCCACCGTGGGCTCTCTCCCACCTCCCCAGTGAATATCGCTAGGCTGTGGTGGAGAGGGAGAGAGGGAGAGAGGGAGAGGAAGAAAGAAGACCGTTTCGTTTCGTTTCGTGGATGGTTGCATACTGTGCATACATATCATGCTGTACACTCTCTAGGCAAGACGCCGCGCAAAAAAAAACGCTGCAAACTGATACTGATACTGTAGATAGATAGATTCGTACGGGATACCCAAACCATATCATACTACCAAAGCCCAGCCCTCTCTTTAAATCAAAATCCAGAAAACTCCCTCCTTCCCAAGCAAAACGAATGCAAAAATACACAAAAAAAGTGAACAATCCAATAGTAACAATTACCATGTCGGTATCATATTAAAAAAGATGACCTCTAGTTATGATGATGATGCAAATATTTAAATACATGACCCTTTTTGTTTTCAAAATCCTTCCTTCCTTCACACCACACCAGACTGACAGACTGATGAATGTCTCATTCATTACCCGACGAGAGAAAAAAGGAACACTTCCATGGTTTCTCCGCCCTCCCCTTTCCATCCATCACATCTCTCTTTTTTGTTAACCTCGCCCTTCCTTTCTACCTTTTCCTTTTTCTTAAAAATGATCCGACCGGCCAATCGAAAGAAAAAGAGGAAGAAGAAGAGGTGAGATGTCCAATAAATGTTGCTCTTGCGGGGGAAACGCGAAAATAAAAAATATGATGAGGAGAAAAAAAAAGATATGCTTTATAATATGCAAGACGCCGTAGAAACCCGTTTGAATGAAAAAGGAAAAAAGCCCCCAGCGACAAAAGAAAAGTAAACACGAATGAAGGGGAAAAAAAGGAGAAAAAAACCACCCATCCAGCTCCAACGTACACCCTTATAGCTTCCCCGATACTTACATAAATACATACGGACACAAAAGTGTTTGAAGAGTAAAAAAAGTTCCCAACGTATCCAATCCATCACATGTGCTGGTAGGAATGCCCAGCGTATGATCTGGAAAGAACATGTATGAGAAGGGAGGGGAAAGAAGAATAATAATAGATATAAAAAAAATATAATAAAAAGAAAAACCAGTAAAACTCCTTATTGCCCCGGCGCTATCCATAAACCGATAATGAAAAGGAAAAACAGCAGGCAACCAATTTCAAACGAATCCATTCCCACAGCCATGAAAAAAGCCCAGACCCAAGAAAGTGTATCGATATGTGAATGAAATCGTCGCGCGTCACGAGGAGGAGGAAAGAAGAAAAATTAAAAATTTTGCCAACCCAAGCATAAAGAATGAAGTGTGGTTTTGCTCTAGCCTTTGTGTCTCACGATAATTATCCGAAGTAGTTGTTTTTGTGGTGGTATTGGTGGGAGGGGGAGGATGAAATTCGTCTGGTGTTGGTATCGCCCGACCGACAGCAATTTAGAAGACTTTAACCCCCTTCGAAACCGGGAGAGCAGGCGATTGCACCCTTCCCACGTCATCTATCGATGGGAAAATTGGCAACTGCCACAGGGTCTGGCCGGGTGGTGGCGGGAAATCTGACGGGGTGACTGGTACGATGGTGGGGCTAGCATTTCTTGATGGCGAATTAGACGCGTCGTGGTAGTAGTGCGATTCGGACGATGATTCAGATGGAGGGTTTGTGAGGCGTTTCGAGAATATGTATGGATTCTGGCGAGAGGCTTGGGTTGTTTGAGGTGTGGTGGACGGCGTTGAATCGGGGGTGAAAACCCCTGGAGCCTGGGAGCGGTAAGGTGTTGAAGCAAGATGGAAAACATCAGGTTCGACAAGGTCAGAACTATTGGAAGCCTCGGAAAGAGGTGGGCTATCTATAGGGCTTGGTCCAGTGGTAAACCTGCGGCAAGACATGATACGGAACCGCAATTCCGGGATGGTAATCCGCTTCTGGGGATTGCACTCAAATATCATCCGAAGGATGGAATCAAGCTCAGGGGACAACGGCAGAATGGTCCTAAGCATCCGTGGGTCCTTCAGGTAGGCACGGAATGTGCTGTCTGAAGGGGAGGCCCGCTTCCAAGGGTTCCGGCCACAGGTCAGGTTGACCAAGATAACACCCAAGGACCAGACATCATTGGGAGCGGAAGCATAGCTGCTAACAGTGCGCGGAGAAGATTGTTGGCACTCTAGAATTTGATTAGCTTAAAAAAGGCACTAGAAGTACAAATAAATAGATCAAAATAAAATCAAAAACAACTGCAAATCTTACCAGGCGACATATAGAACGTCGACCCACAGCCAAAATCCGAGGTGACAGTTTCGGTGGTAGCAAGTCCGAAATCCGCCAACTTGACCTGGCGTCCAGCGTTGGCAACCAATACATTTTCCGGCTTCAGATCCCGATGGTAAATTCCAAGATTATGGCAGTACTCAACGGCATCCAAAAGCTGAAGGAAAACCCTCTTGGCCAAAACATCATTACCCACATAACGTCCACGCTCAGTAATGTTGGTAAAAAGGTCACCCTCAGGGCAGTATTCGATGATGACAAAGGTACAATCAACAGTGTCGAGTATCTTCACGAGAGAGACAACACCGGGATGAGCGCTGGCCTTGTGGTGAAGGGCAATCTCTCTTTGCTGAAATCGCTTCTGGCGGGCATCCAATCCAACCTTTGACAGGGCCTTCACAGCAAATGGGGTGCAGGAAAATATATCGATAGCGGTATAAACGACTCCATAAGCGCCAACACCAAGGATTCCAGTGAGTTCCAAACGTCCAGCGAGTAATTGTCCTATTCGGTCCTCAGGTCTGGAACAAGAAGTCGAACTTGAATTTGAAGAAGTGCTGCTCATTGTTTCTTCCTAAAGGTTGGACTCGGAGTCCTGGACTTTTTTTTTAACAATGAAAAGAGAAGGACAATAGCTCCGGCGGATCCAATACAGATAGCAAGATATAGCGGGAGCCTTTAATCAATCTTCGGTCCAGTACAGGCAATAGGCGAGAAAGGCCAGAGAGAGTGGAAATTTGCTATGGTAATCCAGAAGGCTAGGAATTAATCCAGTGTGGGCTTCGAGGAAAGAGCAGGAGATATAAAGATGAGTGATGTCGAAATGATGTTGCTCCAGGAAGATCACTTTTTGGGTGGACCTCACCGGGTGACGGGAAATGGAGGGGGGTTAAAGTGAATGTTTATAGGAGGCAAGGGTAGGGTAGCCCTTTGATGACGGAGGCTAGAGCTGAGCCCTCTTTTGCAGCCAAGTTGTCGTTGGGGCAGCGGATGAGGTGGGGGGGTAAAAGGTGTGTTACTGTAGGTGTGTGACGGGGGCAGATATGAGTGTGTGGTGTGTAAGTGAAGGAAAAGGGCAGCGCAAGCAGGAAGGGAGACACCCCCAGCAGGAAAGCAGCTATGGTAGGGAAGGAAAGAAGAAGAATGCCAGGATGAGGGATCTTCCTCTTTCAGGTAAGGTGCTGGGGCGGAGGCGGGCCTCCTGGGAAGGGAAATGATAAATAAAATAATAATAATAATAAATCTAGAATCAAAAAGCGACTGATTGCCTGTGAAGGGGGGGGGGGGGCAAATAAAGATCACGGCACAGTAAAGTGAACAACAATCTCTTATACTTAGGACTCGTACACAGTAAAATAGTTACTCAGAGACAGAGAGAGGGTGAGAACGCGGCGACGCGGCTGCAGACAGCCAGAGCGACTCGGCCATGATAAATATTATTCTGGGGGACAAGCCAGCATTGGTCCCATCGTGTCGCGGTGGGCGATTTTCTGGCTGGATGCGTGTGTGTGGATGGGCTGGAGGGCCTACCGAGACTGTCTGTTCGTCTGTCTGTGTGTCCGAAGTAGCTTTGAAGATCTGGGAGGATGGGTGTATGGGTAGTATGCGGAGCACACCAGAGAGACATGGACGTTAGCAGCTACGAGTAGACTAGCTCAGCACCATCAGTAGCAAGCAGTAGCAAGCAGCGACCACCATCACCGACTAGATTCGAGTAGCACCACCACAACCACACCATTGCCATCCAGTCCTGTCTGAGCCCTGGGCCAGATGACAAACATGTCTCCCACCCCTTCCCCGATCAAGGGACACAAGCCGGTTGCATCTTGGGGCGGGGAGGGAAGGGTACGGAGTGGTGATGGTAAGGATGGTAGTGGGCGCAGGCTGCCAGAGCCTGCCTGCTAGCATGCCAGCGAACGATGACGACGGAGTCGGAGGGAGTGTGTGAGGGTGGAGCGGACAGAACACAGACTAATTCCCATAACCCACTCCTCCAGCCGACGACAGGACACAGAGAGGTTCAAAAAAAGGTGTGTGGGTGTGTGTGACAATGTACGAGTATGAGTAGGGTATGAGTATGGGTGAGTGAGTTTGGATGGTGTGAGCGCTTGTTGACAGCGACAAGCATGGTCGAGTTACAAGTACAGTACAAGCCCAGGAAAAATAAATAACGGCAGTAAAAACAAAAATAACGGAATCCGTCCCCTTGTACCCCCAAATGGAAGTTTAGTCTATCTTTCTTCCCCTCTGCCAACACTATGTTATGATATGTGTGAGATTCCGCATCCGGCAAATGATCCCTAACTACAGTACTTGTACTATACTCGAGTACATAGGGTAAAAGTACCAGGTTGGTGCTCGACGCTTTTCAAAGTCCCTGGAACGTGGGTTACTTGTCCGTTGGCCTAGGTTCCTGCGAAGCCTGGTGCCCTGGAGCCATCAATTGTACGGTACCGTACTCGAGTACAGTACGAGTACCACAAAATGAATCCTTTTCTAGAGACTTTTGAGTGCGTACCGGTAGCTAAGCCAGTCATGTAGGGGGGATGTTTGATTCGATGCATTAGCTCACAATAAGCAACTAAGTCTGAGGGAGAAAAGCTACTCGAACGAAACAAGTAGCTGAAATCATAATAGGGAAGTCATAATGAAATAATAAAACTAAAAAAGAAAGGAAAAAAATACCTCTCGAATTCCACGATAGATAGATACGGTAGGCAGAAACCCCGTGTATTCTCATCCCCCCCATACGAGTAGCTGTGGACTACGAAATGGGGAAATGAGCGAGGGGGATGGAGAGAATGCGAAAGAAGATGTACGAGTACCATACCAGTACCATCAAGAAGGAAGGGAGCTTGCCTGCTACTACACACTTACAAATTGAAGCGTTGCATGGACATTTTCGGTAGCAGAGCGGAAATCAAGCAATAGCCCGCAATACGGTACTGGCGTGGGCTGGGGCACTGAGCATGAACCGCACATCACATCGACTCCTGATACAAAGGAAGCATAGCTACCCGGTGTACTAGATACTTTGGCTTTGGGGCACAGTTTGCTATGGAACTCTTATCTCGTCTTCGACGGAAGCCCGAGCAAGCATTGAGCACAAGTCAATAAAAGGGAAAGTGACAGCAGGAACCGCGTGTTCCAAATAAGGGTAATGCATCGCCCTGCTGCCCGCCTTACTCGCGTTAATAGAGATGCAGCTGCAAGCGAAAAGCAGCGAGGTTATAGACAAGGAGCCAACTGGTGCGGAGCCACGATGCTCCACCAAAGAGGCAAATAAAATGTTGAGTCAAATCCAATAGAAAAGTTGGCCATGCGGGTGGAAGGGAAGGAGGCTAATACAAAAGCAAATAGACTTCATTATTATTTTCCCTAAATATCATAAAAGTTTACACTCCTTTACTTTCAAACTGTCCTCATCACCACTTGATTGATGCCCCTATTCGTGGACCGGTATCGCATGTGCGAGGCCCAGCCTCGGTATATACGTGCCAGTACATACAAACAAACAAAAGACCACTTTTTCCTGGTATGACCGGCCGAGAGAAATAACCAAATGTTCTATTCATGGTGATGCTCCCTCTCCATCTCCTGCCGCTACGACTGTGCCCCCCCCTCCTCAGAGTTTCCACCTTTCCTTTGTCCTTCCGTCCGTGACATTGTCAAATGGATAAAGTCAGTGCTTTAAAGTACTCTGGCACGGGTATGAACAGTACCTATAATGCGCCCTTCCTGAATCCTGCTATCATAAGATGTTTAATTCCGATACGATACTGGTACAGCATTGTGGGGGATTGGGGCTGGTCGTGCGAACCAAAATATTTCTGCGCGCGCCTTTTCAGCCAAAAATGGATAACAAACTAAGCTAGACAGAAACAGAACTAGGCTAAATCTTTTTCCCTTCTCCCCTCTCTTTTCTTTCTTCCCCATCCATCAGGAACTGCCCCCCCCTCCCTGCAAAACTCAGGGAGGCCAACATCGTTCCCGTCCGGAAAAAGATGTGATGTGTCTGAGTGAGCCAGCTGGTCGGGTGGCAGTATCATAGCTGTCCTCTTTGCTTGATTGCTGCTGTAACAGGAGGAAAAAAAATGTGAGACAGGCCCGAGAACGTGTTTGGAAGAAAACCCCTTTTCTCTCGTTGTTCGAAAAGATCTCCTAAATCTCACGATCGTCCTCTTCGTTGTTCGTCTACCTGCCTGCCTGCCTGCTGTACTTACAGTAGACCTTAAAGGGCTTCAGTGATATTGCATCTCTGCCAGTCGGTACGGTAACTAAGATGAGGTGTCTTTTTTATTTCTTTTTTTTCCTTTGATCTTCTCGCTTTCCTGCCTCTAACCTACCATTCACCAGTAGACTAGAAAGAAAGCAAGGGGAAAAAAATAATCATACTTCAGAATCGCCGCGTGTAAAGAGTTGCCCACTCGATCACCGCGGGGAGGATGAGTAGACGTTGCAACGCTTCTGCTCGCAAGGCGAAGCAAGGTTAGGATAGTCTATGGCACCAGTCTCGACTGGTTTGAAGCAGAGGAAGAAACTGGCTGGCTGCCACATCAAATCAAGACCTCACGAAAGCCAAAAGAACCATTCAGGACCAACCCGCCCGCCTCAACCAAGTCAACTTTCCCACCGAAAAAAGTCCAGGACTGTAAAAGTCCACCTGCCACCAGTCAAAGGACCACTCCGATATTCTCAAGCGCTGATTCCCCGTTCGGGTGCCTGTACTGTACCCAGGTTATTTATTTTATCTAAGGCTAGCTCATTCGCTATCGATAAAAGAATGGAAATATATTCTCAACTAAACCAGCTCCGATTTTCCACCTTTCAGGAGGGTTTATTCAAAATTTTGAACTTTTTACCGTACCAGTACTTATTAGAACCCTTGCTGGGTGGTAGGTAGAGGGTAGGGAATAGAAATACCGTAGGAAATCAAATCAAAAACGGGGGGGAGGGGGAGGGGAAAGAATCGAGAAAATACGTGGCTCGACAAAGTTGTCGCGGTTGGGATGGGGTTGGAAGCACTGGTTTCTCTCGAAAAGATCGCCGTACCTGGGAATATGAATTTCCTGAACCAATTGGAAAGAATCGCCGAATGGGGAATTCCCTTTTCCTTGATGGTGGTTGTGGTGCAACTTCAGTCCTTCTTCCTCCCGGAACTGCTTTGCAGAGTGGGGGGGCTATCGGGAAAAGTCCAACAAATCGCGTTGCAAGCCTTAACATCAAGGTATCATCAACCCAGCTGGGGCTGGACCGGGCTTTTTGGCATACGATACAGCAGTTACTTTGCAAGCAGGCAGCTAACAAGCAAGGCGGTAAGTATTTCTCTCCCCTTCTTTCCCTCTTTCACCAATGTACTGCACAGTACACAGTACACAGTAGGCAGCAGTACGAGCAAGCAGAAGGCTGGTCTTTTGCCTTCTTTTCTCTCTTTCTCCTTCTCTCGCGTCCGCGGAACGCATTAGTCTAGGGCCGGTAAAATGCGATCTGCTCGAGTAGCTCGCACGTTCCATCGTGGCTTTTTTTTCGCCTACCTTTTTAGCATGATACATGGGCACTACATGGCCCCCCTCCTCCGTCGAACGAAAAGCCCGGCGATAGGCGAAGAGGTCGTCCATCAACTGCACGTCTGCCCGCCTCGTGAGCAACATCCTCTTCGAGTAATCGCTGATCGGCACACTAGGCAAGAGAATGCAGCCATTCGCTTCGATGAGGGACCCCCTTTTTTAGTTTTTATTTCTACTTTTCTGCCTCACTTTCTCTCACTCACTCTTCATGTCAGTAGTTACAGTAACTAGCTTAACCCCCACTACGGTATTCATTCCACCTCAATCAGCCCGAATCACAATTTGCCTAATTCGATTCAAAACTCTGGATTTTTAATCATTCCCAAACTTTCAGTCTGCCGTCGCACTCTCCGAAAAAGAAATATAAAGCATACTCTGCGCAGAAGGAAGAAAGAAGTAAAAAACTGGTCAACGAAGTTCCCCATCCAATCTTATTATTACAGAGAGAAGGACGCGATTTTCCCCTCTGCACATCTTCATCTGTCCCGAGGATCGTGAAAGACAGTCGTAGATCGCAGCGGCCATTCCCCACGATATTATTCGTGGGAAAACGCCGTCAGGTTTTTTTGTCTCTCTTCTTGCTTTTTCTTCCTTTTCCTTCTTCCGAACCCGATTCCGGGCATTCAAGAACGGAGGGCAAGGAAAAGAGGGGGTGGAGCGGGCACAGAGAGCAGGAGAGGGTTTTTTTTGGGATTGAGTTGAAACAATGGAAGGGGAAACAAAACGAAACAAAACGTCCATCCCCACCCTGCTCTATCCGGCACGAAGCGAGGGGGACCCATTGCTACTTGCCGGTGGCGGCGGTTGCGAGCACTTGCGAGCGAATGATGAGGAAGTGGTGGGGTGAGCGATATTGAGAAATTGAGCGAGGCCGCTGACCGTTTATCATGGCATACTACACACCTAATACGATGTGGTTATTTTTTATTACCGTCATTGCTACCGTATTATGTTTTCCTAGTTGCGATCATCATAGGCAGAGTGGCGTCCAGAATTCACGGTTATCCCAGAATTGCGATATCCCTTTGAAAAGGTTTTTGTTCATTTGTATTCTCCCAGGCTGGGCTCAACTTATCCCTGTGCTCGAGCACTGTATCATACACCCTTCAATTTCATTCATGTAGTGCGCCGGTATGTGGTATATCCAAAACAGTGATGTCCGCATGCTGGTAACACTGTACCGGTGTCATAAAACAGGAATGGTTCTGTCATTGGAAGGGTGAGTACCGTACGAGCGCAACCGGGACCGGATGAACTGAACGGCTGGCTTGAGTAAACTCTCAACCAAGCCATGGCTGACTGAGCCACTCATTCCCCCTCACTGACTGCGCTGCACGATTGTGATTCGTCATGAGTAAACAGTGAAGCATACCGGTACTGCACATAGCAGCGTTTTTGCCATCCATCTGGATCCACTTTGGTCAAGTTAGCAACTTTACCACGTAAAAATACCTTCGGTACAGCACAGAGCCGGTACCGTATCGGTACTCGTAAAGTACCGGTCTACCTGAGGTGACAAGGCCCACAAGCCTCAAAAACTGACATGTCCGCCACAACTCCGCCCCCTTCCCTACCACTATCATATCAAAAGAGGGGGTGGGGTTCAAAAATATTGTCGTTTCAAAAAGATGGCTCATGCTACCGTAGCCATACCGTATCATCCACCATGAGCCGGGTGAAAAGGAAAAAAGAAAGAAAAAGATTCTCCCAGGGCGTTTTTTTTTCTTTTTTTTCTTCTTTCTTTCAGCGTTGATTTGATTTACCGGTAGCTCGATTTCGGAAAATAGAAAACACGCTATCATAGATATTATTGGCTCGTCAACAGCTTAGCGAGAGAGGCTTGCTCTCTTCTATCATACCGTATTGCGGTTAAAGTTTGCCACAATTTTCAGGTACAAAGTACCGAGGGCGGGGCGCGGTGACGCTAGAGGCACAATACGGTTCCCCGAGACAGAAGAAGACCCAGTTGTCCGCACGGTTCTTTCTGTCCTCGGAGGAAGGAGGAGGAGGAGGAGGAGTTCCAGATCTCGATTGGATATGTTTTGTTTGCTTTTTGGATTTCTGCTTCTCCGTGATATGATAGGGTGGCACCCCGTACTAGGTACATATGGTACCTGTTCTCGGGGAGCGTAACGTTGGCAGCGGGGGAGGAAGGATTTGCTGTTCTTGCTTGGCTCGGAGGAAATTCTTACTGTTGGTTGGTTGGACTACTTTTTTTTTTTTTAATTTTTTTTTTTTATCAGCTAAACTTTAAGGCTGAGAATACCAGATGCGGCTGTGATCCGAATATCTAGAAACGTTGGGGTCATCGAATGGAGTCTTTTTCTTTTCCCCTTCCTTTCTCTTTCTTTTTTTTTTTTTGAATTTAACCCTCCCTTGCAAATCCTTGTCATCCGGAGGATAATTCGCGGATTTATTTTCGCACGCGGGATACGCAGGAGGGGAAACAAAAAAGAGTTGTTTTTCACTTTGCTCCGGAGGGGAGGGTACTGGGGGAGGGAGGGGAGAGGAAACAATCGGGTAGCCAATGACCTCGTGATCGACAAGCAGTTGGAAACAGTCTGCTGGAACTTCTTTTTCTTTTTCTCTCGATCATCTACGGTGCTCGAGGGGCCCAATGAGTAGACGGTGGCAGTGAGGGGTGGCCAATCAGTGGTCGAGTTAGCACGCGATGTCCCTTGCATCTGCCTAGGGTGACCCATCTACTCATCATCGTCCATCTCCGTCCACATCTCCCTCATCTTCTCCTTTCCTCACCCATCCAAACAAAAGAAGGAAAAAAAAAAAAAAAAACCCTCAAGCTGGGGATGGAAGTGAAAGTGGGTTGCGCAGTAATGACGGGTGTGATTGTGCGGTTGTTTCGTGTGTGGCGGAAATCGGTTTTCCCTTCCCTTCCCTCATCGGGTAAGATGAAGATGATGGAGATGATGCTGCGGAAAGTCGATGGTTGATATTATGGTGGGACGAGGAAAGCCCATACAGTGACTACATTCCCCCTTCCCTTCCCTTCCCTTCCCCTCCCAGCCCGGCCGCCGGCACCGGAGCTGGGCTGAACCAGAATTGCCTGTGTTATTATTTTTTTGCTCTACAACTATATCTTTTCCCGCCCCGCTTCCCCGGGCTCCCATGGTGCTCGAGTGCTCCACCATAACCTACGAGTACGGTACTAGAGCACACCCAGGTTCACTCCAGTCCAATTCACAGACACACGCGCGCACACACACACACCACACACATTTCGGAATTCTAGAATAGCAGATCGACGGTTTCATGCGAGCTGATCAGGACTGAAAGACGATATTACACGATGGGCTGCCTATCGATATGAGAATTGCTCGTGCCATACTCTACGAGGCTTCCTGCCCGATTGCCCTGTCCATCTGCCCCGGTTTTAGGCTGCCGGTATCTGCTGCGCTGGTACCTGAGAAGCCCATTTCCTGACCGTAATCCACTTTAGCAATGATCGAGCGCACGAAAATGAATTCGAGGGGGCCCACGAGCTTACGGGAGGGTGAAAAAAATAAAAATAAAAATAAAAATAAAAATAAAAATAAAAATAAAAATAAAATCCAGATCAGCATCAAAGGAACACGGAGCCCCTCCCCACATGCTCGTCCACTGACTTACATGTCTTGTCTTGCTTTACACCACGCAGCAATCCCCACTCAACCCCGCGCGCGCGTGCGGCACCCGGTTCCGCAACCCGCCTCACTCACCACCTTATTACAGATGGTCGAGATCTTGAAATCGGGCGCGCGTCACGGGATATCATTCATTTATCGTTCGTTCCTGGCCTGATCCCCCCCCCAACAGAATAGGTTATAAACTGCGCGTTGCCGTTACACTTGAAGCTTACTCACTTACCGACGACGACGACGACGACATGTAAAAAAAAAAAAAAAGTGTAAGGGCAATTATGGTGATAATAATAATAATACTTTGTGTAATAATACACTTTTGCATTCCTGTCATTCACTTACGTGACGAACTAATCACGTTACCGGTGCTCCCGTATCCGAGGGCAGATTTGCTGAGTGCAGATAGGGAGAGGGGGAGGGTGGACTGCTGCACTGGACCACCTGGACTACCGTACTGGACTGATCGAATGGACTAGAATTAGATTAGATGCCCGAGGGGCGAGGGCGAGTGTGACGATGTGTTTTTCCTTCCGTATTATCATTACGGTAGCAGCAAGAGTACCGTATAGTGTGATTGTCCGCTATGATACCCTGCATGAGACAGGGTATGGTGACTGGAGCCAATGTTTGCTTAAGTTTTTTTTTATTTTTACAGAACTTCGAGATCACTAGGTGAGCCTAAACCACGATGTCACTAATATCTGTAAGTAGACGGAATCATTACCTGGGTCCTCATTCAGTAGCGCGGAGACTGAAACAAAAGAGCAAAAAGGGAGGAAGGAAGATATCACGGGGGCTCCATTGCCCTCCGATGGAGTGGATTGGGTATTAGGATGGTCGTGTAGCTACTTGCACTGTAGGCGGAATAAGCACATACCATAGGTGAGTGTTTTGCCCCGAAGGGAGAGAGAGGTATCGTACTATATTGTACTCGGGTACTCGAGTACAGTAACGATGAAAAGCACTTGCGGAATGAACGACTGCTGCGCCAAATTGCTGTTGCTTACTTAACACGGTCCATTCCATGACAGCCCTGGCAGTCAAGGAAGTATCTGCGGGTACGTACCGAGCACACTTACCCAGTATCCTATGCTGCGAATATCTGGGAACTTGTTTCACACACACACTCTCTCTCCCAAAATCCTCAAATTTATGATTGATACATCAAGTTGGCTCCCCAAATTCTTACTTGTATCATAACAAAAAGGAAAAAGGGGAAAAAGAAAGGGGGAAGAAAAAAAACTGCTGGCGCATAGGGCTACATCTTAGCTACAGTATCATGCAGCAATTTGATATTTGCGAAATTCTGGCCTTTTGGAATATCGATCTGGTTTCAGAGATTCGGGGTCATTTTGAGGTGAAAGGGTTTTAAGCGATTTGTTATCATACTGTGAGGTATTTTCCCCTACAAGAGTAAATGAAAGAGGAAAGCTAGATGTTTACCCATTGATATGGCTCACTCACTTGCTAAGGTACTGGACATTTACTCGTACACTTCCTGTTCGCAAAAGTCTTCGCAGAAAGAGAGGTATGATTCAGTGACAATGTCTTGGCGGCAACCAAGGCATGATACCGGCAATGTGATAACAGGACAAGGCTCTACCAAGCATTTACAGTTCAAATTATGGTACAGGATCTTGTATGGTGTATACCAGCATATACCGTTAGAACCCGAATAATAAAGGACCAGCGCTAAATCTTCAGAAATTTCCTCCCCTCCTCTGGAAAAGCGGCGGAAAACACACCTACTAGGAGAGGCAACTCCAACGTCCTGGCGCAAGATCCAGTTCTTACGAGCGTTTGCCCCCCCCCTATCCCACAAAACCTTCAACGAACGCCCAGTGCCATACCTAGCGACATTGCGGGCCCAGCCCATAACCAACCTTGCCACCCTTCTCTCAATCCAATTAGCTGTGATGGAGGCAGCTAGGGGTCTGGGACCTCATTGGAGAGGAACACGCCGAAAAAATTTGTCACTATCGGAGAGGCTACTTTACCCTTCCGTGGTTACGATGTTGGCACACAGAAGATGCAGACCTCGCCATCATCGCCCGCGAATCCCTGCACAAGTTTTACCAACCGGCCAAGAACGATCCGCGGTTTACCGGGGACCGGCTGGGTTCCCTGGAGATACCAACGCCTCCTACGGGTTTGACGTCGAGATTGACTTTCTCGACAAGTTGGGGGTACGGGGCAGCATGCACGAGCTAAAAAAAAACACATTACCTGATCGAGAGAGTGCCGGTAGCGGCGCTAGTGGGACTGGCATTTTCAATGGGAGAATCCTGGCTTGATCGTGATCAGGGTAAAGGGGTTTGGAAGAAGACACAAAGGAAATACTGGATGCGATAATGATGAAGCTTTCACCTTCACAAGAGGGGAGGCATGCACGTCGAATGATAACTACATTATTATAGACGAGAGGATGGAAGGCACCATTGCAAGATGAACTATTCCTCTCTCTTTCTTACCCTTCCTCGCTTTTATCGCAATGTGTATGGAGGAGATAATATACAGAAGTGCCGACAATCTTTGACAAACTACGACAGGATCCATCGTCCATGTAGTTCGGTCCCCACATGCAACTCAGACACGAGTCCAGAAATTCCGGGATGTTCAGGTATGAAGGCCGAAAAAACGAGACCTGCCCGCTAGCGGCCCAGGCAGATGGGATGCGGGACTTGGATCTTCTTGGTAAGAAGGTACGGTAGGTAGGTGTCCTTACTGCAGAGGCCAATACCACTGATCATCGTATCATACCTTTTTGAATCGTCAAATAGAGCGACACTCCACACGTTCGGTCCGTGTAACCAACCAACTCCGGAATGCTTCATTCATCGGCCCCCAAGTTAACCATTCACCAGTTTGGGCCAACTTTTAATGCCGGGTCATATAGATGCCGTCTGTGAGGTTCTTGCTAGGATATCCATTATATACTTGTACCTATCTATAAAGGCAATGTTAGTAGCAATGAGGAAGTGGATAACCACGAGGGGCAAGCCATGCATAACGTACCGGTATCCTGGAAGAACTTGAACTCCCATCCACCCTAGCGCATATGTTCCAACCATGAACATGGCGAAGGGATGATCATGCTCGCTCAGGACCGGGAAAATACTGCCCAGGGAAGCGGGGCGTGCCATCCGAGCTGCGAACAATCCTTGCTTGTATAATAATAGGTGATGATGGATTTCTGAATTTTGATGAGTGAGGTTGAGAAGGTCCGTCTTGGCACATGTGAGTCGGTGAGTTTTGCGGATAATATTTAATCCGGGGATGGCGATAATGGTTCAAAACTACGATAATCTACCCAACTACGATTAAGGTGAAAACACCCATTCCTATTATTATTATTATAGGACAGGGATTATTTGTATGGGAGCCTGCTTTCGTCGTGGAATACAGGTACTCCAAACTAATTATCACTCAGGTATGATATCCAGACTGGGGGAGGGCCACTCTAGGCGACTGTTGGTAAAAATTGGCAGGCAATGGTTTTAGCAGCCTGTCGTCCAGTTCACCCTGTTGCAACCAACCGAAATATGGATTGAGATTCTATCACAGCAGTTGTTCGGCTACATATGATACCATATCTACAATAGGAAGTTCTTTCAGTCTCTCCCTCTTGTTATTATTCACATGGGCCACCGCATAACGAGTGATAGGTGTTATATATCATAAGGTACCGTATGTTTCAGATCAGTCCTGCTGTGCTAATTTACTGCATCAAACAGTAGAAAGCCAAGAAGGGTATGAGGAGGAGGAGGAGGAGGAGGACGGTGGTGAACAAAACCCCCATCACCGCATGATTTCCCGTAACCAGACTAAGACTGGTAAGTTAGTATGTAACCACTATCGTGGGAAAAAAAAGAAGAAAAAAAAATCCAACGAAAACCAAAAAGGCGGAGCGGCGAAAAAAGCAAAACGAGCAAAAGAAGAAAAGAGAAAGAGAGAAAGAGAAACATGTTGGTCACTCTTTACGATAGTATCATACTTCCACCATATTGGGAACGTGGTTTTAGTTTTTGGAATTTCCGTTTGCTTGCTTCGTCGTCGGCTTTTTTTTTTTTTTTTTTTTGCTGTGGGATATCCATCATAAGGTGTGGTTTACCGGGAGAGTTTGTCATGGGTTAACTTACATGGGTGGATGACTTACAATACCGGTACCGCCATAAATTTTCAGCAAAAAGCCAAGTGGCCAGTTATGTTCATCGCAACAACAACTATAATAAAATTACCCAAGTCCCGACATCTCGGTTCCCCCCCCAATTTCCCATACCGCATCTCCAACAATTCGATGGACATTTCGTGATTACCGTAGTCTACTTGTACTAGTATAACGGGTGAAACATAACATAACATAACACAGCTTACCCCCCTTCCCCCCCCCCCACACACACTCTCTCAGAGAGAGAGAGAGAGAGAGACACAAAATGAGATATCATACAATATCAAAAAGTTCAATATAGTCTAACAGTTGGCAACTCCGATAATAACCTTTTTCTACCCCCCCCCCACCCCGCCCCACCCGGGTCACATCGGCTTTCGTTCGTTTCGTTCGTCCGTTCGTTTTTAGTTTACTCAGTTCCTTCCCCAGTGACAAGCAAAACAAAGCAAAAAGCGGATATATATCTGGTCTTGCTAAAATGAGTCCCCCCCCACCCCTCCAACAGTAGAATGAAGGAAGGAATTGGATGCGAATGTTTCATTCCATTCGGTAGCTCCCTCCTGATATGGTAGTGAAAGATTACCGGTACGGTACTACAACACAACTGTGAGATTCAAAGTTGTTATTAAAGTTATTATTATTATCAGGAAGAATGGTTACAGTGCGGTTAGTTACTTGGGCTTCTCTAATGGGGTTGTGGGGGGGGGGGGGTATTTTCTGAGAAAGGGGTGCTCTGGCGACCGTTCCGGAGAAGTAACTTATCATGGGATCATTTGGAAACATATGTACAGTTCTGTGCCTGTCATCACCTCCAAAAATACCCTCAGCCACCCAGAGGAGATGTTTGATCCTCTCTCCATGACCGTGCGCGAGTGTGGTCTTCTACCCAATATCCAAACAAAAAAAAGAAATTACGACCCCACATTGGCCCAGCACAGCCGGCGCCGTCTTAACACACTGATTCTGCAAGTCTCTTCAGCTGAGCCTGATATCACCTCTCCTCCTTCGTCTCCGGCAGACAGGGAGGCAGTTCAGCAGCATAGGTAGTAATGTAACTTGTAATATAAAAAAAATCCCCGCGGTTTTCGTGCCCGTGTTCCATTCCATTTTACATTACATAACTTCGCACCACTGTCCATGTTTCGATGGAAAAAAATGGAAAAAAAAAGAATATGGATTGCCATCAAACAACTCTCAGCCCGGGAGAGGGGAGAAAGAAATGAGACAAAAGTACTTCATACATACATGTTGTGGAGATGAAATACCGATACAATGGGGGGGGAAACATTTGATGAGTGGGCATAGAAAGAAAAAGGAATGAAGGGAAAGAATGAAAGAAGGGAGGCAAAGTTTAAATGCGATAGAGGTAATGAGAACCACGATGCCGGTACTGGTATTAACCACCAAGGCAATCATGCGCATAGTTCCAACAGCACCATAGACAGCAAGCTGAAGATCACCAACAAAAAAACAAAAGAGAGGAGGGCTAATAAAAAAATATGATTGCCCTCTTTATGCAGTACATGAGGCAGGTGGATAACCTGTGAGAGAGGCTGCGAACGGCACGCCTATCACCGTAACCGCTACCTTCTATTCGAAGTAGTCGCTGCCGCAGCTCTAGCCTTCTCTTTCTCTCGCTCTTTTTCCTTTTTCACATCGTTGTAATCCATAACCTTTCTGGTCCGAAATTGTTGGGCGCGTTTGTACTTACAGTACAGGGAGATAAAGTCCTAAATTGAACCCGCCTTGTCAGTAAAAATAAAAACAGTTCTTAACACCTTGCGGCCTTGTGTCATGTGGGCCCCGAAAGCTCTAGCGGGAGGGGGCGCGTAGAAAAAAGCAACATAGGGTGATCATGGAACGAGGCAGTTGGGGGAATTGAAACGATGGAACGTATAACACGATAAGTGTTCTATCACTCGTCATCGACTCTTGGCGGCGCAGAAAAAATAAAATAAAACACAACCGGTTGCCCACAGTTGTGGTTCGTGCTGCACCGAGGGTGTGGGTTTCCCTCCTCCCAGCGAACCGGGTACCAACATTCGGGAAACCAACACTCGGAACCAGAAATGTGCAGGATCCCGGGACCGATGCAGTGAGTAGAAAAACATGACATACCTTTAGCACCACAGCCATGAGCCCACCAACAACATTTCTCACGACACCCTCCGGAAGCAGCTTCCTTACAACGTCACCTCCCCAGGCTTTGGGCCACTTCCCAAGGACATTCTCCCCTACCATCCTTGCAACGCTTGGCCAAAGCAGTGCTCCCAGGATCATATTTGTGATGTTGCTTCCCTGGATGATAATGTTGTGATTCTCAAGATGGACCTCTCCATCCCACCTATTGCCGTTTACGGCAGCCTCCGCGCCTAATTCTCCGTTCTCTCCCGCCTGCCGATTCCCTTGTTGGCCATTAACGTTCTCTTGCCTCCTTTGATTGTTAATGTTGTTCTGATTGGCTGCCTGTCGGGTCTCAGCGTTTTCCAGGGCATAAGCGGGAGTGACATCCTTGATCCAACGATCCTCATAGGGACTTATGAAACGACTCCAAAGACTATTGTACGCCCCCCTTAAGTAGGGTAATACTGCTAGAGTGATAGCTGGTGATGGTGGAAACGATAAATAGAGTGGGTCGGAATGACAGAAGAAGATTAGAGGGAGAACCGGAAGAGCAGATTCAAAGGTGCGGGTACGAGATGCTACGAGCACGAACGGAATAAGAGGAAGACCAATGCCGAGGCCTATTTTTATACCGCGTTAGTTAAGTTGCATTAGGTTACGCATATATCACGGGAAATAAAGGATATAGACATACGCCATGTCCAAGCGAATTCGGAATTCCTTCCTAGTAGGATCTGGTTTGCATATGCCGGGCCACAGACAGCATATATTGTGTTGACACCTACTTAGATTGTTAGCGATTGCGCAACTCAATTGATGAGACCCAAGATATATTACCATAAACCGTACACCCAACAAACACCACAGAACCAACACCTATGTATCTTGTTAGCGCAATCGCTCCCAAACAAATCCGAACCGATTCCCAGTGCACAAACCAGCGAGTAATAGAACGGGAACAGTCCTTCCAACAACCCTCGTGATCACCTCAACAATGTCCAACACAAGACTTTTCCGTTCCTTAAGTCTGATCTGGGTTTTGCATTGGGGACAAGCGATTTTGCCCCCAGGGTTGCTGTTCTCGGGTCGTTGAAGATCCGCAATCCACTCGAGCAAACACGACTCGTGAGCCACGAGCGTGCATTTGCATGGTGATTTCCAATCGCTCTTTGGTATCTCCTCCTCAGCCTCGCTAGTATAGCATATCCAACAACGTTTCTCCTCCTCCTCCTCCTCCTTAAGCGATCGTGCCGGTGATCTGGACACCCGCGGGGATAGTTGGATTAGCGAAGTGTTTTGGATATCCGATTGAGAGGTAGCCGGCGCGGTGCTCACGGGTGGCGCATTGTTACCGTTGACGGCGGTGGTGCCGGGAGCTGCTCGCCGAGGTTGTGAGACAGCACGTAAATTTGACATGTTTGTTGTTTGTCGGTGAGATTCGGGGGGAGGCGATGGGTGAAGTAGGGGATTAAGCAGAGAGGCACGGTATTGGAAATGGCTGGTGGATAGGAGTTCGTGGATCAGGAAGGGAGGGGCCAACCGTCAACAACTTGAAGTCGATTCTATTGCCCAAAGTTGTTGACGCAAAGAGAGCTACGTTGCAGGGCCAAGTGATAAGATGGCGAGAGGCTAGAAGGCCAAAAAGAAATAGAACAGCGCAGGGTCCCCCATGCATGGAATGGAAAGTCTGGAGGTTGTCGGCTGTGGCCTGACAGTTTTTATCTGATTAAATTTTACTGTAATAAAACTTCCCTCCGTAACAACGCCATTGTCCAGAGTCATAGAAATTTTCGGCCTATCATACCAGATCCAGCATGCTTATCTAATCAAACCACGATCCAATATCGGATCTCCAACCGTCCACCAGCCCAATATTGGGCGGACAAACATCATGTTTCCGACAAGAGCCCTCCTGATGCAAAAGGTTTACAAGGCCAAAAAGCCATGGCCTCCCGATTTCTCGCTTCTCTCCCCAAAGCACCAATTCCGACTCGAACGACGGTACCGAAGACGGATGAAATTGAAGTTCGCACGACCACGGCTACAGAAGGCTGTTAAGCTGGCGCAGGGAGTAATTATTAGCGGTTAGTTGGAATATTCCTACCCTAGCTTTGGCTACAATACTGCATTGTTCAGTTAGGGGTTTATATGGCAGCTAATAGTTTTTGGTCCGGTGGGATAGCTCTGACACTCTGGGCAGTATTCATCAGTGACTGGGGGGAGCGTGGCAATAGGCCGGTTCAACCTGTAAGCCCACCTCTGATGCGAGTGTCTCGACGACCTTGGTTCTTTCTAACGCTCATGTTCATGATTCCATCAGCTTCGCGATTGGGTTTCCGATTTGAAGAAATCTTTCTGGAGCACACCGTCTCGCCCCAAACTCTCCGGACAACCCCGGGCTCCTCCATCCCCCGGAAGCATCTCTGAGGCATCCAATCGATGAGACCGGCTGGGGATAGGTTAAAAATGAGTAGGTGAAATGGATATTTAGCAAAAAAGTTCCTTCAACTTTAAAGGGCTTTAAGCAGCATAGGCCGGGGCCGCCGGCATGTGGGGTGTATTATGTCAAGCGTCATATCCATCCTAGAAGTCGGGGGTCTGTATGGTCTGTACGGTCTGTACGGTCTTTTCTTTTCTTGGGGGGTATGTCAGTTCCCTGTATATATCGAAATTCCTCCACTCTATCCTAGACTCCCACAGCCTAAAGGATGATGAACGTATCGCAAGAAACTACGAAATGGGATATCGATATGACATCCCAGACAGGTATACTCGACCAGGTGCAGCCCGAGCAAAACATACCAATATAAAGTGTGAACATTCAACCCGAACCCTCACCCATTTTTTTGATACTTCCCCCCCGTTTTGATATTCCGCTTGTCCAGCGCCCACTGTACAATGATTCTATGGCCTCAGATCCCTCGCTCAACATAAAAGTGACTAAAAAAAAGACAAAAAAAGGATCCTCTCTAAACCTAATGCTTAGCACCCCCTTCGGTGCCAAAGTTAGCCTCCTCCTCGAACCAATCCTCCTCCTTGGCCTCGGCCCCAGCCTCAGCGCTCTGTCCTTCAACCTCTACCTCCTGAGCCTCGTAGGCCTTTAATTCCTGGGCGAGCGAGGCCTCAGCGGCCTCAGGGCTCTGCGGGGCAGCGGGAGGGGCCCACTTCTTCACTTGGCCTTCGCTATCTTTCGAGTTGAGGGCGACGGGCTTGTAGGCTTTTAGTGCCGAGAGATATATGTCCTGGACGATGTCCGCTTTTGGAAAAACAAACCGTTAGCAATCGGAAGGAGGGGTGAAAGGTGGTGGGTTTGAGGAGTGGAGAAAGAGGAAAGAAAAAACCTTTACGAGGGGCAGTGGGGACGATAAAAGTGCGGAGGGGGTGTTGCTGGCGGGCCAGACAGCGAGTGAGGGAAGTGCGCTGTTCGTCGTAACAATTGATAGCCAGCGTTAGATTTCTCGGTTATTAACGTAGGAAGAGAGGAGGGATGAGGGTTACCGAAGCTCGGAGAGATTGTGCCAACATGATTGTGTCCAGTGGATGAACAAGTGGAGTGTTTGGTGATGATGAAGGTTATCGCAGGGTTCCGGTTGATGAAATGGGGGAATCGGTTGTTGGGGATAGTGCGGATTAGTCACGGACCTTGGCAGGTTCCCGTCATAGATTATCACTTCCTTGTGCGAAATGGGGATTCCACCCTCCCCAGAACCTCACTTTCTAAAGCTCACTCAGCATCTAAGTTAATCCCGTAGAGGATGCTCTAATATAAAGCTATGATATGGGCTCCCTAAATCCCCGACTCTGGGCCAGAGGCCCAATTAGACAGCGTATCCAATCCGAAATCCAAACACCAAACATAAATCTTCTCGTATACCCCAATACAGCACCTTCCCAGCTTAAGAAGTATCATATACCAAATATAGTGAAAACTAGCCCGACTGCAGGGCAAGAAAAGAAAAGAAGCTAAAACTAAAATCGGACGATATTCCCATCCAGCTCTCGGAAGACCCTTCTTCCATCCCTAAATGCCCTGAAGGAAGAGAGGAGTATATATGTATTACTTCTAGGCACTATGGCAGCAAAAGACGCCCAAATTATCTTACCCAATAAGCAAGATCTTAGAGCCGGACTGAGGAAGGCCAAGGCCTTCTTCAGTCCCCCAGTTCCCATAGGGCAGGAGTTCTTAATCCTCCTCCTTACCAACGTGACGAATCATCCAACAGCCCCCCCGATCTGCTGGGAAATTAAATTCCTGGGACCCTGTTAAATTGTCACTGTGTGAACGGATATTTGCCCTTACAGGGGGTGAGTTCAGGTGTTCTTGATACCTGACCCTTGATTTCTCTTTGCACCCTGAAGTTAAGGACAACAGTTCATGTTTTCGTTTGCCCACCATACCATAGGAGCAGATATGATACTCCCTCAAGAGAAGAGAAATGATAGACATTGAACACTAATTGGCAACGGGGTCCCTTTGTGTTTAAAGGAATGACCACGGCCGGAGCATCAATGACGAAAAAAAGGTAGGCCTAGCTAAGGGTAAGGCAGAATTTGGACGGGACATTCGTGCATTGGTAAGTGTATAACGTAGGAGGGTTATAGCACTCCTAATTTATGATGGTCCGGCCCGGGAAACTGGGCCCAACCTTATATCAGGGGTCCCGAGTCCTATAGGTTATGAACGAGGACCTATGCCGAGTAAGCTGGTACAACTACCACCTGAACCTGCTCGTTATAAGTAAACATCCTAGCTAACAATAATTCGGTTTTAAATTGGCTTGAAGCAAGTGCTAGTAGTAGTACTGTATAGTTCAAACAATGCCTGTTCATACTCACTAAACCATACAACCCACCCCACAAAGCGCTTCCTAGCCCCTCAATCCTCAACCCTCAATCCTCATTCTTAACATCTTCCCGCATCAGCAACCATAAAACACTAGATAAAACTCCAGCCATCATACAAACAAAGGCCTGTCTGGATACAAACGGCTCAATTCCGTTCCTTCATACAAATGGTCCTTTTCCTTCTGTTTCAAAATGGAGAGAACGGTTTTTTCACAGCAGAAACAGTGACCCAGCGGAACGGTCCCATTTTTGCCAAACGGGCCCTAACAAAACATCAATTATTATACCACCAATCATAGGCTAAGCTAGCTAAAATAAAATAAAACCCCGATCCTTCTCTTCCTCAGACCTCCCTTTACCCCATCAGCGAGTCCGGCCACCCAAAGGAAAAAACTCCAACTCCAACCCGCCCATAATAGATACACAGAATAAAAATGAAAGAAGGGGAAGGAAGAAGACCACTCCTCCCCCTAACGAATAAAGCAAGCATAAGGAGAATAGAAATAGAGTGGGAACGAGGAAATTGAATGGCCGGAAGAAGGGGAGGAAAGCTCCAATGGCTGATTAATAAAGTAGTAGGACTGAACCGGGGTTAAAGAATTATGGTAACTGGAATAATTGAACCTCACGCTAGGACGTTAGAGCTGCCTTTGCTGGCAAGGGCCGGCGCTTTTTCCTTTTTTTTCTGTCTCAACCTGAGTCTGAGGGGTCAGTTTTCGCAATGTGCTCGCCCCCCTATCCAAGAGGGGAATTTCGGACGTCTTAGCGCGAGGTTCAATTATTCCAGTCCTTACGGTATGGCAGGTGGATGTGTGGAGGCAATCCACTGCGCGAGAGAAAAGGGGGTGCACAAGGTAGGTGCAAAAAGGAGATAAAAGAGAGGAGAATTGCGGAGGGGAGGGATGGATAGCAAAGTATGATAGAAATGAACTAGGGCGCAATGAAAAAGCAAAGGCTGCCCCCACCTCATCCTCTTACCCCTCCCAAGAAATACACTGAAAGGGCCGACGTGACGAGTTAAGATACACCTAATCATCCACTTCTCCTTCTTCAAGCTCACCATTCTCGGGTTTCTCGGGTGGGGGTGGGGGCGGAGGTGCCTTCTCTCTCCCTCTCATTGAAGAGTCATTTTCAGGCACTTCAACCCCATTTCCGACTGCTTCTTCATGAAGCTTGAGCTTCTTCTTCACAGCCTCTTCAGATATTTCCTCGTCGGTTCTGCTTTGATCCCTTGTTCTCTTCCCGCCCTCGCTGCCAGATCTGCTCTGGGTCCCACTCCTAGAAATACTCTCCGCCGGGGGGCTCGAGTCATTGACGGCACGGGCTCTTGTCCGAGTGGTCTCCGCTCCGTTTTCCGGGGTAGCAACGTATCGGACGCCGTCTTCGCCTCGGAGAGGGTTTTTCCTGAATGTTGTGCCTACATTAGCTCCATCGGAGGTTTGATGAACCAATAGAGGATAAGAAAGAAGAAGTCCTGCAAAAGGGTTTCGCTCTAGGATTTTTCTGTACTCACTCGTAAACCATCGCCATGTAATTGCAAGCTCTCTTGATGTCCTTGATTAGCACGCCAATCACCTCCCACCAAGGCTTGCCGTCCTGGTCCGGGAACTCCGTTCCACAATGCTTTGCCGCGCAGTACAATGCCGCAGCCGCGATAGTCTTGCTAGGGTAGAGTAGACACAACATTGTAAGAGTTGAGTCGTTTATAAAGGTCCAGGCCGTGCGAATAAGTTGCCGTGTCTGGACACCTAGCTTATTGGTGTACTGCAGAAGGAGGTTGTATGGAGCTTCGATAGAGAGGTCGAAGCAAATAGATTCGAGGAGGTAGTCTTCTTTGGTCAATATGCAATCCTTCCATTTCCAGAATTCTTTATCGTCCCGGTGCACCTCAAGGGAGTGATTCTTCTGAGCGGCCCGTACACAAGCAGCGACGAGCTCGCCGAACTTCCGCATGTTCTCCTCGACCTTGGTGGCTACGAATAGAGCTGTAGCGGCGGTTTCCTAGGAGAAGAACAGGTTAGCGAGGCTCCCCAGCAAACAGCCCAGAGAACAACGGTAGGGATAGCAAACAGGAAGACCGACATAGTAGTGATGTTTCTTGAGAGAATTCTGCATATAGAACCTGTGCAAAAACACCGAGGCTGTGGCCAATGTTAGTTGCGGAAGCTTTAACTGGATCCCCATTTGCAATATAAAATTGCATCCCTTCCCCCGCTGCTCCCGCTCCAACTCCGGCGAGATACCATCTAGAACTGAGGGGGTGCGCAAAAGCTCTTCCTCAGTGAAGATCCACTGTGACTCCGAGTTCTGTCTTTCCGACATTTCTGGGTAAGGGTGTCCGAGGTATGTGATGAGGGTGGTGGTGGGGGGGTTGGGGTGAGAGGGGAAACGACGACCGGACCCTTGGGGAACGGTCATGCAAGCGGGGAGGATAAAGTGCCCAACAAAATATATGGTGAACCGAGTTGCCGTCGTCGTTGGTGGATGGAGGGGTGGTGAAGGGGCGCAGAGGATGGTGAAGTTGTTTCTCCCTGCTGAATCGGAAGTGGTGGTGGTTGGGGAAAGAAAGATTTTGGTGATGATACGCGCTCCTGCTTGGTGTGACAAACCGGTCTCTGTTCCCAGGCCTGGAACAATGAGGCTCTGCGAGAAGGCAAGGGGCAACCCATATCTGCTTTCCCGGAGTTTGCATCTACCGAATCAGAAGTCCACACCACAGCATGCAAAGTTGCCCAGTTCAATAATCACAGCCTAGAATTGCAACTTTCAAGAGAATTCTGGGAGATGTCTTTTCTATGATAGACAAAAAAGGTTACGCGAATTATTGACTAAATTTTAAGCAAAATGCGATTCTATGGCAGAGTAGTGTCGACGCCGGGAGCTAAGCATCTTGCCGCATCATTGCCATAATACCAGCACCATTCTATTTAGGATATGATAGCACAACGATGGCTGACCCTAAAACCTGAAACCAAACAACGAGTGACATACCGTGACAGAGGACGTGTCTAAACCTCATTCCTCCAAGCTCTCCAACACACAAAACGACTACGATCATGTTCTGCGGTGCTTAGATCTGGGAACCCCGGCACCGCAGTCCATCGGTACCTGGGCGTTGCAGGTATGATACTGCGAGTATGATACCGTATGTATGTACAATATCCAACACTAGAGCTCTTAAGAAGTAGGGTAGTAAGAACACAGAAGCGAGCCTGGGAGTCTGAACTGTAGTCTATATATTGAACACCTCATAGACCACCAGCTCATCCTCCCTCATCGCATTGATCGTAACCATTATCGCCCCTCTCCCAAGTTTCAAGTTCCCTTTTGAACGCAAAAAAAAGAGAAGGAAAATAAAAAAACCCCACCAGAAACGGTATGATAATATACCGGTAAAAGGGACAGGCATATAGCGATCGCACACGCTATTTTGTGACCCACCAGTTTTCACGGATCTTTTGCTGGTAAGCCACTTTGGGGTGTGCGAAGACTTTATGCCGGCCCTTGTACCAATAACATGCCCTCGATCGAAGGAAACCCCGTCCCTATTCTCCCCACCAGCCACTGCCGAAGCCACTCCCCCTCGGAACATCCCGATCCAGGAAAGACAACTTACATCTTGGCACGACCACAAAAGCACCAAACCATCAATCACCACCACTATCACCACCAATAAGCACCAACAATGGCGGCAAACAACGAACAATTCTACCTCCGCTACTACAGCGGCCATAGCGGTCGCTTTGGCCATGAATTCCTAGGTATGATACAACAGCAACCACAACAGCAGCAGCTATAACTTCCTCCTGCCCTCCCGATTAATTAATCGGCTTATGAAGGCTAACATACGCCCCCTCCCCTCTCCAGAATTCGACTTCCGTGTCCTCGGCGACGGCAGGAGCGCAACGGCCCGCTACGCCAACAACTCAAACTACCGTAACGACTCGTTGATCCGGAAAGAGAGCAAGTTCTCCCCGATTCTTCCCCCCTCAGAAGCAGCGTTGGCAGATGCAACAGCACTTTTCTGGACAGGCACTGACGACGGTGTGGGGCGCTTGGTAGTGTGCGTGAGCTCTTTGATGATTAAAGAAATTAAGAGGATTATCAAGGAGAGTGAGATCATGAAGTATGCACGCCCCACGCAACCCCCCTCCCCCCACTCTCTCGTTTGCTGACGACGAGGCTTTCACTTTTTTCTCTCTTTGGTATTTTTTAGGGAAGATGATAGTAAATGGCCGCAAAAGAATAAGGACGGACGTCAGGAATTGGAGATTCGCTTGGGCAACGAACATATTTCTTTCGAGACCGCAAAGATAGGCTCGCTTGTAGACGTCCAGGAAAGTGCTGATCCGGAGGGGTTACGTGTCTTCTACTACCTTGTTCAGGATTTGAAGGCCTTGGTGTTTTCGTTGATTAGTTTGCACTTTAAGGTATTTGGTTGCCTTTGTGGGACTGGTTGCCGTTGCGATGGTGCTAACCGCGGTGGTGGTACTTATAGATCAAGCCTATCTGAGTCCGGGGAGGCGGAGACGAAGAGGAAATGGGGTAGCAGAAGGGTTGTAATACTAGCGGATTTTCTCTTTTTTTTCACGAAAAATAATGCCATATGTTTGTCAAGATGGCCATATACTTTACTATACTTGCTCCTTGCCTGTGGCGGAAGCATTGTATGGGCGTAAAAGAAACCTCCTATATATATATATATATACTGGAAGGTATATACAACATAAAAGGTAATCTCCAAGTGCACTCGACGAGACGGGGCTCGGCTCAAAGAGCCTTCAGCACATCTTCCCTCTTGGAGTTAGACATCACAAACCTGCTCATGAAGTCGTCTCGCGAGATGTACGCCCCACACAACCTCCTCTTCCCGTCAAACGTAGCCCTACCATGCAGCACCCTCCAATTATCAAAGATAAGCGGTCTCCCGGGGACAAGCTGCTCCCAATACTCATTCTCCCGACGCTTAAGCACGTCATTCCAGGCTCTAGCAGCCTCGTAAAACCTCTCCACATCCGCTGGATCATCCCATCTATCCATGGTAGCTCTATCGCTATTATTCCATCGAACCAAAATCAACTCCCCGTTGATGGGGTGATGATTGAATACCGGAAATGGCGCATAGGGTTGTATGCTCGAGTCGTGATTCCCCGAGCCATGCGAAGGGATACGAACGTTTGAGAGAACACGATATGCTGTAGGGTCCTCCTCGCGGAGGATTTTGGCGGCCCGGAAGCCGTCTACTAGTATTGATTGCCCGCCGGAGCCGTCGGTGTGGGAGAGGAGGTGGAAGAGCTGGAGACCTGCGGGGTCCGAGAAGTAGGTGGTGTCTGTGTGGGCTCCCAGTGCTAGGGTGGTGTAGGCTGTGTCTTTCTTGGCTAGGTCGGAGGTGAAGTCCCAGAATCCACCTTAACACATATATGCTAGTTAATACGGTTTTTTCATTTTTTTCAGGCCTACAAGCTCTAAAGGCGAGGTGGAGGGTATCGTTACCATAATGAGTATGCCTTATGTGAGCTATTCGCTCAACAAGCTCCTTTGTAGCTTCAGGGCTCACAGGAGCGCCGTTTACATAGCAGAATCCATACTTACGCTATTTGTCCCTAGGTTAATACCGAGGACCAAAACCTGGTAGCTGGTGGGGAGAGTGCCGGGATACCCACAATCTTTCTTGTCCATTCCCCAACCCCAGCATCAGACCCCATGACATCCTCATACTCAACCTCTGGTGGCGTTTCAGCAATCTCTGAACCCCAGAATTTAAATCTAGACTAGTATTTAGTACCCTCCAAAGCTGGTGTATTTGCCAATTATGGGTCTCCTACTGGGGAGAAATATATCGTTCCAATCTCGGATTATAAGAGTGTAAATGGAGCCACTCCCAGGGGTAAAAGCTCTCATGGCCGCCGTTCTTCCCTTGACAAATGAAACCCGTTACTCAATGCCCCAACACCTGTTCTGCACACGCAGTAGGAATACTCACATCTAATCTTCATCCCCTTCTCCTCCGCCTCCACCGTATCCGGCTGAATATTCTTCGGAATCTAGTCATTCCCCCCCCAACCGGGTCAGTGATTCCCCCAAGCCCCTAACCCAACCCCTCCCCGTAAAAACCAGACTCACTGAAAAAGTATCCAACAACCTCTGCTCAGTCTCTGGATGAAAGCACTCACTACACCGGCAATGGTCTCTCATCCAAACATGTTGACTAATAGCCCACAAAATTAGTTTTCCCCTCAATCACATGCTCCATGTAGCTTCCCTAACAAGAAAAAAGAAAGGAAAAAAAAGGCAATCTCACAAATGCGAAGTCTTCCCTTCCTCCCAGGGCACCAGTGTCTTCTTCTCGTCGAACGTGATCTTATGATGCTCGCTCAATTTCGGCCTTGCATCGGCCTTCGTGACGTTATATGTTTTGAGCGGGAGGTCCGAGGTTGCCTGAACCTGTTTGTTAATGATACTGCTGTTTCCGCCGCTGGTGGCAGGTGAGGAGGAGGGGGAGGGTGAGGAGATTGTTTGTTCGGTGGACGGAGATGCGGCGGCGGCGACTGTTGCTGTCTAGGTAGTCTAGCGTGAGCTTATTGGAGAATGGTGGCAGCTATGGTAATAACAGTAGCAGGTTCATACATTACTGCTATACCGTTTGGCAAGTATCCCTGCAGGAAGCCATGGGGCTCGGCGGCAGCGGCGGTAGCTGCAGGCGTTCCTGCTTGTATCTCTCCCAATTAGCTGCTAGGATGATTGCGGGGGGGAAGAGGAATGTTATACGGGAGCGATTTGAGGATGTGTGTAATTGATCTAGGTGCAGCCATTGCGTTCGCCAGTGAATGAGCGTGCGACTAAGAAGGCGGTTTTGCAGAACGCAAGAAAGTTAGGCGGGGAGAGCCAGTGGCTTTGCCCCAATGCGGGTGTCAGGATGGGGACGACTAAGTTATCCTCTATTGCAACAATAGGGGTGAGGGCGCCACAGGGTTTTGTGGATTGGGTGACCTCTGGTGGGCTTTGGAATTACTTAAGACAGTGGTAAAATCATTCGTGAGATGATATTGATTTTCACTGATGAGATGTGGTGGTGATTAAACTATCATAACATTTAGATAAGGGAGCAGTCATCTTATCTTATCTCATCTTTAGGCTAGCAAATCATTGCGGGGACCTCCAACCATCACTCGGTCACTGTCCTGCACTACTCGCTGCTCGGCTGTGTATTAGACTATACTCTACGGTATTGTAAGTGGGAATCGAAAACTAGGAGCGGAAAACACGGATTTGAGAGATCGGGAGATAGCCTTGTCTGGAAAGTTTCATTATGTACAACTTAACCAGAAACTATAAACACGATGTGGTACAGTCATGTCGGCAAAGTCTTCATACATGTTGGTGACCATTATTACAATGCCAGCCGGCGAAATTATTACTTGTTGCACAACCCACGATTCTGAGTTGCCAGTCTACCAATTAAGGACCTACCCTTACCATCACCATGAGCTGCTTCTCTTATAATTTGCAAAATGATACCTACGCATTTGGTCGAAAAATTCTCCATAAGGAAGAGAACAATGATTTTTAAAGAGAGAACTCACTCTTGTTAAGATTGAGGCAGAGGAGTTGAGAAAGGAGTTAGGAAGAAAGAGGAAGGTGGGGCACCATGGATGCCTTTAACACCATGGTCGCTGCCGTCTGAGTTAGAGTGGAGTAGGACCTATTCTGCTACTCTATCCAGGTAATCAATAATCCTCTTTCCAAACCTATTTTGCGTAAAACTTCCAGACTTTTAATAATAATAATATTAAGTTTTACTATCATACTTGATTCTTTATTGAAACCCATCTTTTTCCCTCTACTTCAATTTTATATCTTCCGTGCATTTGCAACCTCAGTGTCCACCTTCCTTTTCCTATTACTGCATGATGCACTGGCGGTATTTTGTTCTGCATTCTAGTTTATGAACATAGATATGGGGTCAAGAGCTGGCTATACCGGTATGCTTCTCAAGACCATAAGACCTTCAAAGCAGTTGGAATATTTGAAAATAGCCACACTCAATGCGAGCCAAACCCGCACTCTCTGAGGCTACAATAGATGCATAGGCCCCAGAGGCGGATGTGTAAGGTCTGAAAACCCTTTCTTCTAGTCCTATCTTTCCCTCACCTTCAAGTTTCTTCCTCCCATTCTAATTTCTCCCCACGTCTTTCCTTCCCGCACACTCAATATGATACAATCAATCCTAACCCCTCCTCACCACTTCGTTACAAATATTTTTTGTCTGTCTTTACTTGAGCCGTTCCAACTCCGCTGCGTAAAACCCATACCACCAGTCATCACCTCCGTTTGATCATTTTCAACAGCAACGCATAGACACTCCCCTTCCCTTCCGACCCCTCCCGGCAGCATTTGGTCACTTCACAACGTCGAAATTCCCGGAGAGCTTCTCGGCGGGTATACAGTCAACACGCTTATGACGGGACCAGTCAAGGAGAAGAGGCGCCGCCAAGGGGAGATGTGACAGGTCCGTAGTAGTAGGTCATTATTATTTTTATTTCCCCCCTCGTTCCGTTGATAAGCGTCGTAAACATTTTTTTATATTCCACTCAGATTAACAAAATGGAAGAGAAGTATCGGGCAACCGACCGTAGGTAGGCCCGTCTGTGATGTAGTTCTCCAGACCTGTTCGTGTTAGAAACTGTGATTATGGTTCTGCTCTGATGTTCTCTCTTCCTGCGGTTGCGAGTGATACCTCGTGACTGTTTGCGTCACCCCCTGTCTCCACCCCTACTTCTGCACCATCTTCTTTCTTTCTTTTATTTTTCTCCTTTTCCTGATCATCTCTCAATATCCTTATTATTGTTCTTTAAGCAATACAAGCAGCTCGCTTGCCTTGTGACTGCTCTCTTCTTAGTTACTCGTGATATTATCCAATTCCACTCATTCTCTCGCGACATCACCCAACAGTTCACCCACTTGCGGTTCACGAGAGGACTGCAACAAACTGGCTGCGCAGCCAAGTGGGGCCGAGCGATACTCTGTGACCAGTCGCCGTGTCTCTACCTTATAGATTCTATAGTCTCCAGAGATTACATTAAAGTTAGTATTATATATATATATAACTAACTACCTCTCTTAAGGCAGAATGAGTGTCCTTCGACTATATCTATCGACCTCAACCTGGCCGGCAAACGTCCTTGATACGATCTGTTATAGCAGTGGCAAACGTACAAGATGCCGCAATCCCCCTCCCCAGAAACCCGATCCAAGGCAGAAACGACACCAACCTATAAACAAATTGTCCGGCCAGTCCTCAGAGTCCACCCCAGACTCTTCCTTTCACGGTAAACACTCCCCTCACTAATCCGGAGCCCCAGCCCTGGAAGAAGACAGATGCGTGCGTGGATCATAAAAAACTCCAAAGCCAATAGCTAGCCAACCTACCCCGGTACGGCTCCAGGACCTAAAGAGTTGGGTAGGGCCACCGGCGCAAGTGAAAATAGGACTTGGCAGGCTTTGAAAGGAGTTCACCATGAAAGGTTAGGGCATGTTCGCTGTAGTATCCGCTCTGCACTCACTCGAGCTAACGTATTCATTATAGTTTACCATGTGTCAGCACCTCAATGGTAGCTGTTCGGGCAGAATCTGTGTCGGTTGCCCTGCCGTGCTGGTTGCACTATCCAGCCCTTTAGCATCACCGCGAACAACACCTCTCCTCTTAGAAGTGTAAGGCCAGCCCGAACAACCAAGAATCGGTAGCGCAATGCCAGTGCTAAACCAGTATTGAGAGGCTTACATCGAGCCTTATCCATATTTAGGAAAACTTACAGCGGGCTCATACTACCATCTGTCACAGCACCACCGTCACCGGTCAAGATATGGCATCAACCAATTACTCCAACGCCGAGCCCAGATACCGAACATACTCTTGAGTGACGGGATGATCTGCGGCTGACTTGAACAGGGCTCCTTCTTAGCCACGCCAAGCGGGCGGACGGCGAGTACGGTAATTTAGCCTAGTGTGAAAAAAAATAACCCCCCCAAAGCCTAGGAAAGTCCGGAAAATGGGCCCAAAAGCACAGCGCACCATGACACGCTCTTTCTGGGAGGCGTTGGCAGAATATCGTTCGTCCCTTTCTTTCTTGGCTTCCTAGCCGCGGTGGTGCCATCGAGAGTGCTTATGAGGGAATTCCGAGCCTGGCAAAACACGTAGCTCTCGGTTGGCCCTTTCTTGGATAGGTTTGACCTACGGCGATGGCCCGAGGGAGACGCCAGGGCTGAGTGCCCACACTAAATTCAGACGCTAATGCTCGGATTTTTCAAGCCGGTATCGTGCACTAGTGGAGGTGCTTTCGTACTTGCACAAAACAGGGTTTATTTTTCTGGTCAACTACCCCTGCACTATACGAAAACATCTCTACGGTACTCGAGTACTCGTACTGACACTTGTGCTGGGGCAACAGTGCGGAAGCAACTCCGGGGCCAAGAGCAACTCGAAATCCGTCACATACTCTAGAAGGCGAGTTGGTTTCCAGAATTCGAATCACGGTGATATTCTCTCCATTTCTACTGCCTCTCCAAATCCCGCTTCCCCATATCTCCTAACAACTACCCTTTCGTCTAACCAATCTAGTAATTGAATAATGGAGCCAGAATTTCTGGTCATTTCTGCCCTTTCCTTCTTGGTCATCATGTCCCGTAACATCTCACCGACATGGTGTAGAGTGAGCTGATATGGGAGAGGGCCATTATTCGCGTTATAGTGCAGAAATCGCTCAACTGCTCCCCAAGGTGTTTTCTTAAAACCAGCAAACAGAGCCGGGTTTTCCATCAGGCCACGGGCAGCCATAACTCCTATTGATGTTGAAGTCAGCTGCCTGCTAGCAATTTAGGGAACCTCCGGTCTAAGTGCACAAATGACCGTAAAGCCGGGCCGCTATTGCACTCGCACGCACCCGTCCCAGGCAAGAAGCGCCTGAACAGGTCAACGCCACGTTGAGGAAAGGCGAAATATCCCTATTTTCCCTACTAAATATTCAGGTACTTCTTGTCTGGGACGGGTAGCCAAGATCCAAAAGGAACCCAACACTCGGGTTTCCCAGATCCCCGAGGGACAGACAGGAACTTACCGTCCACTCCTGTAACCCCCACGATCTTCTTGACGTCCTCTAAATTGAACACGTCCCCATTAGCCACAATTGGCACCCCTGCAACGCTCTTGACCAGTGCAATAGCCTCCAGATTCACTGGCTCACTGCTCCTTTGTGACCGCCTCCTTCCATGAACAGTAATATAGTCCACTCCCGAGTCCTCCACTATCTTAACAAAATCCACCGTCTCTCGCAAATCATGATGAATCCTAATTTTGATCGACACGCAAAAGTCCTCACCACACCGATCCTTTGCCGCACGCACCATTTCTTTCACTAGCTGCGGCTGCTGGATTAACTTACACCCGATGCCCTCTTGAATAGCCCATGTCTGCGGACAACCACAGTTCAAATTTATGCCGTCCGCGTACGGCTTCACCATTTCAGCGGCCCGGGCAAAATCTGTGGAGGAATGGGCCCCGAATTGGACAATTAGGGGACGGTCTGATGCGTTTGTTGTGAAATCTGGTACAAGTTTCTTAGCAGGTGTAACGCCAGCGCGGTGAATATGGGAAGGGGGGTGATGATGATGATGACAGTGGCGGGAATCAGTTACCGCTGAGTCGAGCTGTCTGATTCCTGACAAATTCTTTCGCAAGAATCTAGGACACACATCAACTTAGCCCTGGCTCCGAGCACTAGACCACTTGGTCAAGCCTTTTCAAACCCACCATAGGGGTATAACATAAATCAACCCCGTAATCCCTTACTAGACTCCGGAAAGGAAGTTTGCTATACCTATTATTCTCTCTCTCTCAGCTAGATTTTCACTTCCTCTTCACTGCCACATCCCGGGTAGAACATACCGAACCATCGGAGCTTGCACATACAGCACCCTCCCCGCACTCTTTGCAAGGTCGAACAACCTTAACGGACTTCCATATCATCCATGCAAGCCCCCATCAGCGCTAAGCCAGAAACAAATGACAAAAGAAGAATAAACCCGTAAGAGAGAGAAACAGGGGGGAAGTGGGGGTAGAAGACAAGGGGGAAATATACTGATGCGCCTCTTCCCTTCCGGGTATCTCGCTCTCCTCATCCATTGTCACCTGGATCAGTTCTAGGGGGTTGGTGGCGCTGATGTGGGTTGGTAAAGGGCAAAGTGGAAAAGAGGGGACGTCAACAGAGGCTTAAAAAAGCTTGTTTTTCAGCTGGAGTTCGCTTAATTCCCGGAAGCTGCCCCACCCCAATTCGGCCTAGGGGGGCCAATCGGGTTATTGCTTGTCAGGAACCCGAAGAGAAATGCCATCCCTATTTCAGCGTATATTAAGGGGTGCCTGGATACGGTAACTACAGCGAAAACTCTTGGATTTCACTGCCGGTTAGTCTATCCCCGCCAGCAGGGTGTAATCCCTAGATCTAGAGACAAAAGCTCTCCAGAAGGATCAGTGTCTTCCTGGCAAGGGATAAATATCAGCCCCCTCTGGATGTGTTAGATCTTGTGAACCTATAAAATTAAACCTACCGGGGGCTACCGGGTCGATTTCCGCTGATATGTACTCTGAGAGGAGAAACCCTTTTCACCATTAGGCTAACCTTTTGGCTATGATAGTACTCTCCTTGGCCGAGAAGAAGGGTAATGTGTTGCATCATCTCAAAGGTTCCACATATCATAGCAACAGACAGCCAAACCCTCGCAGAAGCCCGACACTCTCCCTACGGTATCTCTCAGGCACGTACTTGTATACCGGTATAGAAAAACTCGAAAGATCCAAGAAAAGCTCATAAAATAACCCAAGCATACAGACAAGTTTCTAACCCTGTCTCTCTCAAAAATAAATTAAGCGATAACTTGAAGCATGGGGTAAAGTATTAGGAGATGTCCTATGTCTCGGCACCTAAAACATGGTACATTTAAGTGAGTTTGCATGCCGGTTAGGTATATAATAATACAACACGCGTAATGAAAACCCTCCGACTGCTATTATACAAAAAAGAAAAAAAGAAAACTTTTTTTAATTAGAAGAAGAAGGAAAAGAAAGAAGGAAGGAAAGGTGGAAAGAAAAAAAAGGGCAAGACATCACTTAGAAACAACCATCCCCTTTCTTCAACCCATGTTTCAAATATTTTTCTGAGTTTCCTCCTCCTCCTCCTCCTCCCCCCCATTCCCGGGAACTATCATAGACTATTCATCATAAGAAAACTGCTTATTGCGACGTTCCATTCGCTCCCAGCGATGTTCACACACACACACACACACACACACACACAAAAATACTCGAGCACTCGAGTACATGGTACCGAAAGGGTTCACTCCAAAAATGAAAGGAAATACGATTGGCACCTTACAGTACTCGTACGAGTACAGTAACCGCTAGGAGAGAGACAGCCATAACGTCTTATGTAGCACATGTATATCATACCGGTACCGGTATCTTCTGCCCTAACATACTTGTGGGTCTTACAAGTTGCAGGCTTTCTCGCAAAGACCCGATTCATCCGATACATTGTCATGCCCCCACAAGTACGAGTACTCGAGTACATATTTAACATATTATAGACCATATACATATCTTACAGGAACCTTATCATGCAAGCACAAGCAAGCACACAGTAACTGCACTGTACCCTGCTCGTACAAAAACCGTATTTTAGCCATACGGCAACTAACTTGACAATCCCTTCGTTTGCTCCAGGATCCCCCACACATCTTTCCTACGATGGATAGATGAATAGATAGGAAAGGCCGCTGTCACCTGGCCAATGCCGTACGGTATTCACTCGAATATTGGAGAAATGCGTGACTGTGTCATACCAGTACGGTACGGGTCCCCGGCATGAAGAGTGCATCAAAAGCGGAGTGATACAGGGGTGCAGGGGTGGCTGAGGGGGCGGGGGGGGGGGAACCCAGAGCTTTCTGGGTGAGATTTCAAATTCCTGTGCGTGGAGAATGGGGCGGGATTATATTCTTGTATGACAGTAATTAAAAGCAATTAAAAATAATTAAAGGGCATAGGAGAGAAAAAGTATAGGTTAAATACAAGAGAGCAGGAACGATGTGATATTGACCATTGAGTACAGTAATATGATCCTTAGAGGCAGCTATGGCTACCGCAATCCGCTCCAGCAATAAGCCAATGGATGTTAAAAGGTCTACTACATACTTCACACATTTTTCGCCCTTCATCTTTTTTAATAGCTTCTGCCATTCGGTGCAAAAACTCTCTAGCCATGGGATGCACTGATGTGCTAAGGCGAAGACATTGCTGGCATAATTGCACATAGCTAATGTGAGATATGTTTCACAAACACTTCGATTGAGTGGCTGTACTGTACTGACTGGTACTTGTACGAGAAACAGTCTTCACCGTGGCCGCTACAAAACTGGGCGGGTAGCCAACAAGGATACTTAGCGGGAAAAAAGTGAATTCGGTAAAGCAGGGTAACAAACTTACTTGTCACTAATCCCTGTTAGTCACCCGCCCAGCGTCATCCAGCCTCGTCGTGCCCGGCGAAAGACTGTGGCACTGCAGGTGTCGCACGGAAGAGAGCACGCGGAATTGGATGGGGCTTTTCCTCTGGTCTATGGCACAGTACTCGTACACATAAGGCGTCATACCTCTCGCTCCTTTCTCAACCAGTCGGGCTTACGGAAAATGGATGAGGGGAAAGGAAGAGGCAGAGAGAAAGGAAAAGGGAACCAAGTTTGTATTTCGTTTCATAAACCCCTCCCTGTCCCTGGGATGTATTCCTTAAAAAAGGAATGCTAGATTATAAATAATATCCCGTGCTCGTATGGATGACTCTCTATCTGCCGCCCCGCTTCCATGATCAGGAGATGCACAAGTGGTATATATTCTTTTCAGCGCACGGTGCCAAGTCCAATGCTACTCCATCAAATGGTACTCCCCTCCTGCCTAAAAGTTGTCAAATAAACAAAACAAAAAATAGAGCTAGAGGAACGCTTCGAAGAGCAAGGAAGGAAACGGAGAAGCAAGTAAACGAAAAAAAGGTGGCTAACAAGGGAAAACACCAAAAACCATGAATTAGAAAACCGATAGATCACCCCGCCTGAAAAAGGAAAAGGACAGAGCAATAAAATCTTATGCAGAAGGAGTGATGATAAAGCAAAAAACGCCGGAACTTGCAAACCGATTAGAAAAGTTTTGTAGAGCATGCCAACCAAAATGAAGGAACAGGAACGATGTTTCGGAGAAAGAAAAAGGGGGAAGAAGGGGAAAAAAAAAGCGAATAATCGACAAACCAACCCCATTTTAAACCTTCCTCCAGATTTGGAATTGAGGAGGAATTTTCTGTCTCCTGACATTATATGCCGTCTCTTGGCCCCATCCCCACCCCGCACGATAATCAAAGCCCCTAATAATGAAAAATAGTCGAGGTGAAAAATGAAAAATAAATGAAAAAGCGTCACGTCTGGATAATCCCTCTGGAGCTTCCCTTTAGAGCTTCCGCGCCGAATCGACCACTAAACTTGGGGTCTCTATATCTTTATCTGCTTCTTTGCCTTCGTTCTTTCTTCTCTCAAGGAAATTCTCGTGCTCCATGACCACAACCACCCATTCTGCAAGTGCGCGACCCACATAAGTCCAATGGCTTGCGTTGCCGGTGTATCCGGAGAGGTCAACGCTCAAAGGCACGTTGCATTCCGCATCTACATACTTTTGCCCAGCACTGGGTATTCGTGCCGGACCCAGCCTTCTCTCTCTGTTCCCAAATGGCGGCCTATCCACCCAGTCCAATGCAAATTTAAACGTAGTCTTTTTCTGCTGTCGGGGTGCTTGCTGCTGCGTGGGGGATGGTTCGCGCTTAGGGCTTCCTTTTGATGACGAGGTGCTAACTTGCTTCCGAGGCACAGGCAATTCAGGTGAGTCTAGAGGGGAGGCATCATTGCTGACGGCAGACTTAAACCCTATTACACTGCGAATCGCACCCCACCTCCTGCTGAAGGAAGAAACATTTGCATCGGCTGAGCGCGTTGTGTCTACGGTGTCGGGGGACAAAATTGTTTGAGCGTCGCTAGTTGTGGATATGCTAGTCAACGACATCGAGGAATTGGACCTGGGCAGGGACTCAGTGTTGGATATCGGAGCAGCCGTTGGTATCACTCCATCCAATAAAACACCTTGAGGTGTGGTCAGGACATCGCTCCGGATAATAAGCAATCGCCTGCAAGGCTGAGGAAGACATGGCGCGGTGGACGGAAGTGGTGTTTTTCTCGCTTCTGCTCTGTCTTTTAGTCGTAGGTAATGAGCATGCGCGGTCCGTAACCGTCTAAGCAAGGTTTCTAGAATGTTCCTGTACGATAATTAGATAAACTACCACGTGCTGTTCGGGAGTTAACTCACAAATCCAGCGGATTAGGGCTTCCATCGTATCTACCCAATCTCCAACAGGCTAACCTCATGAAATATGCCCTAACCATCGGGCACCAATGGCAGAAGTATTTTTCCCAAACAGCTTCAGATAATAGCCAGTCTAAACATATCGTTTGTTTTCGCCCCTCATCCTCCACAATAAGATCCCAAGCAGTATAGACAAATGAAATCAACCGCAGCTCTGTCATATTATTCTCACTCTCCAGCATTTGTCTCAAGACATCCATCCAAAACGGCCAATCCACAAAAGTCGTGTGGTAAAGCTGCTCTGCTTGTGAAAATAAAGGCAATATTTCTTCCATCAAATCACATAGGGTGAAACAGGCATCGGCGTCGTAAACACGTGTCTTCCGAACAGCTCCCTTGATCATGGCCATGAAGGAAGTAATGTACATGATACGACACTCCTCCGAGAAATTGACCTTATCAGACATAACATCCCGGAGGAGTATCACCATCTTATTTTCTGCCATGGTTCGTGCGGGGTTTCTGGCAGCCATGGGAAGAGTGACTGTTGCATTAGCTAGCATATCCTCGAAGGTTGTCGATGCCAAACTGTCAGCTCCGGTAGGCTGACGATGGATAGTGTTATCAAGGAGTGATAGCATGTGGGCCTGCACCATGACATAACCGGGGGCGGTGAACCTGGCTAGTGGCGACACATCCGGTGGCAGGTAGTCATACATCAAAATGTGGTAGTATCTCAAGAAGACATACAACAGGTCCGAGTCACGACCATTCCATCGGCTTGTCCACGCGCCGCGCCAATCCACTTGAATACCAATTGGTGGTTTCGCTGGTTTCTTCATACCACGTAAAGTGGCAAGCAATGTTGTGAACCCAAGCGATTGCAAGGTTTCTGGGAAATCGCTGACAATTGCATCGGAAACCTGTCGTAAATCTGTGCCTCGCCCCACTCCAAACTCGGGGAGGACCCTTCTTACAGTCGCCGGCTGAATCTCCCACAGACTAATCAACATATCTGCAACGCCTGGGCAAAAATAAAATGCGTAGGCCAGGACCTTGCCGCCAAATGCCACCATACTAGGGGAGGATGTTCGGAGCCCCATCTTTTCCACTGTAAATCCAAGGGTATCGTATAGTGTACGTGTGAATAAAACTTTGATATTGTGTTGAACAGATTTCTGAAGGGAGTAGGCCGAGGACGTGGAAGCGAGGGAGGAAGAAGACCGAGATTTAGCTGAAGCCGGAAGTCGTTGATTTATAGGAGCAAATGCTGATGGTGCGGACCTCCATTCGGGTCGAGAAAAGATGCCCGAGATGCCTTCCAGATATGCCGGCCTATCAGCACCAGCGATTGCTTGTGTATTTCGAATGCGAAGCTGCGCCATGAGGCCGGTCCACCAACGGTGCAAGACTCTAACCCTCCTGTCAAGTTCATCTGGTGCAATGTGGGGAGTTGATTTACTTTCGAATTTCCGGAGAAAGGGGATGAGAGATTGCCGAATGATGTTGGCCTTCTGGGTTGTAGACTTGCTTTGGAACCTAAGAGAATTTTAGTCATTGGAGGCGCCAAGCTCCTACGGGGTAGCTGTACCTTTGGAAATCATTCTCTAGTAGCCTGTAGGCCTCCCACAACTCATCCTTGACCTTTCTTAAGGTTGGGCGCTCACCCAAGGAACTTACACTGTCGGTAGAACCCACATAGGCTTTCTTTAACGTCGAAGGTGGTATTGAAGGCTCAGATACTGACGATCTCATAAACATGCTCAATGGCCTTCTTGCTTTACCCAAAAGGCTTGGTGATCGGTTAACTTCCGGACGAGCCGGTTGCGACTCATTCTTAGACTCCACTGAATCCTCGGCTCCATTGGCTTTCGTGGGGCTAGTTGATGACGATATTGAGCTTGTTGATCTCGAATCGTTCTCATCACGACTGCTTCTGTCATCACGACTGCTGGGTGATGGTGACCTGGAAACGTCTGGGGAATTCCACGAACGATGAGCTGAGCTGACGAGTGTTTCGGAGACTGGGCGAGTTTTTAAATCCAAAGAAGCATTGCTCGCGGATGGAACCAGGGGTTGGTAAGAAGTGTCTTCCATAGGATCTGAGGATTTGAGAAAAGTTGAAATCGTTATTCGAGGCTGCCCTTTCGCGTCCGAGCCGCTAACCGGGTTGCCACATTCAAATGTGGCAGAGGGAGCGAGGGAGGGCTTCACAAGCGTTTTTGAAGGGTCACCAGTTTGAACACCTGAATCCTGGGTAATGCTTGTAATCGTTTGCTGGGAAATGAAGTTGTTTGGCTTCAAGGGATCCGAGAAGAAGTCATCATCAGGAGCTGGGGGGTTCCCTGGTTGCGAGGCAGAATTTAAAGAAAGGAGGGGCAGGGGACCCAGTTTCATCTGCTGCGTGGCTTTTGTTTTTGAATTCGAAGTAGCTACAGCGGAGGAAGCGGCCGGCGGTGATGAATCTTTTGCCTTAGGGATAGATAGGCGTGGAGCTTGGTTAAAGGGCCGCCGAAGGGAGAAGGAGCGCTGGGCCCCTCCACCTGTTCCTGCTGCTGCTGTTGCTGCTGGCATCGTGAAGGAAAGGGAAGAAGAAAAAGAACTATCTGAAGAAACTGGCTCGTCTTTCGACCTCACGGTGGTCCAATAAAACCCAAGAGCCGCAAACAGCTGGAGAAGAGTCGGCCACTTACGCTGTGCTAAGTATCACGAACAGCAGCAGCAGCAGTAGATACCAATGATAAATGAAATGTCCTTGACTCTCCCTCTCTTCACTTTGGCCAGTGCCCCGTCTGACAATCGACTCTTCTTATCCAAAGAAACCAATCTCTAGAAAGGCGAGGTAAGAGTCCCTTTACAAGTTCTTATAATTGGGGCGAAGGGCGGCGGTGCAAGCTGAAATGAGTACCCGGTTGATGCAAGATCCGTGGCGGGTAGAGGGAACGGACGACTACTTGCAGAAACAGTAGCACAGTTACCAGCTAGCACCAGCACCCCAAGAGGAGGCACCTGGTGGGAGGAATGACAAACGACGACAGAAGATGCCCAGCGGGTTAGAAGGGATAACAAAATCCTTCTTTTCGAGTTCGGTGATGAGATAGAAAGGAAATGTGAAAATGAAATGAAAAACTAATAACGAATGCACAAAACGAGGGGATTAGCGGACTGAGAGAGAGAAAAAACCTGCCCCGACTGAAGGGAAGCACTGCTCTCCTAATACTCTTTCACGGCATCCGTCACTAAAAGCAACTCTTTCGCGTGGGATAACTGACACCTTTTTTTTTTCTTCTCCCACCCCCTGCCATCCAAAGATCTCAGTCATACCCCATGCGTGCTGTGCACGTATGTTCGAACAAAATGCAGCCCTTTTTTCCTTTTTTTTTTCTTTTCTATTTTCCGCACCAACCCTCTCGAATGTTGGTTGTCCTGAGTTCCTTTAGATGCTTAACGTGTTCCGGATAAGAGGTGGTCCATCGTTCATTCACTAATCGGTCCGATCACCACTGGGAATGAGAGTTTGTTTTGCTGGTACTTGTATGATATATAGCATCCTTTTTGGATTTGTGCCTCTCCCGATACCTGTAAGTTACCCGAGAGGCTTACCGGACGAGCACCTAACCCACCGTACTCTCAACCGCCCGACCATTGTTACTACGACGAAACCCCCTCCCTTCTTTGCACAAGTATTCTATTCCCAAAGAATTGGGTTCTGCATGCGGATTTACGGAAGGAACTTTTCGAGAGACGATATCCCAAGAGTCCAAGACTTCATTCCAATACCTCTTCTGTTTCATAGGTCACACCCCTCTAACCTCCCTACGCCCGTCCCGCGAAGAGACATCTTTTGATTATCTTTCAGCTCCGAGTGACGGTAAAAGAGAAAAAACGGCAAAATACGGTAGAAAGGTCTAAAGTGTCATCAATCCTAATACATACATACATACACACTACTAGTACATCATAACTGTCGCCATCACTATCACGTAAAGAAGGAGGAGGAGTATTTCCAATTCTTGCTCTTACTCAATCGCAGAGTATGCAATTGTACAACAATTGAGCCCCCGCTTGAAGTGGGATATACTGTGTTCGAGGACACAGCAAGCAAGCCACAAATGACACCGGTACATACTCGAGCGCACATTGCTGTCATTTTCACTTACTCGAGTATGTGCATGAGACAACACCGGGTCATTCAACCAGCAGGGAGACCAGCCAGACATGCTCACAAACGAAGTGTTCTAAGAGGACGACGGGTCCAGAACAACCTGAACAAAGTGCATGAGCTCCAGGCGCCATCCTCGGTCCACAGAAATTTCCACCTCGCGGTAAAATCCATTGCCTGATCCCACCCGACCGGTACACCATCCACCAGCATTCTAAACTCGTATAGACAGTTCTATCCAGCGCAGCTACATTTCCTGTACGAGGGCAGTGGTATTTCTGTTCTCGGTCCATTTAGAGTGCCAGTGTTGTAGGGGAGAGAGAGAAAGAGAACGAGAGGAGTAATCTTTCCTTTTTCTTCCCTTCCCCCCCTCGGGAATAAAAGTGGATGCTGTGCTTGAGCCTACCGCACCGGTATTAGCTCTTCAATTGGGCCGTGCTTGGCCAGGCTTGACCTCCTCGGGCAAGCGGATTTGGACTGGGCAAACAGAAGCTGGAGGCTTCAGAACGGCAGTTAAAGCGAACTTCCCACTCCTTTTCTGGTCAGTACTAGGTCTTCTAGGGAGCTTTTGTCTTAAAGCGGAGATTGGAACCTGCAGGTAGAAATAGGTGGGACCCATTAACAGGAGGATGGAGGGGCTGTATTTGGCTAGTTAGGCTCGAATAACTGTTCCCTAACTTCTTGCCGGACCTTGCCCTCAATTTGACTAGATACCGAGAATACGATGCTCGTTAAAGTCAATCGCCTGCGGATAAATCTCCAACCCTAACCCAAGGGCCCACATGGATTTGTGCACTTGAATGCAGCTCGGGCCTCGGGCTCTAAATGATCCACAGACTTTTGACTCTGATGAGCGCAGGTACAGTACCGGTACAGCCCCATCTACAAAGTCTTTAGAAAAAAGAGGCGCTGTAGCAAGGCCTCGGCGGTACCGAAAGTACAGCTACTTACTGTACCATCATAGTGCATGATACTTCCGGTATGCGAAGTCTAAATCAAGCTCCCTCCCCTTGATTTTCCTTACTTTCAACGGCAAGGTATACACTTTTACCATCCACCTGGAGACACCTCTACAAGACCATGCTTCCTGTCATAAGGAAGTGGATCTAGAACGCCTGAGTCCCCATTACATCTGAAAACGCCTACCAGTGCCCCCAGAAGCCAGGAGAGGAAAACTCAAGGCAATCCGGAGGCTGGTTTCCTCAATCGGCACCCGTATTACAGAATTGTCCATAGAGAAGGCTTACGGAAGGGTGGCCTAATTACTGAGAAAATCTCTGACCTTGAGTCAGATATCCTTGTGAACCCAATATTTACAATTATCACCCCGATCGCGAGCTTTGCTAAAAAAAGTATTATCTGGTAAATCTTTTGGTTAGGTTGAATATCTTTTCTTTCACAGGGTCTAAGTTGGGTTAGTATTGTTTACTTAAGCACTCTAGCGCACCGAATAAGGGGTATTTTTTTTCTTCCTTAATTTTTAAAAAAGCTTTTTTTGCTATTCAGATTTTCTAGGTTTTGCTCCGGAAAATAATACTCGCTGGGATCACGAATATATCCGGGGACCGGGAGGGAATAGAGGTGAAAACACGTAAAGTCAAAGTTTCATTGCTCTTTCCCAGGTCAGGCGGTTTTGTTCAAATCTTGCACTACTCGAGTATGGGGCTTGAGTCGATGGAGGTGCCATTATCGTACTTGAAGCTGATGGGTAAGTCTTACGCCGCATAATTTAGACAAGGTGTTTGGCCGTGCCTTGGACTAGCGCTTTCGTTGCCGCCAGGGCCCTGCCACAGTGCTTGTTTCCGCGAAGAAACTTTGCGGACGGGGCTGTAGGGGTGCTCGTCCCAGGAAAGAGGTACAATACCTGTACCCGTAAACAGGGGGTACCGGTATATTTGGATGGAGGCTCAGAGACGCACAGATACAAGTACCGTATTTCACCATACTCGTACTCCAGTATTTCCTTTATCCCTGTTTCCCGGTATGATACTGTAATTCTTGCCCAGGACGAGAACTGGTCACATATCTCGCAAACAGCACTCGGGGCAATTTCGCCCGTAAAATAAACCAGTGACGAAACCGCTATATTGGGAGAGGCTGAAAACCCTCTTTCACAAAGAAGGTTTAAATCTTTAAGCGCCATAAAAGTTAATCACATTGAAAAAATATTTCTTTTTTTCCCCTTTCATCACGATAACTTTCAACAACAATCGAAAGTTGTTGGAAATCGGCACAGACAGAGAGCCAATGGGTACAGTACGTAAAGCGCCGATGAATCCGCTGTGGAGAGAGGCCCTACAAACAAACCAAAAAGCGCAGACAGGCAGGTAGGCTTCAAGTCTTAGTTGTTGATTCTGTTCAAACATACTTTGTACCATGCGGATGGAAACATCATATGAGGCAGGATCGAGACATTGAGGTTTTTCTCAAAGTTGTTGCTTCTCTCGATTTCTATCGTACTTGATAGCAGTAAAGGGAAATAACAATAGCCATAACCGGTTCACTCACAGCGCCAATGCTATACCATATCAATGTCAAAAACCTCCGACAAGGTCGTTAGGAATTGGAGGCCTGGACATATGATACAAGTACCGACGCTCCCAAATACTTGACGAATTCAAAGGCAACAGAAGGATATCCCCCCCTTCCCCCGTGGCTAGCAAGGCCGAGCGGAGAGGAAGATAACTTCTGCAGGTACGTAGTGCGGTCTCGCGCAGTGAATGCATTTGTGTGGCTATTCTGTCACTTGGATCAAACAGCATGCGCGCCTACACACCTTGAAAAGATGTTGTTGGTACGAATAGCGGCTGGCAATAATTACTAATCTGTGATGAAAATAGAATTCCCACCCGCCTTTTTGCTAACTATCTTTCGGGAAGATCTACTACCGTGCACTGGCTATGATAAGGGGGCCAATGACCTTAGGGGCCAATGGTGCGGAGTACGGGCGTCATCAATTATTGGTGCGAGAGGACGGAAGCCGCGTTTTTTTTTTCTTCGAGGAAAGCTATTTGTCGTATCATATGATAGACCATGTTGGGACCTTCATCATTGGCACGGACTCCTCGAGATCTCAGAAGAGCTGGAACTAACTTGCTCCATTGGTGGTTGGTTTTTGGTGCCTGCAGCCCAACACTCCAGATAGTGTGGATCTCGTGGGTGCCTTTCTTTGTGTGATATTTTTGTATTTTCCGCCGAGTCAGAGGCACTAGTTGACTCTGTTTTTGCTCTTTTAATTTTCCGTTTCTAGCTTCTGCCTACGGTATTCAACCTAGCCTTCCAGGTGTGATACCGGTATGGCAACCTTGTTGGCAGGCTGGGGTGATGCAGTAATTAGGGCGGAAGGGGGGAAAAGGAGTGCAATGGATCTGATTAGATCTTCTGTATCCGTTATATCTGTCCCTCCACCGTTCTACCGGTAGTACAACACACAATTTCGTAAGATTTACTCGTACTTGTGTGGCGGTTGAGTAGGGAGGGGGTGACCCTGTTTTTTTGGTCTTAATTCGATGGATAGGCTAGCTATTGTACCAGTATCGCGGGTCTGGACATTCCGACGCTGGGCCTAGCTCTATGGAGATTGAATAGGGAAGAAAGGAAAGAGCTTCTTTTCAACAGGATCACTCGATTGAGCATATCTCTCCGAGAATTATTTAGAAGAAAAAAAGCTCGTTCCGACACACTTCCAGATTCTCTCCCTCCATCTCGTCGGGATTCGAGAGCTCCCTCTTCGTCGGAAATCGACAATCAGTACTAGTATGGGCACTCTGCCGCACTACAGCACAGTGCTCGTACAAGATAGAATGAAATACAGCTGCGCTTTGTTATAACTAGGGCCAAGAGTTCAAGATTTTCTTTTTTACCATACAGCACGAGTGCAGGTACAAGTACTGAGGGTCCACTATCTCGAGGACGTCGAAAATTTCATGCAGCCCCTCGACCGTGTTCAACATAGATCTGAATAAGGAGCTTTTGTTAACTAAAATTTCACAGACATACAGACTTCAGGCCACAAACTAATATTAGACATCACTACTTTGCGGATACCAGGAGTATCCGGAAATATCGGCGTTTCCTCGGCTTGAACCGTGCCAAGATCTTCTGGACACCTTTGAAGTCAGCGAGCACAACAACGTTGACACAGAACGCTGCGGCACTTGCAGATCCTAAACAGCTCCTTAGTCATCCATGCCTTTGGAGCTGATGGGGGGCTTTCCCGTTCCAGGGGACTGCAAGTACGGTAATGAATAAGCACCGAAGCAACGTGAGGTCCAGTTTTTGAGGTGTAACTTATTTCGGACACTCAACCAGGTTGTGACCTAAGGGACTACCATACTCGTACTTTATTTTTGTGACGTATGGTATTCGAGCACAGGAAGAGTGGCCTTGGAAATATCTTAGCTGTGCTCTTGGATAGAGCTTTGGCTGCGGCCCCACCGCGCCATATATCTAGCCCAAGGAGAAGAGCCTACTGAGAGTCAGGAGGATGTCCTACTGCTGGACACGCCTTTGCTCAGGTATAGCAAGACGGAGGGGAGAGCCCCTCAGAACATTCAAGGGTCCAGCCTAAAATATCACTCTTTTCCAGATTTCCCTAGCAAGTAAAGCACTTTTTCATGATAGCAAGTCGACTGTATGGGGGCAGAGGGGTTGCGCCTGGGACCTCCGAATTCGTTTTGGGGTGTTCTCCGCCATGCAGTTTGCTACAATGATGGACCTTTGTTATGGGTGTTTGGGCTTGCAAGCGATTGGTTCGTGATAGTGATTTTTTCCGGCGTAGAGAGGTCAATCACTGGTATGGTGAGGTGCAGCTGTAAATTGGACTTGCAGTGAATGCTTGAGCTTTTCTTGTACGAGTATTTGCGAGCATCATCCGAAAACATCGATGCTCGCCGATGCAAGTTTAATTCATCTGCCAAGGCGGAGGGAGCAACTGTGGAGCAACATGGTGGCATTCACTCGCCAACCCGACGTTTCACAGCGTTTCAAGGTCAACCCCCCTTTTCGATGGCTTGCCCTTTCTCGCTTCTCTCTCCATGGTCAATGGTTCAATTTATGGTTAGTGAGATCACCCAGGTACCGTCTTGGCCGTTCGATTCCAGCCCTTTACGAGTTTCACTTCCTATCACACCTTCTCACTTGCACCGACGGGGCTGATGTCGCGATGGACTTATCTCACACCTCCTGTTAGAGAGTTTATGCGGAATCTATTTTCCATCAAAAAGATCTCCTTTCTTGTACGATAATAACCCTTTGTACTAGTTATTCCTGCGCCTCCTTCGTTTTACGAGCGCTTGTTTGTCTCCCTTTACTTTCTTTGGAGGGAGCTTGGGGGGGAAAGAGCCTATGCGGATTTCTTTTTTCTTTCCTTTCTTGAGTATGGTACATAGTTAATTCCACTATCAATTATCGTCCGTTATCCCTAATTATTTCTGTGCCTTCTCCCACCTTCCCTTCACCACCCACCCTACCTCCCTTTAAACCTCTGTGTGCTTGATGCCGGAGTCGGATAATTCACTTCGGTCTCTACATAAATAATTTATGCAGCTGGTTCTGATCTCTTCCATTCGACGCTGAGCGGCTATACTTTATTTTTTCCACTTTATTTTTTTGGAAAAAACAAAAAAAGAAAGAGCGAGCGAGCGAGCGAGTTGACACAGTCACGACGACAAAAGCCCAAAACGCCATTGACAGCAGATAGAGGAAGAAGAGCAAGAAAGGAAGCACAATCTAGCGAGGGGACGCCACCGGACTTCTCCTTCTTGGAAACGCGCACTGTGGGAAGTTGGGGTAGAAGGGAGGAAGAGGACTAGCGTGATAATACACATAACGAACAAAAGGTGGGGGGAAGCGGGAGAAAGAGAGCGGGAAAGAAAGAAACAACGAAATCATGGCAACAAACGATTTTTCCAACACAGCCTTTTGGGTGTCACCAAATGCTACGGTAACTGAGGTGAAGGGGATACCAAATTTCTTCTCAAAGTCTATGTTTGGGAATACCTCAGAATTGAAATCGGCGGCACAGATTATTGTGGTATCGGCGCTGGTAGCAGTGATCTTGCGGATATTCTCACGACGGAGGCTGAAGACTAGAGTTTGGTGGGATGATGTTTGCACCATGGCTGCTGTCTTCTTTCTCGTTACGAACCAGACGGTGTTCTCTATGATCGATTTTCTCGGTATGTGATTATGTTATTGTCATTATCTTGAGGTCAGGACTTAAATATTGCATGGTGGCTTTCCTTGGGTTATTTTTCCTTCACTTGAATGATTGATGTGATAACTGACCGTGCATCTCAACTGCGGGAATGCAGGAAAGACGAGTTTTTCATTTGTGGGGAAGCAAAGCCAAGCCGAGGAACTGAAGAGGCTTCAAAAGATTGTGGTCGGGCTTAAGCTCACGTTGGCCTTTGAGGTCCAGTACTTGATTAGTATTTATCTGGTCAAGTTCAGCATGCTGTTCCTCTACAGTCGTTTTGCGTGAGTGGCCCGGATCAATGGGAGTTGGTTCGGTTAATTCATGTATGCTAATGAATTGGCGCCTTGGAATCTAGAAAGCACACAAAACATATCACAGTCTATCTTCGGATCACCCAAGTGATATGCCTGGTAACTTTTGCAGGATGCATCTTATCACTTTTCCTCAGCTGCGTTCCAATCAATACTTTCTGGAGCCTATCTAACTCAAATGGTGGGGTTCCCCTCCTCCGCCTCCGTCTCCGCTCCCGAAGTAAATAAGCGCAATAAAAAAGCAAAGTGAACTAACCGGTGGTGTTACAATTTTTCAAGTTCAATGTACTCGGAGGACTCTTTTGACATTCACTTCCGGCATCTCGAACATCATCACAAACACCCTAGTCCTCGCAGTGCCCGTACCGCTATTATTTAGAGTGAAACTGAGTCTGAGGCAAAAGATTGGTGTATCCGTACTCTATTTCTTCGGAGGTATTGGATCATCAATGTCCTATATTACTCAGAGCAAAGCTTACTAATAACCCCTCCCCCATCCAGCCTTCGTGATAGTAGCTTCAGCCCTTCGATTTGCAACACAACTTCTCAATGTGTCCGTTCCACAGGCAATTGGGTGGTCGCAGATTGAGATATCACTAGCCATAATCCTCGCATGCGCGCCCATGTCCACCAAACTGATGTTCATCCCTTTGATCGATCCAAAGGACATTGAGAAGGTCAGCAAAACGGGCGACACTCTGACTCCGGCGGGGCCAAAGTGCCTGATTCGCCCAGCAGCACTCGCCGAGAAGCCAAGACTGTACGAGCCTACGGGTCCCCAGCAATTAACTGCCGTGCGGCCCCTTGCACAACAGCGGCAGGAACAGCATGAACAACAGCTAGGACAGCAGCACGCCCAGCAAAAGCTGTACACTGGGGTGGCTACGCTACCGCCTGTACCTAACAGATCCATGCCGGATGTGGAGGGGGAAATCGCAGGCGGGGTAGAAGAGTGTGCGTTGGAGGAGGGAACCCTAAGCGTGGAGGCCGGGACACTAAATGGTCTCAGCAGGGGCAGTCGAGCTCCCCGAGAGATCAGCACTCCGGATTACCAGAGACTGAAGGTTGTGCGAGCGGAAGTTAATGGTCAATCCGTATGGGAAGTGAGGCTGCCACCATCATCCATCCTTCCTAAAAATCAAAACTAATGCATTACTGTCATCATCACTAACTAGGTTCGCCCGAGATCCAATATATCTGCAACATCTGGCTCCTCATCAGTATACTCCGACTTAGGTCCTATATCGCCGGGTCTCGTATCACCGATTTCGCACGCAAAATAATAACTGCAGCTGCATTACTCGATCTTATGATGTAGGTGAATAAGCCCGTGCGACCTGACGTCTGGTGGAGCTCTCCCCCTCCCCATCCCCCTTCCTCTTTTTGTTACCTTCTTTCCGTGTTATTATAAGCTCTGGTAGGTTCACCCTATTTCATGTCATCCCCGACTACCCCTCGGGGCCGGCTCCTTGGGTGAGGAGGGAAACCCCATATCATAGATTTAGAGCTTTTAGCTACTATAAGACTATTATATTCTATCCTATACTTTAAGAAACTCTTTACTTCATTTGCACAGTTTTTTTTTAATACCAGTTGGCGTCTTATTTTCCTGCTCACTCATGATACCCACTTTACAGTAATCCAGTTGGTTAGTTATTGGATGAAGCGATTTCATGCACGGATGGGCCTTGAAAACCCGACGGCTCCTCAGCTTTATGGGTGACGAGTCAACTGTGTTCTTGACCTTTTGGTTATTGGATTTTTAAGCTCGGTTATATCTTGTAGTGGCGTAACTACTTCATCGTACATGCTGTGGGTTCTCGAACTATCGTAGGCGGGACATAGCACGAGAGACACCGGTACCACTTCACCCTACCCTACCATTCCGGTGCAGCAGGGCGAGGATGGGGGTGAGTGTTTTTTGTTTTTTTATGGTCCTTAGATCTATTCGTGAATACAGGAAAATCCACGGCGGGCATCCCAAGGCATGGCCTACAGTATGATTGTAAACCCAGTAACAAGCAAACTTCAAACATTCCCAATCATGAACGAATGTGCTATAATAAGATATCACAATCATGGCCGGGCCATGGCCAAAAGGTAGAAAACGGCCTCTTTGAGAATGGAGAATTCGTCTTTGGCGGGGTAGGTGGGACACTCTGAGCGTGACTCTTGTATTCAACCCTCTGGGGAGTTTGTCGTACGTACCGGTACTTGTATCTTTGGGAGAATTCCCTATTTATAATGCCCTGCTGTATTATAGTCTGCTATATAGCTATCATATGATAATTGTATGATACGATGGCTGGTATAATATCTCGAGTTAGGCTTGGAGCCACTAGTAGGTTAGGTTGCGATAGGCTTTCCTAGACCCTGCATCCACCCTTCCTTCGGTTAAGCACCTTTCAGAAGAAACAGCCACGTGAACGGCAACAACCACCTCGGCTTCTATCGAAGTAACGGCAACCCGAGAACATTACCGATTCCAGAGCATACTGTACTATAAAACATAACCACCTCGGCCACAACCTCGAGCATAAAGCTAGCACAAACCCACTCATTCATTCACTCCATTCCTTACCTCCCCCAACAATTCAGTCTCCCCTTCAACAGTTCTATCCGGGAAAAAAAACCCCACAAATCCAAACATGGCCGAACGCCTAGCACAAATCCAAGGTCACCTCACAAACACCTTCCCAAAAGGCCTACTCTCCGGCAAGACCGCAATAGTGACAGGTGCAGGTCAAGGCATCGGTGCCGAAACTGCCATTCTCTTCGCTAGGGAAGGGGCAAGAGTCATAGTCGCCGACATCGACTCCCGTAAGTATCCCCTTCTCCCCCCCACACACAAACTCACCCACTAACACAGGGGGTGGGGCGGGGCGAGGATATAACAGAAAAGGCTCAAGAGACAACAACAAAAATCACTACCACCATCACCGGCGGCAAAGCAATCTCTGTCCCTGGCGACGTGATGAGCCCGGAATACATCGACCGGCTCATCACGCGCGCGGCGGAGTTCGGCGGCGGCAAGATTCACATTATTGTTAATAACGCGGGGTTCACGTGGGATGGGGTCATACATAAGATGACGGATAAGCAGTGGCAGACGATGCAGGACTTGCACACCCGCGCACCCTTCCAGCTTGTGAGGGCCGCTGCGCCCTACTTTCGTGTAAAGGATGGGGAGGATCGGACTATCATCAATATCAGTTCTACCTCCGGCCTGCATGGGAATGCTGGGCAAGCGAATTACTCGACGGCCAAGATGGGGATTATTGGCTTGACCAAGACCATTGCGCAGGAATGGGGACCGCAGTTTGGGGTTAGGGCTAATACGTGAGTGTTAATTCGTCTCTCCGGCCGTTGAGGAGGAGGGAGGGAGGGAGGTGAGGATTAACATGGCTGACATTCCTCGGACGCTCTTTAGTGTCGCGTTTGGCACTGTGCTCACGAGGTTGGTTGCTGCGAAGGAGGATGGTGCGTTTGCAGAAGTTGATGGGGAGAAGATTGCCCTAGGCATTCCAAAGGCCCAGAAAAGGTCAGCAGATGGGTATCTTCACGTTCCATTGAGGCGTGGAGGAACCCCTACAGAGGCTGCCATGTCTATTCTGGCAATTGCGAGCCCCCTGTGCTCATATGTAAGTGGGCACACGCTTGAAGTCACTGGCGGATATGGAATTTAAGCTGCGAGGGATAGTCCGGTACATGAGCCATTGCAAATTGTTTTCTAGTGAATGTATATTATGACGGGGTGAAAGATTGTTAGTGCAATAATGCTACCGAAACATTCTGCACGACCATATCCAGTGTTTATTTGAGATCGCCCCCTTGCTGGACAAAGTACTTGTATGTTGCCCATGTTGGGTGATGATGGCTGGGAAGGTCCTGCTCCCTCGAGGGTTCTAGGTGTCGTGACTAGTCGCACTTGGGGCAGGTGCAGGGGCGATAAGCATGGAGGGTCGCACCCCGCTATAACGAACCGCTTATAAGGGAAACCTCGCTATCACGAACCAACTCTCTGGGAATTTACACCCCTGCTCCCATACAAATGGCCCCCGCTATAGGAACTTCTTATAAAACCTAGCTATAACGAACAAAAAACTCCGAATTTTTGGCCTTCGTTATGGCTGGGTGCGACTGTACATATTGTGATAGGGAGAAATAGAGTAGCCTTAGTAGTGCTAGGCAAGGATCGACAGAGGGACTATGTTATTTAGACCCCCATTCCAGCATCGTTCAGGGAGAACCCACTGCCCCTGTCACGAATCAGGCTTGCATCACGCGAGCACCGATAAGCCGTGAGTAGATACATCTCAAAAGAGCAGAAGGAAGCAGTGTGGCGAATGCTGGGGGGGGGGGGGGGAGGGAAAATAGATCGTTTTTTTTTGCAATCATAGTTGGACCCATCTTTGAGCTTGCCCCGATTAGTGCTCTATGGGTTCAAGTATCTAAGCTGTCTTCTCGCCAGCCTATTCTCCCTCCACCTGGTTGTAGTGGTTGCTGGTCTTCTGTTGTAGGACTCAGTTTGGAGTCAACTTCACCTGGCCCAGTGCTGGCAGCGATTGCCAACTGCCATTTTTGATATCCCTTGTAACAGAAAGCGTTTGTTTCTGAAATACCAGCGAGATGATACGCCCTAACAAAAGATCACAAGATAAAAAAGTAAGGATATTCTTAGTGAAGAAATGACTTGCTAAATCCTTCGACCATATTCTAAAAATGACCCATTGATCTAGTCCCGAGTGGTCGGGAAGCAAAATCGCGGATCGTACTTGAAGCTAATTGGAGCCCGCCATCTCCTTTTGCCTCTGCAGCAATTGGACTTTCCCCCGGGAAGTGAAGCAACTAAATCGTGACTCTTAGTAAGGCACGAAAGACTCAAAGAGATGATTGTTGGAAATTGCAGTTCAATGGCCGCGCTCTGAGGCTGCCGTGGTATACGCACATACTAGTTAAAGGACGCGCAAGCCTATGAGAATGGTTTCACCCCCCCCCCTTGTTTTCTCCTTACTTCCTGTCTTCCCTCGCACCACATCGTTCTCCTGTACTCAACTTTCCTCAAGTCTTTCCTTTCATCAACTTAACACAATCAATCAACGATCTTCATCTCCACTAAAGCGGTTGCCCTCGACTTCGTGAAACCCTCACCGCAAATCATTACCTCCGCAGCCACTATTTGCAGCAACAATGCTCAGACTCCTGAGAGCGACCGGGAGTGGTGGACTCTACCACCTCTGTTTGCTTTTAGGAATTGTCATCAAGCCATCATCTCCCGGAGTGGTCAAACCGTGGAAAATATTGTACCGCCGCCACGGTCAGTCTTGGAGACATAGGTTAGTGAGCAACATTTGTTAATTACGACAAATTCGCAGGTAGGCAAACTTCAGACCATAGCCAGTTTTTGTTTGATGATCTCTACTTACACCATTACTGAAGAATACAGAGACGTCGCCTTAGTCTTCCCTGGCATTGATACTGATATGTATGATACGGCACAAAAGTTTCCACGATCCAGAAGATATCATACCTTGTCCAGAGAATATCTTGGCACGCTTTCTATCATTCCCCCCTCGCTCCAACTTACCCAACACCTCCCTTGTCAACCCTCGGTTCATTTTCTTCTTGTTAAAAATCGCCCTTTCTCATCTCAATTCAGTGCACAACTTTTGACTAATTTTTATCATTTTAGCCTTTTTCTCTTCATTTCCTTACAAACCCCCTCCGGCCCTTTCAATATTTCAAGCAGTCATTATCACTGTGTCTGCCAATCCCTTCTTTGTCTTTTGCCTCCCATTAGGCTTTTCACTCCTACGAGCACTCTGGATTAGGATTGTTGATCGTATGGTGATAAAGTTGACTTGCTTTAAACGGTACGAATGCTCATCTATTCAACTATATTAATGTCTAAGATAGACTGCAGTGGTTGCTACATTTGAATAGAAACCTCCAATGAAGTAGATGAACATAGTTTTATACCAGAGGATCACACGGAAAATGGTACTGGCCTTAGGGTATGCCCGAGGCAGGGGAGCGCATGCGGGAGGGTTTTGCCCGAGTTGTGAAATCAACATAGCCCGTTCTGGAGGTACTGGGGCTTTTGGAACTAATGCTTCTTAATATCAAGAATGAAAGCCTCTTGTATTCTAGGAAACACATAAATTTTTTTAAAAATGAAATAGTGTTGGTGGTGTTTTAGGTCAAAGTTGATGAGGTCAAATGCGCTGAATTTACTCTTGTCCCAGAGTCAAATCAAGGTCTGGATGATAGAATGCTTGGCATATGCATGCCAAGCTACACGAAAAGACTCTGGATGTGTTCACCGCAAAGTCTCTAATATGGACACAATCCTTGAAGAGGTCACCATTTACCAGAGACGACAGGTATGATTCAAGTACTCCAAAAGCTGTACCACGTTTTTGTATCATTTTCGTATTTCTAAGGCTTTGTGATAATAAGTGTAGATGTGGAAAAAGAAACCTATTTCTGAAAGAAGAGGTGAAGTATAAAAATAAAAAGGTTATCTTCTGCTAAGAAAACCTTATATTGGTAGAGCTTTTGAAATTTAAAATATGGCACCTTTGCTGGTAGATGGAGAAAGCGTTATAGCAGACATATTTTATGTGCTTAGTAATACAAAAAAACTCCTATATTGGAGAAGATATTTATTATAGATTAACCTTAATTTCTAACTAATTTAATTAGATTGGTAAATGATATTTCACTATTGCATACCAAGCATGAAGTCTTGGTATTTTAACATACACAGCTGTTAGGCATACCGGAAGGCTTAGTCTTCCTTTAGTGAATAAAGACCTATAGTGACCCTACCTTAGGATTCTGAGTTCAAAAGGACAAGCCAACACCCCCCTCCTGCACCAGCGTTGGGACGGCGCTACATCAGCAGATGCCGCCATAGTTACGTCCCATCACCAAAGACATGGTCATTGGAACCCTCCTCGTAACCCCGTATACGTCACGGCCGTCCGACTGACCGGATCCCGTTCGCAGGATGTATGAGGAAAGGCCTTTGCTGAGCTTATGCAAGTGGTTTAAGCCAAATCGGTCGACGTCGCATAAGGTTACTGAGTACTGAAGATGGAAGTCGCAAAAGTGGTCAATAAGTAACGAGACATTTTTATGGACAATAGTTAAGCAACACATTCTATACTCCATGCTTCTGCGATGAAAGTCGCAGAAGTGAATGGTGTTGTTGGATAAGGTAGTTTGAGAAATCAGACATACCCGCACTCACAAACGTCATTAGTATCCTCGGATACTAATGGAGCCATACGATAACGATATGACTATGGAGAGATAATGGCCATTGGTGTGATTATCGGGACAAGTCTATCTTATGCCTTGCAGCTGTCGAGTGCAGAATACATCTGCAATGCTAAGAGGTTCGATAACAAAGCTGGCCCCTTTGTTGGCTCGATCATGGAGACCATTCTGCATATGCAATGGTAAGCAAAACTCCATGCCGACGAAGATGAATCACAACCAATAGACTGATGTGTGGGTGCACCCTCAGGAAAAGTCATGGTGTTGCGATTTGGAAGTTGAAGTGAGATAACAGAATTGTTAGGGTTAAATGGTGTTCGCACTTTCAGAAAAAGGTGGAGTTTGTTAGTAGGTACTTAGTTAGTATGAGAACTAGATGTAGCCCGCAACCACCCAGACGTGGCATATAAATATCAAGGTACCTCCCGAGCTATTTGAACATCATCAAGCAACGGAGAAGAGATCTTATCAATATAAGTTTTACGTTAGAAAATCTTTTATCAATCTATTTACCTCTACTTCAAACATTAAGCCTTCCTAGACAATCTCCGTCTACGATTAAGATTATCTGCCTGAGTTATCTTGCAAGACTTTGAGATAGGCTTCTGCCTTTTTTTATTTTTTTATTTTATTTTATTTTTATTTTTAGAATCATGCGATTATTGTTTTAAGGTACAAAATCCTGCTTGCAGCTTACGCTATGGCATATAAAAAACCTCCAACTACCACTGGGAAAAAGCCAACCCCCCAAGTCCCTCTGGTGTGGAACCAACCGCACATCTCGCCCCCAACAAGAAACCCTTAACTAGCTAAGAAGATAGACGAAAGGAATCAAATCAAAGAAGAAGCAGGAAGAGTCAGGAAAACCCATGGCATGATCATCCGAACAAAGGAAAAACAAAAAGCAAACGCAAAGCAACCACTTTAAAAGATCCCGTATATTTAATGCGGGGGTGACCAGGCTTGGCATAATCAAGTCCTGGGGAGGCCAAACGGGCCATCTATTTTGGCAGCACACTCGAAAGAGAGGAAGGAGATAGTGCAATACCATCCTCCCAGAGGCAGGCCATGAGGGACCGTGGTCATAGTCCGAAAGGTGAAGAAGTAGTTATGGATACCAGCCAGGTAGTTGTGGGTACCAGCCAAAAAAGTGTAGAAGGAGTAGGGTGCCAGCTGATCCGACCGTGAGGAGAAGAGGAGAAAGAGGGGTAGACCCAACTCTTTGCCGTAGAAACTATCGCTAAACGCGTTCGTGTCTGAACTGGGCAGCCTTTCAAAGAAAGAGAGAGAATAGAGAAATCGACCGTGGCCTGTTGAAGTGTTTTCTCTTACTGCAAACTGTGTTCCCGGCCGTCTGTAACATGGGCATTGAGAAGAGTGTTGCCGACCGTGCAAATGCTCTACGCGAAGCAGAGCAAAAGCGGGGTAGGAAGAGGAAACATCATCAAAAGAAGATGAAATCCATCAACCCAGGGTGAAGAAAGCCCAAAAGGATAAACCTAAGGGAAGGAGAGAATAGAGGAGGTATGTCTCCACCACATAGGACGAATCCAGGACTGGGGGTGGAGAAAAGAAAAGTGGTGATAATCTCGTGGTGTTGAGATTTCAATCGCCGGGTATGTAGAGGAGACGGAGGATGAGATAGGCTTCTGCCTAACAACAGCTACCTGTAACATTTCATTTTCAGTCTAGTATATCTTTTGAAGTATGGTTCCGGCAGACTAGACATAAACCCACTTTTTACATAAAATTTGTGACAATTTTGGGGGGTGACGGCAATGGTAATGCTTGTAATTTGTCTTCGCTAAACATGTTTTTACTTGTTATTCTTCACACAGGTGTATTCCTGAGTCTCAACTTCATGTATCTTAAAGGCTTTTTCATTCTATAATGTATATTATTGTAGTCTTCTTGTATACTCTTTTAAATAAAATTACAAATCATGGTTGAATTACTTTTAATCTATCATAATCTCTTTTTCAAAAACCTCATTTTTAACATGTTAGAATAATGATTTGTCATCCTTAACCTATAATGCCAAGACAAATTACAAGCATTACGGTTACCGTCACCCCCAAAATTGTCATATATTTTATATGAAAAGTGGGTCTACGTCTAGTCTTCCGGAATCATATCTGAATCATACTTTATTATGAAAACTTGATACTAAACTTAGTTATGGGCTCTTATCATATAATATCACTTGCAGTGAGATACATCATTAAGAATTAAGGGGAATATCTTAGCATGCTTGCTCTCTGCACTTTCTTCTACTGTAGTCTCTTTTTCCTCAAAGAACTCATATCTTTCAACAGCCATGACTCTAATCTATTATTCCCTTTAAGCCCTGTACTCTCCTTACTGGAACTCAGTATACAATACTCAAGGCAGGACCTCCTCTTGTGCTTCTTTTTTCTTAATTGGTTGTAAAATACCCACAAGTCCTTGTAATCCACTAGTATTAAGCTGCTGTTATCATATTGACTTAGCAAATTGCCTAGTAGCATCTTTTAGCTATCATACATCATGCATTTATGTGTAAGTGGAGTTTTTAGTATGTCCCAAATAGGCAATTAGCCCTGCTAAAACTGCCCTACCCTACAACTAGAGTGAAAGAAGGTGGCTTGGCATACAGGTATTCTATAAAAGATGTTCTTTGTACCTTCTGACTTGAACAAGTACAATGACATGAGAGTTGTTTGTCTTCTTTCCTTCAACAACAGCTTTCTTATTAACCTTTAACATATTTCTTCTTTCCATCACCCTTTCTTATCCCAGTTCTGTGCATGGAATTCCACTATTGCACTTATCCCTATAACTCTTTTTTTCTTTTCTCATAAAGTCCCATCAACTTGCAACCTTTTAAGCTATTGTTATAGCTATAATACAGAAGCTTAGAGTACACTATTGAGATGTTCAAAAATGTTCATCTTGTGGTTGTCTTTTCTCTCAATTTGTTTTTTTCTGGTTATAGAAGGTATAAGAGCTTTTTAATAGGTCATATCAGAAAATTGACTTCAGGCACTTGGTTATACTGACTTTTTAATCGACAATCTTTACAATTATCTATCTTCGGTCATTTGAGAAAAAAACATAATTTTTCTAAATTATGAAATCTTTTATAGTTAGGACCTGGCAGTTACTATCTGGAAAACCACAATAACTGGTATATTCATACACGAGTAGGGCAGTTTCCCCTATCAATTAGACCCAAAATATCACACTCTTGAAAATGATATCATGGATGATCATAAAGTGAATATTTGCATCTAACCTATTCTCAACTTTCTTGAAAGTAAGTGAGTGTATCAAGAGAGACTCGAAGTCGTTGAAATTGTGAGGAAATTGAAAGCTGCAAATCAAAAGATTTTCCTAATAGTAGCTGAAAAGTCATGAGCTAAGAATAAGGTAGTAGATTATTAGAAGAAAAAATGGAGGCTTTTGCAAGCCTTGTCAAAAAAACATACAAAGAAGAGATCAGATGCAAGAGAGTAAGACTTAATAGTTAAGGATCTTGCTTGCCCATTTAAGTATAGAGCTATTTTTGCAGTTATACAAATTCTGTGTGATTAAACACATGAAGTTGGTTGCTAAGTGGTAAAATCACTATTATAGTTTTATAGTAGGGGTTGATAAAAGCTATAGAAGCTATACTTTAAACAGCTTTGATTGGTTCATATACAACAGGATATTTGAGCTATTATTTCTACAGAGTTGATTCAATACTCTTTCTACTGTTTTCAATTCTCAAGTAGGATTTGATTAAGAGATATGGGGAATAATATTTTTGTCTAGTGAAATGCTTACTCTTTCTACCAAATACATTATGCAGCACAAAACTAGGGAGGAAGATATCATTGAGATTTTAGCTAAAAACTTAAAAGGTATACTTATTTGCCTTCAAATTGCTGTAAAGACTCAAATAGGACAAAAAAATAAACTGATTGCATCTATGACAAGCTTGGTACCATTAGTCAGATAGGTTTGCAACCAACAATTAGCATGCTTGGCATAGACTTAATAAGGAAAATCTCACTTAAAGGTCAAGCTTGTTGTAGATAAGGCAGGTCTGTAAGACATTTGTCTGAACTTGTCTTGTAGTAATATCAAGACCTACGATTAATAGAAAGCTTGCGAACAAGATCAGATAACATAAGCAAGTATCTTTTGAAATACTTCTACAGCATTTAGAGTTCTGAAAACTACTACACAGCCTGTTCATAAGAGTTTATTATACTCGAGAGTTTAAGGTATTTGAGCTTTTTGTTGGAAGAATGACTTCAATGTGACGGCTGTATGCCCAGTGGGGCATAAGGGTGACTCAACTCAATGGCACGGTATAGGGAGACCTTGCACGGGTATAAGTGCCATGGCCTGGTATCTAAGTAGTATGTACAATAGATATTGGAACAATACAACAAGCGACTCTCATACGAAACTTACGACAGGTTATGAGCCCGGTTTGATAAACAGAAGAAATTTACTGCGACTTCAAGCTTCGACAGTTCTACCCACCCAGGGACCACCATGTCTGCTGTCGGGCTGAATGACACCTCTGTGCTTCCAGCAGATCGGTATCGCTGCATGTTTGGAGAGACAGATAAGCTAAACTCCAGCCACTTCATGCAATGAGTACGAAACATTCGTGCATTTCTTCGTGGCGAGGACTGTCTGAAGATTGTTCTCTGAGAAGAAGAAAAACCGCAAGCCACAAACTATACTCGGTGGAAAGATTTTCAAAGCAGGAAGAGGGCAGCCTATGCACTTATCTTTGCCACCTGTACTCCAGAGATCCAAGAGTACATTAGCAATATAGAGGAACCAGCTGAGATGTGGGATGTGCTGCACGAGAAGCTGGACAGCACGGCTTCACGGGCTGGCAGAACTATGATTGCTAGGTAGTTTAACCAATCGAAACCAGAAGCAAATCAGCCGATTCAGTAATATATTGCAAGACTGCTTCAGTATTGACGACGTTTGGCGGAAACTGATCAAGCCATCTCCAATGAGGCTTTTTCTTCTCACCTAATCTCCACACTTCCAAGGACATTCAACAGCTTTGTCGATATTGTCCTGCACTAGCCGGACGGATATAGTTTGGAAAATCTAATATTCAAAGTAGTGGAAGTGGAAGCTACTCTAGAACCAGGAACCAGGAGCAGGTTAGTCTAAATACTGGGTTAACCTCTGGAAGTGCGCTCTTTGCCACATGGCGTTTTTCAGCTCAATGAACCCACAAAGGAAACTGTGTTTCCAGTGAGTGGATTGGCAGTTGGCGTCAGGGCTACAAAGGAAACCAAAAGGGAAGACGTAGCGGACAAGAGCCACCAATGTGTTGGTACTGTGGCCTTAAAGGCCATAAAGAGTCAGAATGTAGGACTAAGAAGAGGGTGGCACCGTTTAGTTATAGGAGGCACCAGAATGGTGATAGCTTATCCGCTGCCGCTAGTGTCACTAGGGTTCAAGCGCTTGTCATGATGACGCAAAAGACTACCTCAGAGTACCAAGTCTGAATAGTTGACTCTGGCGCAACTCACCATATTTGCCATTTGAGGTCGAGCTTCTGCCACCTATCATGATTGCCAAAGCCTATTAGTATTATTTTGGGAGATGGCTCCGAGATATTTGGGTATGAAAGCGGATAAATTAAACTAACCTTAACTCCAACATGCAGTATAGATATATACGCAATCTATGTTCCTGCTTTCTCGGTTTCCCTACTCTCTATTGGCAGCTATCCTCAGATTACTCGGTCACTTTTACAAAAACCACTTGCATTATCTCATCTTGTACTATAGGTATGGTCAAGTTAGCAGTCCTTGAGGAAGGGCTATACCGTATGAAATCATGTGTTGCTAGTTAGAGGCCGATCAAGATTTTTACAGCTACTGGGACTAGTAAGCCAACTGTTGAGCTCTGGCACCAGCGTCTTGGACATATTGGCCAGTTCAGCCTTCGTCATGCTCTTGGGAAGTTGATGCCCATTGGTGGAAATTCTGTTTCTGGGTTAGCTTGTGAGCCCTGTATTCTTGAAAAGCAAGAGCAAAAGATCATACGCACTCCAGTTCCCTCCGTCTCACGCCCATTTGAGCTAATTCACTCCGATGTCTGCGGCCCAATCTCTGTTCCCTCCTTTTTGGGTGAGAGGTATTTCCTGATTTATGTGGATGATTACTCTAGGCGAGTATGGGTTTACTTTGTAAAAAGTAAAGACTCTTTGGAGATGACTTCCGTGTTCCAAGAATATCTAGCGTGAATGGAAAAGGCCTACCCTCAATGGCCAATTGCCAGATTTAGGTGCGATAATGGGAGAGGGGAATACGATAATCGCCTATTTCGTGGTATTCTGCGAGTTTCAGGAATCTCATTTGAGCTAGCACCACTGTACACTCAGTACAAGAATGGCAAGAGTGAGTGCATGATCCAGACACTTGTAACAAAGGCTTGTACCATGCTTATTGAAGCTAAGCTTCCTACAGCCATGTGGGCAGAAGCTATTATGACGTCAGCTTATCTTCATGAGCGGTCCCCAAGCTGGCCGCTTAATCATAAAAGTCCATATGAGATGCTAAATAAAGGAAGAAAGCCGGCAATACATCACCTTTGGCATTTTGGATGTTCGGCCTACAAGGTCATACCCCCTACTCAGTGGAGTAATAGGATGTTTGCAGAGAGGTCACGACTCTGTATTATGATCGGGTATGTACATGATTCCACTACGATGTAGAGACTATGGGATACTGTGGAAAAGCCTATGATTACTGCGTCAAACGTTATATTTGACGAGGGGAAAATAGTCGGCAATGCCAGTTTCGAGGATGTTCTGAAGGCTGTGCTACCAGAAGAAGTAAACTCTGATGAAGAGGAAGAAGAGATTCAAACTGGAGCCCAGAATGGAGGCTCAATGGAGACCCAAGTGGTCATGTCAGGCAAGCGCGCTACTGGTATATCCGAGGTTAGCCTACTGGAGAAACCAGTAGAAGTATCTAGTGAGATAGAGAACCTGCAGGAGCAGAGCAGAGGCGATAATACTAGTGAAAATCAGGCATCAGGACCTGAAGCCAAGAGAAAGCCAGATCAAGGATCTGAAGATGGTCTATGCAGATCAAGTCGCATTCGAGTAAATGCTGGACTCTCTGATACAAGTTCCGGTCTGATGACCGATGCCCTTCCAGTTATGGTTGAGACGCTTCAAGATTATAGAGAACCTGAGTGCTACTCAGAAGCTGCTTCAGACCCGAGATGGCAGGAAGCAATGAGGAGTGAGTATAGCTTACTGAAGGCTCATGGTACCTTCAAGCATGTTAAAAGCTACGATCGGAAGCCAATATCCTGCAAGTGGGTCTTCAAGATTAAGGCGAATGCAGATGAGAGTACTCGCTATAAGGCAAGATTAGTTGCCCGAGGATTTGAGCAGGTTCCAGGCCTAGACTCTGGTGAGACCTTTGTCCCTGTAGCACGGCTCACTATATTTCGCATCTATATCGCTCTAGCTCTTGAGCTATATCCTACAATTTATCATCTTGATGTAGTTACAGCGTTTCTAAACCCTACGATTGACGAGAATACAGCAATTGCAATTCCGGAAGGAATTGAATGGCTAGACAAGGATCTTAGCCGTGACCTGAAACCAGCTTCAGCGCTGCAGCTGAACAAAGCACTTTACGGCCTAAAACAGACTCCCAGACTGTGGTATAAGGATATCGCAGCTGTCCTATATGAACTAGGATTTAAAGCTAGTGGAGCGGATCCCAACCTTTACTTATCTCATACTCGAGCTATGATGATACTTCTCTATGTAGATGATATTCTCTTGTGTGCTCAAAATGATAATCAACACCAGATATCGTACGTTGTTGAGGCCCTTCTGGCTCGATATCAAATCACCAACCTAGGGCTGGTCAAACGCTATCTTGGGATTGCTGTGAACCAGGCAGCAGATTCAATACAGCTCGGACAGTCACATTTTGTAGCTAATCTACTCGTTAGATTGGGCTACAAAACTGCAATGGACATTCTACACCTCTGGAGCCTGGATCCCGTTCTCACCAGGATACTACTTACCTCACAGAGCCGGAACAAAAAACTTACCAGTCCCTGATTGGCAGAATCATGTACGTGATCCAAGGAACACGGCCAGACCTGGCCTACGCGATATCAGTACTCTCCAAGCATACAGCAAAGCCTCAGCAGCATCATCTAGGAATGGCCAAGTGGGTACTAAGGTATCTTAGAAAGACTTACAAGCAATCCCTCATCTATACTCGGAGGGTTCCTCGGCGCACAGAAGAAGCAGGAAACACAATTCAGGGCTTCACAGACTCTGACGGGGCTGGTGATGCTATGGATAGACACTCGACTTCTGGATACCTCTTCCTCTACGGCCAACAGCAATCTCATAGAAGTCTAAGAAACAGTCCCTCATTGCTCTCTCCATAACTGAGGCTGAGTATGTGGGGGCGAGTGAGGCCTCTAAGGAAGCAATCTGGCTCCGTCGGATACTCCATAAAATTCTCTCTGTATTTGCTGATCCTGTACCATCAGCACCACCCCATCCAAAAGCACCAATGCCCATCACCCTTTTTATTGATAACCTAGCGACCATTAAGCTCATTCAAAACCCACGGTTTCATGAAAGAACAAAGCATATAGAAATCAAACATCATTTTTTTCGAGAGACTTTCGAAAATGGTGAGATCGACCTGCAGCATGTTCTGACCACAAGCAACCTTGCCAACAAGATGACCAAGTCCCTTCCCACTACAACCTTCTGGCTTTACCTAGATCATATTGGACTACGGGAATGGACCTTGTAGACTTATAGTTTTTCTTTCTTTGCTATTTTCTGTTCTTTTTCATTCCTCCTGTGTAGCACTCTTTTCCCTTGTCCAAACAGTTTTTTTCCAACAGGGTTTTGCATTTAGGATAACAGGTTTTTAATGAGGCTACAAGTTCTGTATTTTGTTTCTCTTTTCTTCCTTTTACAACAGAATCATTGAAGTAGGGGAGTGTTGAAAGAATGACTTCAATGTGACGGCTGTATGCCCAGTGGGGCATACTGGTCACTCAACTCAATGGCACGGTATAGGGAGACCTTGCACAGGTATAAGTACCATAGCCTAGTACCCAAGTAGTATGTACAATAGATATTGGAACAATACAACAAGCGACTCTCATACAAAACTTATGACACTTTTATAGTAAGCTTGATTTTCTTTCCTTTTAGCTGACTTTGTTTTCTTCTAGGTAATAGGAACAACATTTTTCCAATTAAAATACTTTTAATAAGCTCATACTTATTTCCTTATAGAGTTACATCTTCCCTTCACTTATTATCCAAGCCTTTAGCTAGCTGTGGAATACTTGGTTTCAGTTACCAACGTCCAAAAGTATACTCAAACTGTAAAGATGCAAAAATCATACCCCAAGTGGCAGTCAATTTTCACTACTATAGTTAATCAGTTCCTTAATTGGCGTATAAGAGCAGTAAATAATGTTTTTTACAATTTTCTACTAGAGAAGTACAGCTAGTAGTCAGAAGTGTTCATGAAACATGTCTCACCTTAGTGAGCTGCCTTGCCAAAAATGCCAGATCACTAAAGCTACCTATACCATCCTGACGTAAGTTACAACAGTGAATGTGAATAGTATCACCAAGCTTCTTGCAATGATTACACACAATAGATACAACCCATGTACCCTGTCCTTAATTGATTTATTTTTTAATTATAGTTTACAGATTTGGCTATGTAAAATCTTCCATAATATAAAAAAAGCAAACACCCAAAAACCAGCCAAGAGAAATAATAACCAGTATTGAAAAATGAATGATAATTGCCTTCTTCTACTATCTCTAGAATATTGCCCTTGTTGCTCAAGTTATTGAATAACCTGAGAAAACAGTTAAAAGCTTCCTTGCCTGTGCATGTGAGCATCAATCTCTGAAGAACCTTCCTTGCCCTGATTGCACACCAGTTCTCAGCTCTCACAAGTATCACACAATCGTCCTTGTTGTAAATGCTGATAGAAAAATGACCAGATCAGATTTCAGGGATCAATATGGGTCAGGTGTTTCTCTTTATACTGGTAAAGTCTCTCACTAATACCACACTGAGTGATAGAATATGATTGGCTAACAAATATCCATTAAAATAGTAGATAGAGTACTCAGAGAGACAAATATCAACAAATGGCTAGCCAAATCAAGATCTAAGCTCAAGCCTGAACTTGTGGCTAAGAGATTTAAGTGGACTACAGCATATAAAGATTAGACAGTATGGATTTTGAGAAAGTGAATTGGAGTGAAGAGTGTAGTGTGGAAAAATCTAAAGATCTAAGACAACAAGGGGTTTTCAGAGAATTGGGAGATAAGTGGCTGGCTGATTGTACTTGCATGATGCAGAAGTTTCTGGAAATGTGGAAACTTGGGATGAGACTTTGGAGGAGGCAACAGCAAAGTTAGTGCCAAGCCAAAGTCGACATTTCTGGAAATTTCTGCAGTGCGCTAGTACTCATCTAAAAGAGAAGGATAAGGGAATTTCACTCATAGTTTGGGGGTGCTTTTAGGGCAAGAATAAAGGTCTCCTGATTTGTATTACTCAAAATATCAATCAGACAAGGTATGTTACATCAGCAAAAGAAATTGCCTGTATCCTATACAACTAGTGCATCTCATATAGCTGACATACAGAACGTTAATCGCGAATAGGAACATGATATCGATCCGATGTCTTATCCTGATTTTGTATTTTTTAGCGCCTTGTATCTTGATACCACGCACAAACCCCTACATTGTATGCCTCTTGACTGCACCTGGTGCCATGCTCTTGGGTCCTGGCCACTTCTAGTACTCAGTTCCTTCATCTAGATCTTCTTAAGTCCTCCCTTATTCTGCCCTGATGAATCTTTGTAACGGGGGCACCCTGTAGAGAGGTGAACTCTAAGGTTGCGACCGCACCAAACTCTCAAAGTACAAGATAAAGATGAGGTAAAATAATTCAGAAGAATCAACGGTAAAACTTAATATAGTTAAGCTCGAAGCTTCACTCAATTTAGTTCTCTCGAGGAAAAGTTGGTTGTCAAAGTAGAATGCCAAACGCTTAAACTTAAGTAGATATCAGATTTAAGCCTTTGACATTCACCACTACTTCCGACCTTGTGCGAGCACCCTGCCCTGCTCAGGGTCTGTCCGAGGTCTACCCTCCATCAGGATTTATCCTGATGGAAGTGTTGGACCAACTTGGGTACACTTAACTCCGTCAATAGGATATGAGTTTCTGCAATGCATCTCCAATACAACCGCAGGTGGAAAAACTCTTCCTATCGAAGTCATACCAGTGGCTAGCTGTTATGACAACAACCGGAGTCAATACCTAGGTGGTGGACTCACTGGCCCAGTGGCAGTTTCGTCTATACAAGCTATGCAGTCCATCATTTAATCTACGCGACTATTCAATGTGATAAATTGACATGCAAGCTCCCCCGGTGAGATGTAGCCGATGGTTGGCTAAGTGGGCGCTACGCATAGCCAGCCTCTCGGGACATACTCTACCGTGATAAGACTCATACCTCTAGAGTCCAATAACAACCCATAGTAATGCTACAAATTAAGGGGAGAAGTCCCAGGCTGGTTACTGAGGTATTTGTCTCGAAAGCACCCTGGCCTTCTGAGACTACCTGAGCACCACTAGGAAGACTACCCTACATCCAGTAGGCTAGAATAGACTCCTAGATGCCCGAGAGACCATATATGAGCAACCTCCATTTTGGTGGTTACCCATACTCCCCTTATATATCCTGCGAATGACATTCCGTCGGACGGACGGCGACCACGTATACGGTGTTACGGCAGCTGCTCCAATGACCTGTTTTAACTAGCAAACGAGCAACTACGCAGCCGTCTGCCTATGACGCGCTAACCCAACGCTGGGGCCAGAGGGGGGTGTTAGCAAAACCGGCCCAAGTTGAATAGCATGTTCGGGCCACTCTTACATAGGCGTGGGGCCTCCCCGAGCAGATCCGTGTGCGCCTAAGAACATCTAAGAGCCCATAGAATGTGAGGCAATCGACCTCTAAGTTCTAGGATGACTTTGCCGGTGAAGGTAGGGTAACTTGGACTCCTCAGTATGGTAACTGGGGTCCATGAGCATAATGACCCAATTCCCAAGGTAGGGTAACTTTGCCTTTTTATGCCTTTAACTGCTCAGGAAGTTCTCCAGGCGACCACAGAAGTCGTCTCGGAGGTCCGTGCAACATTCCCATAATTCTCTTGACCTTATGCGAATGTTCTCCCGAAAGGTTACCCTGCCTAGTAGAGTACCTCAAAGCTACTCGACAGTTGCCTAGGCCTTATCCTAGGTTTACCAGCTATTTGTATAAAGTATACGAGACCATACCACCTCTGGATACCTCTTGGTATACCATTTGGGCTAAGGTGATAGTGATTGTAGCTACCTATCGTAGGGTCATTACACTACTCCCCTCTTTTCTTGGTCTGTCCTCAGACCGTCAACGTCGTCTCTTAGTTCCACGGTTTGGATTGTCTATAACCCTAGGGTCTTTAGGTTTAGACGGATACCTCTCATGCAACTGTTGCAATGCTTGCATTGCAGTATCTTCTAATATCTCGAACGGTTCCCCAGAATTCTCTTCTGGACCGTACCCTTCCCAAGCCACCATGTACTGCACAAACCGGTGGGGAAATGTCGTCTTAGGATTCCCATACCACCGACTGTCAACAATCTCGGAGACTACATAACTAGGCTTGTTATCCACAATATCCGGCGTTGGTATTTCCTTTTGAGGTCTCCCGTTGGGATCCTCTCTGTAAGGCTCCAACAACCCAACATGAAACACAGGATAGATTTCCCATCTGTCTGGCAGTTCAATCTCATAGGCCCTAGAACCAATTTTACGTAGGACAACAAATGGTCCCAGCATCTTGTGGTCTAGTTGTTCCATAGGCCTCTTCGTGCGGAGATTCTTGCGGTTAAGCATTACTTTGTCGGCTTTCTTAGCCCTGCCATGGAGTACATCCTCCAGCGTGACATATTCCGGAGCTGGCTGTCTTTTCTGATCATGCCATTTCCGTTGTCTTTCCTGTGCCCTTTGTATTGTCTCTCGGATTTC
>Ga0307509_10000149_pt1 | contig 107058 bp, 96 predicted proteins | sample 10_EM_MG_FD_202245 | JGI IMG/M metagenome (GOLD analysis project Ga0307509, IMG submission 202245) | Populus trichocarpa ectomycorrhiza microbial communities from riparian zone in the Pacific Northwest, United States - 10_EM | ecosystem: Host-associated > Plants > Roots > Unclassified | place... | reverse complement strand
GGCACGTGGGCTGGACGGTGGGGGCGCTTGGGAGCACGTGGGGCTGGACGGTCGGCGAAACCGGGATGGGAGGCGCGGGGTTGGGACGGGGAGCGAGGGGGCGGGCGCGAGAGGATGGTGGCTACAGGTTGTCTGCGCTTGCATTTTTTGGGGTCGGTCAGGTCGCGTGAGCCGGTGGGGGGACATGGGGAGGGATCGGCTCACGCGACCTGGATTTTTTCGGCGCACGGACCCGAGCGGGTCCTCGCCATGGTGGCGGCGTGTCTATGATGGTCGTCCGATGACGATCGTCATCCTCGACTTCGATGGAACGATGACCGACGCCGAAGCGGAGGGTCGTCCGTTTCGCGACGGCTATCTCGAGGACCTGTGCGCGCTGGTGGGTCGCCCCGCTGGAGATCCCGAGATCGGGGCCCTCGCGGCAGCCGTGGAAGCGGAGCTGGCGCATGCACCGGAATCCCATCCATTCTTGTGGATGGGCCGCGCGGTCGCGCCGGCCACCGTGGATCCGTACCTCCGCATGGTGCCGATCGCGAACCGCATCCTCGACCGATTTGATGCGATCCCGGGCGCTGCGGATCGCAGCAGGCTACTCGGCACGGTGCTCTACAAGTACAACTACGCCAAGACGCTCGGCCGGCCCGTGTTCCGGGACGGGGCCGGCGAGGTGCTCCGCGCGCTCCGCGGCACGCAGGCGTGGATCGTGACGAACTCGGACCCGCATGCGGTCGCCGCCAAGATCGCGGCGCTCGATCGCGACGTGCCCGGCGTGGCCTGGCTGGCGGACCGGGTCCGTGGGCAGGCGCGCAAGTTCGACGTCGACGATGCCTGGACCGCCGCGCCCGAGACGCTCACCCTGCCCGGCCTCGATCGCCCGGTGCTGCTGCGCCGCCACAACTATCACGCGATCCTCCGAGCGATCGTCGATGATGCCGGGGCCGGGATCGCCGACCTCGTCGTGATCGGGGACATCTTCGAGCTCGATCTCGCGATGCCGCTGGCGCTGGGCGCCCGCGTCGGGCTGGTGGCCTCGGCGCATACGCCGGCCTACGAGCGCGCGTTCGTTGCCGCGCATCCGCGCGGTCGGGTGCTCGAGGATCTGCGCGACATCCCGCGCTTCGCGTTCGGCTGATCGCGCGGAGGCGACGCAGCGCGACGCAGGCCCTTGATCATGACCGTTTCCAGTGGTCACACCGGGAGTTGCGTGGCGACGGCGGCAGCCTGGGCGATGCGGGCCATCGCTCGGTGGCGCCGCGAAAGGCTTGACCGTCGACGCGGTTCCCGCCAGGGTCGGGACGTGACAGACGCCGACAAAGTCATCGTGTCCTGTGCCCTGACCGGCGCGGTGACCACCAAGAAGCATTGCCCCGCGATTCCGTACACGCCGGTCGAGATCGCCGAGGAGGCCCGCCGCGCGTACGAGGCCGGCGCCGCGATCGTGCACATCCACGCGCGCAACGACGACGGCTCGCCAACGTGGTCGAAGGACACCTTCGCGCAGATCATGGCGGAGACCCGGCTGCGCTGTCCGATCCTGATCAACTGGTCGACCGGCGGCGCCGGACCGATGTCCGAGCGCGTGAGCCACCTCGCGCTGCGGCCGAACATCGCGGCGCTCAACATGGGCTCGATGAACTACGCCAAGTGGAGCGAGCACAAGCAACAGTTCGCGTTCAACTTCGTGTTCGCGAACTCGTTCGACGACATCATCGCGTTCGCGACGGCGATGAAGCAGCACGGCGCGAAACCCGAGATGGAGTGCTTCGACGTCGGCCACACCAATTCGCACCGCGTGCTCGTCGACCTCGGGCTGCTCGATCCGCCGTTTCATTTCTCGTTCATCATGGGTGTGCTCGGCGGGATCCCCGCGACCGCCCGTCACCTCGCGTTCCAGGCCGAGCAGGTGCCGGCCGGCGCGCGCTGGAAGGTGATCGGCATCAGCCGCGAGCAGTGGCCGCTCGCGATGGCAGCGCTCGCGCTGGGCGGCGACGTCCGGGTCGGCCTCGAGGACAACTTCTATCTACCCAGCGGCGAGATGGCAACGTCGAACGGCGAGCTGGTCGCCGCGGCGGCCGCGCTGGTCAAACTCTCGGGCCGCAGCGTGGCTACCGTCGACGAAGCCAAGCAGCTGCTGTGGCCGCAGGCTCCCAGTGAGGTCCGCAATTGAGCTTCGAACACGAGCTGGCGCGAGCGATTGAGCTCGCGCGAATCGCAGGTACCGAGGTCATGCAGATGCAGCGCGGCGCGCTGCAGGTCGAGATGAAGCCCGGTGACGAGCCGGTGACCGTCGCCGATCGCCGCGCCTCGGAGCTGATCGTCGCGGGGATCTCGGCGAGCTTTCCGACCGACCCGATCATCTCGGAGGAGCTGGTCCCGGCACCCGGCGCGCTCGGCGCCCCCCGGTTCTGGTTGGTCGATCCGATCGACGGAACCAAGGACTTCATCCGCGGAGAAGATGGCTACTCCGTGATGATCGGCCTGGTGTGCGACGGCAAGCCAACGGTCGGCGTGGTGTATCAGCCCGCGATCGATCGGATGTTCTACGGAACGCCCGACGGCGGCTTCATGGAGTACGAGGGTCAGACCACGCGACTCGCCGTGTCGAATGTCACGGCCATGGCCGAGATCCGCCTGGTCGCCTCCAAGTCGCACCGCAGCAGCGAGATCGATCGCGTGAAGCAGCAGCTCGGCATCGTGAACGAGCTCAACATCGGCTCGGTCGGCCTCAAGCTGTGCGTCATCGCCGCCGGGATGCGCGAGCTTTACGTCAATCCTGCGACGAAGACCAAGGCGTGGGACACGTGTGCTCCAGAGGCGATCCTTGTAGCGGCAGGTGGGCGACTCAGCGACCTGTTCGGCGGACCGATCAACTACACGCACGAGCTCGCGCATCGCCGCGGGTTGGTCGCGTCGAATGCGCTGATTCACGATGACGTGATCGCCAAGCTGTCGTCGCTGTTCCCGCACCTGGCGTGACGCGAGCGCAATACCTGGCGTGATAACATCGCGCCATGAACGGAGGCTGGCGACGTCCTGTGGCCGTATTGGCGTCGTCCGCGATCCTCGTCGGGCTCGTCGGCCTCGTTCGGCCCGCGATCGCGCAGCCGCCTGCCACCGCCAAGCAGCGGCGCGCCGCCAACGAGCTCACCGTCAAGGGAATCGCGAAGACCGACGCCGGCGACTACAGCGCGGCGATCAATCTCTATCTGCAGGCCTATTCGATCGCTCCGGACTCGGTGCTGCTATCGAACATCGGCGCGGCGTTCCAGAAGAGTGGGAATTTGCCCGAAGCGCTGCGCTACTTCTGCATGTACCTGCAGAAGGAGCCCGCTGGCGAGAACGCGCCGTACGTCACGTCGCAGGTCAAGGCAGTGCAGCTCCAGCTCGGCAACAAGACCGTCGATGACAGCGACGTGTGCGCGCCGCCGAAGCCGGAGCCCAGGCCCCCGGCCCGGGAGGCTTCGCCGCCGGTCCAGGCCCCGGCGATCGAGACCGCGCCACCCGAGCACCACGCAACCGAGCCGGCCGAGAGCTCGCGCGGCCGCAGCAAGCTCACCTACGTCGGCCTGGCGACGGGCATCGTCGGCCTGGCCGCGATCGGGTTCGGCGCCTATGAAGGCGTCCAGGCGCAGAACATCACCGACCAGATCAACCGACAGCCCGCCGGGATGCCGTGGCCCGACGACATCCAGGATCTTCAGCGCCGCGGCCAGAGCGACGAGAACCGACAGATCGGCTTTCTGATCGGCGGTGGTGTGCTGGTCACGACCGGCGCGATCCTGTTCTGGCTCGGCCGCTCCGACGGTTCATCGAGCCGGCCGGCCGACGCCGCGCTCCGGCTCAGCCCGACGACGAACGGGTTCACCGTGTCCGGTCTGTTCTAACCGCCGGCTACGGAAGCACGGTGTCTAGCGTCAGCTTGACGTGATCCGCCGGGATCTTGACGCTGACCTGGCCGGTGACATCGCCGGGCTCCTTCGACAGCGCGTCGCTGTCCTGGTCGTAGCGCGCCATCACCACGACATCGCCGCTGAGCTCGGTCCCGGCGACCATCGCCTGTGCGTCGGTGAGCTCGAACGGGACGCCACCGTTGCTCCAGGTCAGCTTGTCGACCGCGAGCGGCGGCCCCGACGGGACGCCACCGGGCCCTGCCCGCTTGACGATCAGGAACACCGCCGTACCCGGCTTCACGCGATCCTTGGCCTTGGCGTCGACGCTGATGAGCCCCGTCACGCGATGGCTCGGATCGATCGCCCGGTTCGGGTCGGGCGCCGCCAGTCCGAGCTTGGTGACATCGGTGCCACCACCGCCGTGTGGATTTTGCGCCGCCCCGAGCGCGGCGCGCGAATCGTCGGCGTCGACGTCACCGTCGCCGTCCATGTCGAGCCCGGCGTGCGGGTTGCTCGGATCGCCGCCACCCATATCGAGGCCCGCGTGCGGGTTGTTACCACCGGCCATACCGGACATCCCCGGTGGCGGCGTCATCGGTGCGAGATCGCCCGTGGAGGACGCCATCGGCGAGGCCTGCCATTCGGTCGCCGGCGGCAGCCCGTCCTGGTGGTTCCTGCTGCAGCCAGCTGCCAGGACGATGTTGCCGACGCAGAGGACGGTGAAGCTCATGCGCCGCATGGGCCAGAGCATAGCAGGGACCTATGCGGGGTCATACCCAGCGCGACGTCGTGGTGACGGTGGCGAGGACCTGCGCGCCCGGGTGCGGCTCGCCAAGCCACGCGTGATAGCGCGCGGCCGTGGGGCCGGGCTCGATGAGCCCCACAATCTCGTAGCGCGTCGCGGGTGCGGCACCGAGTCGCAGGAGGATCCGGATCAGCTTGCCCCGCCGGAACACCGCGAGCTCGACCTCGTCGCCGGGGCGCCGTGCCCCCGCCATGCTGCGCAGCTCGGCCTCGTTGGCCGCACGGAAGCCATCGATCGCGATGATCTCGTCGCCGGGGGACAGCCCCGCCGCGGCGGCCGGCGAGTCGTCGATCACGCCCGTGACCTTGCTGCCGCCCATCAGCGCGCCGAGCCAGACCGCGGTCCCGCCATCGGCGAGCTGCGCCGGATCCGCGCTGGCGCGTAGCTCGAGGCCGACGTGGCGCAGCTCCTCGGCGAGCTCGGGGTCGCCGGTGCCGCGGATCTGGCGATCGAACACATCGCCGAGCGATAGCCCCGAGGCCTCCTCGAACACCGGCTGTAGATCATCGGGGTGCGGCTCCCCGACCGCGCCGTAGCGCCGCCACAACAGCCGCAGCACGTCGTCGAGGCTGCGCGTGCCGTCGGTGCGCCGCCGGATGTGGAGATCGAGCGCGAACATCGCGAGTCCGCCTTTGAGGTAGTAGCTCACCGTGGTGTTGACGTTCGATTCATCGGGCTTGTACAGCTTGATCCACGCGTCGAACGACGACGCCTCGAGGCTGTGGCGCTTGCGCCCCGGGGTCGCCATCAGCCGGGCCCAGTCGTCGAGCACCTTCTCGAGCAGGCTCTTCGCGGTGATCCGGTTGCTGGTGCGCAGCGCGAACCGGTCGTAGTGGTTGGTCAGGCCCTCCATCAGCCACAGGCACGGCGTGTACGCCTCGCGCGTGTAGTCGAAGTCGAGCAGCGGCCGCGGCGCGATCCGCTTGCCGTTCCAGGCGTGGAACAGCTCGTGCGAGAGCAACTCGAGCAGGCCCTCGTAGTGCTTGCGCGACGCCGCGAAGTGCGGATGGTAGAGGTTCACGCTCGACGCGCGATGCTCGAGCCCGCCGTAGGCGTCGTGCGCCAGCATCAGGATGAACGTGTAGTGAGCGCACGGCGCCGCGCCGAACCGCGCGATCTGGTCGTCGACCACCGCGCCGAGATCGGCGGCGAGCCGCGCTTCGTCGAACGCGCCGCCGGGGGCTCGCTCACCCCAGATCGCCAGCTTGACCGGGATGCGGGCGGGTACGGCAGACGTGCGCACCGGGCCCAGATGGAGCGGGTGATCGTAGAGCTCGTCGATGTTCGCGGCGGTGAACCGAAACGGGGGCGCCGGGTCCCAGGCCATCGCCGAGATCGGCGTCCAGCCCTCGGGGATCGCGAGCGCGAGCTCGATCGGGGCGGACCGCAGGTGGAGCGGCACGACGAACGTCGCCGGGCCGTGCAGGAACGCGTGGTCGGCATCGATGTGATTGGTGCGCACGGTGAGATCGTGGCCGTACACCGCGTAGCGAACGCACAGCTCGCGGGCGCCGCGGGTCTCGATCGACCACGTGGCCTTGTCGCGCTTGATCGCGGTGCGCGCCGCGCCGTGGTCGTCGATCACCTCGAGGTCGCGCACGAACCGCGCGTAGTCGCGGATCAGGTAGCTGCCCGGAGACCACGACGGCAACATCAGGTCCACGGTCGCCGCGTCGACCGGAAACCGCAGCTCGATCGAGACGAGGTGGCGGTTCGGCTGGTCGAGCCGGATGGCGTAGCGCAGGTACGACATGCCCTTGCTATAGCTCGCCGCGTCGACCGGGTGCCAGGCCGCGGGTCGCGCAACGCGGCACAGCTGCTATCCTCGAAGCCATGCGGCGGCTGGCCGGCATCGCGCTCGTGATGTGCTCGGCGACCTCGGCGGCCACCCCGAGCGGCCGCGTGGTGCGCATCGAGCGCACCGGAGGCCCGTCCGCGCACTCGCCGATGTTGTGCCAGGTCCGCGGCGATGGCGGCAACTGCGTGGGCGACGAGCCACGGGCCGGCCAGAGCGTCATCGTGCTCGACGAGCATCGCGTCGTCGCCGAAGTCCAGGTCATCGAGACCAAGGCCACGCTGCCGGGCTGCGAGAATCTGTGGACGATCAAGACCCGCCCGCTGCGCGGCGTCGTCACCGACGGCGATCGGATCGGGGTGATCGACGAGAGCGTCAACCCGAGCCGCGCGCGTCTGGTCGACAAGGCCAACCTGTCGAGCCCCAGTGGCCAGCCCGGCGACGAGGTCTGGCACGCGATCGACCGCGACGGCGATGGCGTGGCCGACATCGTGAGCACGCGCTACAGCTGCGACGCGTCCGGCCGGCCGATGACCGGCGCGACGACCTTCTGCCTCGACATCTGGTCGCGAAGCCCCGGCGCACGGCCGGCGCAGGGCGGCGGCAAACTGATCCGGACCACCCAGCTCAACTTCGCGATGTGCAACATTTAATGGCCCCCAGGCGTCGCCAGACGCCGCGCGCCCGGCTTTCGCGGTCGTGGTGGCCCCTCGGAGAGGGCTCGGCGGATCTCGCAGCCGCGCAGGGTCGGATCCCGTGGTACCGCTAGGGCTCCACCGCCATGACTCGTCAACTTACCTGCGTCCGTCCTGCCGCCCGCGTGGTGCTTTGTCTGCGATGACCGATCGGCGGGCGCTGCTCGCCGCCGAGCACGGCACCTTGTACAAGGAAGCCGAGACACGGATCGCGCTCGTGTATCCGAGCCCGTACCGCGCGGCGATGTCGTCGCTCGGCTATCAACAGATCTATCGCGTGATCCACGCGATGCCGGGCGTCGCCGCGGACCGCGCGATGCTCCCCGACGAGGGCGCACGAGACACCCTGTTCGTCACGCTCGAAGAAGCGCGCCCGGTCGGTGGCTATCCGATGCTGGCGTACTCGGTCGCCTACGAGCTCGAGATCGCGGGCGTGATCGACACGCTCGAGCGCGCGAGCGTGCCCGTGCTCGTCGCCGACCGCGATGCGCGCCATCCGCTGATCGTCGCCGGCGGCCCGCTGACGTTCTCGAACCCCGCGCCGCTGGCGCCGTTCTTCGACGTGGTGATCGTCGGCGAGGGCGAGGAGCTGATCGCCGAGCTGGTGACGATCGCCCGCGACGTCGGGTTCGCCCGCGACCGCGTGTGGGACGCGCTCGCCGGCCGCCCCGGCTACTACCTGCCCCACCTCCATGGCGAGCGAGTGCCACCGGTCGCCGCGGTTCACGACGAGCTGCTCCCTGCGCGCTCGGTCATCCTCACGCCGAACACCGAGCTGGCGAACATGTTCATGACCGAGGCCGCGCGCGGCTGTTCGCGCGGTTGCACGTACTGCGTGATGCGGCGCTCGACCAACAACGGCATGCGGATCGTCGCGCGCGACAAGATCATCGCCGGGATCCCGGGGCACGCGCGGCGGGTCGGCCTGGTCGGCGCGGCGGTCACCGATCACCCCGACATCGCCGCGATCGTCCGTGACGTGGTCGACGGCGGGCGCGAGGTCGGGATCTCGAGCCTGCGCGCCGACAAGCTCGACGACGAGCTGGTGGGCCTGCTCGCCCGCGGCGGCTACCGCACGTTGACCGTCGCGGCCGACGGCGCGAGCGAGCGGATGCGGCGCGTGATCGAGCGCTCGACCCAGGCCAAGCACCTGATCCGCTCCGCCGAGCTCGCCGCGGCGCACCGCCTACACACGCTCAAGGTCTACATGATGCTCGGCGTCCCCGGCGAGACCGATGCCGACGTCGACGAGCTGATCGCGCTTTCCAAGGAGCTCGCGGCGATCCATCCGCGGGTCGCCTATGGCCTGGCGCCGTTCGTCGCCAAGCGCAACACGCCGCTCGACGGCACGCCGTTCGCCGGGATGGACGTCGTCGAGGCGCGCCTCGCGCGGCTGCGCAAGGGGCTGTCGGCGGCGGGCCTGGGCGGCAAGGTCGCCGTGCGGCCGACCTCGGCGCGGTGGGCGTGGGTCGAGTACATGGTCGCGCAGGGCGAGTCGACCGCGGGCCTCGCCGTGATGGACGCGCATCGCGCGGGCGGTAGCTTCGCTGCCTACAAGCGCGCGTTCGCCGACCGGGGCGTCATACCGACGGGCCCCCGCGCGCGCGTGCCGTCGGGCCAGGAGCTGATCGCGCTGCGCAAGCAGCGGCTCGCCTCGCTATCGGCGTGACGCCTCGCACGTACGCCCGCGAATGAGCTAGCATCCGCGGCCATGGTGCGACTGGTGGTGGTGGTGTTCCTTGCGGCCGGATTCATGCGCGTGGCACGCGCCGACCCATCGGGTGCCGGCCCGCCGGGCGCCGCGCCCGAGCTGGTCCAGGGCCAGCGATCGATCGGCATCGGGGCCGAGCTCGGCCTCAATACCGGCCTCGGCCTGGCGCTGCACGTCGGCACGCCGTGGATCGGACTCTACATCGCGGGAGGCATCATGCCAGTGTTCATCATCGGGCGGCAACACGACCCGTCGAGCACACCCACGTTCGACATCTATCGAGCGTTCGAGCTCAATGCCGATCTCTATGCGATGTTCATCCACCCGACGCCGCGCACCGATCTCGGGTTGTCGGGTGGCTACAGCGGCAACACGTTTCTCGGCAATGGCGCGAACCTTGGTATCGCCGTGCGATACGCCCTCAACGCGAAGCTGGCGTTCACGATCTTCGGCGGCCTCGAGTACTTCCCCGATGCCAGCGGCCACCTGACCGCACACGACTACCCGACCACGCAGGATGCCGTCCGGCCGCAGATCCAGGGCGGCTTCAACGTCGGGATCGTGTTCTATCCATAGGCGCCCGTGTCACAGCCCGTCGACCCCCTGGCGCAGATACGCCACGGTATCGACCAGCGTGAGCTGCGGATCGCGCGCGACGAACCCGAGCTCGCGAGCGGCCTTCGAGGAGTCGATCCACCAGTAGTACCCGGCCATGTCGACCGAGATCCGATCGACCGGCGGCTCCTTGCCGCGCCAGCGATACAGCTCCTCGACGACCGACGCGCCCCACTTGTTCCACGACGCGGGCAGGTGGAGCCGCGGCGGCGCGATGTTCGCGATCCGGCCGATCCGCGCGAAGAACTCCCGGGTCCGCCAGTTCGGGCCGCCCAGCAGGTAGCGCTCGCCCGGCCGGCCGCGCTCGAGCGCCGCGGCCGTGGCGACCGCGGCATCGCGCGCATCGACGAAGCTGAGCCCGCCGTCCGGGATCGACGGGATCTGGCGCTTGAGGAACTTGCGCACATCGCCGGTCGACGACAGCCGGCGATCGCCGGGGCCGAGCAGCAGCGTCGGGTTGACCGCGACGACCTCGATCCCGAGCCGCGCGCCGTGCTCGAACGCGAGGCGCTCCTGGTAGATCTTCGAGGTGTAGTACGGCCAGCCCGCGACGATCTGCTCGGCGTACGGCGCCGTCTCGTCGAGGATCTCCTCGTCCTTCGACACGCCGATCGTCCCGCTGGTCGACGCGAGCACCATCCGGCCCACGCCCGCGGCGGCCATTCGCTCGAGCACGCGGCGCGTGCCGTCGACGTGGAGCCGCATCATCCGCTGGGCGTCGCCGGGATCGCGCGACACCGCGCCGGCCAGGTGAAACACCGCCGAGGCGCCGGCGAGCCCGCGGTCGAGCTCGGGGCCGCCGAGCACGTCGCCGCGGATGTGCTCGACGCCAAGCTCGGCGAGGATCGCCGACCGCGTGCGCGCCAACCCGCGCACCGTGCGGCCGCCCTCGACAAGGACGCGGCACAGGTGCTCGCCGAGAAACCCGGTCGCGCCGGTGACCAAGACGGTGGTGGCCGGATCACTCACGAGCTTCGTCCTCCACCGTCTTGCCCTGGGCCTCGAGGTATTCGGCCATCGGGGTCACCCCGGCGTCGCCGAGCGTCCAGGCCCGGTCCTCGGGCGCCAGCCGGCGAATCACGCCTTCGACGTGATAGGTGATCGCGCGGTACTGCTCGCTGCGCGACCGATCCCCTGCGAGCGCGAGCACATCGCGGTAGGACAGGAACGGCCCGACGTGGGCGGCGACCCGCTCGCCGCGTTTGGGCAGGTAGCGCCCCTTCGGCATCGCGTCGTGCGTGCCGGCCAGGTACATCGGCAGGATGCCGCACTTGTTGGTCATCGCGAGGTAGCCGAGCGACGGCTTGAAGTCGGTCATGATGCCGGTATCGCTCCGGGTGCCCTCGGGGAAGATCAGCAGGATGTAGCCATCGTGGATCACCTCGCCCGCGAGCCGCAGCGACTCGCGCAACGAGCCGTGGCGCTCCATCGGCACCAGGTTGGTGAAGTTCTCGAAGTACATCCGGCGGACCGGATCGTCGAAGAAGTAGTCCTTGGCCGCGAGCGCGACCAGCGCCTCGCCCTGCTCGCCGAGGGCGTACTTGATGAGCCCGGTGTCGAGGTGGCTCGCGTGGTTCGCGCACACGATGTAGCCGCCAAACGGCGGGACCTGGGCCTGACCGTAGACGTTGGTCTCGAGCACGCGCTGGTACAGCGCCTTCATGCCGCCGCGCAGCGCCCGCCGCCCGAGCGCGACCAGCGGGCGCGGCACGTCGATGTCGTCGTCGTCGGCCTTCTTGTCCTCGGCGGCCTTTTCACGCGCCAACCGATCGCGCCGCGGCTTCTCGCTCCGGGTCTTGGCACCGAGCCGCGCGATCAACCGCTCGACGTCCGCGACGGTCTCGAGCGCCAGCAGCTCCTGCGGATCCGGAAGGCTCACGCCCGCGGCTTCGAGCGCGACCGCGAGCTCGGTGAACATCAGCGAATCGAAGCCGAGCTCCTCGAGCCGGGTCTCGCTGGTGATCGTCCCGCGCTTGTGCTGCGACACCTCGGCGAGCAGGTCGTGGAGCCACGATCCCGCGCTGGCTGCCGGCCCATCGAGCTTCTTGAGCTCGGCGCCGCCCTTGACCGCGCGCTCGAGCCGCTGCAGCTCCTTGACCACGTCGCGCCGCCGGACCTTGCGCGACGCGGTCTTGGGCAGATCGTGATCCCACAGGTGGACGACCTTGATCCGCTTGTGGATCGCCAGGGTCTTGCCGATCTTCTTGACGTGGTCGCGGACGTGCTCGCGCACCACCTCGCGCGCCAGCCGCTGGTCGCCCTCACCCTGCTCGTAGTCGGGGACGATCAGCGCCGCGACGGTCTCGTTGCCGGCGTCGCCGCCGACCGGAAGCCCGACGACCGACATCTCCTTGATGTACTTCGAGTCGCGGTACAGCTCCTCGAGCTCGTCGGGATACACGTTCTCGCCCGACGGCCCCAGGATCATCTCCTTCTTGCGGCCGACGATGAACAGGTTGCCGTCGGCGTCGATCCGCCCGAGGTCGCCGGTGTGCAGCCAGCCGTTTTGCAGCGTCTGGGCGGTCGCCTCGGCGTTCTCGAAGTAGCCGCTCATCACGTTGGGGCCCTTGGCGACGACCTCGCCGATGCCGCTGGCATCCGGGGCATCGATGCGCACGTCGATGCCGGGCAGCGCGCGGCCGACCGAGCCCGCGACGACCTTGTCGCCCGGCCGGGTCACGGTGAGCACCGGCGACGACTCGGTCATGCCGTAGCCCTCGTACAGGTTGAAGCCGAGGCCGCGGAACGCCTTGAGCGTGTCCGGCGGCAGCGCTGACCCACCGGTGATGAGTAGCCGCATCCGGCCGCCGAGCTTGCGATGCACCGGATAGAACAAGAGCTTGCCGGCGCCGATGTCCCACGGCAGCTTGTCGCGCAGCGAGCGGTTGAGCTCGACGATGGTGTCGAACGCCTTCTCGACCAGCACGCCGGCGTCGCTGACGTTCTTGTAGATCTTGCGCTCGAGCAGCTGGAATAGCGCCGGCACGCCGACCATCCCGGTGATGCCCTGATCCTCCAGGGCGCGCGCCAGCGTATCGGCGTCGACATCCTCGAGGTAGTCGATCGACGCCCCGTGCATCAGCGGCATCAGAAAGCCGGCCGAGAACTCGAGCGTGTGGTGCAGCGGCAGCACCGAGAGCAGCTTGTCGTGCTTGTACAGCGTGAACAGCGACGACAGCTTGCTGACCATCGAGGTCAGGTTCTTGTGGGTCAGCATCACGCCCTTGGGCGTGCCGGTGGTCCCCGACGTGAAGATCAGCGACGCGAGCACGTCGCCCTTGACGTCGGGATACACCGCGCCCACCGAGACGTCGGGCTCGGTCAGCAGCTCGTCGAACGCAAGCACGGCCGGGCTCGTCGCGGACGTCGCGATCTCGGTGGCCGGATCGGCCGGTCGCTGCGCGGCGAACCAGCTGGCGAACGCCGGGTGCGCCGGTGACCATACCGCGTCGTTCTGGGCGTCGCTGCCGGCGTCGATCGGCACGGCGATCTCGGCTTCGCCGGCGAGCCGCTCGACGACCTTGCGCGACAGCACCAGCACCTTGGCGCGCGACACCCGCGCGAGGTTCACCACCTCCGCCAGCGACAGCTCGCGATCGAGCGGCACCGCGGTCGCGCCGGCCAGAAGGATCGCAAAGTACGAGATCCCCCACTCCGGGCGGTTCTCGGACATCAGGATGACGCGGTCGCCGGGACCGATCCCGCGCTGGCGCAGCACGCCGGCGCCCTGCCAGGCCATCTCGCCGAGCTGCCCGTAGGTGTACGCGGTGGGCTCGGCGCCCTCGGCCTTGTGCACCAGCCGCAGCGCCGTGCGGTTGCGGTGCAGCTTGATCGCCGCCTCGAACAGCTCGACCAACCCCTTGTAGGTGTAGACGCTCTTGGGCTTGGCGCCGAATTCCTCGTCGAGCTTGTCGAACGTCCACTTCTGGAGCCCGGGGAAGTGGGTATCGAGCCAGTACTTGCGCCAGTCGACCAGGTGTGGCGCCCACAGCAGCTTGTCCTGATCCGCCGGGGTGACCCGCGCCCACAGCGCGCGCATGTGGTCGCAGCGGAAGCTGATGTCGTGATCGTTGGTGAACGGCTTGAACAGCTCGATCAGGCTCTGGACCTGACCGGTGAACGTCGAGATCTTCTCGAGCTCGTCGCGCGCCCGCTCGGCGACCGCCTCGAGCCGCGGCGCGCCCCAGCGCGGCAGCTTGTCGTCGATCGTCTCGATCAGCCGATCAGCGATCCGCTTGAACATGGGCGCGGACCAGCGCTCGAAGTAGTCGTAGGTCACCGGCCCGGACTCGAGCCGTGCGCGCAGCCGCGCGCGCAGGGTGTCCTCGCCGCGATCGACCTTGTCGCGATGAACCTGGCGCACCGCGAGCCCGGTCAGCTCGGTCAACCGCCGGCTCGAGATCCGGTTCACGTCACTCGAGCCCATCTGGTAGACCGGCTCGTGCTCGCCGGCGAGCACCGCGGCGGCCGCGAGCAGCATGCCGCTCGCGATGAAGTCGACCGGGATCACGTCGAGCGCGGTGTCCTCGCCCATCGGCACCGCGCGGTGGCCCTTGAGCATCAGGTACATCAGCGGCGCGGTCGTGTTGAAGCCCTCGTTCCAGCCCGGGAACGGATAGCGGATCGAGCTCTCGACGATCGCCGGCCGGACGATCGTGCACGGCACCGTGCGATCGGAGAGGATGATCTGCTCGCCGAGCGACTTGGTGTACGTGTACGTGTTGGTCCAGCCCCAGTGCTGGGCGCGCTCCATGCCGAGCTTGGTCAGCACGTCGTTCATCCAGATCTTGCGCTCGCGCGCGACGGCGATCTTGAGATCGTTCTCGTCGTCCGGATCGCGGCGCTGGGCGCGCAGCGCCGCGGCCCCGCGCTCGCGGAACTGCGAGATGTGCTGGCGATCGTTCGAGCGCTCGCGCGCCTGATCGATCATCTTCTGGCAATCGGCGATCTCGGCCGCCGGATCGAAGTCGCGGTCGAGTAGCTCCGTGGGCTTGGCCGAGCGATTGATCACGGGGCGCCGGCTCACCCCCGAGTCGTGCGCGTCGCTGCGCGGGAAGTAGCCGATGATCGGCTCGTCCTCCCACACGTCGCCGTCGCGCGCGCCGGCGACGTAGCAGGTCGACACGTGGCACAGCCGCGCCCCGGCCTTGCGCGCGGCGTCGAGCACGTTCTTGGCGCCCATCGCGTTGATCCGCAGCGCGCTCTCAAGCGACGGCGCGAACGACACCAGGCCCGCGCTGTTGATGATCACGTGGAGCCCGCCGGCGCGCTCGAATTCGGCAAATTGCTCGTCGGTGAAGTTGCATAGCGGGCGGCCGATATCGCCAGGCACCGCGATGATCTTGCCGCGCAGGAAGTCCTCGAAGCCGTCGCCGTGAACCTCGCGAACCGGATCGAACACCTCGGACGAGGCGACCTTCTTGTAGAACCGCTCGTCGGCGGTGTTGCCGGCGCCGGGCCGCACCACGCAGTACACGCGACCCACCTCGGGGTAGCGGTGCAAAAGCATCGACAGCGCGACCTTGCCGACGAACCCCGTCGAGCCGATCAGCATCACGTTCTTGCCGCGAAAGATCTCGGTGACGTCGAGCCGGGGCTTGCCGGTCACCGGCTCGCGCAGCGCCGGCAGCGCCACGCCGCGCTTGGCGTCGGGCCACGGCGGCACCTGCCCGGTCGCGCCCCACGCCAGCTCGGTCTCGAGGAAGTAGCCGCTGCGGCCCGGCCCGGCGTTGTTGCCGACACCGTTGCCGCTGGGATGTCCGTTGCCGTGGCTCATTACATCACGTCGCTGATCATGTACGGCGGGTGGTGCAGCATCGTGATCTGGGCGCTGCGCCCCATCGTGCCACGCGCCATCGCGATCGCCTCGGCGATCGAGCTCGCGGTCTCCCAGCCCATGATCGCCGGCACGGTCGCGTTGTCCGCGCCGACGACGATCACCCGGCTGGTCTTCTCGCGGCCGCGCTGGCCCCAGTACCACATGAAGCACGGGTGCGCGCCGTGGTACGCGTTGCCGCGCCGGTACATCTCGATGTAGCTCGGGTTGTACGCGAGCTCGTCCTGGTACTTCTTCTCGATCGTGTAGCTGTCGGTCGTCTCGGTCAGCACACGGTTGAAGAACTCGATGTAGCTCGGGTGGTGGACCGGATCGAACTTGTCCGAGCACGGGTGCGTCAGGATGAGGACGCCGCCGTCCCGGAGGATCGGCTGGTGCCGGTACATGTGATAGAAGTAGCCGAGCGCCATCACCTGCACGAGCAGCGGGTTCAGCGCCTTGCTGTTGACGTTGTACGGCGAGATGTACGGGATGCCGAACAGCAGGATGTCGGCGGGACCGTCGACCTCGACGCAGTTCTGCTCGTTCTGCTTGGCGACCGTACGATCGTGGGTCGGGTCGCAGGCTCCCGCATAGCACCCGATCATCTCGTACGCGGCCGGCGTGCGCATGAAGATCTCGCGGCGCGCGGCGAACGGCAGCTTGTCGAGCGTCCACTTCATTGCCTGGAACTTCAGCCGATCGGTCTCGGTGAAGTCGTCCTCGTTCTTGGTGAGGAACTCGAGCGGGCCGTCGAACGCGCGGTTGTTCAGCACGGTCTCGATGTGAAACACCTTGAGCGTGCGCTCGATCAGATCGCCCTGGCGCTTGAACGAGTGCGACAGGTACGACTTCGGCGGATCCATGAACGAGTTCGACTGGACGATCCCGTGCGGCGTGTGGTGCGCCTTGAGGCTCTCGTAGCCGCACAGCCCGACCGCCATCGACTTGTTGCCGCCGTTCATCGGCACGAAGTTCAAGTTGACGTAGATCGTCAGATCGCTCTCGGCGACCCGGCGGTTCATCTCCACCAGCTCGCCGTGGGCGGTCTTGCCCAGATCGATCATGCCCTCGGGATCGCAGCCGTCGTGGTTGTACAGCCGGTCCGGCCAGTACTCCGACCACACCTTGGGGCCAACCATCCGCTTGATCTCCCAGTCGTGCATCCGGCGATGCAGGCCGAGCGCGATCACGATGTGAACGTCGTCGACGCCATGATCGGCGAGCATCTCGCACACGATCTCGAGCACGAGCTGGCGGACATCCGGAGTGCGCATGATCGGCAGCGGCATCGAGATGTCGTCGACCGCGATCGTGACCTTCATGCCGGGGCTGAGCATCGCGTGCAGCGGCTCGGAGTCCTCCGGGTGATTGAGCGCGTAATGGATCGCCGCCTTGGGGTTGGCGACCGGTGTCATCGGCCGCTTGGGATAGATCACGCGGGTGCCGACCGGGAGATCTTCGAGCAGGAGGTTCTCGCCGGAGAACATGATGCGCGGCGCCGAGTCGGTATCGATCGTCACGATGTGCTCGCGCGTGTGGCTGCGGATCTTGGGGCGAATGGCGCGCATGTCGGGTTCCTTGGGCGGTCCTTGTCGATCTACGGGGCCTGGGGGGCCTGGGGGGCCTGGGGGCCTTGGAGGCCTGGGCCTGCTCGGCTACTCGGTCGTCTTCGGGAGCGTTGTCGGCCTGGGTCGGGTCAGTCGGGCCGAACCGGCCGCCCGCGGAGACGCCGGACGGGGGCGAGACCTTGTGGCCGCCGCGCCACGGATCGATCGGGCGCCTCGTCGAGGTCTAGCACCGGCCAGTCATACGAGCGCGCCAGCGAGCGCAATCGCAGGTCGGGATTGCACGCGGTCGGATGTCCGACAACAGCGAGCATCGGGTAGTCGCTGAAGCTGTCGGTGTAGGCCCATGACTCCGCGAGGTCGATCGCGTGCTGCTTGGCGTACGCCCGCATGATGTCCGCCTTGGTTGCGCCGGCGACGAACGGCTTCCTCAGCTTGCCAGTGGCGTAGTTGTCCACGAACTCGAGCTGGTTCGCGATCAGATCGTCGACGCCGAGATAGCGCGCCAGCGGCCGCATCGTGAAGTCGAGCGCTCCCGAGACCAGGACCTGCCGGACCCCGGCGCGCCGGCTCTCCTCGATCAGCGCCTTGGCGCGCGGATAGATGTTCGGCTTGATGACGTCCTCGAACAGCTCCTCGGCGAGCACGACCAGCCGATCCTCGCTGGCACCGGCGTAGGAGCGGTAGAAGATCTCATTGAACCACTTGCGCGACAGCTTGTCGGCCGCCCAGAACACCGGGACCGACAGCGCCGTCTTGACGGTGTTCTTGGCGCTCGTCACCAGCGATGCGTGTCGCGAAGCGTAGAACGCGAACGCGTGCACGATGTTGATCTTGATCAGGGTTCCATCGACGTCATAAAACGCCGCGGAATTCTTATACTTCGGCTGGTTCTGCATCGCCGGGAGTTGGTGCACTCTGGCGCAGGCATTGCGGCGCTGTCAATGGTACGGATGGTGAGCCATGCGTGTCCCGGTCTGGCTCACCCTCGGCGTCGCGTTCCTGGTCTGCGCGTTCGGCGCCTACCGGGTCCGCCTCGCATTTCGGTCCAACGAAGAAGATGAACGCGCGCGTGCCCGTAAAGGGCTCTACGCGATGGGCCGCCGGACCCACTTGCTGATCGGCGTCGTCTACTTGCTGCTCGGCGCGGCGCTCGTCGCGACGACGTTCGGCTGGAGCCCGTTCGACGGGATGATCGGCCCGTCGACCAGCGCACCGGCGAAGGGCGCGGCGCCGGCCAAGCCCAAGACGATCCCGGTCGATCAGCTGCCGCAGAAGAAGTAGGCCCCGCGCGCGAAGCGACCGCCGGATCCGCAGCTCTCGAGGCAGATCGAGCGCTGTCCGGCCGGATTTCGGACGGGCCGCCCGCCCCTCGGACGCTCCGGACAATCGATGCTGCAATGTCGCGAGGTTCGCGCGGCACGCGGCTCGCTAGACGTTCGTGGCACGATGCCATGTTGCAAGTCATGCTCGACGCGATCGTCGCCACCGTCGCCACCGTCGCCACCGTCGACCCTGCCCTCGTCGAACCTCAGCACATCCGGCCGTTGTCGCGCTCGGAGTACGACCGCCTGGTCGACCTCGGCTGGTTCGAGCACGAACGCATCGAGCTGCTGCGCGGGATGCTAGTCACGATGAGCCCGCAGAAGTGGCCGCACGCCGCTGCGGTGTCGTTTTTCAACGAGCAGCTCGTGTTGCAACTCGCAGGGCTTCACGAGGTGCGTCCGCAGCTGCCGTTTGCGGCCGACGACTGGTCCGAGCCCGAGCCGGATCTCGCGGTCACGCGCAAGGACCCGGCGCTTCGCGAGCATCCGAGCGAGGCCTTGCTGGTGATCGAGGTCGCCGATTCCTCGCTGCGCATCGACCGAGGTCTCAAGCGGACGATCTACGCGGAGGCCGGCGTTCCCGAGTACTGGATCGTGGACGTCGAGAAGCCGACCGTCGAGGTCCATACCGCGCCGACCCGCGACGGCTATGCCAGCATCCAGACGCTTCGCGATGGCGACGTGCTTCGTCCGATGCTGCTGCCCGAGATCTCGATCCGTGTCGCCGATCTTCCGCGCTGACCATTGCGCGCCGAGTCGTTTCGAGAATCGAACGATTACAGCAGCAGCGTCAGGCCGAGCGCGACTTGCTTCTCGTCGGCGGCCGTCGGAAACGCGACGAGCTGCAGCACGCTGCGGATGCAGCCACCCAGCGCGCTGTGCTCGGCGCTGGCCGGCTGCAGCGCGATCTTCCGGGCGCGACCGTCGACACCGACGACCAGGACGGCCTTGGCGTCGGCCGGCAACGGCTCGACGTGATCGCGCGCGCACTGATCGAGCTCCTGCTCGTGGCCGCGGATCGCGGTGCCGTAGGGCTCGCTCGGCACCCGACGGTCATGTTCGGGGCCGACCGCCGCCGCCGCCGGCAGTGCCGGGACCACAGCTGCGGGCGACTGGGAGATCTCGGCGCGACCGGCGGTCCGATCGAGTACCACCAGACCCGCGGCGAGAACGGCAGCGGCACTGCCCAGGATCACCGCCATGGATGCGAGGCTCGACCGCCGGTGGGATTCGGAGGACGCCAAGACCTGCGGCATCGGCTGCGACGACTGCGCCGTGACCCCGACGGGTTGCGACCGCCCACGCGGGGACCTCACGCCTGACTGCTTGGCGAGCATGCTCACCTCGGAGTTGCGAGCAGCTTTGCCAGCCCAGTCGGTCTCGGTGGAAAAATAGTCAGAGGGATCGGAATCCGAGGGCTGTCGCGCGATCAGCGGGATCGTCTGGGCCCGATCGCGGTCGGGCCGCTTGAGGACCTTCGAGACCTCGGCGTTGTGGAGGCTGATCTCCTGGGCAAACTCGGTTCGCACCAGCTCGCTGATATCGCTCTGCGTCCACGGCCGGGCCACCCCGAGCGCATCGAGGAGCTCGGCGCCAAACTCGCGGACGGTGGCGTAGCGCGCGTCCCGATCGCGGTCGAGGGCGCGCTGGATCACCGGCCCCACCGCCTCCGGCACGTCGGGACGGTGCGCCCGGAGATCGATCAGCGGCGGCTCCAGCAGCGCGCGGAACGTCAGGTAATCGGTCTTGCGCTGGAACAGGCGGCGGCAGGTCAGCATCTCGAACACCACGACGGCCAGCGAGAACACGTCGGCCCGGCGATCGACCACCTGGCTGCGCAGCTGCTCCGGCGCCATGTAGGCGTACTTGCCCTTGATCTCGCCGGTCTCGGTATTGGCAGCGTCCTTGACCTTGGCGATCCCGAAATCCACCAGCTTGACCACGCCGCTCTCGGTCAGGAACAGGTTCGATGGCGTCACGTCGCGGTGGACGACGTCGAGCGCGTTGCCGCTGCGGTCGCGCAGCTCGTGCGCGTAGTGCAAGCCTTCGCACGCCTGCTGGACGATGCCCGCTACACAGCCGTAGGCGAGCTTCTGGTGCCGGCGCGCGGCTCCTCTCAGCAGCTGGAGCAGCGTCGCGCCCTCCAGGTACTCCATCACCATGTAGAGCTGGTGATCGGTCTCCTCGAGCGCGTAGACGTGACAGATGTTCGCGTGCGACATGCTCGACGCGATCCGCGCTTCGCTGACCAGCATCGCGCGGAACCGCGGGTCGTCCGCCAGGTGCGGCAAGATCCGCTTGACGACGCACAGCTTCTCGAAGCCTGCAGCGCCCTCCGTCCGCGCCAAGAAGATCTCGCCCATGCCGCCGGTGGCGAGTCGTGCCAGCAGCTCGTATCGGCCAAGCTTCGTGCCAACGGACATCGCTACGAGGTTAACAGAATATTACACGTCGAGTGTGTTAATCCTGCGAACAACCGCGGATCGCGGCGCGTTGCGCGCTTGACTCCCGCAGGAGTCGACCTCGACGTCGATGTGGCCGCGGATCAGTCTTCCGCGGCCTTCTTCACGATGATCGTCTGGCCACCGTATTGACCGCAACTCATGCAGACACGGTGGGGGATGCGGGGCGCGCCGCAGTTGGAACAGGCTTGAACCATCATGTGGTTCTCGCCCGACTTCTTGCTCCACGCCGAGCGTTGCTGAGCAGTGCGGGCTGGGCCGCGACGTCGTTTTTGCAGTGCCATGAAGTGCTCCGGGCGGCTTATGTGCCAGTTCAGGAAGGTATTTTCAAGCCCTTGAGCGCAGCTAGACGCGGATCGATCGGAGGCTCACAGCTGCAAGTAGCTGAATTCCGGTCGATGCCGCATTGCTGGCACAAGCCTTTGCACGTTTCAGAACACAGCGGCGCGTACGGGATCGCCAGCACGAACTGCTCGCGGAACAGCGGCTCGAGGTCGATGTGCTCACCGTCGAACGGGAACAGATCGAGGTCCTCGACGGCGACCTCGGGACCGTCGTCGGCGTCCGCGCCGTCTTTTCCGTCCTTCGCGGCCGGTTTCCCTTTGCCACCCTTGGCGGCTCTTGCGCCTTTGGTGTCCGCGCGTGCGTCATCCGCGTCGTCGTCGACGGGAATCTCATGGCGCGGCATGAACGTCACCCGCAGCTGCTCGTCGATGACGAGCGTGACGGGATTGACGCAGCGGCTGCACGCCACCATCAGCTCGCCGTGGAACGTGCCGTTGGCGAACGCGTGCGCGCCGTCGGCATAGAGCTCGAGGTCAGCGACGCCGTGACCGGCCTGGGGGTCGCCGTCAGGCGCGCCGAGCGCATCGCGCATCGGCAAGCCCTTGACCCACTCACCGACGAGCGCAGGGGGCACCTCGAACGTGCGGTGCGTGGGGAGCTCGCGTACGAGCACCTGATACGGCATTTCCTTGGCCATCGCGAAGTGGCGCAGTATAGGAACGCGACCTCGGGTGTCAAGCTGCCCGGTTGGTGGCGCCGCCGGCTCGCCGACGCAGGTCTTCAGATCTCAGGTCCGAGCCATCGCGCTGGCCAGCTCGCGAACCAGCAGCCCGACCCGCTCGGCGGCGCCCGCGGCCGGGCCGTTGGCCACCTGATCGACGAGCACCGTACCGACGACGACGCCATCGGCGACCGCCGCGAACCGCGCCGCATCCGCCGCAGACCGGATGCCGAACCCGACGGCGACCGGCGCCTTGGCGGCCGACCGGATCAGCGCGAGCCGGTCCGGATCCACCGGGGCCGCGAGCCGGACCCCGGTGACGCCGGTCAGCGTGATGTAATAGACGAACGGCGGCGCGAACCGCCCGAGCTGCGCGATCCGATCCGGCGTCGAGGTCGGCGCGATCAGCGGGATCACCGCCACGTCGTGCGCCGCCAGCGGCACCGCGAGCTCGTCGAGCTCGTCGAGCGGCAGATCGACTGCGAGCACGGCGTCGACCCCCGCGGCGGCCGCGCGCGCGGCGAACGTCTCGGGCCCCATGATGAACATCGGGTTGTAGTAGCCAAACAGCACGATCGGCGTCGTGATCCCGCGCTTGCGCAGCGCCGCGACGGCGTCGAGCGCGCCGACCAGGCTACCGCCCGCGGCCAGCGCGCGCTCCATCGCGCGCTGGATCGACGGGCCATCGGCCGACGGATCGCTGAACGGCAGGCCGAGCTCGATCACCCCGGCGCCGTTCTGCGCGCACGCGGCGAGGACCTCGATCGACGTCGCGGGATCGGGATCGCCGAACGTCAGATAGGCGACCAGCACGGCGCGACCCTCGCGCGCGCTGCGCTCGAACACCGCGCGGATCGATGCACCGCGATCAGGTTGCGTCATCGTGCCCTCCGGTTCGCGACGGTGACCATGTCCTTGTCGCCGCGCCCCGACAGCCCGACGATGATCACGCCATCGCGGCCTACGGTGCGCGCGACCTCATCGAGCGCGGCGATCACATGCGCGGTCTCCAGCGCACACAGGATGCCTTCGGTGCGCGCGAGTCGCTCGAGGCCGGCGAGCGCTTCGTCGTCGGTCCGCGACACGTAGGTCGCGCGCCCGCTGTCTTTCCACGCGGCGTGCTCGGGACCGACGCCGGGATAGTCGAGCCCGGCGCTGATCGAGTGCGCCTCCGCGATCTGCCCATCGTCGCGGGTCAGCACGTAGCTCTTGCTGCCGTGCAACACGCCGATCCGCCCCGAGCCCAGCGTGGCAGCGTGGCGACCGGTCGCGATCCCGTCCCCGGCGGCCTCCACGCCGACCAGCCGGACGCCGGCATCGCCGACGAACGGCGCGAACAGTCCGGCGGCGTTCGAGCCACCGCCGACGCACGCCACGCACGCGTCCGGCAACCGCCCGGTCACGGCGAGGATCTGCGCACGGGCCTCGCGCCCGATCACCGACTGCAGGTCGCGCACCATCCAGGGATACGGATGCGGGCCGGCGACCGAGCCGATCATGTAGAACGTGTCGCCGACGTTGGTCACCCAATCGCGCAACGCCTCGTTCATGGCGTCCTTGAGGGTTCGGGTGCCGCTCTGCACCGCGTGGACCTGCGTGCCGAGCAGGTGCATCCGCTCGACGTTGAGCGCCTGGCGCACGACGTCCTCGGCGCCCATGTAGACCTCGCAGGGCAACCCGAACAGCGCCGCCACCGTCGCCGATGCGACGCCGTGTTGCCCTGCACCGGTCTCGGCGATCAGCCGTCGCTTGCCCATGCGGCGCGCCAGCACGGCCTGGCCGACGCAGTTATTGATCTTGTGCGCACCGGTGTGGTTCAGGTCCTCGCGCTTCAGGTAGACCTGCGCGCCCACCTCGGCCGACAGCCGCCGCGCGTGATACAGCAGCGACGGCCGGCCCACGTAGTTGGTCAGCAGATCATTGACCTCGGCCCAGAACGTCGGATCAGCGCGCGCGGCGCGCCAGGCCACTTCGAGCTCGGCGATCGCCGGCATCAGCGTCTCGGCCACGTACTGGCCGCCGAACGCGCCGAACCGGCCGCGCTCGGGAACCGGGAGCTTTGCAATTTCCTCGGCCGTCGCCATCCCCTCTCGCGTACCACACGCGGCCGTATCCCGGCCAGTACAGGCGAGCCCGTTGCGCCGCGGCCTCCCCCGCCCTGTCGAGAATCGCCGCTCGAAGGCTCGCCCGCCGTGCAAGCTCGCGATCGCCCGGCCTCGCCCGAACGTATTCTGGTGACCGTCTCAGTGGCCCGCCGGCGCGCGAATCGCGGCCACAAACGCCGCGACCTTCGAAGCGTCCTTGACGCCGGGAGCGGACTCGACGCCGCTGGCGACGTCGACCGACCATGGCGCGACCGCCGCGATCGCGTCGCCGACGTTGTGCGGACCAAGCCCGCCGGCGAGGACGACCTGCAGCCCCGCGTGGCGTCGACGGGCCTCGTGCGCCAGGCTCCAGTCGAACACCTTGCCTGCACCGCCGCGGCCGGCCGCGGGTGCGTCGAGCAGGACCGCGTCGACCGGCCAGCCATCGAGGCCTTCCAGATCGCACGTCGCGCCCACCGCGATCGCCTTCCACACCGCGCGTCCGGTCGCCATTGTGACGGCCCGCGCATCGGCGGGCGTCTCGTCGCCGTGGAGCTGGATGACATCGAGCGAGACGTCGCGCGCGATGGCGACGATCTCGTCGAGCGCTGCGTTGACGAACACGCCGACCAGGCGTGCGCCGCCCCCTGCCCGCGCCGCGGCGGCGACCGCGGGCGCGGCGGCGGGCGCGAGGTAGCGCCGGGAGCTCGGCCAGAAATTGAGGCCGATGAAATCGACGCCGGCCGCCGCGACCCAGGCCGCATCTTCGGCGCGGGTGACGCCGCAGATCTTGATCCGGGTCATGGCGCACCGCTTGCGCGCACGGCGCCCGCGCCCGCGTCGCGCGCGCTCGATCTCGGGGCCCGCATCACTGCGCCCCTCACGGGCGCTCGGCGGCAGCGGCGCGCAGGGCGAGCAACGCGTCGCCGGGCGACGCCGCGCGCATCAGCTGCTCACCGACCAGCACCGCGTGGGCGCCCGCGTGGCCGAGCGCGGCGACGTCCTCGGCGGTGCGGATGCCGCTCTCACCGACGAGCACGACCGAGGGTGGCACGCGCGGCGCGATCTGCGCGGTCAGGGTCATGTCCATCGTGAACGTGCGCAGGTCGCGGTGGTTGACCCCGAGCAGCGTCGCACCGGCGGCGAGCGCGACGTCAGCCTCGTGGAGGTCATGAACCTCGACCAGGGGATCGAGGTCATAGCCGCGCGCGGCGTCGATCAGCTCGGCGAGCTGCGACCCGGTGAGCGCCGCGACGATCAGCAGCACGCCGTCGGCGCCGGCCGCCCGGGCCTCGGCGATCTGGTAGGCGTCGATCACGAAGTCCTTGCGCAGCAGCGGCAACTCGACCGCCGCCCGGCAGCGCGCAAGAAACCCGAGCTCGCCGTCGAAGAACTGGCGATCGGTCAGGACGCTCAGCGCGCTGGCGCCGCCGCGCGCGTAGTCGCGCGCGATCTCGGCGGGATCGGCACCGGGACGGATCGGACCCGCCGACGGCGATGCGCGCTTGATCTCGGCGATCACCCGGACGGGGGCACCGGGCGGCCGGCGCAGCGCGCGCTCGAGCCCGCGGACCCGCCCGGCGGAGCGCGCCTCGGCGTCGAGCTCGGCGAGCGAGCGAGCCGCGCGCGCGGCGATAACCTCGGTGCGCTTCACCGCCAGGATCTTGTCGAGGATCGTCACGCGAGCTCCCGAGGTTTGGCAGGTCGGCCCGCGGCACGGTGGGCCGCCGGCCGGTTCATCGCGATCGCTCCGATCGGGCGCATCGCATCAAGACGTGGAGTCGTCACTCGAAGACACGCGACTTCCGAGGTGTCGAACCATGCCGCGACGGCATTGTTCAACACCTCTTCACTCCACACCGGCGAACTCATGCGCCGTCTTTGCGCTCAGCCGGTCGAGATCGGCGCCGACCGGCGCGTGGCTGACCTCCTGCCATTTGTGGAGCACGAGGCGCGCGGCACCATCGATCGCCACGGTCCTGGCGCGGGTGAGCTGGTCCGGGAGGCGATCGAGGTCGAGCGCGCCGGGTTCCAGGAGCTCGAGCCCGAGCGCGGCGGTCATCGCCGATGCGTGGAGCACGGCCTCGAGACGCTCGCCGCGGCCGACGTCGCGACCCGCGAGCACCTTGCGCAGCACGCTCGCGTTGTACGCCGCGTCGCCACCGGCGAGGCCGGCCGGATCGACCTCGTCGCACCGAAACATCTGCGGGGTCAGCGTCATCGCGGTGATCGCACCGTCGTCCCACAGCGCGACGTGCGTCTCGCCGCGCACCGCGATCTCGTCGATGCCGCCCGCGCCGTGCACCACCGCGGCGCGCCGCACGCCCAGCGCGCCCAGCGCCGCCGCGACCGGCTCGCACCACGCGCGATCGTAGACGCCGACGACCTGGTGGCGGACGTGGGCGGGGTTGGTCAGCGGCCCGAGCAGGTTGAACACCGTGCGGGTGCCGAGCTCCTTGCGCGGCCCCGCCGCGTGGCGCGTCGCCGCGTGGAATTTGGGTGCGAACGCAAAGCCGATCCCGGCGACCTCGATCGCGCGCGTCACCTGCGCGGGCTCGACGTCGATCGCGATGCCGAGCGACTCGAGCACGTCCGCCGAACCGCAGCGCGACGACTGCGCGCGGTTGCCGTGCTTGGCGACCACGCCGCCACACGCCGCGATCAGGATCGCCGCGAGGGTCGAGATGTTCACCGTGCCGGAGCCGTCACCGCCCGTGCCGCAGGTGTCGATCGAATGCTCGAGCCGCGGGCACGCCAGCGCGGTGGCCCGGACGCGCATCGCCGACGCCGCGCCGACGATCTCGTCGACCGATTCGCCCTTGGCGCGCAACGCGATCAGGAAGCCACCGATCTGCGCCGGCGTCGCCCCGCCGTCCATGATCTGGCCGATCACCTCGGCCATCTCGGCACGCGACAGGTCGCGGCCGCCGAGCGCACGGCTGATCGCCCGGACGATCATCGGGCGGGCTCGCGCCGCTCGCGCGCCAGGCGCAGGAAGTTGCCGATCAGCTGCTTGCCCACCGTGGTCATGATCGACTCGGGATGGAACTGCAAGCCCTCGAGGGGCGCGCCCAGCGCGCGGGTGCGGACCCCCATGATCTCGTCCTCCCAGGTCTTGGCCGTGACCTCGAGGGTGTCGGGCATCGAGTCCGGTGCGATCACGAGCGAGTGATAGCGGGTCGCCACGAACGGGTTCTCGACCCCCGCGAACAGGCCCTGCTCGTCGTGAAAGATCTTCGAGGTCTTGCCGTGCATCACCCGCGGCGCGCGCACGATCCGGCCGCCGAACACCTGGCCGATGCACTGGTGGCCGAGGCACACCCCGAGGATCGGCGTGACGCCGGCGAACCGGCGGATCACATCCATCGAGATCCCCGCTTCGTTGGGCGTGCACGGCCCCGGCGAGATCGCGATCGCGTCGGGCGCGCGCTCGGCGATCGCATCGACCGAGATCGCGTCGTTGCGCTCCACCGTCACGTCGGCGCCGAGCTCCCCGAAGTACTGCGCCAGGTTCCAGGTGAACGAATCGTAGTTGTCGATCAGGAGCAGCTTCATGGCGCCGTCCGTTCTGCGGTGCGCGCCATCGCGACCGCGCGCAGCACCGCGCGCGCCTTGTCGACGGTCTCTTGATACTCGGTCTCGGGCACCGAATCGGCGACCAGCCCCGCGCCGGCCTGCACGTAGATCGTGTCGCCGCACGACACCAGCGTGCGGATCGCGATCGCGAGATCGAGGTTGCCGGTGTAACTGACGTAGCCGACCGCGCCGCCGTAGATCCCGCGCTGATGCGGCTCGAGCTCGTCGATGATCTCCATGGCGCGGATCTTCGGCGCCCCCGACAGCGTGCCGGCCGGGAACGCCGCACGCAGCACGTCGAGCCAGGTCTTGCCGGGCGCGAGCGTGCCGACGACGTGCGATGACATGTGCATCACGTGCGAGTACTTCTCGATCACCATCTGCTCGGCGACCTGCACCGAGCCGACCGCCGCGACCCGGCCGACGTCGTTGCGCCCCAGATCGATCAGCATCAGATGCTCGGCGCACTCCTTCGGATCGGCGCGCAGCTCGGCCGCCAGGCGCTCGTCGTCGGCGACCGTGGCACCGCGCGGCCGCGTCCCCGCGATCGGCCGGACCTCGACCCGGCCGTTGCTCAGCCGCACCAGGGTCTCGGGCGAGGCCCCGGTCACCCGGGCCTCGGGGAACTCGAGGTGAAACATGTACGGCGACGGATTGATCACGCGGAGCGCCCGGTAGACATCGAGCGGGCGGGCGCCCGCGGCGGGCTCGGCGAACCGCTGCGACAGCACGACCTGGAACGCGTCGCCGGCGAGGATGTACTCCTTCACGCGATCGACCGCGGCGCAGTAGTCGGCCTTGCTGAACGACGATGGCGGGATCGCCCCCGGTGGATCGCTCGCGCGCGGCGGAGTCAGCACGGGCAGCGGCTTGCGCGGCGCGCGCAGCGTCTGGATGATCGCGTCGATCCGCGCACAGGCGCGATCGTAGGCGGCCTCGGCGCGCTCTGGGCGCGCGACGTACGGCGTCGCCACGACCTTGAGGGTCTGGCGGAGGTTATCGAAGATGAGGAGCGTATCGGTGACGACCATGCAGAGCGGCGGCAGGTCGATCGTGGGGCGCGCCCGCGCCGGCAGGTCCTCGAACGCGCGCACGCAGTCGTAGGCGATCCAGCCGACCGCGCCGCCCCAGAACCGCGGCAGCCCCGGCACGTCGACCGGACGCAGCTCGCCGAGCACTTCGGCGAGCGCGGCGGTGGGATCGGCGGTCTCCCACTCCGCGGTGCGCGGCGGACCACCCGCGTCGACGTCGTACCAGGTCACGGTCGCGGTGTTCGGTCGCCAGCGCACCACGGCGCGCGGCGCAACACCGACGAACGAGTACGCCGCCCACGTGGCGCCACCGACCACGGATTCGAGCACGAACGAGTGCTCTCCCGCGCCCAGCGCCGCATACGCAGAGACCGGCGTATCGCCGTCGGCGAGTAGCTCTCGGTAGACCGGGATGAGGTTGCCCCTCAGCGCGGCCGCGATGAACTCGTCTCGCGAAGGCGTGTACATGGAGGTGGCGGTTATACCCATGCGACGCACGGGTCGCCATCGCGAATGCGGGAGATGCGGCACGCCGTGCACCGAGCGCACAACAAAGCGTTCGCGCGCGCGCGCTGGTCGTCTCGGACCAAGGCGCTAGCGTACGGCCATGACGTCCCTGTTCTCGCCCTACTCGCTCGGCCGGCTGCAACTCCCCAACCGCGTCGTGATGTCGCCGATGACGCGGTCGCGCGCGATCGGCAACGTGCCCAACGCCCTGATGGCCACGTACTACAGCCAGCGCGCCGCGGCGGGCCTGCTGATCACCGAGGGCACGTCGCCGTCGCCCAACGGCCTCGGCTACGCGCGGATCCCGGGGCTGTACAGCCCCGAGCAGATCGCGGGCTGGCGCGGCGTGGCCGACGCGGTCCACGCCGCGGGCGGACGCATCTTCGTGCAGCTCATGCACACCGGCCGCGTCGGCCATCCACACAACCTGCCGGCAGGCGGCCGGGTCCTCGGGGCCTCGGCGCTCGCCGCCCCCGGTACGATGTACACCGACGCCGCGGGGCCGCAGCCGCACCCGGTGCCCGAGGTGATGACCGAGGACGAGATCCGCGCCGCGATCGGCGAGTTCGTCCACGCAGCCCGGTCGGCGATCGCCGCGGACCTCGACGGCGTCGAGCTGCATGGCGCCAACGGTTATCTGATCGAGCAGTTCTTGAACTCGACCAGCAACCAGCGCACCGACGGTTGGGGCGGCTCGATCGCCGGCCGCTCGCGGTTCGCGCTCGAGATCGTGCGCGCCGTCACCGACGCGATCGGCGGAGATCGGCTCGGCATGCGGATCTCGCCGTACGGCGTGTTCGGCGGCATGGCGGCCGACGCCGAGACCGACACGCAGTTCGCGCAGCTCGCGACCGAGCTGTCGACGATCGGCCTTGGCTACCTCCACGTCGTCGATCACGCGTCGATGGGCGGTCCGACGGTGAGCCCGGCGCTCAAGGCGCAGCTGCGCGCGACGTTCCGGGGCACGTACATCCTGTCGGGCGGCTACGACGCCGCGCGCGCCGAGGCCGATCTCGCCGCTGGCAAGGGCGATCTGGTCGCGTTTGGCCGACCGTTCATCGCGAACCCCGCGCTCGTCACCAAGCTGCAGACCGGCGCGGCGCTTCGGGCGCCCAAGCCCGAGACGTTCTATACCCCCGGTGCCCAGGGCTATACCGATTACCCGGTCGACTGAAACGCAGCCGGCGTCCGCGCCGGCCAGCCGATCGGCAAGACTCGTCGAACGCAGGCTCGACGGGTCTTGAGACGGTCGATCAGAACAGCGGGCCGATCGCGCAAGCTCGCGAAACTCGATCGCCGCTGGGCAACCGAGCGCAATCTGGTCGACCACTGACGCAGAGCAGCGCGCGGATCAAGCGCCTCGGCCAGCGCGGGAGCCGCGTGATATGTATCCGGCATGCACCCCGCTCTGCATGAAACGCTGCACACCGTCGATCCCGAGATCGCCGATCTGATCGCCGCCGAGGAACGCCGTCAGCGCGACAAGATCCGGCTGATCGCGTCGGAGAACTACGTCTCGGGCGCGGTCCTCGCGGCGACCGGCTCGGTGCTCACCAACAAGTACAGCGAGGGTTATCCCGGCAAGCGCTACTACGAGGGCCAGCAGAACATCGACCGCATCGAGCAGCTGTGCATCGATCGGGCGAAGGCGCTGTTCGGCGCCGACCACGCCAACGTGCAGCCGTACTCGGGGTCGCCCGCGAACCTGGCCGTGTACCTGGCGTTCGTGAAGCCTGGCGAGACCGTCATGGGGATGGGGGTTCCGGCCGGCGGCCACCTGACGCACGGCTGGAACGTCTCGGCGACCGGCATGTGGTTTCGCGCGGTGCAGTACGGCGTCCGCAAGGACACCCACCGCATCGACTTCGACGAGGTCCGCGAGCTGGCGCGCAAGGAGCGGCCCAAGCTGCTGCTCGCCGGTGGCACCGCGATCCCGCGCACGATCGACTTCGTCACGTTCGCCGAGATCGCCAAGGAAGTCGGCGCGGTGTTCGTGGTCGACATGGCCCACATCGCCGGCCTGGTCGCGGCCGGCGCGCATCCGTCGCCGATCCCGGTCGCCGATGTCGTGTCGACCACGACGCACAAGACGCTGCGCGGCCCGCGCGGCGGCATGCTGCTGTCGACCGCGGCGCACGCCAAGGCGATCGATCGCGCGATCTTCCCCGGCCTGCAGGGTGGTCCCCACAACCACACCACGGCCGGCATCGCGACGGCGCTCAAAGAAGCGGCGACCGCCGAGTTCAAGAAGTACGCGCATCAGATCGTCGCCAATGCCCGCGCCCTGGCGGCCGGCCTCGTCGAGCGCGGCTGGGCGCTCGTCACCGGCGGCACCGACAATCACCTGATCCTCGCCGACCTCACGACCAAGAACGTGTCCGGCAAGATCGCGGCGAAGGCACTCGACGCTGCCGGCCTCGAGCTCAACTACAACTCCGTACCGTTCGACCCGCGCAAGCCGTTCGATCCGTCGGGCGTCCGGCTCGGGACGCCGTCGGTGACCAGCCGCGGCATGGCGGAGCCCGAGATGAAGCAGATCGCGCTGTGGATGGACGCGGTGGTCAGCGCGCCGGGTGACGCGGCGCTACACGACAAGATCGCGGGCGAGATCCGCGAGCTGTGCGCGAAGTTTCCGGCGCCCGGCATCCTGATCTGAACGAGCGTTCCCGCCGTCCCCGACTGCCTATCGGGTGCACGGCACAGCGGATCTGGCGTGGTCGACCGCGGCCGCCCGACGTCCGCGCGCCGCGCTGTGTGGCGCGTTGCGTTGCGCATTTTTCGGACGCGTCCTCGTCGGCGAGGCCGACAGCCTCCATGGAAAAATGCGCCGCACGCAGGCGAACACGGTGAGCCTGATGACACGAAGCCCGTGCGTCGAAACTCTGCACGGAGGCTCGCGCACGCGCGGGTATAGAATGACGACATGTTAGTTCGCCTGAGATCGTCCGAGGCGAGCACGTGCAGCGATCACGTGATGCGGTATCGCTGCGTGCATTGCCGGTATGAAACCACGGCCCACGCGTTCGCGTTTGCGCGCGGCCCCGGCGCCGCGCCGTACGGGCTCGACCATCGCAGCGCCGAGGCACGCGATGATCGATACGCACGCGCCGCCGCCGCGCAGGCAGCGCTGTCGATTCGCATCGCGCCGTGTCCGCGCTGCCGCCGCTATGACCGCAAGACGATGCTCGAGGTCTATCGGGTCACGCTGTGGACCTGCCTCGCCATCCTCGTCACGCCGGTCCTGCTGCTCGCGTGGGGCGGCCAGCGCTGGAGCGCGGCGACGATCGTGGGGCTCGCGCTGGGCGCCGCTCCGGCGATGCTGTTCTGGAAGCAGCGAACCTCGCCGGTGACCAGCACATCGGTCCGGTTCGACTCGCTCCGATCGTGACGCGCGACGCGGTCAGCGTGCGCGCCGGGCCGACGACAGGGCGACCAGGCGGTCGAGGATGCGATGCGCGACAAAGGTCTTGGGACCGGCCGGAAGCTCGACGGCCCCGCCGTGATCGACCACGGTCACGCGGTTGGTGTCGACGGCGAACCCGGCGCCTGGCTCGCTGACGTCGTTGGCGACCACCATGTCGCAGCGCTTCGCGGCGAGCTTGGCCCGCGCGTTGTCGACGACATGCTGGGTCTCGGCGGCGAACCCGATGAGCAGCGGCGAGGTCTTGGTGCCGCGCCGCTCACCGAGCTCGGCCAAGAGGTCCGGATTTGCGACCAGCGCGAGCTCGGTCGTGGCGCCGAGCTGACCGCGCTTGAGCTTGTGCACGGCGGGCTGCGCGGGCCGGTAGTCAGCGACCGCGGCCGCCATGATGATCGCGTCGGCGTCGCGCGCCGCGGTGGTCAGCGCCGCTTGCAGCTGTGCCGCGCTCTCGATCGCAACCACGGTGACGCCCAGCGGTGGTGGCAGGGCGCTCGGCCCGAGCAGCAGCGTCACGCGGGCGCCGCGACGCTGGGCCGCGGCGGCGAGCGCGACGCCCATCTTGCCGGAGCTGCGGTTGCCGATGAACCGCGCCGGATCGATCGCCTCGTACGTCGGCCCGGCCGTGACGACGATCCGCTGGCCGGCGAGATCCTGCGGCGACAGCAGGTGCGCCGCCGCCTCGACGATATCGGCCGGCTCGGCCAGCCGTCCCGGCCCGGTCCACTGGCAGGCGAGGAAGCCGTCTCCGGGGCCGACCACGCGGTAGCGCGCCACCTCGATGAGACGCGCCAGGTTGGCCTGGGTCAGCGGGTGGTTCCACATGTTGACGTTCATCGATGGCGCCAGCAGCACCGGGGCACGGGTCGCCAGGACGACCGCCGAGACCGTGTCGTCGGCCTGCCCTGCCGCCAGGCGCGCGAGCGAGCTGGCGGTGGCGGGCGCGACGATGACGAGATCCGCCTGATCGGCGAGCTGGATATGGCCGATCGTCGCCTCCTCGGTGAGGCTGAACAGATCGGTGAACACCGGCCGCCGGGTCAGCGCCTGGAACGTCATCGGCCCCACGAACTTCTGCGCACGCGCCGTCATCGCGACGTCGACCTGGGCACCGGCCTTGTCGAGTAGCCGCACCAGCTGCGCCGCCTTGTACGCGGCGATCCCGCCGGCGACGCACACGACGATGCGGGCGCCCTTCAGCGGGTGCGCCGGGTCACGGGGAGGTCGTTCACTGCGCGGTCCGTCTGCCACACGCGCAGCCTAGCGCGCAGCGTGCCTGGATGTGTCGCGCCGGCACACTTCGATAGGTACATCGTGATGCGCGGCGATCACGGCGGCGACGAGACCATCATCGCCCCCACGACGTGGGCGGCGGCGCTGCGGTGAACGCCACGAGGTGCGCAGCGGCGTCTGCCAACGAGCGGTTCGCGTGGTCGCCGCCGCTACGGCCGCGACGCCATGTACTTCAGGCTGGTGTAGTCCTCGATGCCGTGGCGCGAGCCCTCGCGGCCCAGGCCCGACTGCTTGACGCCGCCGAACGGTGCCTGTGCCGTCGAGACCAGGCCCTCGTTGATGCCGATCATGCCGGCTTCGAGCGCCTCCGCGACCCGGCTCTGGCGCGCGGCGTCGCGGGTGTAGAAATAGGCGACCAGGCCGGCGTCGGTGTCGTTGGCCTGGGCGATCGCATCGACTTCGTCGGCGGCGGTCCGCAGCGTGACGACCGGGCCGAAGATCTCCTCGCGCCAGATCGCCATGTCGCGCGTGACGCCCGCCAGCACGATCGGCGCGACGACGCGAGACCTGCCGTCGGGAGGTGCGCCGTGGAGCAGCTTGGCGCCGCGCTGGACCGCGTCGCCGACCAGCTTCGCCAGCTTGGCGACCGCCGCATCGTCGATCACCGGACCGAGCTCGACGCCGGCGTCGCTGCCGCGGCCGATCTTGAGCGCCGCGACCGCCGCGACCAGCCTGTGGGTGAACAGCTCGGCGATCGGCGCCTCGAGGATGAACCGGTTGGCGGCGACGCAGGTCTGGCCGGAGTTGCGAAACTTGGCGACCATCGCGCCGCGCAGCGCCGCGTCGAGGTCCGCGTCGGCGAACACGACGAACGGGGCGTTGCCGCCGAGCTCGAGCGAGACCCGCTTGATATCCTCGGCGCAGCTCCGCAGGATGATGCGGCCGACCGCGGTCGAGCCGGTGAAGCTGACCTTGCGGATCTGGGGCGCGCCGACCAGCCGCGAGCCGGTGCGCGCGCCGTCGGCAGACGGCACGAAGTTGACGACGCCGGCCGGGAAGCCGACCTGATCGCACAGCTCGGCCAGCGCGAGCGCGCCCAGCGGGGTTTGCTCGGCGGGCTTGGCGACGATCGTGCAGCCCGCGGCGAGCGCGGCGCCGATCTTGCGGGTCAGCATCGCGTACGGAAAGTTCCACGGCGTGATCAGCGCGCACGGCCCGATCGGCTCGCGAATCACCGTGAGTCGCTGGCCGGCGTTGCTCGCCGGAATCGTCTCGCCGTAGATCCGCTCGGCTTCGCCCGCGAACCAGGTCAGAAAGCTCGCCGCGTAGCGCACCTCGGCGGCGGCCTCGGCGAGCGGCTTGCCGTTCTCGCGCGTGCACAGCTCGGCGAGCCGGCCCTCGTCGGCGAGCATCCGCTGCGCGAGCTTTGCGAGCAGCTTGCCGCGCTCGGGGCCCGGCCGGGTCCGCCAGGTAGTGAACGCGCGCGCCGCGGCGTCGACGGCGGCATCGACCAGCGCATCGCTCGCGTCGGTGACCTCGGCGATCACGGCGCCGTCGAACGGATCGCGGACCTCGAAGTGCTGCGCTTGGTCGACCCAGCTACCGTCGACGTAGGCCATGCGTGCCAGTGCCATGGCTGCACTATGACGTCACCTCGTCCGAGCGAGCACGACGAATCGACCGATTCGGATCGCCCGCCCGTTCCGCGCCAGCCCGCCCGTTCCGCGCCAGCCCGCCCGTTCCGCGCCAGCCCGCCCGTTCCGCTCGGACGGTCATATCCCATCACGGCAACCGCCATCCGGAACGAGACAACAGACCGTCCCCAGACCGTCCCCTCATCAGCGCCGCCCGCCCCAGACCAACGAGACACCATCCCATCACGGCAACCGCCATCCGGAACGAGACAACAGACCGTGGCCGTCATCGGACCATCCGGAACGAGACAAAACAGACGCCGTCCCCGTCAAGTTCTCCAGATCACTGCGTCCGGTTGTCCGGGAACGAGACAAACGAGACACCGTCCCCATCAAGTTCTCGAGATCACTGCGTCCGGTTGTCCGGGAACGAGACAAAGAGACACCGTCCCGTCATCAGAGCCGCTCGGCCAGCGCGCGGGTCTCGAGCAAGTTGTCCTCGATCGAGCAGTAGGTCCAGCCGCCGTAGCGCCCGACCGAGTGCACGTCGTGCCCAGCGAGCACCGCGGTGAGCCGCGCGGTCTCGGCGAGCGAGGCGCGGGTGATGTGGACGTAGGCCGGATCGAGCACGACGTGGTGGTGCGCGACCAGCTGGTGATCGGTGATGATCGCCTCGCGGCGAAGATCGTGGAGCACCTGCTGGCGCAGTGCGTCGACATCGAACGTCGCGTCGCTGGGCGCGCCGATCTCGATGTAGAGGCTCATGCGATCCGGAGCGCCCGCGATCGGGGGGCAGATGTTGTCGTACCAGCCGACCCGGTAGAACACGATCGAGCGATCCGGGAAGTACATCCAGTGGACGTCGCGCGCGCCTTTGCGGTCGAAGCCCAGGTTGAACACCAGGACCTTGTTCGAGGAGAACACCGCGGCGTCGTGCGCGACGTGGCACAGCCGCGCGAGCGCCGGCAGCGGGGCCGACGACACGATGCGATCGAAGCGGATCTGCCGGCGCGGCGTGGTGACCGTACGCGCGGCGAGATCGATCGCGGTGACCGGTTCGTCGCAGCACACCGCGCCAGCCGGCAGATCGCGCTCGAGCGCGTGGATGTACTGCACCGCGCCGCCGGCGGGATACGTGAATGTGGCGTTGTAGCCGCCGTCGCCTCCGCCCGGCGGCTTTGGCCGCATGTTGGCGATGATGTCGGCGATGTCCGCGTGCGGAAAGAACCGGCCCATCGCGTCGACGTCGAGCCGATCGAGATCGGTGGCGTAGAGCTTCTCGTTGTACGGCCGCAGGAACTTGTCGGTGATGCCCGTGCCGAGCCGGCGGACCAGCATGTCACCGAACGAGCGCGGCGGCCCGTCACCCGCCGGGCGAAAGTACAGCGCGACCAGGCACTCGAGGAACTCGTCGTGCGGCAGCTGGTGGATGTGCTTCTGGAACGGAAAGTCGATGTCGCGGCCGGCGTAGCGGATCGCGCTGCGCTTGACGACCGTGCGGACCTCCTGCCCCGGCATCCGGTCGCGGAGCCAGGCCTCGATCGCGGGATCCTTGAAGTGAAAGAAGTGACCCGAGTAGTCCCACACGAAGCCGTCCTGGGTGACGGTCCGGCAGTAGCCGCCGGGCTCGGAGGCGGCCTCGAGCACGATGACGTCGGCGCCGGGATGCCGCGCGCGCCACCAGTTCGCGAACCCGAGCCCGGACACTCCCGCGCCGATCACGACCGTGGTGTCGCGACCGGTCACGGCGGCAGTCTCGCGATCTCGTTCTTGAAGATCCGCTGCGCGATCGCCGCGGCGGCACCGTAGGTGCTCTCCATGCCGAAGTACGACAGGCTCTTCGACAGGAGGCTCTGGCGCCGCGAGTACGGCGTATCCGACGCGTAGTGGATGACGCCGAGCTCGAACGACGTCTGGTCGACCAGTGAGACGATCTCGTCTTTGGGGTGGCGGCGCGGTTCGGCGATCTCGTAGGCCGCCGACAGATACGGCCCAGCCTCCATCTCCATCACCGTGTAGCCCTCGCGATAGAACACATCCATGTACTCGCGGTTCTGCAGGAACGCCGAGCGCACGGTCAGCGCCTTCTGGTTGTCGAGCACCGTGCCGTGCTTCATGAACGGCTGGACGTCGCCGGCGGTCAGCGCGTTGCGAAACAGGAACGTGTTCGACGAGTGCTCGTCGTGGACGACCTTGCTGATCATCACGTCGCCGACCCGGCCGTTCAGCGTCGCCGCCTTGCCCATGATGTAGATCCCGCGCAGCTCGTCGACCCCGAGCGAGACCGCCGACAGGTGGTGGTACGCGGCCATGCCGAGCGGGTAGTCGATGTTGATGATGACCGCGCGGCTATCGCGCAGCCGTTCGATCCCCGGCAGCCGGAGCCGCGGATCGATGTTCTCGGACCTCAGCTGCGACAGCTCGATGACCTGCGCGTCGACGTCGATCCGGCCCGGCGACAGCAGCGCGCGGATCCCGGCGGCGGCGTCGGATTCCTGGACATGGGCCATCCGGCTCGGCGCCGCTCGCAGGAACGCGCGCAGCGCGTAGTACAGGATGTTGGTCGCCAGCCCGAGATCGCCCTTGGCCACGGCTTCGTCGTAGCGCGGCGCGAGGTCCTCGACGTTCCTGGTGCGCAGGAACCCGAGGATCTCGTCGCGGTGGTTGCGCGCGTAGCCGCCGAGCAGGTTGGCCAGCGAGTGGCTGTTCGACGACACGAAGTACACCGGGCGTTCCGATGGCACCGCCGGGGCGATCGCCTGGTACCAGCGCTGGGCCGAGCGCTGGTACTCGCGGAACGAGCCGTCGAGCAGGCGCACGAACAGGTCGCAGTCGTGGGCGATCATGTCGCGCAGGATGTCGTTGGACCGCGGGCCCAGCGCGCCGCGCAGCCGGGCGACCGCGGCGTCGTCGCCGAGCGCGCCCGCGAGCGCGGTGTCGTCGGACACGTCGGCGATCCGCGCGGTCAGCAGCCGTTCGCGGAGCTTGTTCCACTCGATCTGGTAGGCGGTCAGGATCGGCACCAGATCGTCGATGTCCGACGCCGACGCGATGAACGCCGCGAGGGTCTCGCCGCCGTCCCAGCGCAACGGCCGGCGCCGGCCGCGGGTCCGGACGACCTGCCAGCGGTCGACGGGGTAGCCGGCGAGGTCGAACTGGTGCTGCGACTGGCCGAGCACGAGCCGGCGAACCCGCGGCATGCAGTCGGGCAACCGGCCGGCCGAGTACGCGAACGCCGCGAGATCGGGCTCGGGTGCCTCCGCACCCAGGTGAAGGCTCGACCGCGAGAACAGGTGCGCTTCCTCGAAGGCGCGCACGCGGACGTCGCCGCTCGAGCGGAGCAGCGAGTAATAGGTGCGAATATAGAGATCGATCTCGTCGCTGGTAGCGCGAGGCGGCTGGCGATCCACCGCGGCAGGGTAGATCACCCTTGGCTCCAGAGCTTTTCCTGGCCCCCAGATAGTGCTAACCAAGGGGCCCCGGGCGCTTAGCAGCCGCACGGATCACAACGTAATGTCCCAGACGGTGCACCGGCGGCGCCCTCCACGATGAGCGCGCGACACAAGGACTCGAAGAGGATTTCGTGAGTAAAGAAGAGCTCGTTCATCTCGACGGCGAAGTCATCTTGATCGCGAAAGGCGGTAACTTTCGGGTCAAGCTCGACAACGGTCACGAGGTATTGGCCAAGCTCGCAGGAAAGGTCCGGCGCCACCGGATTCGCGTGGTGCTCGGTGACCGCGTCACCGTCGCCGTATCGCCCTACGACCCGACCCGTGGCTTCATCGTCTACCGCCAGCGCTGAAAAATTGTCGCGGCTGTCCCTCGTGGCGCCTCGTGTTTTCGATCGCCTGGGTGACGCCTCCGACGTCGATCGCCGGCTTATTTTGACCATTTTTTGAGCAGGCGAGGTCGTCGGGCCAGCGATCTTGCTCGACGCCGGCCGGGGGCCTGCGCGGAGCCCCAGCAGCACTGCTAGAATACAGGGGTGGTAGACACGCCGCTGTACGTGGGGATCGATCTCGGCACGACGAACTCGGCCGCCGCGGTGTTCGACGGCGAGCGAGTCAGCGTGGTGCGCAACGCGCAAGGCGCGACGGTCACACCGTCGGTCGTGCGCCTCGACAAGCAAGGCCGGGTGACGGTCGGCACGCGGGCGCGGCGGTTCCTCGAGCAGGATCCGATGAATACCGCTGCCGAGTTCAAGCGCCTGATGGGCACCGGCAAGCCGATCGAGTTTCCAGCGGCGGCGACCACGCGCAAGCCCGAGGAGCTGTCGGCCGAGATCCTGAAGGCACTCCGCCAGGACATCGCGGATCAGCTCAACGTGACGATCGAGCGCGCGGTGATCTCGGTGCCCGCGCTGTTCGAGCTGCCGCAGAGCGCGGCGACCTCGGAAGCGGCGAGGCTGGCGGGGTTCGCGCGCGTCGAGCTACTCCAGGAGCCGATCGCGTCCGCGCTCGCGGCGGGCTGGCGGGCCGATGGCGACGGCGCCGGGACCTGGCTGGTGTTCGACCTCGGCGGTGGCACGTTCGATGCCTCGCTGCTCGAGACCCGCGACGGGCTGCTGCGCGTGGTCGGCCACGACGGCGACAACTTCCTCGGCGGTCGCGACTTCGACTGGGCGATCACCGAGCACCTCGCCGGGCAGCTGGCCGTGATCCCGCGGCGCAACGCCGCCGAGCACGCCGGCGCGCTGCGGGCGCTCCGCATGGCCGCCGAGGACGCCAAGATCGAGCTGTCGCGCGGCGACAAGGCCCAGGTCACGCTCGCGCAGCCGCTGGTGATCGACGGCCAGGACGTCGAGGTCGATCTCGAGCTCGATCGCGCCACCGTCGAGCGGCTGTGCGCGCCGCTGGTCGATCGTGCGGTCGACGTCTGCGTGCGGCTGATGACCGCGCATGGGCTCGCGCCCGGTCAGCTGGCGCGGCTGGTGATGGTCGGTGGGCCGACCGTGATGCCGATGGTGCGCGCGCGGGTCGCCGCGCGGCTCGAAGCCGCGATCGCCGAGGGCCACGATCCGATGACCCTGGTCGCCCAGGGGGCGTCGCTCTACGCCGCGACCGCCAGCCTCGACGGACGCGCCGCGCAGGTCGCCGTGCCGGCGGGCCGCCAGGTGTGGTTACAGTATCCCGCGGTGTCGTCGGACCTGACGCCGCACGTCGTGGGCAAGTTCCTCGGCAACGACGCACCCGCCAAGGTCAAGCTGGTGCGCGCCGACGGCGCATGGACGAGCACCGAGGCCACGGTGGGCCCCGACGGCACCTGGCTCACCACGGTGACGCTGATCCCGCGGCGCGCCTGCACGTTCCAGATCGAAGCGCGCAACGCGGCGGGCGGCTTCGTGACCGTGAGCCCCCCGTCGCTGACGATCGTGCAGGGCCTCACGATCGGAGATCCCCCGCTGTCGCGAACGCTCGGGGTCGCGCTCGCCAATGGCCACGTCCAGACCTACCTCGAGCGCGGCGCGCCGCTGCCCGCGCGGCGGACGTTCACCCACCACACGATCGAGACCGTGGCGAAGGGCAGCTCCGACAGCGTGCTGCGGATCCCGATCGTGCAGGGCGAGCTCAGCCAGGCGCACCTGTGCCGGCTGGTCGGCACGCTCGACATCGGTGGCGACGCCGTGCTCGACACGGTCCCGACCGGTTCCGCCGTGGAGGTCACGATCGAGCTCGACCGCGGCGGCCGGCTCGCCGCCCGCGCGCTGATCCCCTCGATCGGCCAGATGTTCGAGCACGTGGCGCAGCTGCTGGTTCCCGAGGCCGCGCCCGAGGCCCTCGATGCCTCGCTGCGCGACCTGCGCCGCCAGCTCGTGGAGCTGCGCACCGACGCGTTTCGTCACGGCCTCGGCCAGATGATCGAGAAGCTCGACCGCATCGAGTCGCGGCTGTCCGAAGCCGAGCGTGACATCGACGCCGCCCACGGCGGGGACGCCGATGCGGCCCAGCGCGCGCGGCGGGCGCTGCTCGACGTCGACGGTACGATGGCCGAAGCCGACCTGGTCCGCAAATGGCCGGAGCTCGACGAGCAGGCCCGGCACGCGGCGATCTCGGCGTCGTCGACGGTGGGCATGTACGGCACCGAGGCCGAGCGCACGCTGCTGCAGGACGTGCTGAGCGCGATGGACAAGGCGCGGCGCGACAAGGATCCCGCGGAGCTCGAGCGCCAGATGCGGCTCGCCCAGCGGCTGTCCAACGCGGCGTTCAACCGCACGCCCGAGGCGTGGGAGTGGTACTTCGAGGATGCCGCTTCGGAGGTCAGCAAGTGCCGCGACCTGCCGCGCGCACAGCACCTGGTCACCGAGGGCAAGGCCGCGATCGAGCGCAGCGACAACACCGAGCTCCGCCGCGTCGTGAAGGCGCTGTGGCAGCTGCTTCCGGAGAGCAGCGACGCCCGCAAGAAGGGCTTCGACTCGGGCGTGCGATGAGCGGCGCCGGATCGCGCGGAGCCAGCGGTGGCGCGCCGGGCACGCCGACCGGCGTGGCGACCCGGCTCGCCGACAACCCGTTCTTCGTGCTCGGCATCACGGTCGACGCCAGCCGGATCGAGGTGGAGCGCGAGGCCCAAAAGCTGCTGGGCATGCTCGAGCTCGGCTTCGCGGAGGCCCAGACGTACGCGACCCCGCTGGGGCCGCGCGAGCGGACCGCCGAGCTGGTGCGCGCGGCCGTCGCGGCGCTGCGCGACCCGTATCGCAGGCTGGTGGCGGAGCTGTGGGCGCGCCACGCACCGCCAGCCCGCGCCGCCGCCGCGCCCGCCGAGCCGTCGCCGTCACTGTCGCGCCACGGGGGGCTCCGCCGCGCGCTGGGCTGGAGGCCGTAGTTGTACGCCCTGCCCTATCTGCTCCTGCAGCGGCTTCGCCAGGCCGCGATCAACGCGCGGCGCCGCGATCGCAGCTGGCGCTATCTGGCGTGGTCGGTGCTCGCGGGCGCCCTGAACGGGGTGATGCTGGCGCTGGCGACCGCGTTCGTGGCGTCGCTGCTGGTGTGGCGGCTGTGGTGGCTCGCGATTCCCATGATCGCCGTCCTGGTCGTGCCGGTGGTCGCCGATACGCTGGTGCGGTTCGTGTTTGTCCCGGCGGGATTCTACCGCCTGGCGTACCACGCGGCGCGCTACAGCCGGCCCGGGGCGGATCCGTCGGCGTACGCGCTGTGCGCCGCGGCGTGGGCGAGCACCACCGGCACGGCGATCGCGTGGGTCGAGGCCCGGCGCGAAACCCGGCGACCCCTCGGCGACGGTGAGATCGCCGCGACCGCGCTGCTCGCCGCCGCGCGCGGCGACGTCGTGACCGCGCGCGAGCTCCTGCGCTCGCTCACGATGATCGTCGAAGATCATCCCGCCGTGCGCGAGCTGGCCGGCGAATGGCTGGCGTGCGACGCCGCCGAGCGCGGCGCGTGGGCGGAGCTGGTCGGCGATGCCGTGCGCCTGCGGTGGCCCGCGACGCCGCTGACCTATCTGCTCGAGGGCATCGCCGCGCGCCGCGCCGAGGCGCCCGGCGCCCCGGGAGCGATCGAGCTGTGGGCGCGCTGGGCGCTGGCGCCCCGGCGCCGCGTGACCCGCGCGCTCGTCGGCGCCGCGCTCGCGCCGCGGCCGGCGCCGCGCGATGGCGCCGCGCTCACGGGGCTCGACGACCCGGCGACGCCCGCACCGCCCCCCGCTGCCCCGCTGCACCGCGCGGTCGCGGCCCAGCTCGCCTTCGAGGAGCAACCACCGACGGCCGCCGACCTCGCGTTCACGGTCCGGGCGTGGGACGCCGCGCTCGGCGACGCGGCGACGCAGGACTGGCTCGCGCGGCGCGCCCTCGAGCTCGATGCACCCGCCGGCGCCGTCGAGCGCGCGCTGCACGACGTCGCCGGTGCGGTCACCGACGAGCTCGCGCGGCGCGCCGACGCGGCCCAGCTCGGCGCCCCGCCGGGGGTCGTCGGTCCCGTCGGTACCGGGCTGACGCGACGGCTGCGTCACGGCCGGCTCGATGCGCTCGAGGCCGGGTTCTCGCGGTGGGCCGAGCGCCGCAACGACGACCAGCCGCATCCGCCGATCGACGAGTGGCGCGAATTCATCGCGCTGTGGGCCGCGTACCACGCCGCGGTGACCGCCGGCGGCCTCGAGCTTCGCCGGCTCGCGTTCCCGCATGCGTTCTCGAAGGGCAGCAACATGGCCGCCTGGCTGTGGAACAAGCGCGAGGAGTACGCGCTATCGCACGCGATCTCGCGCTGGCTGCTCGCCGAGGCGCTGGTGGTCGGCGATGCCGAGGCGATCGAGCTCGGTCACCGCAACTGCGCGCTGGCGGTCCCGACGCGGCTCGGCCACATCCAGTCGTAGCCACGCGGGTTGCGACGAACGCACGCCCGCGAGGGTGGCACCGCGAGGCTCACGCAATTGCATGCCGGAACCGGTCGCCCCGAGGACGCGGCGCGAGCAGCGCGTGATCGCGCACGCACGAGGTTGCTTCCGCTGCGTCCGCTACCTCGACGCGGACCCGTCCCAGGCACGCTCGCCGGCTCGGCATGAAATCGGTCTCGCAGCGTCCGCTACCTCGACGCGGACCAGTCGCAGCCAAGCTCGTCCTGTGCGATGTGACAGCGCAGGCACATCCGGCGATTGCCGCGATCAAGCGCCTTGCAGCGCGCGCTGCCGCGCCAGCCCGCCGGGTGCGGCGAGGCATGCAACGCTCCGGGCTGCGCGCTGTGACACGTGAGGCAATCGCTCTCGCGATGGCACGACGCACAGCTCGTGATGTTGCGGCGCGCCTCCCCCGCGTGGAGGTTCGGCCCGGCGACCGCGGTCGACCAGCCGGGCGGATGAAACGCGCGATCGGGATCGATCGCGCTGTACTGCGTATCGCCGCGCGTGCCAATTCCGGAGCGCTCGTGGCATCCGATGCAGAACGACGTCGCGCCATGGCACGCCGAGCAGTCCGGCTTGCCGCGCCGCGCATCGACCGCGTGGGTCAGCACATAGTTACCGGGATGAAACTCCATCGGCTTGACCACGCCCTGGTGGCAAGCGACGCACTCGCTGCGATCGTGACACGCGGTGCACGTCGCGCCGACCTGCCGCGCTTCCTGCGCGTGGCGGTTCTTGAAGTCCGCGCCGTGGGCATCGCCCAGCCCGTCGTGCGCGGGGACCAGCGTGCCGTGCTCGAACCGCGTCTCGATCAGCCCGCCGAGCTTGGCGAGGTGGCAGTCCGCGCAGTGCCGCTCGTCGCTACCGTCCCGGTGGCAGGACAGGCACGTCGCCATCGCCGGCAGCTGCCGCGTCGTCGCGAGCCCGACCGCCCTCAGATCGCCATGGCACGACTCGCACGGCGCCGTGCGATGCGCGCTGTGATCGAACTTGAGCGGTGGCGGCGTCAGGTACACGAGCGCCACGGGGCTACCGAGCACATATCCCAGGTGACACGACGCGCACGCCACCGGCGGCGCCCCTGGCACCACCAACGCCGGCTGCGCCCGATCGATCGGATGGCACGCGCGGCACGCCGCCTCCGTCGGCAACAGGTCATCCACCGCGGACCGCGAGCTCGCCGCCGCGGGGTGGCACGCAGCACATGGCGTGCCGCGCCCCAGGTGCGTCGCGTGCGAGAACACCAGCGGCAGCCGCTGCATGGGATACACCACCGGTGACCATGCGGCGGTCTCGTCCTGGTGGTCGGCCATCCCCACCTCTGCCCCGACCAGCGCCACCAGCACGGCCACCATGAGGGGACGGTGTCTCTTTTGTCTTGTTCTCGGGATCGAGATCATAGCGATGCCAGCCACCGTCCCCATCAGGGCTCCGGGGCGAACGCGAAGTCGAACATGCCGATCGCGCGGTATTGCAGGTCGTGGATCGCGTCGTCGTCGACCTCGAGGATGGTGTGGAGCCCGACGCCTTCGGAGAGCCGCCAGGTGGCGGACATCACGGTCGAGCTGGTCACGTAGCGCGGACGGACGCTCGAGCCCTCGCCGCCGTCGTCACGCGCGACGCCGAGCGTGATCACGCGGCCCTGGAGCCATAGCGTCGATGATGGGCGCCAGCGGGCGTCCGCGCTTGCGCCGATGCGGCGGCCACCGTAGCCGTCGTCCCACAGCGCGTCGACGCGCACCCGCCAGCGACCGAACGGGTGATCGATCCCGGCGTTGGCGCCGCCGGCCACCGAGGACATCCCGGTGTCGTGGTGGTAGGCGCGCAGCCAGCTGCTCGCGTGGATGGGCACCGCGCCGTCGAGCTGATAGCCGAGGCGCAGGTCCGTGGTCGGCTCGATCGAGAACGCGTTGAAGATCGAGTCACCGTCAAACGTTGGATAGAAGTATTCGATCGATGGCTCGAGCGTGTGGCTGCCGCGCGACAGCCGCACCCCGGCGTCGGCGCGATCGAACGCGGCGTGGAGCAGCGAGTAGCGCACGTCCGCATACGGCGCGATCGCGAAGCCGCGCGCCGACAGCTCGCCGTGGACGCGCGCCCACACCCGCTCCTCGTCAACGCCGCTCGCAGGTGCCTGGCCCGCCTCGTCCGGATACAGGCCGAGGTCGGGGTAGCCGAGCCGATCGACGGGGCCTATCAGGCCGACGGTGCTCGACCACGTGCGGCGGTAGCCGAGCGCGGCGCCCACGCCGTGGATCCGTGAGGTCGCCACCTCGAATCCTACGGTCGGCTGCCGGACGTCGCGCTGCGGGCAGTACTCGAAGTCGCTCGCGAGCCGGTTGTTGGTGATCGCGCGGCTGCGATCGATCAGCTTCCACGTCCCGGAGCCCGGCGTCGGCCCCTCGACGTACTCCTGACACGCCGCACCCGACGTCCCATCGAGCTCGTACGCTGCCACGCCCAGCGGCGAGCTGGCGCGCACGCGAAACCCGGCCGAGACCGCGACCTCGAGCGGCGCCTGTGGCACCGCGAGCCGTGCGGCCACGCCGTCGACCGCGGTCGTCCCCCAGCCATCGTCGGCGACCACGCGGCCGATCTGGAGGGTCAACCGATCGTCGATGAGGCCGGTCAGCTCGACGTAGCCGTACAGTAGCTCGAGCGACGCCGTCGACTCGCCGAGCTCGGGGATCACGTCGAGCGCGTCGCGCGGCAGCGACACCGCGGGCAGCCTGATCTGGCCGCTCGTGTAGTCGCCGAAGTCGTGATCGATGCGCAGGTAGCTGTGCCAGCTGACCCGCAGGCCGCGGTCCGGCAGGTGCGACGTGCGGCGCGCTGCGGCGAGGTCGCCGACGTCCCAGATCCGCAGCGCGAGCGTCTGGGTGTAGCGCCGGCGGCCGAGGAACAGGTCGGGCCCGACGAGCCGGTAGTCGCGCAGCTGGTAGGCCTGACCGATGGTCTGCGCGCGCAGCCAGAACTCGTAGGCGTGTGCGGGCGCCGCGGCGACGGCGAGCACGACCGCCACGGCATACGCGCGGAGCATCCGCGCCGACGGTACCACCACCGGCCGCGGCGCCGCCTGCGTGCACGCTGCGTTCGTCAAGCCGGGTCGGAATCGTCGATCACCGCGCGACCGTGACCGAATCGACCGTGATCTGCGCACCGGCGCCGAGGGACGCAATGCCCCACGCGCCGCGGTCGGTGGCCGTCACGGCGCAGACCAGCACGTCGCGATCGTCGATCGAGAGCCTCGCGTCGCGGTCGCTGATCGCGAGCCGGAGCACCGCCGGCGCCGCCCGATCGAACGCCGGCAGCGCGACCGCGCCGCGGCACAACGAGCGCTCGCCCCCAGCCTCCAGCCGCACGAGCTCCGCCGGCAGGTCCGGTGCGAGCTTGGCAACGATGGCCTGTCCGGGCCCGATCTGCTGGGCGATCAGCGCGACGCCGCCGGTGATCACATGGACGATCGCCTGGACCGAGCCGGTCGCCGTACGGGGACCGCCGACCAGCGCGCGGGCAAGCTCGGCATCGCCCGCATCGGCCGCTACACCGAGCAGCCACGCCGGCGGATCGGCAGCGACCCGGGTCACCGTCGCCGGATCCGGCGCGGTCAGCACCCCGCGCCCGGCGTCGCTCGCCGGCACCACGGTGATCGAGCCGGTCGCGGGCCCGACCAGCGACGGCCGGTACAGCCAGGCCTTCGACGACACCGCGCCCCCGACGACCAGGACGCTGCCGTCGTCCAGCCGCGCAAGCGACGGGGCGGCGAGCGGGCCCGGCTGATCGGTGGAGGCCGCTGCCTCGGTGCGCCAGGCATCGTGCGTCGGATCGTAGGTCGTGACGCCACCCGCCGGATCGCCACCGAACCCGGCGACGCGGCCATCCTCGAGCGCGATCAGCCGAACGAGCCTGGCGTCCGGCGGCGGCGCGATCGGCCGCCCGGCGCTCACCTCCGGCGCGAACACCGCCGCGGCGCCGTCGGCCGTCGCTTGCGGCGCGTCGTCGCCAAACGCCGTGAGCACCGCGCCGCCATCGAGCGCCACCGCCTGCACGTGGCCGCCGGTCAGCGGCGTCGTGAGCTCGTCGTCGAGCGCGAACCGATCGGCCACCCCCGGATCGCCGGTGCCGCCGGCGAGCAGGTAGCGCCGCGCACCATCGAGCTGGATCCCCAGATCGAACAGCTGCGCGCCGATCCGTGGGTTGCCGCTCGCCGGAAGCTGCGCGATCGGATCGGGCACGCCGAGCTTGTCGAGGTGATAGCGCAACATCTGGCGGCGCGGCACGCCGCCGCACGCGCCCGCCGACACCGCGGAGCACCCGCCGGCGACCACGAGCTCGCGATCGCCCGTCGCGATCGCGGCGTGAAACGCGCGCGGGTCGATCAGCACCGGATCGGTCGCGAACGCCCCGAGCTTGGGATCGAACACGACGAACGCGTTGTGCGGGCCGCCGACCAGCGCGACGCGGCCATCGGGGAGCTTTGCGAGCGCGGCGCCCGCAAAGCCCTGGGCATCGTCGACGAGGACCGGCGGTACCGCGACCGCCGTGAACGCGGCGGTGTCGGGATCGTAGTACTCCGCGGTCGACAGCGGCCCGACCGTGCCGGTCCCACCGACCAGCAACACCCCGGTGCCGGCGCGCGCGATCAGCGGCTGGGCCCGCGGCTCGGTCATCGCGCCGACCTCGCAGAACCCGTTCGGCGGCGCCATGAACACGCGGATCGCCGCACCGTCGGCGAGCGCGGCAAACGCCAGCGGCGCCGACTTGCCGGCCGCCCCGGTCGCCCCGCCACCGACGATCACCTCGACGCCGATCTGCTCGGTGTCGGCGGGGAACTCCGAGATCGCGACCACCTCGTCGAGCGCCAGCGACTGGCTGTGTTCCCCGGTAGCCGTGAACGCCGTCACCTTCACCTGGTTGCCGCCCGCCGGCTTGCCGCACGCACCGCCGATCGGGACCAGCGTGACGTGCGCCGGTTGATCGCCGCACGCCGCCGCGGCAACGGCGAGCGCCACGATCGCCGGGACCCACGCGCGAGCCGCGTACCGGGCCGGGCTCCGGCCGGAGATCCAGACCGAGAAACAGGACGCCACCGACGCGATCATACGCTTGGCGCGACGCGCGCAAGGACGCGTCCGCCGATATCGGATAGGCTGGCGGCGATGCCGGAACCCGAGCGGCCCGAGCGCGAGGCGCCGCCCGACCGACCCGACCTGGCGCCCGCACCGAACCCCGCCGCCGGCCCCCTCGACGTCCCCGCGACGTTCGGCAAGTACTTCTTGACCGAGAAGCTCGCCACCGGCGGCATGGCGGAGATCTACCTCGCCAAGATCGTCGGCCCCGGCGGCTTCGAGAAGCAGCTCGTCATCAAGCAGATCCACCCCAAGCTGTCGGGCCAGCGCCACTTCGTCGATCTGTTCGTGGCCGAGGCCAAGACGCTCGTCACGCTGGCCCACGGCAACATCGTGCCGGTCTACGAGCTCGGTGTGATCGATGACACGTACTTCATCGCGATGGAGTACATCGACGGACCGACGCTGTACCGGCTGACCGAGACGCTCCGCCGCCGGGCGGTCCAGATGGCGCCGCCCATCGCGGCCTGGATCACCGCGCGCGTCCTCGAGGGCCTCGACTACGCTCACCGCAAGGGCGACGGCGTGATCCACCGCGATCTGTCGCCGCGCAACGTGATGCTGTCGCGCGACGGGGAGGTCAAGCTCGTCGATTTCGGCATCGCGGTCGCGCTCGGCACGACCGGCGAGGACGCGACCGGCCAGTCTGCGCCGACCGGGTCGTTCCCGTACATGTCGCCCGAGCAGGTCCGCAAGGAACCGCTGACCGTGCAGACCGACCTGTTCTCGGTCGGCGTGCTGTTCTGGGAGATGCTCGTCGGTCGCCGCCTGTTCGCCCGCAGCGATCCAGACGCGACGCTGCGCGCGGTGGTCGAGGGCGACATCACGCGGCCGTCGGAGGAGCTCCCCGACGTGCCGGGCAAGCTCGACGACGTCGTGATGCGTGCACTCGAGCGCGACATGACCGTCCGCTGGGGCTCTGCCGGCGACATGCTCGCCGCGCTGCAGCGCTATCTGTACGGCCTCGACGCGCCGCCCGGTCCACGCGACATCGCCGCGCTGGTCGCCAGGTACTGCCCGCCCGAGACCCGCCGGCTACCGACCCACCATGACTTGCTCGGCGACGCCGAGCCATCGCCGGAGGCCACCCAGCCGCGTGACGCCGTGGCCATGGGCTCCGGGGGTGACGGCGAGCCGCCCAGGCCGGGTCCGGCGACCGCGGTGATCCCGCGCGACGGCAACGGTCCGCTCGGCAAGCGCCGCCCCCGCGCCCGTACCGAGACGTTCGCCACCCACGTCGCGCTCGAACGCATCCTCGAGCGCGCGGCCACAGCGAGACTCAGTGCCGAGCCGGCGGGCGCGGGCGATGACACCGCCGATGCCGGTCATGAAGCGGGCGTCGGCGATCGTGCGGGCGCTGGGATTCCGCGCAGCCAGCGCGCCGACCAGCGCGACGACGACCGCGACGACGCGGCCCCGCTGCGCCTGCGCGCCGACGAGGCGCCGGCCACGGCCCGAGACGCCGTCGACGATCCCGATCAGCCCACGAGCCAGCGCCAGCCGCGCATGCCGTCGGCGGCCGGGCTCCTGGTGATCGCCGGGTTCGGCGCGTTCGGCCTGGCCGCAGCGTCGGTCTACGTGTTCTACAACGGCCGCGCCGCAGTCGAGCGCCCCGACGCGGCCCCCAGGCGCGACGCGCCGTTCTATATGCTCGAGCCCGACGCCGCCGTACCGATCGATGCGGCTGCCGTCGACGCCGCCGTGCCCGACGCCACCGTGCCCGACCTCGACACTGCGGCGCCTGCGGCGCGTCCCCGCGGCGCGCCGAGCCCCGCCGGCGTGCGTCCCGCTCCACACGATGCCGGGCCGCGGCCGCCGCGCCCCGATGCCCGCGCCACCGAGCGGGCGCCACGCGTCGACGCGAGCCCTGCGCGATCGGGCGGCAGCGCGACGCTCACGATCGGCGCGAACCCGTGGGGCAACGTGCTGCTCGACGGCAAGCGGATCGGCCGGACGCCGATCGAGCACCTGGCCGTGCCGGCCGGGCACCACGTCGTCGACGTGATCTTCGGCGGCGAGGATCCGCCACGCACGCTCAGGTACACGGTCGATGTCGCCGATGGCGAGACCAAGGACGTGCTCGCCGACTTCACCAAGCCGTAGGGCCGCCGCGCCAGGTACCGACGAGATCGGCGGTTCGCACTCAGCGCCCGAAGTCATGGCCATCGACCAGGACGATCGGCGGCGGCTTGGCGCCCGACGTCACAACGATCGCCACCACGGCGCCGATCACCACCGCGCCGATCCCGCTCCACACCAGCGGGCTGCGGCACAGCCGGCACCCCGATGGCGCTGGGCGCTCCTGGTTGTGACCGATCACCCCCGGTGACTCACCGAGCGCACCGCCCTGCACCGCTTGCCACGCCACGCGCGCCGCCGCAGCGAGCCCCGCGTGATCGCCGTAGCCGACCTCGACCGGCACGGTGCAACGCACCGGCGAACCGCCGCAGCGCTGGACGCTGAGCGCGGGACCGCCGCGGCGTTCCCCGACCGCGGCGACGACCACCTCGTCGAGATCCGCCAGCTCGAGCGCGGCGCCGACCAGCGCCTGCTCCGCGGCGGCCGCCATCGCAGGCACGGCTCCGGCCGCGAGCCGAGCGGCGTCATCGTCGCGCTCGAGCGCCACCTCCACCACGGCGGCGCTGTCGACGAGCACGCCCTGCACGGTCGCGCGATGCAGCGGCGCGCGTGCGACTACCAGGTGCTGACCGCGCGTGACCTGGGTGTCGATCGGCGCGCGCCCCAGCGGCTTGCCATCGACGCTGATCATCGCCCCGGCCGGCGTGGTCGCGACGTGCAGCCGCTGCATCGCCGCGGGCGCCGCGCGCACCGCCTCGACCGCTTCGACGACGTCCGGAGAGAACTCGGCGAGCGTGATCGGCCGCGCGGGATCGAGCGCGATCGCCAGCGCGAGCACCGCCGGTGCGTCGGCGATCCGACGGTGCAGCAGCACGGCGCCCAGGCGCAGCGCCGCGTCGCCGTACAGCTCGGCGCCCCCCGGCAACGCCACCAGCGACTCGGCCTCGGCCCGCGCGGCGGACAGCCGGCTCTGCGCGAAATCGATCTGGACGCGCAGGTAGGCACGCCAGCCCTCGTCGATCATGGCGCGGACGCGGCGAAACCGCGCCAGCGTGGAAACCGGGACGGCCCCCGCCGCCAGCTGCGCCCGGGCCTCGCCGACCGCGTCGCCAACGACCCGCCCGCGGGCCCCGATCGCCTCGGTCAGCGCCGCGGCCACCGCCGAGCGCTCCGCGTTGCCACCCGCACCCGCGGCGCCGCCGGCCGCGATCACCCCGATGCCGTCGGCGCGCGCACCCTGCGAGACCAGGCTCACGATCGCGCCCGCGATCAGAATTCGCTTCGACCAGATCGCGAACGCGGCGAACCGAGGCAGGGGCGGCACAGGCAAGCTCTGCGGTTCAGTATACTCGTGCGATGCCGTTCCTTGGGTGCACTGTCAGCCTGCCGTGCTGCACCCGGATCCCGCGGCCTCCACGCCGCGGGGGCTGTTGCCGCGGGCCCCGCTGCCCTCGCTGCCGGGTTGCATGAAGCCGCTGCTCCTGGTCGCCTCGGTCGTCGCGTCGATCGTCGCCTCGGTCGTCGGCTCGGCGTGTCAACCGCCGGCACCCGGCACACCCGCCACGCGCGCGGCCCCGCCGCCGGGCTTCCTGCTGTCCGATCTGGTCGGCGGTTGGCGCTGGCGGCTGCGCACGAGCGAAGCCGGGACGACCCGGATCGAGGATGAGGCGTGGCGGTTCCGTCCGGCGCCCGGCGATCCAGGCCAGCTGTCCGGCCGCTACATCCGCGACGTCGAGGTCCGGTCCGACGATCGCGTCCCGTTCGGCTGCGACCAGCGACCGTGGTACCGCCAGCGCGCGATCTTCGATGTCACCGTCGAGCCCACGCGGACCGGCTTCGCCGTCCACGAGACCGACTACCACGCCGAGCCGAGCCCGTGCGATCACGGGTTCCGCCACCTGGGCGCGTACACCGGCAGCGCGGCCGGCGAGCGCTTCACGCTGATCTGGGACGGCGGCAGCCAGACGCTGTGGCAGACCGACGGCGACCTCGCAGAGTTGCCGGTGGCGCCGTGGCCCTCACCGCCCGAGATCGCCGGCGCCTGGCGATGGGATGCGACCTCGTACGACGACACCGGCAACCTGCGCGACGAGAGCGAGTGGTGGGAGCTCACCCGGCGCACCGACACCCAGATCGACGCGACCTACCGCCGCCGGGTTACGGTCCGGTCGCCGGACGGTACGCCGATTCCGTGTGCCAGCGCACCGAGCTGGAGCTTCGACGATGCCTACGTCCTCGACGGTCAGCGCGAGGAGGAGCACTGGCATTTCTACGAGCTCGCCGCTGACCCCGCCGAGCACCCCTGCCTCAAGGCGACGCCGCGGCGCAGCCTGGACGAGGCCACCGCCGAGCAGCTCGGCGACTACCTCGTCCTCGAGTGGCGCGGCAAGCGCCACCAGGTGCTGTACCGGCCAGACTAGCGACGGCGCTGGTGATCAGCGATCCGACGGCGAGGACCGCAGCGCTCTCACGAGGCCTCGTGACGAATCACGACAGCGACGACCGAGACCGACCAGACAGCGCCCTCATCACCTCGCGGTGTACACGTTGGCGACGTAGTCCTCGATCTGGCGATCCGAGGAGAACCGCCACTGCGACATCGCGATGCTGGCGCGCATGATCTCGATCCAGCGCCGGCGCTCGGCGTACGCCGGCAGGACGTCGCGATCGAGCACGAGGTGGAGCAGCTCGCGATCGCGCTTGTCGACCCGCGCGGCGTCCTGCTCGTCGAACGCGTCGTCATTGGGGTCCGGGTCGCCGATCTTCCAGCCGGTGACGCCATGCACGCAGCCCTCCGGCCACCAGCCGTCGAGCACCGAGACGTTGGGCACGCCGTTCATCGCGGCCTTCATGCCCGACGTCCCCGACGCCTCGAGCGGCCGCCGCGGGTTGTTGAGCCAGATGTCGGCGCCGCGGGTCATGAGCGCGCCGATCCGCATGTCGTAGTTCTCGAGGAACACGACGTGGCGCCCGTGGTGGCGCGCGGCCTCGAGCAGCTTGCCGACCAGCGCCTTGCCCGCGTGGTCGCGCGGGTGCGCCTTGCCGGAGTACACGATCTGGACGCCTTGCTCGAACAGCCGCTGGAGCGCGCGATCATCGCCGAGGATCAGGTCGGCGCGCTTGTAGGCCGCCGCCCGGCGGGCGAACCCGATCAGCAGCTTGTCGACCGCCAGCTTCACGCCGGTTCGCTTGGCGACCTCGGCGATCAGCTCGGACTTCATCTGCTGGTGCGTGGCCCACAGCTCCGCGTCCTGGCGCTCGCGCAGCTTGTCCGGAACCAGCGCGGCGCGGATCCGGGCGTCCTGCCAGGTCGGCTGGTGCACGCCGTTGGTCACGCTGATGATCGGCGCGGCGCCGTCGATGTCCTTCCACATCGCGCGCGCGGTCTCGCCGTGGAGCTCGGCCACGCCGTTGGCGATCCGCGCCAGCCGGAGGCCGGCGACCGTCATCGAGAACGGATCGCCACCGATGACCTCGAGCTCGGGATCGGTGAACCCGAGGTCGGCGCTCATCTTGCGCATGAGGGCGAGGTCGTGGACCTCGTTGCCGGCGGGCACCGGCGTGTGGGTCGTGAACACCACGTGCGGGCGCAGCCGGTCGAGCCGCTCGACGAGCGTGTCGCCTCCGAACCGCTGCTCGCGCAGCAGCTCGAGCCCCGCGAACACCGCGTGGCCCTCGTTGAAATGGAACACCTCGGTCTGCTGGCCGAGCGCGTGGAGCAACCGCACGCCGCCGACGCCCAGCACGATCTCCTGGGCGATCCGATCCTCGACGCCGCCCCCGTACAGCCGCTGGGTGATCCAGCGATCCTCCTCGCGCTCGGGCTCGAGCAGGTACAGCGTCGAGCTGACGTAGCGCTCGACCCGCCAGGCGCGCAGCGGGATCCGCTTGCCGCGCACTGTGACTTCGACACGGGCGTCGACCCGGCGCACCGCGTCACGCGGCGTCTTTGGATACTGGTCCTCGAGCGCTCCGCCGATCCCGACGACTTGCCGCGTATATCCCTCGTCCCACAACAGCCCGATCCCGATCACCGGGACATGTAGATCTCCTGCCGACTTCATGTGGTCGCCGGCGAGGATTCCGAGTCCGCCGGCATAGATCGTAAACGCGGGATCGAGTCCGTACTCCATGCAGAAGTACGCGACGCGTGGGTACAACGTCATCGAAGCCACCTCCAGGGCCGGAACGTGCCCAACCCGCCGGTCGACCGCAAGTGACCATGCGAAAAAGCCGTCTTGTTGCCAAACGCAACAGCTCGGCGTGACCCAAAGCCAGCGCCGGTTGCACCGGATTCAAGAATTCTTGGCCGGACCCCCGTCACCCAGTACAGAATGGTGGAATGAAGTCGCGCCGTCCGGTCGTCTCTCCTGAGGACCAGGCGCTATTTCTCGCAGCCATCGGCGGCACGACACCGCTCGAGACCCGCGATCGGATCCCGGTTCCGCCGCCACCGCCGTCACCGGTGCGCGTCGCGGAGCTGCCGCCGGCCGTCGCGCTCACCGTCGAGGCCGATGGCCCGCGCTACGCCGCACGCGCCCCCGGGGTCAGCCGCGCCCAGGTCGCCGAGCTACGCGCGGGCAAGGTCCACGCCGAGGAGGCCCTCGATCTGCACGGGCACACGGTCGAGCGCGGTCTCCAGGAGCTGCGTGAGTTTCTGCTCGCGGCACAGCGAGTCGGGCGGCGTTGCCTGCTCGTGATCCACGGCAAAGGAACCCATTCCGATTTCGGGGCCCCGCTGCGCGAGGCGGTGCTCGGCGAGCTGCTCGGACCGCTGTCGGGCTTCGTGCGGGCCCTCGCGACCGCCGCACCGTCCGACGGCGGTGAAGGCGCGACCTACATCGTGCTGCGGGGCACGCGGTGAACACCCCGGTCCGCGGTCCCCGCGGTCTCCGCGCTCCGGTCGCGCTCGCGGCGGTCCTGATCGCGGCGTCGGCCGCCGCGAAGCCCGCGCCCGTCCGTGGCCGGCAGATCGCGCAGAAGCCGGCGGCGCCGCCGATCGCGCCTGCGCCGACGCCCGGTGACAAACCGCGGCACGACGGCGCGCATGCCCGCGTCGCGATCAACCACCTGGGCGATCTCCGACCCGGGCGCGACGCCGTCGGCCGTCGCGAGGAGCCCCTGACGGCCGAAGAGGAGACCGCCAAGCAGATCGAGAAGCTGCTCCGTGGCCCGCTGCGGTTCGGCGTGACCGGGCTGTTCGTCGCCGACGCCAGGACCGGCGAAGCGCTGTTTGCGGTCAACGCCGAGGACCCGCTCAACCCGGCGTCGAACGTCAAGATGATCTCGACCGCGACCGCGCTCGAGCTACTCGGCGCCGAGTTCCGCTACCCGACCCGCTTGCTCGGGGTCACGCCGGATGCCGGCGTCGTGCACGGCGACGCGTACCTGCTCGGCAGCTACGATCCGACGCTCACGATCGCCGATCTCGACGGCATCGCCGCGGCGGTCTCGGCGCGCGGCATCACCCGGATCGACGGCAGCCTCGTGGTCGGCGCCGATCCGACCCGCGACGGCATCTATCGCGCGGTCATCCCCCTCGAGCTCCGCGCCGGCGAGCCGGGCGCCCCCGTGATCGCGACACCACCGGCCGGGATGGATCTCGTCGCGATCAAAATGGCGGCGACCACCGCGAAGGGCCCCGCCCGGCCGCGGCTCACCTACAAGCTCGAGACCTCGAGCGACGGGGCCGGCCATCCGCGAGTCGCGATCACGATCGGTGGCACGCTCGGCAAGGGCAGCGCGTTCACGTACGGACTGGCCACCCGCGAGCGCACCGCGACGGCGGCCTATGCGCTGCGCGCCGCGCTGCATGCCCATGGCGTCGCGGTCGGCGGCGACTTCAAGATCGCCGAGCTCACCGACTTCGTCGCCAGCGCGGTCGCCGGCGGCAGCTTGCCCATCGAGCTCGGCCGCCACGACTCGGCCCGCCTCGCCGAGATCATCGCGCACGTCAACAAGTGGAGCATCAACTGGCTCGCCGACCGCGTGATCATGACCGCCGCGGCCCTGGTCAAGCGGCAACCGCCGTCGATGGAGCTCGCGCTCGCGGCCATGTACGACTGGCTCGGCCGCCACCCCCGGATCGCCAAGGCGGATCTCGTCGTCGATACCGGCTCGGGGCTGTCGTATCACACGCGGATCACGCCCCACGCGCTGGTCTCGATCGTGCGCAGCGCTGCGGGGTTCACCGCCGATGGCGACGCCGCGCTGTCCCAGGCGTGGCTGGGGTCACTCGCGATCGCTGGCACCGACGGCACGCTGTCGGGCAGGTTCCGCGCCGGCGAGGTTCGCGGCAGGATCCGCGGCAAGACCGGAACGCTGTCGACCGTGGTCGCGCTGTCGGGGGTGCTCGACATCGATCCGCAGCGACCGCTGGCGTTCTCGCTGGTCACCAACGGCGACGGCCCGCTGTCGCCGCGCTACGTCCGGCACGCCCACGAGCTGGTGGTCGGCCTGATCTGCCGCTACGCGGCGCGGACGCAGAAGACCCCGACAGGCCCCGCCCCGGCGGCCGTGGCCCCCGTGGCACCGCCGCCCGCGCTGCTCAAGTCCCCCACCGGCGACCTCGAGCGCAGCGAGCTCGATGACCTCGAGGCCGATCCCGGCCTCGACGACGAAGCCGCCGGCCAGCGCTGATCCTACTTGTGGGACTTCTTGCCGCCCGGCTTCACGAACCGGATCGTGAAGCGATCGCTGGTCCCGCGCCGCTCACCGGCCTCGCCCGGCGACGCGCTCCAGTCGCGCGAATCCGACGGGTTCGCCAGCACGTCGCTCTCCAGATCGAGCTTGAAGCCCGCGGCGAGGATCTCCCTCTTGACGGCCTCCTCGTCGATCCGGTGCAGCGTCTTGACGTCGCGCAGCCCGCTGCCCTTCGCCGCGGCGTGATCGACGATCCCGTAGACGCCGCCCGGCTTGAGCGAGGCGAACACCGCCTTGTTGAGCTTCGCGCGATCGACGTTCTGCCACACGTAGTCGTGATAGTTGAGCACGCAGATCACCGCGTCGAGGTTCTTGGCATCGGGCGGAAACGGTGACTCGTTCGGCTGCTCGACGACCACGATGCTCTTGGCCTCGGGCTTGGCGGCGCGCTCGGTGATCGGCGCGCGCGCGAACCGATCCATCATCTCCTTGCTGTTCTGCGCGTACACCTTGCCGCCGTCGCCGACGACCCGCGCGACGATCTCGGTCGTGTACCCCGGCCCCGAGAACAGCTCGCCGATCTTCTGTCCCGGCGCGACCTTGAAGAACGCAAGCACCTCGCCGGGCTTGCGGCCGGCGTCGAGCGAGCGATCCTTGTCGGTCCGGCTCGGCGCCGCGATCGCCGCGGTGATCGGCGCGGGCACGTCGGGCGACGGGGTATACGGCGCGATCACGACCGCCGGCCGGGGTGGCGCCGGCGGCGCTGGTGGCTCCGGCGGCGCCTGCGCCGCAACGACCGTGGGCTCCGGTGCCGGTGCGGGCGAGCCCGCGGCTTCCGTCGGCGCGGTGGGCTCGACCGGAGGTGGATTCGCTTTCTTGCTACAAGACGCGAGCGCCATCAACGAGGCGAACAGGTAGGCTTTCATGCGCGTACCTTATTCTTCCGGCCCACGCCGCGCGAGCGTTCGCGCCAGGCCTCAAGACCTGTCGAACAAAGCCGACTTCGTCGGCTTGTCGCCACCTCTTCTTTCGATCGGTAACTGCCGCAACGGCATTTTTCGATACCGCTTCACTCGTCGGTGGCGAACGACGAAGCGAGGCGCTCGAGCACACCCTGGTCCTCGAGCGTGGTGGTATCGCCACGGGCCTGCGATCCGGATGCGACCTCGCGGAGCAGCCGTCGCATGATCTTGCCCGATCGCGTCTTGGGCAGCGCCTCGGCGAATCGCACCTCCTCGGGCCGCGCCAGCGCGCCGATCTGCGCCACCACGTGCTCCCGCAGCTCCTTGGCCAGCGCGTCATCAGCCGGCACGCCCATCCGGGGCGTGACGAACGCGACGATCACCTGACCCTTCAGGTCGTCGGCGCGCCCGACGACGGCGGCCTCGGCCACCTTGGGGTGCGAGACCAGCGCGGACTCGACCTCCATCGTCGACAGCCGGTGCCCCGCGACGTTGATCACGTCGTCGACCCGGCCCATCACCCAGAAGTAGCCGTCCAGATCTTTACGCGCGCCGTCGCCGGCGAAGTAGCAGCCGTCGACCTCGGAGAAGTACGTCTTCGTGAACCGCTCGTGGTCGCCGAAGATCGTGCGCAGCATCGACGGCCACGGCCGCTTGATCACGAGGAACCCGCCCTCGTTGGGCTGACACGGCGTGCCGTCGCGCTGGACGACGTCGGCGGCGATGCCGGGCAGCGGCCGGGTCGCCGATCCGGGCTTGGTCGCGGTCGCGCCCGGGAGCGGCGAGATCATGATGCCGCCGGTCTCGGTCTGCCACCAGGTATCGACGATCGGGCAGCGGTTACCGCCGATCTTCTCGCGATACCACATCCAGGCCTCGGGGTTGATCGGCTCGCCGACCGAGCCGAGCAGCCGCAGCGACGACAGATCGTGCTTGGCCGGCCACTGATCGCCCCACCGCATGCACGCGCGGATCGCGGTCGGCGCCGTGTACAGGATCGTCGCGCCCCACTTCTCGACGAGCTGCCACAGCCGATCGGGCGCCGGCTGGTTGGGCGCTCCCTCGTACATCATCACCGTGGCGCCGTTGGCCAGCGGCCCATACACGACGTAGCTGTGCCCGGTCACCCAGCCGATGTCGGCGGTGCACCAGAACACGTCGTCGTCGCGCAGGTCGAACACCAGCTTCGACGTATACGCCGCGTGCGTCAGGTACCCGCCGGTGGTGTGCAGGATGCCCTTCGGCTTGCCAGTCGTTCCGCTCGTATACAGCGTGAACAGCGTCTGCTCGCTATCGAACGCCTCGGCGACGTGGCGCGGCGACGCGGCGTCGATCGCCTCGTGCCACCACACGTCGCGCGCGTGCCACGCGATCGGGTTCGCGCACCGCTTCACGACCAGAACCTTCTCGACCGCGGTGCCCTCGACCGCGCGATCCACGTTGTCCTTGAGCGGGACGATCGCGCCGCGGCGCCAGCCGCCGTCGGCCGTGATCACCACCTTGGCCTTGGCGTCCGCGACGCGGTCGCGCAGCGCCTCCGCGGAGAATCCGCCAAACACCACGGTGTGCGGCGCGCCGAGCCGCGCGCACGCGAGCATCGCGATCGCGGCCTCGGGGATCATCGGCAGGTAGATCGCCACGAAGTCGCCGCGCCTAACGCCCAGGGCGGTCAGCGCGTTCGCCGCCTTGCACACTTCGCGGTGAAGCTGGCCGTAGGTCAGCACGCGCGTATCGCCTGGCTCGCCCTCGAAGATGATGGCGGCCTTGTTCTTGCGCCCCGACACGAGGTGGCGGTCGACGCAGTTGACGCTGACGTTGAGCTTGCCACCGACGAACCACTTCGCGTCGGGCAGCGTCCAGTCGAGCACCCGCGTCCACGGCTCCGCCCAGGTCAGCTCGCTGGCGATCTCGGCCCAGAATCCCTCGGGGTCGGCGTCCGCACGCGCGTACATCGCCTCGTAGTCCGCGGCGCTCTTGACGTGCGCCAGCTTGGCGAACTCCGCGGGTGGCGGAAAGCTTCGGTTCTCGGTGAGCACCGACTCGATCGACGACGACATCTGTTGGTTCACTCCTTCTCGGCTGACTCGGGTTCGGCTTGATGGTCTCGCAGTTCGCTACACCACCGCGATCGCTTCGATCTCGACCAGCACGTTTCGCGGCAAACCGGTGACCGCAACCGTGGAGCGCGCCGGCGGATCGTTCGGAAATCGCTCGCCGTAGATCGCGTTGACCGCGGCAAAATCGGACATGGTCGTGAGGAACATGGTCGTTTTCACGACATTGGCGAAGCTCGCGCCGGCCGCCGCCAGCACGGCCCCGAGATTCTCGAGGACCTGGCGGGCCTGCGCCGCGACGTCCCCCTCGATCACGGTCCCGGACGCTGGGTCCAGCGCGATCTGGCCGCTGCAGAACACCATTCGCTGATCACCGACGGGGACCACGACGGCCTGAGAATACGGTCCGATCGCCGCAGGAGCTTGCGCGGTACGTACGATGCTGCGCTTCATGTACGTGTCGTAACACACCGGGAGCTATCGGAGTTGACACGGCCTCGGCGCAGCGGTAATTCCTCCTGGTACCCGGGCGTTTAACTCAGCGGGAGAGTGGCACCTTCACACGGTGCAAGTCGTAGGTTCAATCCCTACAACGCCCACGACGTTTCGACAGCGAGCGCGCCCAGTTGCCCCGCCGGCAGCTGGGCGTTTCGCATCTCGCAGGCAGGCAGGCCGCTGAGCTTGCTCGACCACAGCGGCCCCTGCTCGCGCCGACGTGGCGGCCGTTCACCGCCCGGCGCGAACACGAAGCACCTCCGCCCACGGTGCCGGCTCCCAGCCAGGCACGACCATCGAGAGCAACCAGTCGAGCGCGGCTGCCGGCCCGACGGCGGGCAACGGCACGCGCACCTTGGGCTCGTGATCGAGCGTCGGCCCGACGCGACAATGCAAGGCTGCATGTCCGCACGCACCGCTGGCCTTGCGATCTTGCTCGACCGGGTCGCTGTCATCTTCGAGGTGAACGGCAGCGGCCCACGGCAGACCCGCGGGCGTCGTCCCCTCGATCATCGCGGAGAACTGATGCACGTGGTCGGCCTTACGGCTCGTCATCGCCAGCAAGGTCAGGCGAGCCTCGTCGAGCGAAGGCAGCCCAAGCAACGGCTCACGTAGATCACCCCCGTCGAGGGACTGGATGAACAATTCTCGAAGCGAACCACGGTCGCGTCGAGTGAAGCGGCCCTGGATCGTCTTGGAGCAATGCCCGCGATCGCTCAACGCGAGCAAGCGATAGCGCAGCGACCTTGCCAGATCCAGCGACCGCGACCTGAGCGCGCTGTGCGTCGTGTAGAGATCCCACCAGGGCGTCATGGCTTCTCGAGAAGCGCGGCGAAGTACGCCCGAAACAGCGTCTCGCCGTCGCGCGGAATCGCTTCGGTGTCGCCGGGCAACAGCGTACGGCGAAAGCTGTCCTCCTGATCCCTGATCGCCTCACGCAGCTCGGAATCGTCCGGCCAGGCTGCACCTTGATTGATGAGCTCGATCTGCGCGGGCGATACGCCGACGTCCGCGCCCGCGGCGAGATCGCCGGCGCACCCGCCACCGACCCCAAGATCCTCCTGGGACTCTGGGTCTATGCCACCAGTGATGGCGTTGGCTCGGGTCGCGAGGTGGCGTAGCTCGTCGAGCTCCACGCCGCCTACCGCTGGCTGTGCGTCGTCGTCGCGGTCGCCTATCACCACCTCGACGACTTCCGCAGCCTAGGGGCGACGGTTTGACTTTCGACCACCTGCATGTGATCACCTCGCGCATGCAGCGCGAGCCGCGCGACGGTGGTGCGCCGGGCGCCGGTACGCGCCGGAGCTGGCCCCGCGTTCCGATCGCGATCGCCGGGGCCGCCGTGATCGTCATCGCGATGATCGCGCTGCTGCGCGGCGCCTACCTCGCCAACGACGACGACCTGCTGGTCGAGTTCTTTCGCGACAACGCCGCCGCGCCGTTCATCGCGCCCGTGCTGTCGCAGGCGATGGGCGCCGCGTACGCCGCAGTGCCGTCGGTACCCTGGTTCGGGGTGTGGCTGTACGCGGTCCACGCGCTCGCGCTCAGCGTGTTTGCCGGTGCGCTGCTCGCGTGGCCGTCCGATGCACCGCCGGCGCTGCGCCGCGCGATCTGGATCGCCGCGGTGCCGCTGCTCGCCGGGGTCGCTGCGCTCGCGCTCCGCGTGACCTACGGCAGCGCCGGGATCACCGCGTGCTGCGCGGGTCTGATCGCGGTGTCGACCGAGGTGACACGCACCGACCGCGGGCGCACCAGCCGCGCGCTGTGGGCCGGCCTGGCGTTCGCCGCCGGGCTCGCCACGCGGCTCGAGGCCGTCGCTGCGGCCGGGGTCGCGACCGCGCCGCTGCTGGTCGTGGTCGGCTGGCAGGTCCTGCGGAGCCGGCAGCTCCCGCTCCGCGTCGTCACCGCGTTCCTGGGGCCCGCGGTTCTGGTCATGGCGCTCGGCCCCGTGATGTCCCAGCGCCACGACGCCACGTCACAGCGTTACATGGCGTTCAATGAAGCGCGGCATGCCCTCCACTTCCAGGCAGCCTACGTCGACCTCGACCGCCGAGCACCCGAGGTCCTCGAGGCAGCCCAGTGGAACGCCGACCACTACTGGCGGTTCACCAACCGGTTTTACTTCACCGACGACTGGTACACCCCCGAGCGGCTGCACCGCCTGCACGACACCGGTGGCGCACCGAAGCCGGTGTTGCCGCGGCTACCGACTCACGTCCGCGATGCCCAGGACGCGGCGAGCTTCGGGGCGGCGGTCCTGGCCGCGATCGCGCTGGCCGCGATCGCGGTGGCCGCGCTTGGCCTGATCCAGCGGGGCGCCGCTGCGATCGCGGTGATCCACGTGGTGTGGCTGCTCGCGGTCGCCATCGGATTGCAGCGCTGGATGCACTTCCCCGATCGCATCGCGGTGGCGATGTCCGTCGGCGCCGCGTGCGCCGCGCTGATCGCCGCCCGCCGCGGCGTCGTCGGGCCCGCCTGGGCTGCCGCGATCCCGTGGCGGCGCCCCGGGCCCGCCGCCGCGCTGGCCACCGCGCTGGTCCTGGTGCTCCTTGCCGCCAAGCGCGTGGAGGACTTCCGCTCCGTCCGGACCGAGCTGCCGTCGTGCACGGAGCTCGAAGACCGGATCGCCGCCCGCAAGCCGGCGCTGGTAGTCTCGTATCTCGAGCCGTCGTGTCAGCTCGCGCCGCTGCGCGCGCAGCCCCGCCCCTATCCCAGCGTGACGTTGACCTGGCCGATCTTCTCGCGGCCGTTCTATCGCGGCCTCGCCCGCCTCGGGATCACCGACGCACGCGAGCTGGTGCCAGCGCTTGTCGCTCACCCCGATGCGTTCGTGCTGCTTCGCCGGCGCTACCTCGACAGCGTGACCCGCGGGTTCTCCACCGCCGTGTCCCGCGTCGAGCTCACCGAGGTCGATGCCACCGGGCCCGGCGCCACGGACCTGGTGCTCGCCCGTGTCGGCCCGGGCCGCGAGCCCGCCCGCGCGACACCGTGACCGTCAGCGCCGCACGATCACTGCGGCTCGCGGTGCCGCGGAGCTGTCACTACGGGCATCGGCTTGCGATGCCCCGGCGCTGTCACTGCGGACACCGGCTGCCCAGCCCGCGAAGGTGGTCGAAGTACGGCCGCAGCGCCTCGTCGGTGGCTGCCGTCCGCGCACCACCGGGGTAGGCGAAGGTCCGGGTCGCATACCCGGCCGCGCGCATTGCATCGAGCGCGGGCACGATGTCGGTTGCGATGTAGTCGGCCGTGCCGTGCTCGTTCGCGTAGTCCTCGGCGTTGAGATGGTTGGTCGAGTGATACTCGATGTCGTGCCCAGCGTCGGCCAGCTGGCGCAGCTGGTCGAGCTTGTCGTCGGCGAACCCGAGGAACCCGCTGACGAAGAATGTCACGTGCACCTGGTGGCTCGCGAGCAGCGGCTCGATCGAGAGCCAGCTGGCGACGTTGTCGTCGTCGAACGACAGCGCCAAGCTGCCCGGTACGGCCTCGGCGCTCAGCTCGTCGTACGTGACGAGCTGGAGGTGGCGCTCGGCCGCCGCGGACAGCACTTGATCGATCGTGGCGGGATCGATCGTCTCACCCGGCACATGCGTGTAGAGGTGAAGCGTGCTGCCGTCGGCCTCGGCGCGCGACAGCGCTTCGGAGATCTCGCCGATGTCATAGTTGCTCCTGGCGTCAATGCTCACCGAGCACCACACGAAGCGCTCGGGGCCGTACGAGTAGAGGTCGTCGTGGTCGGCGAGCGTTCGGGTGCCGCACGCCGCGAGCAGGACGGCGAGCGCACCGAGCACCGCATGGAGGTTCCGCGCCATGGCCGGCGATGCTACTCCAAGGTCGCCACGCAAGACGCGTCGTACAAGGCGGACTTCGTCGGCCTGTCACGACGTCTGCTTTCGATCGGCCTGTCGCGGCTTCTTGGCTTCCGCCAAGTCACGCCTGCCCTGCTGCGCAGGTCTCCATCTGCTTCGCATCCGGCACGTCGCTTCGCGCCCCGGGCCCCAGGTCTTCGCGACTTCTTAAGGTGCCGAACCGTGCCGCTTACGGCAGTCCTCGACGCCCGTGTTCAGACGCAAAGACCGCGGCCCCCAGCCCCGTCGGGTCACGGGTTGTACGAGAAGTTGAGTAGCGTGTCGGCGGCGAGCGCACCGTTCTCCAGCCGGACCGGCCGCCGCACGTAGATCGGCGTACCCAGCTCGGGAACCGCATGGCCGTCGAGCACCAGCGCGCTCGCGGTCCGGTGCATGCATTCGAGCAGGTCTGGATACGCGGCGAGCGTGTCCTCGTCCTGGATCCCGGTCGTCTCGATCACGAGCTTGTCGTTCTTGGCCGCGACCGTGAAGTTGAGCATGGCGGCACCGGTCGCCCGCTGCCCGAGTCGCTCGACACACGCCTGCATCGGCGCGTTCGCGAGGTGAAGCAACGGCTGCAGCTCCTGCAGCGCGATGATCGGCACCAGCTTGCCGTTGGCGTCGCGCTTGAGCTCGCGGCTGAACCCGATCTGCGGCGGGGCGATCTCCGGCGCGTGGGCCGGCCGCCCGCTGGGCGCGCGCGGAGCGATCGGAGCCGCGAGCCGCTCACGGGCCGCACTTGGCGGCGTGTGCGACTCCGGGGCACTCGCGACCTGCGCGGGTGGAGACGCCGCGTCGGGACCGCGAGCGGGCCGTGCCGGCTCGACCGGCGTTGCGCTGTGGGTGAGCTGAACGAGGCCGATCGCCAGCGCGAGCACCGCGGCAAAGCCGGCTACAACAAACTTGCTGGCACGCGCAGGCACTGGCCCACTATGCCGCATCGCGAACGCGCTCGCCACGCGCATCGACTGCGATGGCGCGTGGCTGCGTCACGCCGAGCTCCACGCCAGGAGGACGCGGGTCCACAGAATCCGGCGCACCGTGTTCGCGCGCCATGATGCCGATCGTGGTCGATGGCACGTCGGGCGCGGCGTGACGATATGACACGACGCCGTGACGAAGTGGCTCGGGGCGCCGTCGCTCAGGGTCGCTTTGTCGAGCGGCCGGTGTGGCCCAGCTCGGGGTGGACCAGCGTCGTATTGCTGGGCCCGATCCCGACGATCTGCACCACGACCTCCTCGTCCTTGGCGCCGTCGTAGTGATGCGCCTTGCCGGGGTGCAGCATGAAGCTCCCTGCCTTGAGCGGCACCGCCTTGTCAGGCTCGAAGGTGTCGCCCTCTCCCGTGTACCAGGTGCCCGAGACCACCACGACGAAGCGATCCTCCGGGTGCCAGTGTGGCAGCGTCATCGTGCCCGGCGAGAACTTGGCGCGGATGACGTAGAGCCCCGGCTTCGACGGATCGCCCTGGAGGACGGCAAACTTGACGCCGTCGTACCCCGGCCGGTCCTTCCACACGACCTCCTCGGGGGTGATCCGCACAAACCCCGCTTTGTCCTTTTCAGCGCCGGCCGTGACCGTGAGCAGGGCCGAGACGGCGAGAGTCGTGACCGCGATTGTCGTCATTCGCATGTGGTTCTCCAGGAATGAGTCCGCAGCCGGAGTCTGCATGACCCCGGATCCGGAACGCAATGCGAAGCACCGATGGATCGCGCGAACGGCGGTAGATGGTCAGTCCGCGTAGCGCGCGCGCAGCACAACGTGGTGATTCGCATGTAGTGCGCATGTCGCATCTGGTGGCATTCAGCACCACGATGCAAATGGCAACGTCGGCATCAAGCCGGTGACATCACTCGGCGGCGGCACCCGCGCGCACATGTTCGACGAGGCACGGCGTTGCTCGCCGCCGACGCGGCAAGCAGGTGACACCGTATGACGCGCGGTGGCACGGGCAATCGTGCAGCCATGCGCAGGCGACACACCTTCGCATCCACGAACGCGCGTTCTGCGACTCCTCATCATCGCTGCGCGATTGACCGCGTGCGCACAGCCCACCGCCGCGATCCGGAGCGCATGATCTCGAGCTGCAGGTCGGGCACCCAGCGTCCGGTGCGTTGTCCGCGGTCGCCCCCGCCGGCTGGGCGACCGCGACGTGGCCGCGAGCTCGCGGCTGAACAGCTCAGCGGCCGGCCGAGGCGGCGGATCCGCGCAGCACCGCGTCGATCGTCACGGTGGCGAGCAGCACCCCCCCGGTGACCATCAATTTGATCGACGAGTCGAGCGACAGCAGGTCCATGCCGTTCGAGATCGACTGGATCACCGTGTAACCGAGCAGCGCCGCCCACACCGAGCCGCGCCCGCCGAACAAGCTCGTGCCGCCGATCACCGCCGCGGCGATCGCGTTGATCAATACCGGGCCCTGTCCCGCCGACTGATTGACGGCGAGCAGCCGGGACGCACCGAGGATGCCGCCCCAGGCCGCGAACATCGACGCCAGCATGAACACGATCGCGCGCACCCGCCTGACCGGGATGCCGGCGCGGCGCGCCGCCTCGGCGTTACCACCGACGGCGTAGATCATCCCCCCGAACCGCGTGCGCCGCAACACGAAGTCCATCGCGATCACCACGCCTAACAGCAACAACAGCCCCGAGCTGACGCCGCGATCTTGCTCGAGCAGGACCACCACCGCGATCACCAGCAGGGTGATCACGACGGCGCGCAACAGGTTGACCGCCGTCGACGGCACCGTGAGCCCGGCCGCGCGGCGCCGCCGATCGCGGAGCATCGGCGCGATCGCGACGTAGGCGATGAACAGCGCGGCGAAGCCATACGCCACCGGACCGGTGAAGAACGTCCCGGCGAGCCCGACGATGAACGGGTTGAGCAGATTGATCGAGCCGGTCTTGCCGAGCACGTACAGCATCGCGCCCTGCCACCCGAGCAGGCCCGCCAGCGTCACGACGAACGACGGGATCCCGAACCGCGTGGTCCATGTCCCCTGAAAAGCGCCGACGGCCATGCCGGCGACGACGGCGATCGCAACGGCCGCGGGCCCCGGCAGCCCGTAGCGCACGTTGAGCACCGCCATGATCGCGGCGCTCAACCCGCCGACCACGCCGGCCGAGAGATCGATCTCGCCGAGCAGCAGCACCAGCACGACCCCGACCGCGACCGACCCTCCCGCCCCCATCTGAAACGTCAGGTTGACCAGGTTGAACCGGCTGAGGAACACGCCGCCGGAGAAGTATTGAAAGACCGCCGCGATCACCACCAGGCCAACGACGACCGGCAGCTGGCCGACGTCGCCGCGCGAGATCCGGCGGCGATAATCGCCGACGAGGCCCGCGAGCCCCGGCCGCTGGTCGTTGTCCTGGACGCGCGGATCATGTTCAAGCGTGCTGGTCATAGATGCACCTCGGCCGCGAGCTCCGCCGGGCGTGCGGCCCCGGTCATGAACGCGAGGATCTGCTCGTGACTCGTCGTCTTGGCATCGAAGGTTCCGACCCACCGCCCGAGCCGCAGCACGGTGATGCGATCGGCGACCTCGAGCACGTTGGCCAGGTTGTGACTGATCAGCACCACGCCGAGCCCCTGCTCGCGCAGCCGCTTGATCAGCTCGAGCACCTCGCGGGTCTGCGCCACGCCGAGCGCGGCGGTGGGCTCATCGAGCAGGACCACCTTGTTGTTGCCCATCACCGAGCGCGCGACCGCCACCGACTGGCGCTGGCCACCGGACAGCGACGCGATCGGGATGCGCACGCTCGGGATCTTCACGGACAGCCGGCGCAGCACCTCGACCGCGCGGAGCTCCATCGTGATCTCGTCCATGAGGCCGAGCGGACCACCGGCGGTCGCCAGCTCGTGGCCGAGGAACAGGTTGGCCACGACGTCCAGGTTGTCGCACAGCGCGAGATCCTGATAGACGGTCGCGATGCCGAGGGCCGCGGCGTCGTTGGGCGAGCCCACCGAGACCTCCTTGCCCTGCCACCGGATCGTCCCCCTGTCGGGGCGATAGATCCCGGAAATGACCTTGATGAGCGTCGACTTGCCGGCGCCATTGTCGCCGACCAGCGCGACGACCTCGCTGGCACGCACATCGAATCGGACATCTGCCAGCGCTTGCACTGCGCCGAACTGCTTGCTGATCCCCTGCATGTCCAGGACGGGGGCTGGCTCCGCGCGCACTGCTTCCATCGCGGCGTAGCCTACTTGATGTTGGCGGCGGCGCAGGCGGCGGCGTAGTCCGCCGTGCAGATCTTCGCGACCGTATCGGCGCCGTAGAACTTGTCCTTGATCACGGTGTTCGCGATCGACTCGGTGCCGTTGCCACCGGCCGCCGTGATCGCCACCGCGGGCAGCAGGATCGACGGGACATCGGCGGTCCCGTTGTTGACTTTGCCGCCGATCAGGTTAGCTGCCGGCTTCTCGCCCTTGTACAGCGCGCACGCCAGCTCGGCGGCCTTCTCGGCCTGCGGCTGGATGCGCTTGTAGATGCTGGCGTACTGCTCGCCGGTCAGGATCCGCTGGATCGCGGCGATCTCGGCGTCCTGGCCGACGATCGGCTTGGTCTTCGGATCGATGCCCGCGGCCTTCATCGCGGCGATCGCGCCGCCGGCCGTGCCGTCGTTCGCCTGGTACGCGGCGTCGAACCCGGTGGGGCCGATCGCGGCGATGTACTGCTCCATCAGCTGCTGCGCTTCCTCGGGCTTCCAGTTGGCAGCGGCGTCTTCCTTGACGATCGTGACCTTGCCGTCGAACACGCTGTGCGCGCCCTGCTTGAACAGCAGCGCGTTGTTGTCGGTCGGCGAGCCGTTGATCATGGTGATCTTGGCGTTGGCGATGCCGGCCGCGGTCAGCTTATCGAGCAGCGCCTGGGCCTGCAGCTTGCCGATCCGCTCGTTGTCGAACGAGACGTAGTAGTCGGGCACCGAGCCGCCCTTGATCAGGCGATCATACGCGATGACCGGGATCGACTTCGCCTTGGCGGCCTTGGCGGGCGCACCCGCCGCGTCGCCATCGACGGGGTCGAGCACGAGGACCTTGGCGCCGCGTGCGATCGCGGCCTCGGCCTGCTGCTGCTGATCCGCGGCAACCTGGTTGGCGTTGGCATAGACCACGGCGACACCCGGGCACAGCTCCTTGAACTTCGCCTCGAAGAACGGACGATCGGCCGACTCGTAGCGCGTGGTCTGCAGCTCGGGCAGCAGCAGCGCGATGCTGCCGCCTGCGCCGCCTGCGCCACCGGCTGCCGCGCTGCCGCTCCCAGCCGTCTCCGTGGCCGCCTTCTTACATCCGGTTGCGGACGTCACCGCGAACACCGACATCGAAATGGACATGATCGAGATAGACAGTCTCATAGAACCTCCAGTAGGCCGTTTCGGCCGATACCACACGTCGCCACGGCGCGATCGCGTGTCGGTGCGAACATGCGGGGGACCTTACGCGATCAACGCGCGAACATACTAGTGCGCGTCAGTTAATTATGCCGACTGCGTTTTCACCGCTATCGCACGACGCGCAGTCACACTTCGCATCCTGCCCGGTAGTAGTGAGTGCGGCATTGCCCACGACGCCGCACCGCGTCGCAACGCGACGCCGCACCGCGTCGCGCAAGGTACCGTGTCGATTCGTCCCGTCGGGAACCATCAACCTGGATGCGCCCGAGTTGACGTGTGAGTCCGCGACACGATCGCCCAATATTGCCAGTGCTGCGCGGCGCGCAGCGCCACTGAACTACCGTCCGTCAATACCCACAGACCGAGCGCTGGCCGGCCGATCCTGAAGATTGTAAGCCGATCATGACTCGTATCGATATCCGGTTACAGATCGCCGATATGGCATCGCGACCCACACCGATGATTCCAGCGTCTGCTGCTCATCAGCTGAAGACGCCTCGTCGCAAATGACATGAACGCGACTCGCAACCATGCCACGTTGCGACTCCGCGCGACGTCAGCGCTTGCGACCGAGCTCGTCGCCGTTGGTCACCGTCTCGTCGGACGCGCTCCAGTCGACCAGCTGCTCATCCTCGACGGCGAGCGTGTTCTTCCAGTCGTCCTTGCCGCCCACATACGTCTCGAGATCGAAGTCGGCCTCGGTCTGGCCGCGCTTGACTCGCGGGGCGTTGCCGCTCGCCGCCTGCGGCTCGGCGGAGAGCGGCGGCGCGGGAGGGGTCGCCTGCGCCTGTGGCCGGCGCTGGCTGCTGCTCGCAGCGAGCCGGCCGATCCCGGTGGTGCTGGCGCGGAATCGCTGCCCGGGAGGAACCCGCGGGCGACCGGAAGCATCGAGCTCGGCTTCCGCGCCGGTCGCCCCGGGTGTTGGGATGCTGGGCCCGACCGCCGCGGGAGCACCGCCGGCCCTCGGCTCGACGGCGGGTGGCGGCGGTGGTGTCGACAGCGGGATCGGCCGCGAGCTTTGCGGTCCAGGTCCAGCGCCCGAGCGCGAGGCCGCCGCGGTGGCGGTCGCGAACACGACACCCCCGAGCGCACGGACACCGATCTCCTCGATGCAGTCCCAGAGGATCTTTGCGGGCACGTGCTCGCACAGGTTCGGCATCCCGATCGTCTCGACCACCAGCTGTGCGTCGACCCGCGCCGCGCCCAGACACGCGATCAGGAGCCTGGCCCACAGCGGCCGTGGAAGGTGGGCGGCGAGCACATCGGGGGTCACGTGGCGAAGCACATCGTCGGGGACTGCGATCCCGAGATCGAGCGCCGACTGCAGCGTCGCGACGAAGAACCCCTTCAGGTTCACGGGACCACCGTCTTGTTCACCCCGGCGCGGGCCGCAGCCGCAGCGATGCACTGCCACAGCACCTCGTGTGGGAGGTGCTTCGCGAGCAGCTCCGGGGTCACCGTCTCGAGCACGCGCTCCGGCGTCATCGACCCCGCGGCGAGCGACGCCGCCAGGACCTTCGACAACAATTCCGGGGGCAAGTGACTCGCGAGCACGTCCGGCGTCGCGTGCGCGAGCACGTCGCTCGGCGCAAAGATGTCGTTCTCGAGGCCCGATTCCATCACCCGCGCAAACCACGCCTGGCGCTGATCGTTGCTCATTCCGTGGCTCTCCTTGATGCGTAACGGATGCGTAGCGACTACGTGCTCCAACGCTACACCGTTTGCGATGTAGGTGGGCTACAGCAATCTCCGCGAAATCGTTGGAATCGACTGCAATCGGCTTGCAATGGTTCGCAGCGTCTTGCACCGTGAACGATGGATGCCTGAGCCGCGCGCAACGCTGTCGTCCGGCACCCTACTGTACCGCTGGACCGATGGAACGATCGAGGTCCTCCTGGTGCATCCGGCCGGCAACTACAACCGGCGTGCCCCCTGGGGCATCCCCAAGGGTGGGCCGGATCCCGGCGAGCCGCTCGAGGCCACGGCGCGACGCGAGACGCTGGAGGAGACCGGATTGCTCGTGGATGGTCCCCTCGTCGACCTCGGCCACGTCGACTACACGCGATCGAAGAAGCGGGTGCACGGCTTCGCGGGTCCGGCGCCCCAGGGCGCGGCTCCGCGTTGCGCATCGTGGGAAGTCGACAAGGCCGAGTTCATCGAGATCACCCGGGCGCGCCGGATCATCCACCCAGACCAGGCCGTGCTGCTCGATCGGCTCCAGCGCTACTTGACTCCGGATATTGGTCAGGCGGAACCCGAAAAAACCACCGCCTGAGGAATTCACGCGGAAAATTGCGGAAAGATCACGGGTATCCGTCGGTATCTCGACACCTGCCGCGGCCGGCTGCCTGTCACAAAAGCTGACACCGCGATCACCGTCACTCGACAACGATTGCCGGCGTGCCACAGTGCGACTGACGGGTTGTCCCACCCGCGCAGGTGTGTGAGCGGGCCAAGCGGCTGATTCTGCGTAAGGCGCCCCACCTGTTTGCCTACCTGACTGGATGGGTCGTTGCCGCATCGAAGTTCGGTGCGCAACGTGCACGCTGGAACTTTGTCCGGCCTCGCTCGTAATTCCCGAGCAGATCGACAGGGAACACTAGCGCGGCTGCAACGGTTGCGGTCGCAACGACGTCTTACTCGAGGAGCAGGAGATACGCCCATGGCCACCACTCATTCCGCTAGTCGCCGGCAGCGCAACCCGCGCCGTACGACCACGAGCACGGCTCATGCGCGCCACCGCCCCGCAGGGTTGCGACAAAATCGCACGTCCGGCGGAGCTGCCGTGGCAGCAGCGCCCGTGTTGGATAGCAAGATCAAAGAAGAAGCCGCGCCGGTGAAAGTCGTACGGCCGATGCGGAGCCCGGATTCCGATGATCATCTCGCCGCGTACTTCCGGCAGCTCGCAGAGCACGAGTTGCTCACGCCCGAAGATGAGCGCGAGCTGTCGCAAGGCATCGAGGACACCGAGATCCTTACCTGGGAGCGCGTGCTGTCACGTGCGGAGGCCGTGCGGCCACTGCTCGCCCTGATCGAGCCCAACCTCGAGCAACCCATCAAGTTCCCGAAGTTGCAAAAGGTGCTCGATGACATGCTCAAGACCAAGCGCGCCCGCAAGGACGACAAGCTGGTCAAGAAGCTCAACGCGGCCGCCAAGGAAGCAGCCGGGCAGCTGCGCGCGCTCGATCTCGATCGCGTTCACATCGACGCTGTCGTTCGCGAGCTCTACCGCGCGCGTGAGGCGGCGATCGCGGGGCTCGAGACGTGGTGGGTCGACGGCGGCGCCGGTAAAGATGCCGGCGCGTATGTCGACGACGTCCGCCAAGCGCACCGCGATGCGATGGGGCTGCGCGACGAGTTCGTACGCGCGAACCTCCGGCTGGTCGTCACGATGGCACGGCGCTACGACCGCGGCGGCATGCCGCTCGCCGATCTGATCCAGGAAGGCAACCTCGGCCTGATGCACGCGGTGTCGCGGTTCGACTACCGCCGCGGGCTGCGGTTCTCGACCTACGCGTGCTGGTGGATCCGCCACGCGATCGGGCGCGCGCTCGCCGACAAGGCGCGTGCGGTCCGGATCCCGGTGCACATGCTCGAGGCGCAACAGCAGCTCGAGAAGGTGCGCCAGGCGCTGGTCGGTGAGCTCGGTCGACCGCCGACGCCACAGGAGCTTGCCAAGGCGGCGCGCGTGCCGCTCGCGAAGCTCAACCAGATGCACCGCTACATCATGGGCCAGCCGATGTCGCTCGACCGGCCGGTCCACGATGACGACGATCGCAGCTTCGGCGACACCATGGCTGATCCGGATAGCGAAGATCATTCGCCGGCGGACAACCTGACGACACAGACGCTGACCTCGCAGATCAAGCGACTTCTGCACTACCTGTCCCCTATCGAAGCGGACGTGCTTACCAAGCGCTTCGGCCTGGGCGATGACGAGGAGCGGACGTTCCGTGAGATCGGTGACCAGTATCATCTGTCGCGTGAGAGAATCCGCCAGATCCAGAACTCGGCACTCGACAAGCTGAAGCGAGCGCTCGAGCGCGAGCATCGCGGTCACGTCGAGATGTAGCCTGGGTACTGCGACAACCCCCTGGGTAACCGCGCCCCAGGCTGGGGGTGTCTCCACCGACGGTGGTGTGATGTGAGCTACGGTGTTGCGGCGCGGTATGTGATCACCACATAACGGTGGTCCTCACAGCTGCGGTGTGGGGCTCACAGCTACGGTGTGCTGATCACCGCGGCCGAGTCGACTTCACCGTGTCGGTAGCGGAATATCTAGTACCGGCAAGATCGGAACGGCACGTCGCTCGCTGCCGAACCGTGCGGTCAGGAGCACAGTCCCCACCGCCACGGCGACGTCGGCGCGCGGTGACAGCACCACGGGGCGGTCCGGAAACACCTCCACGACGGTGCGATGGAACATCGGCACCAGCGAGCTCCCACCGATCAGCGCGATCTGGTCGACGTCGGATGGCCGCCAGCCCGCGCGCTGCAGCGCTTCGTCGATCGAAGCGGCCGCGCGCGCAAACAGCGGCGCCCAGCGCGCTTCGACCCACGGCCGGTCGAGCTTGAAGTCGAGGTTGTGGGACCGACCGTGATCGACGTAGGCGTCGCGCATCGCGAACGGCACCTCGATCTCGGCGGTGAGCTGGCGCTTGGCCATCTCGCAGCGGAATAGCATCTCGCTCCACCGCACCGCGTCCCGGTGCAGGTCGTAGCCGGTCTTCTTGACGATCAGCCCGGCAAGCGCCTCGGCGAGCTCGGCGTCGAGGTCGTCGCCGCCGAGGAACTGATCGCCGCTGGTGGCGACGGGCGTGAACTTGAGGCCCGACTGGACCAGGGCCGAGACGTCGAACGTGCCACCGCCGAAGTCGCACACCACGAGCTTGCGCTCGGTCGACTCGGCGTGGACGCCGACCGCGAGCGCACCGGCGATCGGCTCGGGGATCACCTCGAGCACGTCGAGGTGGGCGATCCGCGCTGCCCGGATCAGCGCGTCGCGATAGCCCGGCGGCGCGGCGACCGACGCCGTGATGATGGCCTTGCTGATCCGGCCGCCGAATCGAGTCTCTGCGAGCTCGCGGACCCGGGCGAGGATCGCGCCGGCGATCTGCTCGGGCGCGTACTGCGCAGACCGCAGCTTGAACGTCACGTGGTCGCCGACCGTGTCGACCCGAAATGCCGCGCTCGCGGCGAAATACCGTACGAGCGGCGAGCTCGGAAGCACACCGAGCACCCGCTTGACCGAACGGATCACCCCGGTCGGGTCCTTGAGCAGCCGCATCTGCGCGCGCCGGCCGACTTCCAGCGGGCCACGGTCGGGCACGTACACCACCGACGGAATCACGACATCGCCGCCGTCCTGGATCAGCTCGACGCGATCGCCCACCAGCGCACCAGCTGTTGTACAGCTGGTGCCGAAGTCGATGCCCAGGATGACCTCGGGAGACATGATGCTCGGTCCCTCGCTGTATCGGCCGCTACCCGAGAGCTTCGAGCCGCCGGGCAAAACCCTCCGACACTTCTCCGAAGCTGTCGCGCAACCGGCTGCGCGTCGCGTGCGCTGGCGGATGCGGCGCCCGCGGTGCGGGGAGGCACGCCGAGCTCGAGGGCTCGCCAAGCGTAAGGAGCGCTGCGCTGAGCTCCACCATCGTCGGCCGCAGCACCGGATCCTTGGCGAGCATGCGTACGATCAGCCGTTCGAGCTCGGGATCTAGATCGGGGCAGCGCACCGACGGGCGCTGCGGCAACCGCTCGCAGTGTGCGGTCATGAGCTGGGGCAGCGCACCGGAAAATAGCGGCTCCCCGGTGACCAGCTCGTACAGCACGCAACCCAGCGAGTAGACATCGGACTTGGTGGTGGGCGCGCCGTGCCACTGCTCGGGCGCCATGAACGCCGGCGTCCCGACCACGGTGTTCTCGCACAGCGGCGAATCGGCGAGCCGCGCAACGCCATAGTCGATCACCTTGACGCGTGGCGCGCCGCCGGGGCCGGGCCCGTGGAGCACGAACACGTTCTCCGGCTTGACGTCGCAATGCACGACCCCGGCGGCGTGGAGCGCCCCGACCGCGCTCGCGATCTGCGCGGCGATCGCGAGGATCGCCGCGATCGGCAGCGGCGCGCGGGCGATCAGCGCGCCCAGGCTCTCGCCATCCAGATACTCCATCACGACGTAGGGAATCCCGTTGCTCGTCTGATCGGCGCACCGGATCTCGAGCAAGCCGGGATGGCGGACGCGCTGGGCCAGCTCGTACTCGCCGAGCAAGCGATGGACCATCTCGCTGTGGCCGACGTAGAACGCGTCGAGCGCCTTGATGGCGACGCGCTCACCGGTCGCGACGTGTTGCCCGAGGTACACCGTCGACGTCCCGCCGTGCGCGAGCTCGGAGACCACGCCGTAGACGTCGAGCTGGACCTCGTCGATCCGCGCGGGGGCGCAACCGGGGATCGTGCGGCAGAGGCTACGTTGTCGAGTCACGCCGTCTGGATGTGCAGTGCCGGTGCCACTTGGTGACCCCTGATTTCATTGCGCTTTCCGTTCTGAGCCCGGGGACTGAACCGGCGATCTTGACGGTGGTCCCCCATCGTGTGGGCATCGGCACACCTCAACCGTCGAGCGCTCCGGTCGAGTCGTTAGGCTGTCATGTCACTCGTTGGAATCATGGTGGTGCTCGGCGCCATCGCTGGCGGCTTCGCCATGGCCGGCGGCCACTTTGGCGTGCTGATCCAGCCGTCCGAATTTGTCGTGATCCTCGGCGCTGGCCTCGGCGCGCTGCTCACGTCGTCGCCCGGGCTCATGAAGAAGCGCGTGGTGCACGCCATCATGTGCGCGATCAAGGAGAACATCCCCAAGAAGCCGGACTATCTCGAGCTCCTCAAGTGCCAGTACGAGCTGTTCATGCTGGCCCGCCGTCAGGGCGTCCTCGCGCTCGAGGCCCACGTCAACGAGCCGGCGAAGTCGACCATCTTCAAGAAGTATCCGAGCATCGCGAAGTACGGCCACGCGCAGGGCTTCCTCGCCGAGGCGCTGCAGCAGATCGTCAACGGGATCTCGCCCGACGATCTCGAGGCGTTGCTCGAGGCCGAGCTCGACACCATGAAGTTCGAAGGCCACCTCGCGACCGGCCTGCTCAAGACGATCGGCGACGCCCTACCCGGCATCGGCATCGTCGCCGCGGTGCTCGGCATCATCGTCACGATGGGCCACATGGATGCACCGCCCGCCGAGATCGGTCACCACGTGGCCGCGGCGCTGGTCGGCACGTTCCTCGGCATCCTCATGTGCTACGGCGTCGTCCAGCCACTCGCCAACAACGCAGAGATCCAGGAGACCCACGTGCTGCGATTCATGACCGTGATCAAGTCCGCCGTGATCGCGTCTGCGCGCGGGGTGGCGCCGCCCACCGCGGTCGAGTTCGGCCGCAAGATGATCTTCACCGACGAGCGGCCGTCGTTCAACGAGCTCGACAAGGCCCTGCAAGCGATCGTGACCACCTAGCCATGGCGCGCAGGTTCAAGAAAGTCGACGGCGGACACGGTCACCACGGCGGGGCGTGGAAGGTCGCGTACGCCGACTTCGTCACCGCGATGATGGCGCTGTTCATGGTGTTGTGGCTGCTCGCCTCCACCGACCAGCAGAGCCGCAAGGAGATCTCGAACTACTTCCGCACCGGCATGGTGCCCCAGGTCGAGCTGTCGACGAAGGGCGGCGGGACGGCGATCTCGGTGTTCGACGCGCCGCCGATCCCGCCGCCGCCCGGTGGCGGCGAGGGCCAGAGCGATGAGCGCGTTCACACCGCCAACGAGCTGGTCAAGCTGTTGCACAAGTTCGCCGCGGTCGACACCGAGCTCGCGCAGGTGATGAAGAACGTCCGCGTCCAGGTCACGCCGGAGGGCATCCTGATCGAGGCTGTCGACGAGGACAAAGGCCTGTTGTTCGAGTCGGCATCATCCAAGCTCAACGAGCCGCTCGAGCGCTTCCTGCGGGCGCTCGGTCCCGCGATCGCCGCGCTCGATCACCCGATCGAGATCAACGGTCACACCGACGCGCGGCCGTTCGCGCAGGGCGCGCGGATCTCGAACTGGGACCTATCGTACCTGCGCGCGGCGGCCGCCCGCGAGATCCTCGAAGGCAGCGGCGTCGCGCCGACCCAGATCGTCGGGGTGTTCGCGCGTGGGTCGTCGCAGCTGTTCGTGCCCAGCGATCCGCTCGCCGCGCAGAACCGCCGGCTCTCGATCCTGGTCAAGATCGCCAAAACTGGCGATACCAAGGTCGCGGCGACCGAGCTCATCAAGCCCAACTGACGGCGATCGCTGGCGAGCCTACCCGGCACGCGCCTTGCGACCACAGGTAGCGTGCGCCCCCTCCCAGCGTCTGCCCGGCTCGCGCTGATCGCGCTGATCGCGCTGATCGCGGTCGACCCGAGGTCCGCCGCAGCCGAGCCGCTCCCCCTGTGGCAAGCCGAGGTTCGCGCCGGGTACGGCGTGGCGGTCGGCGGCAGCGGCAGCCGGATGAGCACGCGGGCGACGCCGCTCACGCTCGCGGCGATCGCCTCGTTCGCGTTCAACGAGGAGCCGCGGCTCTACGGCTACGGCGGGCTCCTGATCGAGACCCTCGATCGCAACGCGGCCGGCGCGACGTTCGGCGTCCGGTTCTCGCCGCGCGGTAGCCGGTTGCGGCTGTCCGGCGGAGGCACCTGGATGGTGGCGCCGTACATGCTGTTCGGAGCGACCGCGAGCGGCGGCGCCTGCATGCGCTGGAAGCCCAGCATCGGCCTGTGTGGCGATGTCCAGCTCACCGCGTTCTTCGCCGGCAACGACCTCGCTGACGGCCGCGCCGTCACGCAAGCCCAGCTGGTGGTCGGCATGGTGTTCGATGCGCTGTAGCCTCGCGCTCGGGATCGCGGTGATGCTCGCAGGCTGTACGCCGGCGATCTGCTCGCGGAGCAGCGACTGCGCGTCCGGCCTGGTCTGCACGACGTACGGACGGTGCGAGATCCCGGTCGACGCGAGCGTCATCGACGCCGCCGCGCGGGAGGCCGGTGCGACCGAGATCTTGGACGCCGCGATCGACGCGGCAGACGATGCACCGATCGATGCGCCGGCGGACGCCACCACCGACGCCGACGCGAACGATCCATTCGATGACGCAGGAGTGTGAGGAGCGATGGCGATGATGACGATGACCCAGGACGATACCGTGGCCGAAGCCACGTGGCTGCGCGCGATCGACAGCCTGCCCACGCTGCCGATCGTCGCGTTGCGGATCGGCGAGGTCGTCCACTCGAAGTCCGCCTCGGTGCCCCAGGTCGCCGAGATCCTGCGCAGCGATCCGGCGACGTCGGCCAAGCTGTTGCGGCTGGTCAACTCGCCGTACTTCGGCATTCCGGGCGGCGTGTCCGATGTCGCGCGCGCGATCCCGTTCGTCGGCTTCAACACGCTCTACCAGCTCGTGCTCAGCATCTCGGTGCTCGAGACCCTGCGGATCGGCGACTCCGGGCTCGACGCACGCGCGCTGTGGACCCACGCGCTGACCGTCGCGACCGCGGCACGCGAGCTCGCGCAGGACATCCGGTTCGCCGATCCGGGCGCGTGCTTCACAGCGGGGCTGCTCCACGACATGGGCAAGATCGCACTCGCCAAGCTCGATCCCGAGAAGCTCGCGGCGACATTCGCCACGATGCGCGCCGACGGCGTCTCGCTCGAGGTCGCCGAGCGCCAGCACGGCCTCACCCCGCACGACCGGATCGGTAGCCGGCTGGCGCGCCAGTGGAAGTTCCCCGCGAGCCTGGCGACGCCGATCGAGCAGCACCACTCGATCCACCGCGCCGAGGTCCGCGATCGCCTGGTGCCCCACCTGCGCACGCTCACCGAGATCGTCGCCGCCGCCGACCACCTGTCGCTCGCGTGCCAGGCGAGCTTCGCGCCCACCACGTTCGAAGAAGATGGCGCGGCCGACGTCGCCGAGCTGTTCGCGCGCAACGGGCTGGCGCTGTCGCAGCGCGAAGGCCTGTGCGACCGGACCCGGCGGCAGCTCGAGCACTCGAAGGTGTTTCTGTCGCTGCTGACCGCGTGACCCCGAAGACGTCGAGGTCCACCCAGTCGCCCATGATCCGTCACAAGTCCTCGTGATCGTCGTGATCGCTGACGTCGACCTGATCGACGTTGACGCCAATCGTCGACGTTGACGTGGCCGTAAACGTCGAGCGCGAGAGATCTATCAGTCGCCGGGCGGCGGCGGCTCGACAGCGTGGCGCGGGATCGTCACCGAGAAGCAAGCGCCGCGGGTCGCGTCCTTGTAGTAGCTGATCTTGCCGCCGAGCATCTGCATCACGTAGGCCGCGATCGCCAGGCCAAGCCCGGTGCCTTCATTGGTGTTACTCGCAAACGGCTCGAACATGTAGTCGGCGATCTCGCGCGGCACCCCGGGGCCATCGTCGGTGACGACGAACACGATCTCGGTCTCGCTGGCGATCACGCGGAGATCGACCACGCCGTGCTGTGGCGATGCGTTGGCCGCGTTGCGCAGCAAGTTGGCAAGGACCTGGAGGAACAGCGACTCGGCGACCGAGACCTCGACGCGCGGCAACTCGGCGATCCGGAGCTGCGCGCGCTCGCGGACGTAACCGCCGGCGAGCTTGACGGCGCGTTCGACGAGCCGTGGCACCGCGACCGGCTTGACCCGGACCTCGCCGTCGCGGATGAACTTGCGCATCTGCACGAACAGCTGGACGGCCTCCTCACCGGCGGCGTTGGCGTCGACCACGGCCTCGGCGATCTCGGGCACGTGGCCGCCGTGCAAGGTGATCTCGCTGAGCGCCGCGTTGAGGGCCTGCATCGTCGAGGCGAGATCGTGGAGCAGCGACGAGGTCAGCCCGCCGAGCGTCGCCTGGCGCATCAGCTGGTTCATTCGCGCGCCGGGGCCGACGAACCCGAGCGTCGGCACGCGGGCCTCGAGCACGCCGCACCGGCGTTGCGCGCGGTGCGCCATGTACGTGACGAGCTGGCGCGAGCTCTCGGTCACGCCGCGGGCGCGCAGCCGGAGGTCGCCATCGGGGTCGAGCGGCAGGTCGAGGAACCAGCCCGGGCCGTCGCGCACGACGGTGCCACCGGTCACGACATGCTCGGCGCCGTTGCTGCGCACGACGGTCGCGCACGACGTCACGCCCTCGGCGGTCAGCGCGCGGCGGACGATGACCTCGGACAGCTCGATCGGGGTCCGGGTCGCCGCGAGCTCGTCGTCGAACGTGCTCATGCTGAGCGCGTCCTCGACCGACGCGCACAACCGGCGCGCGAGCTCGCGCTGCTCGAGGCCGCGGCGGATCACGATCTCGATCTCGTCGTGCCACGGCTTGCCGACCTTGTAGGGCGCGTCGGGCCGGAGCAACGCGCGGTGGGCGCGCTCGTCGAGATAGCCGGTGAGCAGCACGCGCACCGGATCGCGCTGGTGCTGGCGCGCGAACTCGAGGACCTCGATGCCGTCGTGATCGGGCATCTTCAGATCCGAGATGATGACGTCGTACTGGTGCACCGCGAGCACGTCGAGCGCCTCGGACCCCGAGCCGACGGCCTCGACGCGGTAGCTGGCAGACAGCTCGTCGACCAGGGCGTCGCGAACGTGGTCGTCATCGTCGACGATGAGGATGCGTGCAGTCTTCATGACCGATCTTTCGTAGGAATTTCTTCGAGCTGGCCGGCGAACGTCGACAGCACGCGCGCGAGCTCGGGGGGCAGCTCGAGGTGATGGAGCTCGGGGTTGGCGTTCGATCGACTGGCATGCACGATCGCCGCGACGTTCGATTCGATGCGCCGCGCGATCTGGTCGACGCGCCCGAGCAGGCGGCCGACCTCGCTGCGCTGGCCATCGGGAAACGTCGCAACCAGGCCCGCCAGCCGGCGCAGCGTGCTGGCGAGCGCACCCACCGGATTGTTGAGGTGGTGGGCGATGCCGGCGACCAGCTCGCCCATCGCCGCGCGCCACGCGAGCATCGCGATCTCCTCGTTACGGATCTCGAGCTCGCGCTTGGTTTCACTGAGCTGCGCGTGGGCGCGCTCGAGCTCGGCATGTGCCGTGAACAGCGCGGTGTGCTTGGCGACCAGCTCGCGCTCCAGCAACCGGCGCTCCGAGGTGTCGCGCGCCGTGTACGCCGTCAGCGCGCCGTGACCCTCGACGTCGACGTGGGCGACATGGAGCTCGACGTGCACGGGGTAGTCATCGCTGCCGCGCAGCGCGACGTCTTCGTAGTGGCCGGGTGGCCCGAGATCGCGGTCGGATTCGTACGCGATGTCGCCGAGCGTGAGCCCGACGACCGAGTCGACCTCGCGGCTCAGCATTTCCGCGGCCCGCACATTCGCCGACACGATCCGCTGGGTTTCGCGATCCACAATGAAGACGGCTTCGGTGCTGGTCTCGAACAGAAGGCCGAAGACCTCGCGCGCAATCTTGTCGGCCACGTAAGGGTCTTCGGCCGGTTCGCGGAGGCGTCAAGTTCGCCGACGCCAGGTCCGAGGTCGGCTGCAACATCGCGCGGCAACTGGGCCGGCGCTCGGCCCGCGACTTGCTCATCCCCGTGACGTGGCCGTCGATCTCTCCACCGTTGACACTCTCGAGCACGCGCTCACGTACCACCGTGAGCGCCACACCGTGCTCGCGGGCAATATCGCCAACCTGGACACCCCGGGTTATCGCGCCGTCGATCTCGAGCGGCGCACCGCGGGCACGCCCGGCGCGCTCGCGACCACCAACGAGGCCCACATCGCGACTGCGCCAACCGCTGACTTCGTGACGTCGTTCGACGACGGCGGTGCGCTGCAGAGCTTCGATGGCAACGCGGTGTCACTCGAGCGCGAGATGTCGAAGATCGACGCCAACCGCGCGCGCTACTCCACGTCGGCCGAGCTGGTCTCGCGCCGGCTCGCGATCCTCCGCTACGCCGCTGGAGACGGCACCTGATGTCGAGCATGGACTTCTTCACTGCCATGGAAGTGTCCGCGTCGGGCCTGTCGGCCGAGCGCACGCGGATGAACATTGCGGCCTCGAACCTCGCGAACGCGCAGACCACGCAGGCCGCGGGCGGCGGACCCTACAAGCGGCGCGACGTCATCCTGTCGTCGGTCGACGTCCCCGGCACCAGGAACACGCAGTTCGCCCAGGCGGTGCGCGGCGTCGCGGTCTCGCAGATCTCGCAGGACGCGGCGCCGCCGCGACTCGAGTACGACCCCGGCCACCCGCAGGCCAACGCGCAGGGTTACGTCGCGTATCCCAACATCAACCCCGTCGAGGAGATGGTCGACATGATCACCGCATCACGCGCCTACGAGGCCGGCATCACGTCGATGACGACCGCCACCAACATGGCGGAGCGCGCCCTGGGGATCGGCCGATGAACATCGCCCCGATCACCTCACCGGAGCTGCTCGCCGCAACCCGCGCCGGCGCGACCGAGAAGCCCACCGGCAAGGTCGACCTCGCCGACTCGTTCGCCAAGGCGCTGCAGGAAGCCCACGGCGCCGAGCACACCGCGACCGACTCCGCCGAACGGTTCGCCAAGGGCGACCCCGGCATGGGCATCCACGAGGTCATGATCGCGTCCGAGAAGGCCAACCTCGCGGTCCGCTACATGACGACCGTGAAGAACAAAGCGCTCGAGGCGTACCGCGAGCTGATGAACACGCAGGTCTGAGCCATGGCCGACACGCTCCCCACCGGTCCCGCCGCCGTCCTGATCCAGCTCAGGGATCTGTGGGGGCGCCAGCCGCGCAGCCGGCGGACGCTCGCGATCCTGGTCGCGCTCGGCATCGCCGGCATCGTCGCGTACTCGACGCTGGCCCACCACGACGCACCGTGGACCGCGGTCGCCGAGGGCAGCTCGCCCGACGACGCCCAGGAGCTGCTCGCCGTGCTCGAGAGCCGCAACCTGCCGGTCCGCATGCGCGAGGGCAAGGTCGAAGTCGCGACCGATCATCTCGACGAAGCGCGCGCGATCGCGGCGGGTGCCGGGATCCCGCGCACCGGCAAGGGGCTCGAGCTGTTCGATACCTCGAGCCTGGGCCAGTCGAGCTTCGCCGAGCAGGTCAACTACCGCCGCGCGCTGCAGGGCGAGCTCGCCCGCAGCATCACCGCGCTCGCCCAGGTCGAGCATGCGCGCGTGCTGATCGCGTTCGGCAAGCACTCGCTGACCCGCGATCAGGAGCAGCCGGCGTCGGCCTCGGTCGCGCTCCATCTCCACGCGGGGCAGATGCTGTCGGCCGATCAGGTCCGCGGCGTGCGCCAGCTGGTCGCCGCGAGCGTCGAGGGCATGAAGCCCGAGGCGGTCGTGATCGTCGACAACCACGGCAACCTGCTCGATGCCGCCGATCCGGGCAACATCGATCGCAAGGCCGAGCTCGAGCGCGGCGTGGCCGCCCGCGTGCGCACCATGCTCGAGCGCATCGTCGGCCCGGGCAAGGTCTCGGTCGTCACCACCGCCGACGTCGACGATCGCAAGATCAGCGAGACCCAGGAGCTGTACGACGCCGAGCACCCGGCGCTGCGCAGCGAGTCACGCACCGTCGAGGGCCTCGACGCCACCCAGGGCATCGGCGGGATCGCCGGGACGCGCGGCAACTTGCCCGGCGCGCCACAGCCGGCCGCGACGCCGGGCGCCCCCGGCACGGGCTCGAACGGCACGCCCGGCCGCATGCAGGAGACCAAGAACTACGAGGTCAGCCGCACCGTGCGCCAGACCACCAAGCCCGATGTGCTGCTCCAGAAGCTCCACGTCGCGGTCGTCGTCGATTTCAAGACCGGCCCCGACGGCAAGCCGGTCGCGCGCACCGACAAGGAGCTCACCGAGCTCACCTCGCTCGCCCGGCAATCCGCCGGGATCGACGACAAGCGCGGCGATCTGTTCGAGCTCCGCTCGATCCCGTTCGCCATCGACCCCGACGCGCTGGCCGCGGCCGTCCCGCCGCCGGCACAGGTCTTGCCGGTGCCGCTGCCGATCCTCGCCGGTGCCGCCGGCGCGCTCGTGCTCGCCATCGTGATCTTCGTGATGCTCAAGCGCCGCAAGAAGCCCGACGCGACCACCACGCTGGCGCTGCCGGCGCCGGTCGGCGAGCTCGAGCGCGTGCTCGATGCCCGGCCGACGGCGGGCCGGCTGCCCACCGAGACCGACGCCAACGCGCAAAACCTGCTGCCCGGCCGCAGCGTGCGCGACCGCGTGCTCGACGCCGTGCGCTCCGACGTCGATCGCACGGCCGGCGTGCTGACCGCGTGGCTCGCCGAGCCGCCGCGCAAGGGAGCCAAGTAAATGGCGGCGGTCGAGCTCGATGGCCCGCAGAAGGCCGCGATCGCGCTGCTCTCGCTCGACGAGGAGGTCGCGACCCAGGTGCTCGGCAAGATGTCGGAGGCCGACGTCCGCCGCCTGGTCGAAGCGGTCGAGGCGCTCGATGACGTCGGCGGCGAGGTGATCGCCGTGGTGCTCGAAGCGCTCGAGCGCGGGATCTCCAGCCCGCTCGCGATGGTCAAGAGCGGCGGCACCAAGTACGTCCGCAAGCTCGCCGAGTCGGCGTTCGGCGCCGATCGCGCGCAGAAGCTGTTCGGCGCGGTCGTCGCGCCGACCGATCACCTGCAGCTGCTGCGCACCGCGCGGGTCAACGCGATCGCCCAGCTGCTGACCGAGGAGCACCCGCAGATCGCCGCCGTGGTGCTGACCCAGCTCGAGTCGAGCGTCGCCGCCAAGGTGCTCGCGCTGATGCCGCCGGACGCCGCCGCCGATCTGACGGCGCGGATCTCGGAGCTCGAGGAGGTCCCCGAGCACGCCGTCGCCGAGGCGTCCGAGAGCCTGGTGCGCGCGCTCGAGCTCGCCGGCGGGCTGGCCACCTCCGATGCGCGCTGCACGTTCGACGGCCTGGCGTTCTCCGCGGCGATCGTCAACGAGCTATCGAGCGAGGCCGGCGACGACTTGCTCGGCAAGATCGCCGAGCGCGACGAGGGCGCCGCCAGCCGGATCCGCGAGGCGATGTTCACGTTCGAGGATCTGCAGCGGATCGCGAGCAAGGAGCTGGGCAACCTCATGCGCGCGGTCCAGAGCGAGACGCTGGTCACCGCGCTGCAGACCGCGACCACGGATCTGCGCGAGCACCTGCTCGCGTCGCTGTCGCAGCGCGCGTCGGCGACGCTGCGCGACGACCTGTCCGCGGCCTCGCCCAAGCGGCTGTCGGAGGTCGAGGCGGCGCAGCGTGAGGTCGTCGAGGCGGCGATGAAGCTCGCCAGCGAAGGCAAGCTCACGATGCCGGCGCGAGGTGGCGAATGACCGCCAAGGAGATCCGTCCGTTTCTCGCCACCGTGGCCAGCCCGTCGCGCGCGCTCGGCGCCGTGCTGCCTCGGATCGCCACCCCCGAGGTGACCTCGCCGTGGACGCCGCGCGCCGAGGCGCCGGTGGCGGCCGCGCCATCGGAGGACGAGCTGGCGGCGATCTACGAGGACGCCCGCGCGCGCGGCCACGCCGACGGCCGCGCCGAGACCGCGGCGCTGCGTGATCGGCTCACCGCCGCGCTCGCCGCGGTCGCCGCCGCCCACGCCGCGATCGCCGCGCCCGCCGCCGAGCTGATCGCCGAGATCGCCGGCTGCATCGTCGAGGCCTGGACCCAGTGCGCCGATCGCACCGCGATGTTTGCGCCGCTCGTCCGCGGCTGGGCGCTGCAGTCGTCTGGCCAGCCGGCGACCGCGCGGGTCCACCCCGACGACGTCGCCGCGCTGACCGAGGCGGTGGCCGACGCGCCGATCACGATCGTCGGCGACCCCGCGATCGCGCGCGGTGCGCTCGAGCTCCACGGCGCGGCGCTCGAGCTCCGCCACGACTGGACCACCCGGCTCCCCGACCTGCGCACCGCGATCGAGGGCGCGCTCACCGAGGTCGAGTCGTGAGCGCGTTGCCGCTGGCGGGCCGCGCCCACCTGACCGAGCTGGTCCGCGGCTGGGCCACGCCCCGCCCCACCGGCAAGGTGCTCGAGATCGCCGGCACCGTCGTCCAGATCGAGATGACCCGGACCTCGCTCGGCGACATCGTCGAGATCGAGGGCTCCGCCGGGGCCGTGATGTGCGAGGTCGTCGGGTTCCGCGGCTCGACGTTGCTCGCCATCCCGCTCCAGGTCGCGCGCCGGATCGCGCCGGGCGCGACGGTTCACCACCTCGGTGCGATGGCGTCGCTGCCGGTCGGCGACGCGCTGATCGGGCGGTTGATCGATCCGTTCGGCAACCCGCTCGACGGCGAGCCGCCACCGGCGTGCCGGAGCCGCGTGCCGATCGATGGCGGTGCGCTGGCGATCGAGGATCGCGCTGAGGTCGACCTGCGGTTCGACACCGGCGTGCGCTCGATCGACGGCCTGCTCACCTGCGGCCGCGGCCAGCGCGTCGGGATCTTCGCCGGTGCCGGCTGCGGCAAGAGCGTGCTCGTCGAGCAGATCGCCAGCCAGGCCGACGCCGACGTGATCGTGGTCGGCCTGGTCGGCGAGCGCGGCCGCGAGGTCGTCGAGCTGATGAGCAGCCCACGCCGCGACCGCATGGTGATGGTCGCCGCCACCGCCGACAAGTCACCGCTCGAGCGGATCCGCGGCGCGCTCGCCGCCACCGCGATCGCCGAGTACTTCCGCGATCGCGGCAAGAACGTGCTGCTCGTGCTCGACTCGTTGACCCGGTTCGCGATGGCGCTCCGCGAGCTCGGGCTCGCGCTCGGCGAGCCGCCCGCCACCAAGGGCTATCCGCCCAGCGTGTTCGCCACCCTGCCGCGCCTGCTCGAGCGAGTCGCGCCGCGCGCCGCCGGCGGCTCGATCACCGCGTTCTACACCGTGCTCGTCGAGGGCGATGACCTGAGCGATCCGGTCGCCGACTCGGCGCGGTCGCTGCTCGACGCCCACATCGTGCTGTCGCGCGACCTCGCCGCGCGCGGCCAGTTCCCCGCGGTCGATGTGCTCGCGAGCGCCTCGCGCGTGGCCCGCCGGGTCTCGACGCCCGCGATGCTGCACCTGGCGACCCGCGCCCGCGAGCAGCTGTCGCGCCGGCGCCAGGCGCAAGAGCTGCAATCGCTCGGCGCCTACACGCCCGGCGCCAACCCGGCGTTCGACACCGCACTCGGGCTCGGCGAGCGGATCGACACCTGGGCCCGGCAATCGCCGCACGAGCCCTCGACCCATGACGCGACCGTGCGCGGCCTCGCCGCCGCACTTGGTGAGGAGTTGCCGAAATGACGATCAAACCCCGCGTAGTCCGTGCTCTCAAGGATGCTCGCACCCGCCTGCGCGACGTCGCCGCCGCCGCGCACTCCACGACCTCCGCCGCGCGCGACCGCTGCGCCAAGGAGCTAGCCGACGAGCATGCCTCGCTGGAGACCGCGCTCGACGCCGCCGCCGGGACGCTCGCCGCGGCGCGCACCGTGCACGAGCTCGACCGGGTCGCCGACTCGACCGGCGTGTACCGGCTCGCGATCATCGACGCCGCGCAGCGCCACCTCGACGCGGTCGCCGCGACCGAGACCACCGCGAGCCGGCTGCGCGAGCGCACGCGGCAGCTCCGGACCGCCGAGCGGCTGGTCGAGCGCGTCGACGACCACCGCGCGAAGCGCGAAGCGCACGCCGAACAACGCGGCGCCGATGACCTCGCCGCGAGGCGCCGATGACCCGGATCTCGAGCTCGCCGATCGCGGCGACCGCTCCGGGGACCGATCGGGTCCCGCCGCCGCCGTCCGGACCGCCGTTTCTGGCGGTGCTACGCGCCGCCGGCGCGCCGGCGCGCGAACCCGTCGATCCGTCGACCCGCAGGTCGAGCGATCCGCCGACCGACACGCAGCCCGCCAAATCCGGGAGCAAGCGCGGCGGCGATGCCGCGAGCCTGGCGCAGGCCACGACCGACGCGCAGGCCGTCGCGGGTGCGCAAGCAGCGGCGCTGGTCACCGCTGGCGCGCCGCTGATCGCCGGCCCCCCGGTGGCCGCCGCGGCCCCGGGCGCGACCGGCATCCAGGTCGCCGCGAGCGTCCAGACGGCGACGGGTGCTCTGCCGACCGCCGCGACGGCGCCGAGCCCTAGGGCGCAGTCGACGATCACGGCGGCATCGACCATCGCGGGTGAACCCAGCGCCGCCGCTCCGGCGACCGCGGCTGGGCAAACGGTGGCCGCCGCTCGGCCGGGCGCGGTCGTTCCGCCGACAGCTTCACCGACCGCGACGGCCCCAACGACCGCGACGGCGCCGGCGACCGCGGCGGGTCAAACGGCGGTGGCCGCTCGGTCGGGCGCGGTCGTTCCACCCGCGGCGCCGACGACCGCAACGGCGCCAACGACCGCGGTGGCTCAAACGGCGGTGGCCGCTCGGTCGGGCGCGGTCGTTCCACCCGCGGCGCCGACGACCACGACGGCGCCAACGACCGCGACGCCGCCGGCGACCGCGGCGGGCCAACCGGCGGTGGCTGCACGGTCGGTCGCGGTCGTTCCACCGGCGGCGCCGGCGACCACCACGGCTGCGCAACCGGCAGCTGCCGCGGCCGACGCCATCGCGAGCAGCGATGGCGCGAACGGCCCGACCGCGAACGCGCCGAACGCGGCGCCGGACCCCGCGGGCGTGGCGGCCACGAGCCCGCTCGACACGACCCGGGTCGACAGCTATCGCGTGCCGACTGGCGGCGCTCGCGGAGCCGCTGCCGGATCGCAAACGGCTCCCGCCACGGCGGCCGCCCCGGCAGATCCCGCCGCCGCGCTGACATCCGGCACGACCGAGCTCGCCACCGCCACGACGGGCGCCCAGCGGGCGGGGGCCGCCGCCCACCAGGACGTGCCGGTCACCGGGTGGCTCGCTGCCGGCGCTGGCCGCGCGATCGGCTCATTCAGCCGCGATTCGAGCGCCAGCGGCACCCCCGCGACCGGCACGCCCGCGATGGCTGCGTCGTCCGATGCCACGCTCGCCCAGGCCGCATCGCCGGCGAGCGCGAGCACCGGCTTCGACTTCGCCGAGACCGCGATGTCGCCGCTCCAGCAAGCCGTCCACGATCTGATCGGCCGGTTCAGCGACCGCGACCCGCACGCCCGCGATGGCAAGACCGGCTCGGCACGCGACTTCGATGCCGACCTCGCGCCGCTCCATGCCTTCGCCGCGTTCACCGCACCGCAGGCCCCGGCGACCGCCGCCGTGCACAGCGCGCCCGCCGGTGAGCCGGTCCGCTCCGCGCAGCCGGTCCAGATCCCCGAGCCGCCCGCGAACCCGAGCCACGTCCACCTCGTGGTCGACGATGGCCCCGAGCGCGTCGTCGTCACGGTCGCGGTGCGCGGCAGCGAGGTCCATGTCGCCCTGCGCGGCAGCGACGACGCCACCACCGCCGCGCTCGCCCGCAACGCCGCCTCGCTCGATCACGCGATGCGCGGCCGCGGGCTGGCGCTGGGCGAGCTCACCACCGAGCGCGAGCCGCCGCAGCAGCGCCAGCCATCCAACCACCAGGAGCCCGAGCCGCGGGAGCGGCGCAAGCCCGACGCCGAGCCGTTCACGCTCGAGGAGACCCCATGAAAGTCGACGCCACCACCGCCACGACGACGACCCCCACCACCGCGCCGGCCAAGGGCGGCGCGCTGACCGGCAGCAAGGACGAGTTCCTGCGGCTGTTCATGGCCCAGCTGCAGCACCAGGATCCGTTCGATCCGAAGAACGGCGCCGACATGGTCGCGCAGCTCGCACAGTTCTCGTCGGTCGAGCAGGCCACCGAGACCAACCAGCACCTGACCGATCTCGCGACGTCGCAGGCCTCGGCCACGAGCGCCGCGATGTCGAACCTGGTCGGCCGCGACTGCAACGCCAGCGCGGGCGACTTCCAGATCGATCACAACGGCGCGGTCCCGCCGCTCCAGATCACGTCGACCACGCCGATGAACGGCGCCGCGGTCGTGGTCACAGACAGCGACGGCAAGGAGCTCCGGCGCCTGCCGATCGCCGCCGGCGCATCGTCGGCGACCGTCGCCTGGGACGGCAAGACCTCCGCCGGCACACCGCTCGCGCCCGGCAGCTACCACGTCGCCGTCGATCCCGGCACGACCGCGGGCACGATCGGCACGCAGTGGCACGGCCGCGTCGACGCGGTCGAGCTCGGCGCCACCGGCACCCGGCTTCGCATGGGCGGCGTCCTGCTCGATCCGAGCGACATCCAGACCATCGGCCTCACCACCAACGTCACCACCACGCAGCGCCTCTGAGCTTCAGGAGTCATCATGAGTATCAACAACAGTCTTTATATCGGCGTCAGCGGCCTGCAGGCCCACGGTGATGCGATCAGCATCGTCGGCGACAACATCGCGAACGTGTCGACGGTCGGCTTCAAGCGCGACCGCGCGAGCTTCCAGGACATGCTGGGCAGCGCGCTCGACGCGGGCCGCATGGGCGGCGGCGTCCGGCTCGGCGGCTCGCAGACGCTGTGGGATCAGGGCGCGATCACCCAGACCGGCAACCCGCTCGACCTCGCGATCAGTGGCGACGGCCAGTTCATCGTCAAGGGTAACCACGGTGGGCAGCAAGGCCAGTTCTACACGCGCGACGGGCGGTTCCAGCTCGACAAGACGGGCTTTGTCACCAACCAGGAGGGCCTGCGGGTCCAGGGCTTCCCGATCGACACCAGCGGCACGCGCGCGCTCAGCATCGGCGATCTGCCGCTCGGCGCTCGCGAGAGCCCCCCGATCGCGACCCAGACCGCGGCGATGACGCTGAACCTCGATTCGAGCTCGGTGCCGCCCGCGGCGTTCGATCCGCTGAACCCGAACACGACGTCCAACTATGCCACCTCGGAGACGGTGTTCGACTCGCTCGGCACGGCGCACCACGTGGAGGTGTTCTTCCGCGCACAGGGCGCGGGCGCGTGGGAGTTCCACTCGATGGTCGACGGCGGCGAGCTCGCCGGCGGCACGGCTGGCACGCTGACCGAGATCGGCACCGGCACGCTGACGTTCAACACCGCGGGCGCGCTGCAGACCCAGGCCACGACCTCGACCGCGGACTTCCTCAACGCCACCCCGGGCCAGGTGATCGCGTTCACGTTCGGCGACGACATCGCGAGCGGCGGCACCGGGTTCGCCGGCACCACGCAGTTCTCCGCCCCGTCGTCGGTCAACGGCCTCGACATCGACGGCCGTAGCGCCGGCAAGCTGAACAGCCTCACGTTCGGCGACGACGGCAAGATCACCGGCGTGTTCGACAACGGCGACAAGATCCAGCTCGCGCAGCTCGCGCTCGCCAGCTTCGCGAACAATGACGGCCTCGGCCGGCTCGGCGACGGCCTCAACACCGAGACGCTGGACTCGGGCAAGGCGCTGATCGATGTCCCCGGCACCGGCGCGCGCGGCTCGATTGCCCCGGGCGCGCTCGAGAGCTCGAACGTCGATCTCAGCAATGAGCTGGTCACGCTGATCGCGTTCCAGCGCGCGTTCCAGGCCAACGCCAAGACCGTGACCACGGCCGACGAGATGATGACCGACGTGAATAACCTCAAGCGGTAACGCCAAACCCGCCGACACCCGCGCCGGCGAGCCAATAAGCTCGCGCACCTGGCGCGGCCCGGTGGTTGCAAATCTCTGCATGCGTGAGTGATTCGCTGCTCGATCCCGCGGAGATGGAGGCCATCCAGGCCGCCATCCGCGAGACCTCCCCGCGCCGCGCGTACGGCGCCCAGGACCACGAGGCCACCCGGCTCGCGCTGATCACCGACGATCGGATCGCCGAGGCGGCGCGCCCGGTGCTGATCAACCTCGGCACTCGCTGGATCCGCGCCGCGACCCGCGCGCTACGCGGCCACCTCGCCGGCAGCTGGCAGCTCGACGTCGCCGGCGCCGAGGTCATCGACGGCACCACGGCCAAAGAAGAGCTGCGCGGCGGCTGGGTCGCCGGCCTCGCGGTCCACGGTGCCGGTGTCGAGGGATCGCCGGCCGCCGAGATGGTCCTGGCCGCCCACGGCGGCGTCGTCGACATCGCCGCCGCCAAGCGCTGCGGCGAGACCGAGCCCACCGCCGACTCCGCGCGCCCACCGTCGAACGTCTCGCTGCGGCTGTTCGGGCCCGCCGGCCGTGCGCTGCAGGACAGCTTTTCGATCGCGTGGCGCGAGGTGTTTCCGTCCGACCTCGTCGCGTCAAACGATCTCTCGATCGTGTCGCGACTGATCGGATCGCAGACCGTCGTCCGGATGGCGCTGTCGTTCGGCGGCTCGGTCACCGGTCGCGCCCAGATCTACGCGCGGCCCGAGTTTCTGGTGCCGCGGCCGGTCGCGCTCGCCGCCTTCAAGGCCAACGCGCAGCTGATCGCCAACGCGCTCGCCAATGTCCAGGTCGAGCTCGTCGTCGAGCTCGGCACCCTGCGCATGCCGCTCCACCGGCTGCGCAAGCTCGAGTACGGCCAGACCTTCACGCTGCAGGGCTTCGTCGATTCGCGCGTGCCGGTGTACTGCGGCGGCGCGCTCAAGGCGTGGGCCAAGCCGGTCGTATGCCGCGGCGTGCTCGCGGTCGAGATCGAGAGCGTCATCCACGATCAAGGAATCAAGTCATGAGTGAATCGGTCGACGACAACAGCTTCGATCCAGCGGCGCTCGAGGCCCTGCTCCACGACGTCCCGCTCGAGCTCACCGTCGAGCTCGGCCGGATCCGGCTGAGCCTTTCGGAGCTCGCCGCGCGCCTGGGGCCCGGTTCGATCATCACGCTCGACACCGCCACCGGTGCGCCGCTCGACGTCCGCGTCAACAACCGCCTGGTCGCGCGCGCCGAGGCGATCGCGGTGGGCGAGAAGTGCGGCATCCGCATCGTCGAGCTGCTCGGCAGCAAGGAGGTCTGAGATGTCCGCTTCCAAGCTCGCCGCTGCCCAAGCCGTTGCCCTCGCCGTCGCGATGTCCGCGACCGCAGGCGCCGAGCCCGCCCCGCCCGCTGCGGCCACGCCCGGCGCGACCGCCGCGATGCTCGGCCCGGCCGCACCGGCCGGACCCGCCGCGCCCGCCGCGCCGGTGGTGCCCGACAAGTCCCCGAGCTTCGAGATCCGCGACCGCGGCGACGCCGTCGAGATCATCGCCCACAACATCAAGGCCGCGCGCACGGCGATCATCCCGATCCGTTCGCGGCTCCAGATCCCGATCATCGGCGTACCGATCGCCAAGCGCGTCCAGCCCAGCGACAAGACCGTCAAGCTGATCGAGCTCGACAGCGACAGCGCGATCCGCGTGCTCAGCGTCAAGCTCGGCTTCGAGCGCGACGACGTCAAGGCGCTGTCGCGGTTCGCCCAGGCGATCCAGGTCGGCGACGATCTGCACGTCATCGTGCCCCGCAAGCTGCCGGCGGACGGGCTGTCCCCGAAGCTCCCCGGGCCGTCGCTGCCCCCCGACCTGGCCGCCGCGGTTGCCGCGATCGACCGGGCGCCCGAGCAGCGACTCGGTCCCAAGCCGGATCCGAACGCCGCGCACAAGCCCGAGCCGAAGCTCGACCCCAAGATCGAGCTCCAGCCGTCGCGCAGGATCGACGCCAAGCCCGAAGCAAAGACCGAGGCCAAGACCGAGGCCAAGATCGACGCCAAGACCGACGCAAGACCAGACCCAGGCGCCGCGCTGCAAGCCGCCACCGGGCCAGCCGCACGACGCGACGCGGTCTCCGACGCACCACCCAGCACCACCGCCGCGACCGCCGGCGACGTCAAACCGCCCAGCCAGCCCGCCAGGCAAACCAGCGGCGCGAAGCCCCTCAAGCAGGCCCTCGCCTCCGACGGCACCGACTCGTGGTCGACGGTCTCGCTGTACGGTGCGATCGGCCTCGCCGCTGCCGGCGCTGGCATCTGGCTGATGCGCCGCCGCAAGGCGCAGCTCTCCCCCGGTGCGTCGATCGAGGTCATCGCCCAGCGCTCGCTCGGCGGCAAGGCCCGTATCCTGTGGCTCAGCGTCGGGCCGCGCGAGATGCTCGTCTCGGTCACCGGGCAGCAGGTCCGCCTGCTCGGCCAATGGCACAAGACCGCTGCCCCCGCTGCGCTCCCCACCGCGCACACCTACACCGCGGGGGCTCACCCGCACGCCGCCGCCCAGGCCACCCAGGCCGCGCAGACGTTCAGCGACCTCCGGTTCGACCCGCCCCTCGACAGCCCGGATAGTCGAGACGGCCGCGACGACCGCGCCCCCCGCGACAAACCGGTGAGCCCCGCCGTGTCCGGCATCCTGCGGCTGCGCGCGCGTACCGGCCAGATGCCGATCAGTGAAGCCGTGGCTACCGGCGACGTCGAGGCCGACGAGCTGTGGGCCAAAGAGATCCTCGCCGCGACCGGAGCCCGCGCGTGATCGCGGCGTTCCTCGCCGCTGCCGCGAGCAGCGCCGTCGCCACCGTGCCGATCGACCCAGCGGCCACCACGTCGGCCGCCGCAGCCCACGGCTCGCTCGGCGCCGTCGGCATGGTCGTCGTGCTCACGCTGGTGACGCTGCTACCAGCGATCGTCCTGTCGTGCACCTGCTTCGTGCGCTTCATCGTCGTGCTCGGCTTCGTCCGCACGGGCATCGGCACGCCAGCCGCGCCGCCCAACCAGGTCCTCGTCGGCCTCGCCCTCTTCATGTCGGTCTTCGTCTCCGCGCCGGTCGCCGCCGAGATCTACGATCGAGCCGGGCGCCCCTACTTCGCCAACCAGATGGACGAGAAGCAGGCGCTCGAGGCCGCCACCCCGCCGCTGCGCTCGTTCCTGCTTCACCACACCACCGAGGCCGACCTCACCCTGTTCTACGAGGTCACCAGCGCCCCGCGCCCCAACACGATCGACGACGTCCCGCTCAAGATCGCCATTCCGGCCTTCCTGCTCTCCGAGCTCCGCCTGGCCTTCAAGATCGGCCTCACCATCCTGCTGCCGTTCCTGGTGATCGACCTGGTCGCCGCGACCATCCTCACCTCGCTCGGCATGGTCATGGTCCCCCCCCAGGTCGTCGCCCTGCCCATCAAGCTCCTCGTGTTCGTGATGATCGACGGCTGGCACCTCGTCGTCCAATCGCTGCTCCGGGGAGCCATGTCGTGACCAACGGAGCCCTCATCGATCTCTGGCGCACCGCCCTCGTCGTCACCGTCACGGTCTCCGCCCCGTTCTTGCTCGTCGGCCTCGCGGTCGGCCTCACGGTCGCCGTGATCCAGACCGCGACCCAGCTCCAGGAAAGCATCCTGACCTTCGTCCCCAAGGTCGCCGCGGCCCTGGTCGTCATCGCCCTCGCAGGCAACTGGATGATCGACAAGCTCGGACGATTCACGACCGAGGCCTTCACCGCCCAGACCGAAGCGCGTGACGATCTCGCCGACAACCTCCTGGCCACGTCGCCGATCAGCCCATGACCGTCTCCGAGCCAGAGATCGGCGCGCTGATCGCCACCCTCGCGCGGGTCGGCGGCCTCGCCGCCACCGCCCCGGTGATCGGCGACCAAGGCGTCGCCATGCGCGCGCGACTCGTGTTCGTCCTCACCATCACCGCCGCCATCGGCATGACCCGCGCGCCCGTCGAATTCGCGGACCTGCCGATGATCGCCGTCCTCGAGCTCGCGATCGGCCTCATCACCGGCCTCACCGCGCGCATCGTCATGGCGCGCATCGCGATCGCGGGCCAGCTCATGGGCCTGTCCCTCGGCCTCGGCTTCGCCGCGCAGTACGACGTCCACGCTGGCGAATCCGCGGGCGTGCTGCGCACCCTGATCACCACCATCGCCGGCCTCGCGTTCCTCACCGCCGGCGGCCTCCAGGCCATCGTCCGAAGCGCCGCCGCCTCGCCGGCCGACATCTCGCAGCTCTCCGCCCTCGGCCCTGCCTTCGTTCACCACGCCACCGCCGCGTTCGGCCACGGCCTCGCCCTCGCCGCCCCGGTCCTGCTCGCCGCCTTCGTCGGCAACGTCGCCCTCGCCGTGATGAACCGCGCCGCCCCCGCCGTCAACGTGTTCTCGATCGCCCTGTCCGCGGTCCTCATCCTCGGCGGCCTCGTCCTCCTGGCCACCGCCGCCCAGCTCGTCGGCGGCCTCACCGACACCGCCCGCGTCGCGGTCGACACGCTCACGAGCGGATAGCCAGAGGCGGCTACAACCTGCCGATGGCGACGCCAGTTGTTGAGCACGTACCCCAGAGCGTGTCGGGCGCGCGTCGGCGACGTGATCACCTCGAGGTGGTAGCGGTCGGCGAACACCGCGCCACGGCGACGCCGCTTGCCGTCGCCCAGGACCGTATTGAGGTTCCTGGCCACGCACGATCTCGTGCCCGCGCTCGCTGACGCCGCGAGCTGGACGAGGGTGACCCGACGACGATACCGACGCGATGTCTCCACCCGGACGCGTTCGCGAAGCACTATCGAACGCCAAGGACCACGAGGCGACGCGGTTCTGGTTCCGGACGGCGCGCGACGCGCGCAATCAGCTCGCCATCGTCGTTCTCGACGATGGCGAGGGGCTGACGCGCGACCGGATCGGCGAGCGCCGGGGCGAGATCGCCTACCACGTACTGATCGACGACGAGCGTCAGCGCTTCTCGCTATCGAGCGCGGTCATCATCGCCGCTGGGTAGCGCGTGCCCACGATCGCGCCGCGCGGTGCGATCGTCTCGACCTCGGCACATTGCTCCGCGGTCAGCGGCCTCGCAGCGAGCGCTTCGTCGAGTTGCTGGATCGTGCGGATGCCGAGCGTCGGCACGAACTGCGGCTGCTTGCCGAGCGCCCAACCGATCGCGAGCTGACTCGGGGTGATACTCCAGCGCTTCGCAAGGCCCTGGAGGCCGGCGACCAGCTTGGCGTTCGCTTCGCCATTCGCTCCGGCGAACCGCGGCAGGTGGGCACGCCCGTCGCCGGCGCCGATCGGGCTGGCCGACAGCAGCCCGCGCGACAGCACGCCGTACAGCGTCGCGCCGATGCCGAGCTCCGCGAGCGCCGGGAAGATCGAGTCCTCCGGATCGCGGCTCGCGATCGAGTACTCGATCTGGAGATCGACGATCGGATGGACGTTGGCCGCGCGCCGGAGTGTCTCGGGGCCGACCTCGGACAGCCCGATCGAGCGCACGTAGCCGGCCGCAACCATGTCCGCGATCGCGCCGATCGTGTCCTCGATCGGCACCGCCGGATCGAGGCGCGCCGGGCGGTACACGTCGATGTAGTCCGTGCCGAGCCGGACCAGGGAGTACGCGAGGAAGTTCTTCACCGCCGCGGGTCGCGCGTCGATGCCACCCCAGCTGTTGTCGGGGCCGCGCAGCCCGCCGAACTTGACCGAGAGCTGGACCTGGTCGCGGCGGCCAGCGATTGCCTTGCCGATCAGCAGCTCGTTGTGGCCCGAGCCGTAGTGGTCGCCGGTATCGAGCAATGTCACGCCGCGCTCGATCGCGGCGTGAATCACGGCGGTGCTGTGCGCGTCGTCGGTCTTGCCGTAAGCGCCGGACATCCCCATGCAGCCGAGCGCGATGGTTCCGGGCGCGAGGCTAACCGTGGCAGGCGACGTCGAGTGGGAGGGAGCTCGATGGTCATGCATGGTCTCGTTCTACGGACGTGCGACCGCCGGCGATTGTCGGTTCTTGGCGCGATCGTCTGCCAAGAACGTACAAGCGCCGGCGCGCCCGGAGCGGTACCCTGAGCCGATGGAGCGCTCCGTCGAGCTTGCCGTCTCGTTGCCGGGTGTGCGCGCGGTGCGATCGACCACCGAGTCGCCGCATACCGGGGTGAAGGAGCACTACGGTGTCGGGCGGATCGAGCACGGCGGCACGGAGTGGTGGGGCGGCGGCAGGGTCTGGCGCTCCGGGCCCGGATGCATCCTGGTCAAGCAGCCAGGCGACGTGGTTCGCCACGTCGCCCACCACGGACCGACGACGTTCACGGCCGTCATGCTGCCCGCGAACGACGTCGCGCGTGTCCGCGGCGAAGCCCGGGCGGTGACGATCGCGCAGCTCGAAGCCAGCGACGAGCGGGCCGCGCCGTTTCACCGTCTGATCGACGCCGCGTGCGCAGGCGTTGACCGGCTCTCGCTCGAGGTCGCGGTCGCCGAAGCGGTCAGCGCGTTGGCGGCGATCAGCGGCACGCATCCCGAGCATTCGCGTCCCGTCCGACGCGCGATGGAGTACATCCGCGCGCAGCTCGGCGGCTCGATCACGCTCGCCGATCTCGCGGACTACGCCGATCTCGACAAGTTCCACCTGTGCCGGGCGTTCCGTGCGCAAATTGGCATGCCGCCGCATACCTATGTGACGCACCTCCGCATCGCACGCGCCAAGGCGCTGCTGGTTCGCGGCGTGCGCGCGTCCGACGTGGCGCCCCTCGTTGGCCTCTACGATCAAGCGCAGCTCACGCGCCACTTCAAGCGGCTCGTCGGGACGACGCCGGCGCGCTACGCGAAGTCAGCTCGCGCGGCGTGGCTCGTTCGCTGACCTCGCGGCGCCTCCCGATGGTTCGCGCTGGGGTGCCCAGGCGCGACGCGATCCGCAACGCCTGGGGCAACGTTGCCCCAGCCTCCACGCTCCATCATTGACAATCTCGTATTGCCGATCTTTGCGCGAAGATCACCGACGCCACAACGCCGCTTGAACGACCGCGGTCCAGGTCGACTCGCTGATCGAGAGAAACTCGCCGCGTCGCCCGTCGGGCAGCGGCCGGTCCGTCACCGTCAGAGCTGCCGACATGGCGGGGCCGTCGATCGGCTGGCGCGAGCGTTCGTGCGGAGTTGCCCGCGGCCTGTGCGTTGCACACCTCACGCTCGACGTGTCCGATCCGCAACGCACCCACAAAGCGACTCCCAAGCGAGTCCGCGATTTTCGCAAGCGCGGTGACATCGCGCTGTCGCGAGATGTGGTCTCGGCGGCGACGCTCGCGGGTGGGTTCATCGGGCTGGTCGCGTGCTCGGGGACGGCCAGCCATGCGCTGCTCGAGCTGACGCGCACGGCGGCGCTTGCGGCCGACGGCGGCGACATGGCCGCGGTGGCGCCGGCCGCGCTGCGCGGCTTTCTGCTCGCGGCGAGCCCGGCGATGATCGGCGCGGCGATCGGCGCGCTGGTCGCGATGCTGGCCCAGATGGGCTGGCCGCCCGCGTTCAAGCCGCTCGGGTTCGACGTCGGTCGGATGTCGCCGATCAAGAATCTGATGAACACGTTCTCGCTCGGTGGGATGGTGCGCCGGTCGGGCGCCGCGATCGCCAAGCTGGTGCTGGTCGGGACGATCGTGGTGATGGCGCTCCGTCACCACCTGGTGACCGAGACGCTCGAGGCCGGCAAGCTCGGCTCGCTGGCGTGGAGCCTGGTGCGCCGCGCGATGTGGCTGGTGCTCGGCGTCCTGGCCGTGCTCGGTGCCGTCGACTACTTCCTCGCGCGGCGCCGGATCACCGAGCAGATGAAGATGACGTCCGAGGAGATCAGGCGCGATCACCGCGAGCAGGACGGCGATCCGATGGTGAAGGGCCGCCGCCGCCAGCGGATGCGAGAGCTCGCGCGGCGCCGGATGGCGTCGGCGGTCGCGACCGCGGATGTCGTGGTGGTGAACCCGACGCACTACGCAGTCGCGCTGCGCTACGACGACAAGACCGATGCCGCGCCGGTGGTGGTCGCCAAGGGGATCGACGAGCAGGCGCTGAAGATCCGCGAGATCGCACGCTCCAAGGGCGTGCCGGTGCTGAGCCGGCCGCCGCTCGCGCGCGCGCTGCACAAGCACGTCAAGGAGGGCCGCGCGGTGCCGTCGAACCTGTTCCGCGCGGTCGCCGAGGTGCTCGCGTACGTCTACCGGCTTCGCACCCGAGGTAACGCGTGACCGCCGCCGCTGCCGCCCTCGCCCGCCCGCGCGGTCAGTGGATGATGGCGCTCGGCCTGATCGGCATGCTCGCGGTCGCGATGGCACCGCTGCCGTCGGTGATCTTCGACCTGTTGATCGGGATCTCGCTGTGTTTGGCGGCGCTGACGTTCCTGGTCGCGTTCTACGTCGAGCGACCGACCGACTTCAGCTCGTTCCCCTCGCTGCTGTTGTTCGTGACGCTGTTCCGGCTCGCGCTCAACGTGGCGTCGACCCGGCTGATCCTGACCGGGACCGACTCGCACGCGGCAGGCGCGGTGATCGCCGCGTTCGGCGAGTTCGTGATCCGCGGCAACTTCGTCGTCGGCGCGGTCGTGTTCCTGATCCTCGTGATCGTCAACTTCGTGGTGATCACCAAGGGCGCCGAGCGAATCTCCGAGGTGTCGGCGCGGTTCACGCTCGACTCGATGCCCGGCAAGCAGATGGCGATCGACGCCGATCTCGGCGCCGGGCTCATCAACGAGAAGGACGCCCGCGAGCGCCGCAAGGCGATCCAGCGCGAGGCCGACTTTCACGGCGCGATGGACGGCGCCTCGAAGTTCGTCCGCGGCGACGCGATCGCCGGGCTGCTCGTGCTGGCGGTGAACGTCGTCGGCGGCATCATCATCGGCGTCGCCCAGAAGGGGATGTCGATCGGCGACGCCGCGCAGACCTACACGGTGCTGTCGATCGGCGACGGCCTGGTCGCGCAGATCCCCGCGCTGCTGGTGTCGACCGGCGCCGCGCTGCTCACCACGCGCGGCGAAGACCCCGAGCTCGGCCGCGTGCTGTCGCGCCAGCTCATGACCCGCAAGCGCCCGCTGCAGGTCACCGGGATCACGCTCGGCGTGATCGGCCTGCTCCCGGGCATGCCGCACTTGCTGTTCCTCGGGCTCGGTGCGGTGGCCACGTGGGCCGCGACCAAGGCCACCGACGGCGCCCCCGCCGACCCGACCAGCGACGCGCGGACGCCATCGCGCACCGACGCCGCCCCGCGCAACGACGAGAAGGCCCACCGCGGCGAGCTCGAGGCCGCGCTGCCGGTCGAGCTGCTCGGGCTCGAGGTCGGCCTCGACCTGCTCGGCATGGTCGACGCCTCGCGCGGCGGCGAGCTGCTCACCCGCGTCGCGGCGCTGCGCAAGCAGATCGCGCTCGAGCTCGGCGTCATCGTGCCGCCGCTCCACATCCGCGACGATCTGCGGATGCGGCCGGGCGGCTACCGCATCCTGTTGTCGGGCGTCGTGCTCGCCGAGGCCGAGGTCCAGGTCCACCGCGTGCTCGCGATCGATCCGACCGGCACCGCGCTCAAGCACCTCAATGGCGAAGCCACGACCGAGCCGACGTTCGGGCTGCCCGCGAAGTGGCTTTTGACCGGCGACCGCACGCGTGCCGAGGCCGCGGGCGCCACCGTGGTCGATGCCGCCGCGGTGATCGCGACGCACCTGACCGAGCTGTTGCGCCGCAACGCGCACGAGTTGCTCGGCCGCCGCGAGGCGCAGGAGCTGCTCGACATCGCCGGCAAGCAGAACCCCAAGGTCATCGAGGAGCTGATCCCGCACATCATGTCGATGGGCAGCGTCATGCAGGTGCTGCGCAACCTGCTGCGCGAGAGCGTCTCGATCCGCGACCTGCGCACGATCCTCGAGACGCTGGCGGATCACGGCGGCGCGACCAAGAGCACCGACGATCTCACCGAGATGGTGCGCCAGCGGCTGTCGCGCCGGCTGACCCGCGCGCAGCTGTCGAGCGACGGCTCGCTCCGCCCGCTGGTGCTCGATCCGCGCGCCGAGTCGCTGCTGCGCGACGGCACCGGTCGCCAGGCCCGGGCGATCAGCAAGCTGACCGAGGACATCGCGGCCCGCGCGCGCGACCTCGCGATGCGCGACGAGCCGCCGCTGCTCATCGTGGCCCCCGACCTCCGGCGCACCGTCGCCGGCATCGCTTCCCGTCACGTCCCCGGCCTCGCCGTCATGAGCTATCGCGAGGTTGATCCGAGCGTGCCGTTTGTCACTCGCGGAGTCATCTCCGCGCAGGAGTCCGCATGAGGGTCCTCAAGTTCGAAGGCGCCACGATGCGCGACGCGATCGCCAAGGTGAAGGCCGAGCTCGGCGATCAGGCGGTCATCATCTCGACCCGCCAGGTCCGCAAGGGCCTGCTCGGCTCCGCGGTCGAGATCTCCGCCGCGATCGACAACGACGACGCCGAGCCCGCGCACCCGTTCCACGGCCCGGTGAACACGGGCCCCGCGCCGCTGCGCACTGACGACGTCGAGAAACAGCTCGCGCCGCTGCGCAGCGAGCTGCGATCGCTCCGCGCGATGGTGCGCACCACCGGTGAGGGCCGCGGCACCACCGAGATGCGCAGCGAGCTCGCCGCGCTGCGCCGCCTCGTCGAGACCATGCATACGGCGACGGCGAGCGCGCCGGCGGCACCCGCAGCGCCCGCGCCGATCGCGCGCCGTGCCGCGTACGACAGCGTCGCGACCGCCGCCACCACGGGACCGGCGGCTCACCGTGCGGCCCCCCCGCGCGAGACCGCGCCGTCCGCGTCGCCCGCCCGGCGTGCCCCGCCGTCGCTCGATGCGCCGCTCACCGCCTCCTCCACCGGCGCGGCCGTGATGCTGGTCGGCCCGACCGGCGCCGGCAAGACCACGACGATCGCCAAGCTCGCCGCGCGCGCCGCGCTGATCGAGAACCGCCGGGTCAGCCTGGTGACGCTCGACAACTACCGCGTCGGCGGCGTCGACCAGATCCGCACGTTCGCCGAGCTGATCGGCGTGCCGCTCCAGGTCGCCGACTCGCCGGCGCAGCTCGCGAACCTGCTCGATCCGGCCAACGACCTCACGCTGATCGACACCGCCGGCCGCAGCCCGCGCGACGTCGACGCGATCGAGGAGCTGGCGAGCCACCTCGAGGGCCTCGATGTCGAGGTCCACCTCGTCGTCCCCGCCGCCTCGAGCGCCGCGCAGATCGACGAGCTGATGCAGCGCTATCGCGCGCTCGCGCCGGTCCGCCTGCTGTTCACCAAGCTCGACGAGTGCGGCCTCGCGCCCGAGCTCGCGCTCGCCCCCGCGCGCACCCGGCTGCCGATCACCTGGGTCACCACCGGCCAGGCCGTCCCCGAGGACATCGAACAACCCACCACCGCCCGCGTGCTCGAGCTCGCGAGCGGTGGCCTGTCTCTGCAAGCGCCCGCCCCCCGTAACCGCAGCCACCGGGCTGCCTGAGCACCATGACCGATCAAGCAGCCAGTTTGCGCGTCATCAACGGCGACCGTCCCACCAAGGCCACCACGCCGGTCCCGCGCCGCGCGATCGCCGTGAGCGGCGGCAAGGGCGGTGTCGGCAAGAGCACGATCGCGCTGAACCTCGCGATCGCGTACTCGCAGCTCGGCGCCCGCACGCTGATGGTCGACACCGACCTCGGCATGGCCGACCTGAACCTCCTGCTCGGCGTCGCGCCCGACAAGAGCATCCTCGACGCGCTCAGCGGCGCGCCGATCGACGAGGTCCTGGTCTCGGCGCACGGCATCGATCTGCTCCCCGCGCTCAACGGCAGCTACCTGCTGTCGACGATCGGCCCCACCGCGCAGCGCCGGATCATCGAGATCGTGAACGGGCTCGCCGAGCGGTTCGACACGCTCATCGTCGACGTCGCCGCCGGCATCGGCCAGGCCCAGACCACGTTCGCCAGCGCGACCGCGGACGCGATCGTCGTGGTCAACCCCGAGCCGTTGTCGATGGCGGACGCCTACGCCTGCCTGAAGACGCTGGCGATCCAGCAGAACGTCCGCCACGCGTACGTGCTGCCCAACCGCGTCACGTCGCGCGCCCAGGCCAACGAGCTGACCGCGCGGCTCGGCGCCCTCGTCGCCCGGTTCCTCGATCTCGAGATCACCGCGCTACCGTCGGTGCCCGCCGACCACCACGTCGCCGAGGCCGCGCAGTACGGCGTGCCGCTCATGATCCACGCGCCCGACGCGCCCGCGGCGCGGGCGATTCGCCAGCTGACCCGTGTCCTGTCCTCACTCGCGCCGTCGACGGGGTCGACCTGGTGGCGCACCGCTCGCGCGCAAGGAGAGTCCCGATGAAAGCCTACGCCGCCCACATGAAGCGCTCTCCCCAGGAGCGCGATCGCTTGATCTCGGAGCACATCGAGATCGCGCGCCGGATCTCGATGCGGATGGCGCGCCGCTGCCCGGACTGGATCGCCCGCGAGGATCTGGTCGCCGCCGGCATGCTCGGCCTGACCGAGGCCGCCGAGCGCTACGACGCGACCCGCAACGAGCCGTTCCTCGCGTTCGCCGAGAAGCGGATCCGCGGCGCGGTGCTCGACGAGCTCCGCCGCGGCGACATCATGCCGCGGCGGGCCCGCCAGATGGCGCGCAAGATCGGCCTGACCATCCAGGAGCTCGAGAAGAAGACCGGCCGGAGCCCCAGCGACGAGGAGGTCGCCGAGGCGCTCGGCGTCACCCTCGAGGCCTACCGCTCCGACCTCGAGCACCTGGTCCACGTCACGGTCGGCGCGCTCGATCAGGAAGACGACACGTCGGCCACGCTCGCCAGCGACGACTTCTCCCCCGAGGCCGGCGCCGCGCGCCGCCAGGCGCTTGGCCGCGTGCGCACCGCGCTGCCCAAGCTCGACCAGCGCGACATCCTCGTGCTCGGCCTGTACTACAACGAGGAGCTGACCTATCACGAGATCGCGGAGGTGCTCGGCGTGACGACGTCGCGCGTGTGCCAGCTGCACGGCCGCGCGATCTCGCGGTTGCGCGCCGAGATCGAGACCGGGATCGAGGCGGCCGCGTGAGCAACGGGATCTACGCGGCGACCGCCGGTGCCGTCGCGCAATCGAACGCGCTCGACACCACCGCGAACAACATCGCCAATGCCTCGACGGCAGGGTTCCACGGCGATCGCGTCACGTTCCGCGAGGCGCTGACCGCCGCCCGATCGCCCGACCTCATGTCGGTCAGCGTCGGCACCACGCGGATCGACAGCCAGTCCGGCGCGCTGACGCCGACCCAGAACCCGCTCGACCTCGCGCTCGAGGGCGACGGCTACTTCGGGGTCTCGACCGCCGCCGGTACGCGCTACACCCGCGCCGGCAACTTCCAGCTCGACGACGCCGGCAACCTGGTCACCGCCGAGGGCAACCAGGTCCGCGGCGACGGGGGCGGCGCGATCAACATCCCGCCCGAGGCCAAGCTGGTCAGCGTCGGCGCCGACGGCACGGTCAGCGCCGACGGCCAGGACGTCGGCAAGCTCGAGCTGGTGCGGTTCGCCAACACCCAGGTCAAGCGCGAGGGCGGCACCCTGGTCTCGGCGATCGGCCGCCCCGAAGCCGGCGACCCGCCCAAGGTGCGGTCCGGCATGCTCGAGTCGTCCAACGTCAACGTCGTGCGCGGCATGGTCGACCTGATCAAGGTGTCGCGCACCTACGACTCCCTGATGAAGATGATCCAGGGCTACCACGACATCGAGAGCCGCGCGGCGCGCGAGATCAGCGGCCCCAAGTAACGGCCGAGACGGCACCAACGGCCCCAAGGAGAACGCCATGTTTCGCTCACTCGCCACCGCCGCTTCCGGTATGGAAGCTCAGCAAACCAAGCTCGACGTCACCGCGCACAACATCGCGAACGTCTCGACCAACGGCTTCAAGAAGGAGCGCGCCGAGTTCGCCGATCTGATGTACCAGACGATGCGCCCCGCGGGTGCGTCGACCGGTAATGGCGCCACCGCGCCGAGCAACACCGAGGTCGGCCTCGGCACGCGCCTCATCACGACCGCGCGCCAGACCGGCCAGGGCGAGATGCACCAGACCGGTAACCCGCTCGACATCGCGATCGAGGGCCACGGCTACCTCGCGATCACGATGCCCAACGGTGACACCCAGTACACCCGCGACGGCGCGCTCCAGCGCACCGGCGAGGGCAAGCTCGTCACGTCCGACGGCTACGCGGTCGCTGGCGACATCACGATCCCGCCCGACGCCCAGTCGATCGCGATCGCCACCGACGGCACGATCTCGGCGACCATCCCCGGCGAGACCCAGACGGTCGAGCTCGGCAAGCTGCAGATCGCCACGTTCGTCAATCCCGGCGGGCTCGCCGCGCAGGGCGGCAACCTGTTCCGTGAGACCACGGCCTCGGGCACCGCGGTGGTCGGCACCCCGGGCCA
>Ga0307509_10000148_pt1 | contig 107268 bp, 129 predicted proteins | sample 10_EM_MG_FD_202245 | JGI IMG/M metagenome (GOLD analysis project Ga0307509, IMG submission 202245) | Populus trichocarpa ectomycorrhiza microbial communities from riparian zone in the Pacific Northwest, United States - 10_EM | ecosystem: Host-associated > Plants > Roots > Unclassified... | reverse complement strand
AAACTACTTACCTCAGGCTCCAAATAGATACTAAGTAATTTGTTTTTTCCAATTTTATTACTACTACACTCACAGTTAGTATCTTAAATAATACTTAAACTAACCTCTAAGAATTTCACAACCCTTCGTGTTCCTATTCATATCTGAGCATTCAGAACAATAAGTTCGACAAAACTCCTCGCTCTATATGTATTTTAAGTTCCCATCTTTGTCTACTCATAAATTCCTCAACGTTAGTTTTGATATTCTGCAGCATCTATTTACTATCTAGTTAGTATATCATAAGTTTCCATTTGATCAAAACTCAAAATAACAGCTATTAAGACAAAACTACTTACCTCAGGCTCCAAATAGATACTAAGTAATTTGTTGTTTCCAATTTTATTACTACTACACTCACAGTTAGTATCTTAAATAATACTTAAACTAACCTCTAAGAATTTCACAACCCTTCCCATTCCTATTCATATCTAAGCATTCAGAACAATGAGTTCAACAGAACTCCTCGCTCTATTTCTATTTTAAGTTCCCATCTTTGTCTACTCATAAATTCCTCAACGTTAGTTTTGATATTCTGCAACATCTATTTACTATCTAGTTAGTATATCATAAGTTTCCATTTGATCAAAGCTCAAAATAACAGCTATCAAGACAAAACTACTTACCTTAGGCTCCAAATAGATACTAAGTAATTTGTTTTTTCCAATTTTATTACTACTACACTCACAGTTAGTATCTTAAATAATACTTAAATTAACCTCTAAGAATTCTACCACCCTTCTCATCCCTTAGGCTATTCATATATTATTATATTAGATATCTATTTAATATATTAGTATTTAAATTACAATAGAAATAAAAACTCACATTATTGCTATTTTCTTTGTAGTATCTCCCAAGAACCCTTTTCCAACCCCTGCTGTATCATCCCTGGTTGAATTTCACTAGTCAAATTTCCAAAATCTATCAAAATAGTATAAAGTCCATGAATCGATACGTAAAATTATGAATTCATCAAACTCTCACCTCGGTATGTATTTTCAGTTACAATTACAGCCTGTTCATCAATTTCACTACTTTTTTTTTGATCCTCTGCAAACATATCTAGTATATTGTTAGTATATCATAGTTTCCAGTCCGATGATAGATCAAAATTACTGCTATTGAAAGAAAAGTACTAACCTGCAAATACTTGCTGAGAAATCTCCCTCTTAATAATAGCCTTAATAGTCAAGCTAGTATATAGTAAATAATACCTATACCAACTGTCCAGGATTATCCTACTCCTCCCACACCTATTCATATACTATTAGCTATTTATCCAATATATTAGTATTTAAATCAAGCTAGAAATATAAACTCACATTGTTTGATATCCCCTTCTTTTAGTAGCATCTTCTTAAAATGCTCCTTCAAACTTCCTTAAATCATTTCCAGATATATTCCAGCATTTAGTATTATTACTTCAACTATGCCTTTCAACCCATATGTATTTCCAGTTACAATTGTCGGATATTTATGAATTCCTCCAATTTGTTTCTTGTATCCTGCAGTATCTATCTAGTATATAGTTAGTATATAAGCATTTCCAGTCTGATTCTAGTTTAAAATCACTTTCATTAACAGAAAAACACTTACCTCGAAATATTTGTGGAGGAATCCACCCTCTAATAACATTATTCCTTATCCTACTCTTATCAATAAACAGATATAAATCAATCACAAAGGATTGTCCCACACCACCACACCACTATCCATATATTATTAGCTATTTATCCAATATATTAGCATTTAAATCAAGCCAGAAATATGAACTCACACGACCCTCACATCCATTCGTTCAAGTAGTTTCTTCTCCACATACTTTTACAAGCTCTGTTGTATCATTCCTAGTTGAATCCCAATAACTGGATTTCCTAAATCAGTTAAAATAGTCCCGCATCTATGTTCTAACTCACAGTGTTCTTACCTTATCTGAGCACTTAGCACAATATGTATTTTGAGTTACAATTGACATCTGTTTATGAATTCCTCCTCTTTACAGTTTTTATCCTACAGCACCTATTCAGTCCATAGTTAGTATATCATAATTTCAAGTCAAATTATTGTGCAAAATCCACTATACCAAGATCAAAAAACATACCTACCCATAGGAGTTGAGAAATTTATTCCTCAACTCTTCCAGTACTAGTAATTCTAGTATCGTAGTTGTCTTAAATATCACTTAAGTCATAATCCAATAAGCATGATAATGTAATATATCATGCTTATGACTTACTATATATGGATTGTTAGCAAATCTTGCCATATATTGATATCAGGAAAGGTATATATACTTGCATAATAGTTAAGAAATTTCATCCTTCATATCAGATATTTCTGATATTCTCCTTCTCCCATACCACACCACAATTCACCATCCTTAGTCAATTTTCCAAATGACAACTTTGTGTTCCAACAGAATGTAGGCAAATTGCCTACCATCATAGTGCTCCAATCTTAATAATTACCGATAATGACATCTTCGTGTTCTAACAGAATGTAGGCAAATTGCCTACCACCATAGTCCCTTCTCTTAATAATTTCCCAAGATCACATCCACTATGTCTAGTAGCAAGGTGTGAAATTTTATTCCACCTTAGCTCCGAATTTCTCACCGATATCTTCCAAGTGATATCCGCTAGTCCCAGGAGTAATATGAGAAAACATGTCTTATATCATGTATTCATATTTCCCCTAAATGATATCCGCTATTTCTAGAAGCAAGATGTGAAATTTCATTCCACCTTACCCCTGAACTCTTCATGGATATCTTCCAAATGATATCCGTTCGTTCGAGGAGCAACATGAGAAAACATGTCTCATGTCCATTTTCCATCTCTCTATCATATGATATCCCTTTACCAATATAAATGGCATGCCCTGTCATATATTTGATTATCATAATACTTGCCTTTATTACGATTGGACAATGCATTCGTCCCAATCCATTCCGTAAGTAGAGTCTGTTTCTATCCTTCTCTTGCCCTTGTTAGCCATTATCACTTTTATTATAGTATGCTTATCATGATCGTACCTAGAAGATTTATATATTTTCATATAGGATGGCCCAGTGGTAACCATTCCCCCACATACAGTGGGAGAATTACCAACTTGTCTGTCAATAGACAGAAACCACTATTAGTTTTCATAGTCTATATGCTGTTAGTAAATGTACTTCATATTATGACTTCTATATCAAGGTTGGAATCAAATTACCCTTTACTAGGACTTTTGTTTTCTTGGAATATGGGCCAGTTCAAATTAGACACTAAAAGGTCCTATTAGTAGATCTTTCAGGTCATCTCTGATACTATTAAGGGAATAGTAGTTTTTTCCCTTAATATATCAAGATTTGTTTTAAGATTATCTATAAAAAGATATCTTATAGTAAAATCTTTTTATATGTATTCCTATACACTTCAAGATTTCTTATTTCAGCTGTAAGACTTAAGTAAAGAAATCAGAATTGGAAAGAATCACCATAATTGAAAACACCTCATACACAATATTGCTATTGTGCAGAGGAGGTGTGATTGGTGTATGATTGAGTGAAGACGGAGAGCCCGTCAATGTGTGTCAGGAGAATGCCAGAATGAGAGTAGAAGACCGGTGGAGAGAAGAGAAGGAAGGAAGGAAGGAAGGAAGAAGTTGAAGAGACTGACTATTTAATTCTAGCTATCGGTGGGATTTCCATACATTTGTGCGTGCGAGAGTTACATCGGACTTCGATTCGGGCTCCTGCCCCAAGGGGACTGCGATTATTATAGTGCGACCAGAGTGCGATCAGAGTATCACAACCCGGAGACTGCGATTCGGGCTCATGCCCTCTGGAGAGTAATTAACTTGCTGTGCCCGTATTTGCCGAAAACATAATTATATACAGGTGGGTGAATAGATACAGTACGTGGTCGGATAAGCTAAAGAATACACTACTACTACTTCCAAAGTCAGCTACCAGAAACTACATTCCGCAGCAGCAACACATTTATTCGCAAAGGGAATACCGACAACAGGAGGTGAGTGACCCTTCGATATGCTCTCCAAAATAATTCGTCTATCCCCGCAAGGAGACTCATCATCCTGAGAGAGTCGATTCAGCGCCTCTTTATACCTACCAACCCATCACAAGCACAACTGACAAGTACTCAAACTCCACAAAGAAACAGGAGGGGCAACCTCCTATATATCTTCCAGCTAAAAGGAAAATATCGAACAAAGAGCGTACTCGAACCGGCCAAGAGTTCAAGACAACGGAACTTACACCCCCGAACTTTCGAGATTTCTTTGTTTAGTTTGAGCAGAAGGCCCCGCCACCGGTAACAGCCCCCGCAATGACTTTTCCGCACTCAGGCCTAACACCTCGGGAGTGCAGGACCTTTTAGCCTTGCACGGTTATGTGTGATCGAGCCGTGTTCATTGCAAGAGTCAGGCCTTGTCACTCGGTTCGCAGAGGGCCTCAATAACTTCCGCACCGTGTGACACCCCTTGCATCTCTGTCACTATCCAGCGCAAGCACAAACTCATCCATGAAAGAAGGCGATCAACTCTGGGTTTTCCGGTCCAGATAATCACCACGATACAAATACTGTCTATTGAATACAAATACAGATCCCCCACTCCCCTGCCCCAGCCTGCCTAAAGCTCCTGCTTGATACTAGGCTCCTCGCTCTCCTCTGGGGCCTCCACCGCCTCCCGCCCCTTCCCAACCTGCCTCGCCGTCTCACTCTCCTCCCCTTCCTTCTTCAAATTCCTCCTTGCCAACGCCGCAATCTCCTCATCGTATGCCGTCCACTCCGGAACCTGCCTCCTCGCGCGATCCAATTTCGGTTCCTTTGTCATAGGATTATTGCATAAATCGATCGTCTTTGCCATCTTCAGGCTCTCGTCACTGCACCAGGTCTCGCACCAGAGCCACTCTTGTGGTAAGGAGTGGATGGGGAGCATGCTTTGCATGTGATTTGGTAGATCCTGGTCTAGATTTGAGAGACTGTTGGGGTCCGCGGAGAGTTGATGGTATTGCTGGCGGAGGCGATCCCCAGCGGCGATCTGGCGGAAGCGTTTAAGATCCACGACGTACAGAGCACTACGAAAGTTAGCTAGAAGTAATTAAAAGTGGGGCAAGTAAGCTCACCTGATATGATATGGAAGGCCCCTCAGGAAGTTCTTCCAGTAGCCTTGTTTCCAGAAGCGGAAGCCTTCTATTTCCTCTCGAGAATCACACATGGGTGTGAAGCCGTATGGTGCGCCCTGAAGGTCCAAGTCAACGAGCTCTTTCATATCTGTTCGAACAATCTGATCGGCGTCGACAAAGATGACCTTGTCAAGATCGAGGGGGAAGAGAACGTCAAGGAATAAAATCTTGTATCCCCAAATCTCGCGCTGCTTTTCCTTTTGACTGCGGAGCCAATGGGGCCATTTGTAAGTGACCAATTCATACTCAAAATCGTACTCCTTAGCCATTGTTGGGATAAAATCTTTAAACGATGGCGATAAGAAGTTCTCAATAAACCAGAATTTAACCGATTTGTCGGTGTGCTTCATGACGCTAAGCATCATGATGTTCAAAAATCTTTCGTAAAGATGGCCGCTAGCAACAGAGAAGATGTTGATCTCAGCTTGAGGCCTTAAATCCGCTACCGGTGCAATGAATCCGATCTTCACGAGTACGTCTTCCGCCTTCCTAAGAAACCTGGTAGCAAAGTCACCAACATTCTTTGGTACGCCAGTAGATGGTTCAAGGACATCCTCAACTTCCATTCCTGGATTTCTGGACAATCTGGGGAACAAGGTAGCCCCTTGGAAGCTCAGCAATGCGATTTCCGAATCTTCGCCGGTTACCACATGATTGCCCTGCTGGAAACCTTTAGTTCCCGTACTATCGATGTGGAAGATCTCCTTAGAGCGGCCTTCTTTCAATTCCATCTTGTAGTGTCCGGGATTTGCCTTGAATTGGAAATAGCCCAAGTTCGCCATGATGATTGTATCTGCGAAATGAGGTTCCTTCTCGGTACCAAGAACCAATTGCGCTCCCTTTGGTGGCCCCCCATTAATGATATCGGTAGAATGTCCCTCAATAAGAATGCTCCTAAGTTCATAGAGCGCCTCGATATCGCCTCCCTTCAGGCGATCTTTCAGGGACTGGATCTTCAAGTTGTCCAAATCATAAGGTGACTCCTTAGGCGTTACCAGCCAAGATGGAGGAACATCCATACTCAAAGAAAGCAAAGGAAGTTCTGGAATATTTTCAAACCGAGCTTGGGGATCAGTAAGATTGCTAGGTAAGTTAGCCAAATATTCCACAAAAGGCAAGGTGGATAGCATGTATATACCCATTTTCATCAAAGGTCGGGGCAGAGTTGAGAACATGACGGTAGAATCGCTTAACCGGAAGCTCTGCAATCATCCTCTGAGGATTAAGATATATCTTCATATACACGCCCTCCATCTCGGACAGGACCTTCAGGATTGGCACCCATTTCTGAGCGAGCTCACTGGCCGGATCAATGGAAGCAACAACCTGGAAAGCAGCCTTGTGTTTATCCCCGGACTCAATCGCAACATGTTCTTGCTTCCAAAGCTTGTTGAAGGCATCTGTCCTGGCCAAAGATGGGCCTTGGAACATGCTCGTAGGGACTTCGGGGATGTTGCTTAGAGCAACCAGATTGGTAAGGCACGCAGAAGATTGAGAACTAGAAGAGGTCAGTGGCCAACACCATGAACAACGTCACACGATGGATAATAAACCCTTTGAGCTTTTCCAAAAGGCCAACCTCGCTGGCAGCCTTCAGCGCAGGCAAAATCCTTCTAGAGTGCTCGTAGTCCAAGAGCTGCCTGAAATCTTCCGCGCCAAACTCCTCATCAATAGGAACAGGTCCCACGACACGTCCATTTATGATCACTCCCCTTTGCCCAGGTTTAAACCCAGCCGCCTCCAACAACTTCTGGCTCTCTCTCCAGAAGTTCCCAGACTCGATATGGTCAGGGAACTGCCAGCTGGCGGGTTTAGCATCCGGGATCTGCATTTGCAATAGATTCTCAACCCTTGGGACATTGGCATGCCCCTTCAACGGCGACACCTCCTCCAAGAGCTGCTGAAGTTGCTCAGGGCCCTTGAAGAATCCAACTTGGTGAAGCTGATGAAGAAGTGTGGAGAGTGCGGGCCTCTCGCTCACAAGCTGGGGATTGTTAATGAAAACCAAGTTTACACCTAGTGCAAGCTTTTGAAGCTCGCTAGCACCTTGGAGGAGCTCATACCCATCCCCCTCGTCAAAGTCACCAATAACCCAGATCGTGGATCCGACAAGCTTGTCTGGCTTATCCGAGGAAATAGCCGGTAACTTCTCGAAGATGCCAGCATATTCTTGCAAAAGCCTCCCGACATTTATCGTTTTCACAGACTCCTCGCCCTCCGGGAAGATATAAGGATTCCGACGTGTGGCCGCATTACCCAAAAATAGAGCGACAAAGTCAGTCTCGTCATTGGCGACTTCCTCATACACTGCTCTTTGGGCCAATTGAACATCAGCTTGAAGGCGAGTGCTCATTATTTGCATCCATTGCTAAAACATGTTGTCTCAGCTAAGTCCTCCGTAACTGAGAATTGCTCACATACCTCGTCCCTAGCCAGTGAAAGACCATTGATGAATACTGGAGGGACAAGTGAGTTTGCACTCATTCTACCAGCCCATGATTTAGAGGCCTTAATATGCTCTTCAACGGTCTCGGAGGACAGTACCTCCTCCAAGGACAATGCGGCCCGACCTTCGACGAGCTGGGCTTCTTTGATAGCTTGTTCCAAGACCTTAGCATCCGGCTTTAAGAATCGGCCGGACCCAAGCGCCTATACGATCGATCAGCAAGGATCTCTAGACAGCACCGCAAAGCCTACTAACCAATTCGAGATATCCCAAAGCAACCGGAAGGCCATAAGCCTCATTCAAGTAATAGAAGACTTTTGCTTGTGCAACAGCTAGGTTGGATCACAGTTAGTCACTTGCAATTGTTTCACAAAAAGTGAATATGCAGACCTTCAGGGGACCCAGTCAAAGGTACTACTCCAAATCGGAGAGCAATTTTCCTATCGACAAACAAACGTAACTGTTCGGTAACCAAAGCTAGATCGTCCTTAGAGGCAAGATTTACGGGGACGACAAGATTGTGTACATTGCGCCTGAGGGGATGCAGCTGTCCGGGGTAGACACGACGGAGAAGCTATGAAAGCATTCAGCTACACGATGTGGCACGGAAAATGGAGGGGTTTATTTAGAATCGCATACCGTATCAACTGCGGCAGACCATTCTCGATATCGCAAGTCTTTTTCCAAATCATTGAGCCAAACGATGGTCTTTCCGCCCTCGATGTTATCACGATAGTCGAACCTCTGCGGAACCTCATCCCGCTTGGAATTGGCGAGCATCTGATGGGACAGTAATTGGACAGCTTCAGAAGAGTTAACTCCGAGAGTCCTGAAACTATTTACAAATCTCCTCTCCCTCCGAAGATGCTCAAGAAGCGCGAAGGCATTAATATCGGAGTTCTCCAGTTGGACCCCGTTAATCCAGAGAGCGTTCTGACCAGGGCCAAGAAAGGAATCCCAGTTTCCCTGAAGCGCATCCGTAATGTCTGGATTAATGTCGATAGCAGCCACCGACGAGGTGTGTTTCGGGAAGTCTTGCAGAAGTTTCAGAAGTGTGGTGAGGGGATCTTCGCTATCCATAACAAAACTAGCAGCCTTCATTCCAAGGAATGACATATCCTTTGGATGGAGAGGCTTAATATCCTGGATCTCCTGGTCGTCCAGTTCTCTAATAGAAGTCTCTGTGTCTTTGCCCTGCTTAACATCACCTTCACTCGAGACATCACGATCATCCATAACAATGTAGTCAGTTTTCTTGAGAGCTAACTCCACGCCATACCCACTGAGGATCACAGGACGCCCCTTTCTGTTGGTCTGGGGCTTGTATCGCACGCGATAGGTAAGTATCCCTTGTTTGGCATAATCTCTGAGTATCTGGTGAAATTGTTTGAAATTTGGGGCTTCGATATCAGCGTAAAGGATGGCGGCTGGTTTGTCCTCTTGCGTCTCCAGCACTCGGTCAAACTGAAGCCTCCGTCGATCGCTAGGGAAGCCATTAGGACCTTTCTACAAACAAAACACTCAAACAGTGGCAAGATTTTGTACTTCTGATATCTCTCCCAAGACTTCAACATATCCTTAAAATCACCACCAGTGTCACAAACTTGTTTATGACTCCATTGAAGCCATACTCCACAAGTAGCATTATACAACCTCCCCATCATAGGTTCCAAAGAGTTCACATAGTAATGGTAGTGAGCTTCTATTCTCGGAGCAGCTGCATGTATCGATAACGCAAAGTTAAAGGAAGCAAGCTCCTCTTGACCCACCAAGAAACCCTCCTCCCGTGCAACCCGTAGAAAAGTGTCGTAAAGAGCTTTGTCGGAGCCTATGTCGGCAAAATCGCCTGCCGCTATCCGACCAAGGAGAGGAAAATACGAAGCCCCGACCTCTTCAGCGGCGGTTTCCCTATTTTTAGATAGCCTAGTGTTAGCTTACGACAGCCTCGACAAAGATATAGCAAAGACGGTAAACATGGAGCTCTCTTTTTTTCTTCTTCTTCTTCTTCTTCTTCTTCTTCTTCTTCTTCTTCCCCCTTCTTCCCCCTTCTTCGCACTCACAATAGTTCTAACAGGAATGGCGCACCATCCCAGGAAGCTTTAAGTGCAACATTGACAGCAGGGCCGCATGAAACCAGTCGTACGCAAGGTGATAGTAAGAGAAGGCCCACGGAGAGCCTTCCCCCAAAATTGGGCAATCGCATCCTACCCAAGCTTCAATCGAAGGTATGTAGGTGATTGGACAGCAAAGACACCGGATCAGTCCATGCAAAGGCGTCCGCCGATCGAGGAGTTCTTTGTATGGAACAGTTATTCCAGAGGATATAGTATCAAACAGAGCAAAAAGGTGTTATCAGCAGACAATTGGGGGGGTGTGAAGGGAACCCTTTTGCTAAGAACTACTTTGGGGTTTAGGAGGCTGAAAATATGCCAAGATGCTTAAGGACACGCTTTCGCCTCCAAGCCCATTGCAATTGGGCGGCAGTCGGATGCAAGTCAAGTGATTGTTCCATGACATACCGGTATGTTCCAGGCATCCGCAGCGCTGAAACCATACCATACCAGTACGAGAGTACTTGTTGATTCCAAATCCTAGCTAAGCTTTTTTTACCCTTCTTCCCCGTCTCTGAGTAAAATAACGAATGACCGATGGTGATTATCCGCTTGTTCATATCGGGGATCCGATCGAGATTTTTCCCTTTTTTTTTCTTTCCTTTTTTTTCCTTCTCCCCATCCCATCCTGCTTCCTCTTCAGATCCCTCATCCGTCGAGATAATGTAGTTCTAATCCAAACCCAAAATACTTACTCGAGGACCGTACCTACAGCATTACCATCTCCCACACCAACATCCTTTATCCAGCCATCTTACTGGCCTTTCGGCGCTCACGACCATCGCTCATCCATTCTGCCCTATTCTGATGCCCTTCGCTGGCATTCCCCAGCCTCGCAGTTCCTATCTCTCTCCCCTTACGAGAAGTAAGATAAGCGGAGCAATGGATAGGTATCCCCACCACCGGAAGAGACGGTGTCTTTGTCAATCACCGGTAGGTGTAGGAAGGCATCGGGTGAATAAAATTGAGATCCCCCCATCCTGTCGAATACCGGTAGTTTGAGATGCAGTGAGAGAAGAAGGGTGGTAAAGTACGGTAATATGATAGGTTTTTATCGCAGGTTGGGAGTACTAGTATGTGGGGGGGATTCCACTTTTTCTTGAGCAAATAGCACGAGAGTATACCAGTACCGGTACTTGTATGATACCGCGCAACTATACCGGTACTAGATCTCTGCCCCTCAAAATTAGATATCTTTGTCGCCGATGGTCTTTATATCGGTCGATGAGGGACAAATGGCCACCAAAGTGCGAATTTACAGAAAGCCTGCTACAGTTGGATGGAGGAAGGCGATTGTTTCAGTTGTTGTCGTGTTTTTCCCTACCGTATCAAGCTCGTTTGTCCCTTCTCTTCCTTCCTGGCACGGGGGAGGGGGGGGGGGGTGTGCTGTTTGAGAGAATGGGAAGGACGGAACGGAATGATTGTATGGAACAGTTGTCCAAGAGCCTCCCCCCCGACAGGCGCAGTGGCAGCAGAGAACGGTATCCGCAACAATTACTTGGGCAATAATAAGGTGACAAGCATGTGAGAGGACACAGAAATTGAAGGCTGGAACACAGGCAACTATCCACGATCCTCCTCCTTCCCTGGACCCTGCTCAGAAGGTTCTTGTACCGCAGTAGGATACCGGTACCGTTGGGGGGGGGAAGAAAGGTAAAAATAAAAAAACACCAACACACAGTAATTTCGCAAAGAGAGTCACTTGCTATCACTCTATTCGTCCTCAATCTTCGTGGCTCCTGCACACTGATGCAATCTGCACACCCATTACGCACAACAAGGGCCATTTCTCACTGCAAACCCGCTTCCTTCTGTTCTCATGGAGCTCGGAATCGCATTGTGACTCAAGTATAGGAAAAATGATGCATTAAGGCAAACAAGTGACCGTTTTTTCACCCCTCTCCCACGTTTTTTTCGTGTATATTTTTTTCGTTTTTCCCTTGTTTTTTTTTTCGTTTTTCCATCCTCGCACAAAAATGGTGCTTTACAGTACCGGTAGGGTTGGTGTGACACCGTGTGCAAACCGCGCTGTACTCGTAGAATGAGAAGGGAAAAAAAAAAGGCGACATCATACCTTAGTGAAGGCGGCCTCACTCGGGCGAGTCACCACCGTTGTGCTGTTCCACCCCTCACTCCGACAACTCTCCCACACACTGGCACACTCTCTCATCCTCCCCTCATTTTGCTTTTCCCTCCCCTCCCCTCCCCTCCGCCCCACCACACCCTTCTCCATATGAGCCTCATCCCTATTCCCTATAAAACCTGCCTTCACTCCCTGTCGGACAGCAGACAGTTCGCTCCAAATATCTCCACCCTTTACTCCACCACCTCCTCCCTCCCAGTGCGGCCCCCGAGTTGGACTACCATTACCTGGCCTTTAAGCTGCATATCAATCTTTAGTCCCATAAACACATACCACCATAACGATACCAATTTCAATGGATGGTCGAAGATCTCACACACCCCCATCGTGGACTCCCCAGCCTACAGCACCAAGGCCCATCCCATCCGCATCGCCCCGCCTCATTCCAATGAACTCAACAGTTCACTCGGAATGGCAGAGACTGCGGGCACACACCGCTATCCCGCAAGACTGTCGCAACCGCTTTGGTTACATTCCCCGCAACCTCTCACGACCGCATACTCCACCATCATTGAGCCCGTCACCCTCCCCATCGCAATGCTCCTACTACACAGATCACTGCGATGACGCGGACGATTTCCAAATCGAAGAGATTGAAGACGAATACGGAGATAGCGGGGTAGAGCTTCTGGTTGGTGAATACGAGGAGCCGTCGCCAGACTACGGGAGGGACATGTACGATTCCGACGAGAATGACGAAACTCATCGGGAGATCGTTTATAGCTTTGGAATGCTCTCTGCGGGCCTAGGGTCTTCGCCAATTGCGAGAGCAATGGCTCAGCAGCAGCTTAAATTCGGGGTTCAGCCAAGGAAGGCGAAGAGAAGTTACACGGAATCAGTCGGGAATTCGGATTCGGACTACGACAGTGGGTTTGATTCGCAAAGCTCTGAGCGGCGGATTCGACGGAGAGTTTTCAGACAGAGAGATGGCTCCGTCGAGGCGGTATCCGTTGGAACTTCGTACGCCGGATCACAGACCTCGGATTACGAGGTTGATATGGAATTATGAGTTCCCCTAGTTTTATCCTCGGGTAGCTGCCGCTATCGGCCCCCCACCACACAAAGCCGCCCCCTCAACTCAACTCAACTCAATTCCTTCCATCTTTTCACTTCCTACTTTGGCAAGCGTAAACGGTTGTACGATTTTCCTTTTTTCCTCCTGTGTTTCCTTTCCTTGGGCATTAAAACGGGGCAGAACCTTTTTCTTTTCTTTTCTCTTCTTCTTTCAAAAATGGGTTTTCGCGGGCATTTATACAGGTTCTCCGGTCATGTTTTTTCCATTTCTCATCATTCTCATTCATCATTTCTTTTATTGTAGTGTGCACGGCATCTGGGACATGGCATAAAAGGTGTATTTTGGATTTTCGTTATTTCTTATCTCCATCAAAAGAGCCTTTGTCTGCTCCCCTCATTTCCCTCAAAAGATGTACTATTATGTTTGTTTTTTCTCCATGTATCAGCGGGGGTTTTATCTATGCATTTCGTCGGAGCCGTGTTTTATCATATGTATTATCAATGTATGGATGTATGGATGTATCGATGTATGGATGGATTACCGTAGTGAATGAATCAATTTCAATAGCAGCTGGATTGTGTTCTCAAAAGTCTTGAAAGCGTGCATAAAGCGTTGGTCGAAGGTGATAGGTTGAATTCAGCTCCATTCTGTTTGGTAATGATGTTTGAAGATGGCTGTCTAATTGCAATTGTGAGCGAGAAGCTTAACGGGTAGTATCGGTGACCGTGCAGTTGTCGTCGTGCTACCGTTGCAAGTAGGTAAAAGGCAAGTGCAAATAGCCGTGAGGCATTTTACCGTTCTGATGACGTCTACAACGAGTGATTTGTCGGTGTTGTGCGAGTGTTGTGACTGGAGGCTCTGCTCCTCTCCCGTTGCCCCTTGCTCCGCACCCAGAACCAGCATCAGCCATCGTAAGGCAGTCCAGTTGGATACCGCGAAACAACCACAGTCAGACAAGCGGGTACTTGTACCGTACTGTACGGTACGGTACTGTGCCAGTTAGAACTCACCTCCCTCATCTCATGCCCATACAAACCCCCTTCCAGCGGGCATTGTGCTGTATCATGCTAGCACAGTGCAGTGACTAGTATCGTACTCGGGTACCGTAAATCAGCGGCTATTATACGCCCGCTAAAAGGAGCAACCGGCAACCTTCTAGAACGTGATAACCCCTACCGGTACTGCAACTGCACTGTTGCTCCTCCTCCTCCTCCTACCGGTGTCATATTTCATACTGTATCATACTGTAGCCAACCAGGAGAGACATTGTGTAACCGCCACAGGTAAGGTCCTCTCCTGTACAGTAAGCAAGTTCGCAACTGGGCCGCCGCCCCGTTCGACGCGGAGAATTATTTCTTTTTTGCGAGGGGTTGAGTGAGTGAGTGAGTGAGTTATTAATGGTGCTGTCGGTATGTGGGGAAGATGGGGGATGTGATGTGATATATTATGTTATGCGTGGTTCTAGTGGGGAGGGGGCGAGTGAGTGGTTGTGTTTATTTTGCTGGTATGCTGCTGCGTCGGTAGGGTGTCCTACTCGTAGCCTTGGGCTACCGATATTTGGGCTACATAGGTTATAATACGGGGTCGAGTTGGTAAACGGGTGTAGGAACGGTATGATATCACACCACGTGATCTGTTTCTCTACGAGCACTGCGTACCTGGAGGGTGGGTGTGGGTTGGGATGTCATGATGTCGTAGGCGTAACGGGAGGGAGGGAAGAACATTCATGTCGGAGTGCACTTTAAAGAAGAAGGGACGTCGTAACTCCTCCTTCTCACAATACCACTCACAGATATAGTATAACACTCTGAGGTAACTTACATCAAAGGGTTACGGTAGAAAGCAAAATGGTATCAACCCGCTCGTCAACCCGGAACCCCAGCTCAAACAGTACTTCCACCTCCCCTCCCACCGCAACCACCACCACCAAAAGGCGCACCCAGCGGCCCAGAGCCATCACCTCCTCCACAAAAAAACGCAAAGTCCAGGCGCCGCCCCCGGCCTCCTCGCAGGCAGGATCGCTCCCGAGCTCGCCATCTGCCCAGCTCCACAGCGAAACAGAGACAGGCGCCGGGCGCACGGCACGAGCGCGGGAGGGCGGAATACTGGAGAAGGGTGTTATTTATTTCCTTCTCAGGAACAAAGTTGCCGTGGAGAGGGCTGGTGGGTTAGAAGATGTCAAGAGGGGGTATGTGGTTCTTAAGCCTCTGGGGCTAGGCGAGAGTGTGGGTGGAGAGGGGGACAAGGTGGAGGGCAAGTGCAGGCTCTTGGCGGTGCCAAAGAAGAGGTTGCCGACGAGGGGATTTGAGAAGTTTTTGTGAGTAGTAGCAGTGCCCGTGCGATTGGGGGGAACTAATGATGGGGCGGCGTATGATAGAACGTTCGTGGAAGAGCCGAGCATAACGGTGCGAGACCTCAAGGATCGGTTTCTGAAGGGCTCACATTACATGACGAAGACTCGGGGGTCTCTTCCCCCACCCGCTTCATCGTTTCCTCACCTCGCCTCCTCTACTAACTAATTCCAGTGAACGCACCGACTCAGCGGCACAGCCCATAGGGGAAGGCGTGTATGCCCTCGTAAAGCACCCGACGGAGCGATCATCACATCTAGCGTACCACCTGACCATACCAGAGCATGCGAATGAGATACAGTCCGAATTCGGAATCAAGGACCGCGGAAGTTTTATAGTGTCCGTGAAAAATCCAAGCGCGCCGGCGCCGCAGAGGGCGGTGATTGCTGACCCGGCAGAGTTTTCGAAGGAGTAATTGTCCCTCTAACAAGTCTAGATAATCCGGTACGTTGATGGGGCTAATTGCTGGAGTAGGATAATGGATGAGTTTAGAGGCCTCCGCTGGCTGCCGCTGGGGAAGGAGCACTTGGAGTACAAGAACGCGCAGATATTGTTCATTGGTGAGAGGAAGGTTTTGGAAGGAAAGGAGCATGAGGTTGCCGGCGAGGAATTGAAGGAGTTGGAGGAGGAAGATGAGAAGCGGGTTGAGCACTTGAAAGGTGATGAAGCGGTGTTTAGGGATTTGGAGCTGAATCGGGGAGAGTATGTCGGCATTAAGAGCAATTGGTAGCAGGTGCGATACTGTACCTTACAGAAATCGGGGTTGGTGGAGATGGAAGCACGATACGTTTATCGAATCGTGAAACTAAAAAGTCCGCCACCGACGTGATAATCCATGATCCGCCGACTCCCTCCCCAACGATGATGGTGGGCAAACCCCTCCTCAAAAACGCACAAAAGCCGGATCTACCGGTGATCGGGTGGTATCATACAAGGGTAGGGACCTATTAACCGGAACAGACAGGGATATATTTGGCTGATTAACCTTGAATAACTGTATCATAACTTCTTACCAGACCCTCTATTATGCTGGTGCTACATGCCAAGACCCCATTTTCTCCTACCTTCCCACTTCACCTTATCATACCTTAAACGGGAATTATGCTACTATTAACAGTAAAATACAGGGCATTCGGGCTCGTGTCTCCGGGACCATAATTAATCCGAAAGAGGGGAAATATTACTTGAATGGCATAGACTATCGGTAGGGTACTTACCCCCCACATCAACCGAACAAACCATCATTCCTCTTCATGTTCTGCTATCGGCGAGGCAATCTCATTCTCTACCCTCATCCCACCTTTCCTTATTTTCTTTCCTTCCTTTCTTCACGACAACCGACGTTCGCTTATCTTGGTGGAATTGCGGAAGGGTTGATTGTTTGAGAGGGGGAGAGTAGAAGGCGAGTTATTTGGGTGGAATTGGTGACTCGCTCTCTCTCGGTTACTCAATTGGAATTCCTCGAGTTGATCTGAGCCTCGCTGTTCAGTCACTATCACACCTACTTGGTTGCCGGTAGCGAATCGTCTGTTCAATCCAGCGTCGGTACACCGCCTCAATGGCATCCTTCCTCCGGCGGGCGCTCCTCCCCTACGGCGGCAGAAACGGGCTCACGAGATATATCCAAATACCAGCACTCCGACGGTCACCAAGATACAGCTCCACCTCCGCTGCAACCTCACCTCTAGAAGACCTGGCACCCCCACCTGCTCCTCCCACATCTTCAACATTACCACTAGGAAGCACACCCCCTCCCCCACGCCGCCGGATAAAACCCGAGGAGATTGTCGCTCCAGAACTCACCCACCTAAAGTCTCAGATCTCCCTACTATGTTCCACGAACTTACCAGGACTGGACAAGGCGTCAAAATACTATCTCCAAGCGAACGGCAAGCTCTTCCGTCCCATGGTGATATTCCTAATGTCACGGGCCACCGCCATCGCCCCAAAGCAGCAGAACTGGCAGCGCGCGAGCGCAGAATTGGAGAAGACCTTCAATAGCACCGTAGCCCCGTCCGAGATCCTACGGGATACAAATCCGGACCTAGCGCTGCTCAGCAGTCGGCTCATGCCCGTTGACATTCTTGGCCCAACCGGAGCCACAGCTGCGGCAACAGGGGGAGTGGTGCAAGTTTTGGGAACCCAGCGCCGTCTCGCCGAAATCGTGGAATTGATCCACACAGCAACCCTCCTACACGACGACGTCCTCGATCACGCCGAGACCCGGCGCGGGAAGCCTAGTGCCAACGCCCTCTCGGGAAACAAACTCTCCATCCTGGCTGGCGACTACATGCTTGGCCGAGCGAGCGTGTACCTGGCGCGGCTGCGAAACCCCGAAGTAATAGAGCTGCTAGCAGAGGTGATCGCAGAACTGGTCAAGGGCGAACTCTTCCAGCTGCAGAACACGGCGGCCGGTGCCGGCGCCGTCGTCGACTTTACCAGCAAACCTTCCCGCGAAGCCTACCTGCGCGATTCACTTGAGTACTACCTAGAGAAGACATACCTCAAGAGCGCCAGCCTGATATCCAAGTCTTGCCGCGCAACTACCGTCCTCGGCGGCGCCACCGAAGACGTCGCCACGAAAGCATACGTCTACGGCCGCCATCTGGGACTCGCTTTCCAGCTCGTGGACGACGTGCTCGATTACACTTCCTCCAATGAGGAGATTGGAAAACCGGCCGGGGCGGACTTGGAACTAGGCTTGGCCACTGCGCCAGTGCTCTATGCGTGCGAGGAGTTTGGAGAACTCGGGGAACTAATCGAGAGGAGGTTTTGTCTTGATGGTGATGCTGAGAAGGTACTTGCTCTTCCGTTCGTATGATTTAGTAGCTAATGGTGGGGGCGGACGCAGGCGAGAGCACTAGTCCACAAATCAGATGGCATAGACCGTACACTCGCGCTGGCGGAGTCATTCTGTGACACCGCGCGGCAGGCCATATCTTCGTTCCCGTCGTCCGAAGCTAAAGATGGGCTTGAGGAGGTTTTGGAAATGGTACTTACGAGGAAACGATAATCCCCCCCTCCCTCTTTTTCCCCTTTTTCCTTCCCTGCTTTCGTTTTTTGCCTGGTTGCACTTGGTCAGTTGGTTGGACACATTGGATACACAGCATGATACAGCGGGATAAATAAACAAGTTATGATATACACCATTATTATTATTCTTATCGCTATTGTGAAAAGGTTCTTGTTTTTGGTAGTTTGGCTACGGCTTAACTTATGGTCTATTATATAAGGTTCCTCCCTTATCATTGCTATTGCTATCGGTTATCCCTGTCAAGTTTTAGCGCATGGAATGTAAATATATGTTTGCGCTTTTGCATTGGTAGGCCGATGGCCAAATGGCCAAATGGACAGATGGAAAGGTGGACAGATGGACAGATGGACAGACGGATGGGTACGACCCAAGACAATGCAATGGATTATCCCCAGTGTTCACTCTCACTTTTGCTGGCACTTCGATACGATACGATGCCGATGCCGAATCCCATCAATCCATCCATATACAGTACACTTGGGAAAAAGGGAAAAAGGGAGAAGAATGAAAATGTATGCACAATTGTCAACTCCGTAGTGACTCAAAACAAACCAGAAAGCAAGCAAGTAAAAAAACCAAAAAGGCCCCCATGTAATGAAATAAAATGATGAAATAATAATACGCCATCCCCCCCCCTATCTTGTGCGCCGGAGATCTTTTTTTTGTGTGTGAAGACCTCCGCGGGGGTGAGTGATGTGGTATGACACTAACATGGACAACCTCTCACATCGACCAAGAATTGAAGGAGGAAGGAAGAAGAGAAGAAAAAGAAAAAGAAAAGACAAAAAGAACTCATGATTCCGCGAAGAGTGTGTAGCGGTATCATGAGTAGTTAGCCAACACGAAAGAAGGAGAATAAATAAAGATATAAAAAAAATCCCCTTTAGGGAAAAAGAATAATAAAATGCAGGTCTTCGCTTCGTTTGCAGGTCATATCGTACCGATAAGTGCATTTCCGGGGTCGCCCCTACCTTCTTGTCCTTCATTTTTTCCATGAAATGTTCCGTCCACCATGCCGGTTAAAAAGAAAGTAAATAAAAAAGAGGTAAAAGAAAAGAGGAAGAGAGAAAAAAGTCAAAAACGTGAGGTCATATATCATGATATATGTATGTGGTATCTGCGCCTATCCGATAGATGGATGGATAGACATGATAGAGAGAAAAAAACAAAAGTCCCCCGATATGCTACCGTCATGCAAGTTCCGTTCATTTTTGTTTTTTTGTTTCATTGTCATTCCGGTTCATGAGCTAGACAACAACTCCGTCCGTCCCAGCCAACCAAAACCAGTAGAGCACTTCACTTCGTTTCAACCAAACACCCGTTTCCCCTTTTTTACGGTTCGTTTGTACACAGATAATCAATTATATCTCATGGGAAAGTCCTCCTCACTGCCGGTATCGCTCTCGTATAGCTTTTTAGGCGAGCCCGGATGTTGGGACGACCCCAGCCTAGCCAGACCTCTCACGATGCGTTCCAAGGTGCTCGCCTTCCCGTCTTCTTCCTCCGAGGCCTCGCTACCAACCGTGTCTCTTCTCAGAAACCCGCCCTTCTTCCGCTTCCTCTCGGGTGCTGTGCGGGCGATTGATGTTGCGCTCATGTCCATGCTGTCATCTGACTGGAAGCTGCCAATGCTGGATGGTCTCGCCAGTTCGTCCGCCTTCTGGATCATATCCAGAGACAATCTGAGATATGTGTTTACTGCTTCACTAACTCCCACCCAACCGCCATTGCCGGTTCGGACAGATTCCAAAATTCCCGGCCCATTTTTCTCCACCCCGGTAATGTAACGCCAAAGTGCGTGACGCTGACCGGCAAGTGTAGGTGCGGGTAAATACGAGTTGATGTCAGCTTCTTCAATAGGATAGAGTGTGTTGAGAATTGCAATGCAGTTGAATTTGTTGAATGGTGTAATGGAAAGTTCGTGGAGCAAGGTCTTTTATGCAATGCAAAGGTTAGCTTAAGCGCCTCGGAAAAGATATTATCCATGAAGACGGAAAATCACGGAGCCAATAAACTCACCCAACGTCTAATCCCGGCAATGGCTCTAGCATAAAATTGTTCAGTTCTAATAGACTTGATCCTGAGGTTTACTATTCTCCGGTCACCCTCACCCCTGGCTCTGGCAGCCTTTTCTAGTTCTTTTGACCTCCGAATCTCCAGATCCCGGATATAATCCAACGCTGTCAATGCCTGATCAAACTGGACATTTTCTAGGTCTCGGGGGAAACATTTCCTGATAAATGTGCAAAGAAATGATGGCGGAAGAGTGCAGGGCTGAGATGGAAGATTTGATATATGTTCCAGAAGTAGTAACTTAAAATCAGCCGGCGAAGTATGTGGTGTTGTCGAGTTGAGTGTGTAAATGGTTCTGAGTGGTAGAGCAAAGTCGTATGTGGCAGGGTAGGCGAGTACATGATCCAGCACCCTATCAATGGAAAGATCAGCCCGCTGCTCATCCCAAGAATGAATAAAGTATTGGACGAGGCTGATTTTCAGATCAAGGAGGAACCATACCAATTCATCGCTAAACCATCTCTTGACCCCGAACCGCCACCGCTTAATATCGAGTCATGACCGAAGGACATATTTTGTCTTTCCGAAAGCACCTGTGCCTACAACTCCCGAAAGAGATAGGATGACGAATTTCCCACGATTGAATTTTTAATTGTCCTTTTTTCTTCTTCTCTCGACCACCCTAGGTAATTTAATAATGCGGAAAAGCGCAGAGGGGAAATGCAGTGAGAAAGTGAAAGTGAAAGTAATGTGGATTTAGAAGTAAAAGGATAGAGTGGGTGAATAGGTGCTGCGGAGAATAAGGTGACGGGGAGATGGTAATGAACGATAGAGCCGAAAGAAGAGGTTTACAAAGTGGGCTGGAAGGGAAGGGAAGGTGGGTGGTGGGTTGGTTGGTTGATATCAAAGGGAATGAATTTAGGGTAACTCTTGGGGAAGGAAGGGATCAAGTAGGATTCTGTGGGAGAAAGAGGCGAAAATCAATTGGGTAAGAGGTAAGAGCGAGTGTGGGCAGGGGGAGTAAATGTGTGAGTGAGGGGACCGAGCGAGAGTAAAAGAGTGTAAGTGGTTGGTTCTATTACTTGTGTACGGTATTGATTTCTGAGTGAGTGAGGGTGCTCTGTCGCTGTGTCGCTTGTGGCAAAGGGTCGCAGAGAGAGGGAGACCTTGGGTGGTAGGGAGAACCCTTCCTGAGTCGAGGGGCGACCAAAGAAAGGAAGGGCGAAGTGAGACGAAACACGCACACACACGGACAGAGAGGGATAACAGATAGAAAGCGAGGGAAAAAACAGAGAAGGGGGAAAATATGAAGAGAAAGTTGAGAGGGACCGGGGGGGCTGCGAAAACCCACAACCCACAATAGACAGCCTTGGGTGATGGGGATGGGTAGGGTGATGGGTAGACAGGGACTAAGTTAGAGTGGAAGAAAAAGTATGCGTGAGGCGAAGGGATTTCCAAGGAAAAGGAGGGATTTAGTCAAATGCTAGTTGAAGAGGGAGAGAGAAATGCAGAGAACGATTTATTCTTCAGGGGGGGGACAGTGAAGGGGAGGGAGAGAGAGGGAGAGAGGGAAAGGAGGATGAGAGAGTGGAAGAAGAGGCTGATGATGCTGATAGTTGTGGTAGTGATGATATAATAGTGGGGATGATAGCGATGGTTATCTGGTCAGATGGGTAGACCATGTAAATATCCCTAACATATCATCCACTTTGCCTTGTCTACTGGTTGCTACCTCTTTTCCTTCTTTCTATAAACTTCCCTTTCCTATCTCACAGTACTCGAGTACGGTAATGTGGTGTGCCTACTCGAGTGCTATCATTCCCGGTTGTGTGAGTAGCATCAAGCAGAAGGAAGATCAAGCAACATCGGGCATTATTGTGAGAGTTTGCAGGAGAGCAGCAGCAAGAAGCAACAGTGCCGTACCGCACAGTTGCCCAAATGTACGTGACAGGAGAGACCTTGCTCCAATCCAAGCCTGCGCCGTAATACATACTCGGGTATCCCACACCACCACCACCTCTACTCGTGCTTGTTCTTCAGCACTGGTATAGTACCACTGAACTCCGCAAACTGTCCACATTCACTCTCCAAGTACTGCAGACATGGACACAAGAATACAAAGGAAACAAAAGCCAAAGAGAGGCGGTTTGTAGCTCGTACTAGCGCTAATATCGTATTCGCTCTATATACCGGTACCACAAGTGTACCAGTACGGTATCTTTCCAGTTCGCCAGGGTAGGAAAGTAAGACGAGAGCAGAATAGGCTAGGGAGCGAGTGAGAGAGAACAAGGCAAAGCTAACTTTGGCCAGCAACCAGTAAAAGTGTCATCTTGACTGTGCAGCCATGCAACGCAGAAGCATCCGTCCCCGTCCCTCCATTCCAGGATCGATCGGGCTTGGGAAGCTTTTCAACAGCCGAAACCCCAATCCGCCCGGTATTTATGATGGATCAACCATCAAGCCATCAGCTAATTCCTCTAACACTGTCATCTTCCATACTTTAGCGTGAGTGGGGAAAAGAAGGATTGAAAGAAAAGGAAAGAAAGAAAGAAAAGGAACGATACAGTAATAATTGCCACGGGATATATGATATTTCAATCACGTTGTTTCCCAACACTGTAGTACGGTCGCTGTAAAAATTACCCGTGTCCAATGGAAACCCCAGATCTCAGCCCAGCCAGACTCAACAAGTTTGCCATACGACAAGTTGGTCAATTCGATATCCTACATCGACAATCGCCACGGAGTAACTTGACCTACCGGCACTCAACCTTCTTCAACCGTTTTCTGTCGGGACCAAAGCCTCTTTTTTTAGGCTTGTCACACGGGCCCGACGAGCTGCAGTGATCCCCTCACATACCAGCAGGGAAGGAGAAAAAGTGCGAGGAAGAGAGAGCAACACGGCTGGACCCCTAGGTTACGGTTACATGGGTATCCCTCCTTCCACTTGGTGAAGACCGGCACTGAGAATCAGAAAAGCAGCGAGAGATAAAAGCCGACGCGTACAATAGCCGTCTTTTCTACAGTACTTGTATCAACAAGCCCACGGGACCCGAGCCCCCTCAGACGGACTTACCGGAAATCCACAATTTGGGGGGGGGGGCAGAAGGGAGAGTGCGCCTAGGGATGACTGACTATGATACTAGCTACAGTTTCCAAAGAATACCGCAGCTTTAGTTCCGGTTGGGTCCTTTTAGAGAGAGATAATCCCTTATCCCCTCAATGGGGAACCCCTTAGACACTCAGCGAGGGTCGAGACGGAAGAATTGACCATCAGACATCTAACCGCATCTCTATCGATAGGTTGATACCCTACCTACACAGCATTCTACCGGTACCTATCTTAGACTTTATCAATCCAAGTGTTATTATTTCTGTGGAGCACTCGTACAACACGGAACATACATAAAGCAGGGTACCGAAGTACAGTAATGAATACACTCCTCGCCTAGGCAGAATGGACCTCCTTACTTGTACCGCATCGCATCAGTATTGTATGGTCATAAAGGGGATTGGGAAGGGAGGGCAGGAAAAAAAAAGAAAAAGTGGGAGGGGGAAGAAACTCAGGGGAAAGGTTTTTTGTTATCTCCCATGAAATGTCGTATGCAGTACACAGTTTCTTACCGTCCTGCATGCAGCTGTAGTCTTCCTGAAAGGCCTGACTATCGTTACGATGTCCGTAGTTCGGTTCACTGGCTTATGGTGTGTCCTCGGATCTCGATAATCCGGATACCTCGCTGTCCCGTATGAGCCTGGCTGGGTCCCAGGCTTCTTTGCATTAAAGCCTGGCTTGTTGCCCCGTATCCCCAGCTGTACCGGACAGATTCTTGAATTTTGCCGTCCGGGGATAGCCGGGTGCAACTGTACCATTATATTGGCTACAGCCAGAAGAACAAGCTATCAGTACAGTACGGTGGCTACAGTATAATGCCTGTAGAGCACAGAAGGATTACGCAAATATACAATCGTGCTTGAGCATCATAGGGCAGCCAGACAAACAGGCAGGAGGGACAAGCACGAACACTCGAATACGTGAGGAACTGAAGAAAGAGGAAAAAAAGAGAGACGTGAACAAGCACAGGCCAACGGGAGATTCCCCTCCCCCCCCTCTTTTCTCTTCCATTCTTCCTTGGGCTTGCATGAGGATGTTACGAATTTAGCTATTCCGTAATCGGGAAGGAGCCCTCAAAAGAGGCTGCTTTTTTGGAACTTGTCCGCCTCGAGTGCTATTTCTTTTCCTTTCCTGATTGCCGTGTTTCCCCTACCGGTGCTATAGTACTGGTGCATCCCACTATCCCGGACGGTCAAACAAAATGCATCATCTTTCCGGTACAGCGATTGGTCCGGGGAAACATGCCAGGTTTTGGTGTGATGATATTCAGAGCCCATAGAGATTTATGCGAGAAGACGAGGTATATATCTGGATATTGAGACCCGGGACAGCGGGGCGTGACTGGGTTCGCTACTAGGGCGCTGTACGAGTACCGCGGTCATATAGCTTCGCTTGAGTTCCCTGGACTGCGGGTCCGGGCCTGAACAACGATTTTCCCCTGTGTCAAAATTAGCGCTGCTGGGTTCCGATGCACCGACAGTGGGGCGAGGCCGTATTTGCTTGTAGCTGAGTTTTTTATATTTTTTTATTTATATACTTTGTGATAGTAGATTCTGATGGGCGAATGAGAGGTTATGTATGGCTAAAGTGATCGGGTACGAGTAGGAGTTGATTGGCCTCGTATCAGCTTGTGGCAGAGCGGCGCCGGTATAAATCTTCAGGGTTACGGTATGTATATGTATATTTCATATCAAAGAAGCAGACACTAATGCGGATCAGGGTGTCGTTCGGATTTGTGATGCATCGGCACCGTTGGTCTGCTCTGAATCTCGGTGATCGCAGAGGCTGGCCCTACCACAGCTGCACCGTATGTGGCTTGCGATACTGTGCTGTACTGTACTGTTCTGCTGGATTTACCTACCCCGGTAGGCAATGCTGAAGCCACACCGCCAGCCCAGCCTTTTCCTGTCAATCTTGTGCTGAGTGAAATTTGGTGTCAGGTCTTTATGCATCTTTTTGGGTGGCTATTGTGTTACGGCAGGGGCTAAGGAAAGGATAGGGCAGACAGGTTTTTACAAAACCACCGCCATCACAACTACAACCACTTGAGATGGTAAGATCATGATGTATGGGTGAATCCAAAATGTTGTAGGTAACATTGGACGAATATTACGGAAAGTATTGGGAAATGTCGATATCTTAACCTAAGACCCATCCCCGTGACCAAAAATCTTCGTGAGGGCTTCTATGGCCATTCTTCCTAGCATCGTGAGTTTCTACAAACATCGCCTCTCCCCGAACACCTTTGCATCTGCTCCGCGCTGTGTTCCCGCATCAGGTTCCAAAGCAAATCTACTGATTGAGACTTCCCCATATTATTGCGCTTCTAAACCGCAATTTTAGGGGACCCCCCATCTCATTTCATCTCTCGCGCTGCACGGAACACTCTAGTCAACACTCTTCTCCCGCTTTCCAGCTCTCTCTCACCTGCCCCTTTTTTCCAAAAGAAATTCTCCCTTTGGTATCCGACTTCATAAATCTTTACACAATGCCTACATTCGACTACGCACCCACAAACGTGATCAGGTACCTTTCCGACGGATCGAGGGCCGACATTATCCACTACATCATTGTCACTGGGCCCGAAAACTTCAGAATATCGGCTCCTGATTTCCCCATTCGTATTGCAGGAGCCAACATCCCAGATTCTGAGATTGGCTCCCTGGCAAACTCAGCTTCCGGACCAGCGAGCGGCGAACCGCGTGCCAATTTGGTGGAGGAAGCGGATCCCGGCGTGCATGGCCAGGTCGACAGCCGCGAGGCAGATGTTGGTAACGAGCACAACCTGAGCTCCAGGTGCTACCCTCTCGGCAAAGTCCCTGCTACGAGATACCTTTATTGGAGCGGTCTTCCCGCTACTCATTATATCCCCAAGTCTTGCCTATTCTTCCACCACCAAGCGGAATCTGCAACCTACCGATTCGAATGGGGGGCTATGGCCAGGGGTTCTGTCGTGTACTTGTGCTATGGAGATGGGAAGGTGGAGAGCCTAGCTCCGGGTGATCCTATCGTTGCTGGGCTTACCTTTACCAGATTGGGAGAACCTCTAGATGACCCCACTAGACTCGATAGGCCAGGGCTGGTGACCGTGAGTCCTGGGTGCTACCAGGCTGATTTGTTCATTGATCGTTTGATGGGTATGAATGGGTTTGGGCCCGAAGATGGCTTCGATACTTCGAAGGATGAAGCTATTCCCCTCCTTCCAGAGGCGGCCTCTGTAAGCAAGGAGAATATATCATTTTGTAAAAATGATTCTCCCGCATCCTACCAGAATTCCAATCTTAGTGGCAGGCTAGTACATCGCTCACTTGTCATCTCTATGGAAAACACTAATGCCTCGAATAAGCCTTCTAGTCAACCAACTATCCGCCCAATGTTGAATGCTGGAGCACGCGAGGCACTTGATGATAAATCGGTAACCAGAACTAGTGGGCTGCACACAGCCGAATCCCCAAAAGGATTTAGTATAACCAAACGCTCTTTTGGTAGTGAAGCATCCAACGACCAAGGCACCCATATTGGAGGTGCTGGAGTTAGCGTTCTGACAAGCAGCTTCGCCGCGCTCCATTATCTTAACCCAAACCCCACCGCACAAGCGGAGGCTGTAATGCCCGTTTATCCAAGTGTGTTTTCCTCGGCCGAACAAATCTCAACCCTCAACGAAGGTGACAAGAGAGAGGTTTGCACGGAGAGCCCAAAAAAAGTGCGGCGTTGGGACCACCCAGCTGATTGGGGGCGTATGCTGCAAGACATCCATGACCGTGCCCCACCTTTTTTCTTTCGGGACTCTCCCCCCCCAAACGAGGGTAGGAAGCGATTCAGGCAGAAATCAAAGCACCCCATCAAGGGGGCGGAGAAAGCGTGGCCTCCCGACAAATTGATTAAAGGATTCGAGCCCACCGGCGGCATTTTCTGTCTCACGCCTCTTGAGATATTTAAGTTGAAGGTTGAGGGTGGAGTCTGGGATTGGGGCGCGTTTCCCCCAGTTCAGGTTGCCGAGGAGTTTCTCCCCGATGAGCTCAAACATCTGGATTGGACTGGCCGCGAGCGGGAGAAGGGCGAGGAGGGTGGTAAATGTGACAAGGATGGTGGTAAACAAGATCCGATTCTTCAAAAAAGCTCCCCCCTGCCTATCAATGGAGGGACCTGTACCTGGGGAAACTCAGACTCTAATGGTAGCGTTTGGTAAACGGGAAATTTGCTTGTTTGTTAGGTTTGGGTCGCGTTTGTCGCTGGCGTTCTCAGCATGCCTTCTACGTGGTGTTGTATACGCACTGGGAGCGAGCTATGGCGGTAGATAGATAACTTTAACATAACCTACAGTAGATAGCATACCATGGTTCTAATGATAGCACGAAAATCTTTTACAAAACTGCCAGACCCCAGTGATCCAGTATGTCGTTAATTCTAAGAGGGGAAAAAGAGAGTGGGAAAAAAAAAACAAGGTGTCAGGTAGCAACTAGCGGCCCAAAACCCGAGTGATGATCTGTGAACACACATGGCGACAATGACCAGCCGAACTTAACCTTACTTTCTTCCCCTCTCCCCGTGCGCGGCATTGGACTACACCCACTCACCCCCAAAGACAGCCTCCTACTGTATAATAATTATTATTATAAATCGCCGTCCGCCCCTCACTTCCCTTGGGTGCTTGTATGATGTAACCCAGCGGGAACCGAGTTTCCAACTCCCCCTCCCATTGCATAATATACAGTACACGCGGATCCAGGAACTGAATTTGGGTCGGGCGAATACTCGTATGGGGTGAGTTTCGAACGCAGTTGCCGGTATGGTTTTTGGGTATTATGGTGTAGGTAAGGGGTGGGGGCGGGGAAGTATCATACCGTGTATGGTATCGCCGGGGTCTCCGCGGTAGGCTTGGGTTGAGTTGAATTGAGTAGGTTGTGGTCTATATAATATTATTATTCTGTATGTATATATTTTGGTTTGCCTTCTTATGGTATTGTTTTCTTCTTCTCTTCTCTTCTCTTCTCCGTGCGTGTGGGGATGGATGGGTGGGGTGGGTGGATGGGACGAGACAATAGTAGTAGTAGTTGTAGTAGTAATAGTGATGGTAATATCATAGCAGAATAAATAGAGTAGTAAAAAACCATAACGCCATTTACATTAGATAACTTTTTGAAAAATATAGCATCATCATCATCATCATCCAACCTTCCAGACCTCCACGCCAATAACTTCAAACTTTTCGCCTTCCTCGCTGAGTAGTTCGTTGCCGAATGTCTCGCAGGCTTGACTAAGGCCCTTGTCGAAGGTATCGTTTAGCCAGAGGCCGTATCTACCGTTCCTGTTTAGGTTAGATTAGTCGAGTCAAGTCAAGTCGCCTTCCTCTACCCCCCACCCCCTCGCACAGCAGAGAACATACCCGCCGCCAACAGACAAGTAATTCGTGTCCGCAAGGATCAAGTATTCATTAATCCCACTATATGGAAACGCCCGGAAACTGAGCGGTGTTTGGGAGGACTTCCACAGGAAGCACTCCCCCGTACCGATGTAGCGACCGGTTGGCTTGGGCGGTTCGTTGAGGAAGGCGCCGAAGATCTGTTTCCCCCAACTGGCACATTAGCTATCCGTTCGTTCGTTCGCTCGCTCCGAGGATGGAGAGGGGGCTTACCCCGCCGACTGAATCCCGGACCGCGAGCACATATCCCCCTCCGGTCGCCGCACCCGCTGTGGCCGCCGCGCCGGTCCTATCATACAGGGTGGAAAGACTGACGCCGTGCTGCTCCAGCGAGTACCGTAGCGACCAGGTCTCGTGCAGCTGCAGGCGCGGCGGTAGCAGTAGGCGGATTTCCTCTGCTAGGGCTGGGTCCATCAGCCGTGTGCTTGTGGTCGGGGAGTAGCCGGTTAGGCTTATCGGCGAGAGTGGCGGGGGGAGGAGGGGCGTTGGCGTTCTTGTTGGGGGCTTTTCGGAGAGTGGCGGTCCGCTTGGGGGTGGGGGGGAGCTGTTGGAGAGGCGCTGGAGGGTCCAGGTCAGCGCTGCGGAGATTGTTGACATTTTGTGGTGGTTTGGTTTGGTTTGATGGGTTTCTTTTTTTTTCTCTTTTCTATTGTGTTGGAATTCGGTGGACAGGCGGTGGACAGGTGGGGTAAGGTTTTTGGCTGATGCCTGGGTTTATATGTTTGGAAATGGGGGGGTTTTTTTTTGCGTTAGGCCTAACTAAGCTGTAAGTTATCTTTATGGTACTCGGGAAGCATAGAATTGCTGGGTTGTGCCTTGTATTCGCTGCTGTGCTTGTTGCTGTGCTGGATGGATGTGCTCGAGAACAAGTATGATACCAGAATGTAGTGGCGTCGGGGAATATCTTAGCTTATTACTTAAGTGACACCGGTTCCCATTCAATTCTCTCCACTCATTTGTCCGTTTGGCGTGTTTGAATAAAGGTGACTCGACCGGGGTGGAATTGAATATATCGTGTGATTCACATTCGATTGAGGTGGAGATGGTGTGTGGGTCTCAATTGGGGGCTTGGAGCTATTTGTAGCAGCTTTTTTACTAATGGTTGCGTTGTTACGGCACTTCCTTCAGTGCAGCTATTATGATACCAGTACCGGTATCTTACTGTGCCTGTGCTGGCTACTATTACCGGGTAGGGTAATGCTCATACTGGATGGTGCTCTGTCCCGTGACCGTCCCGCCAAGACATAGTCTATGCTTGATGCCCGAGCGTTTTGTGACTTTGCTTGACTAATACCTTACCGCCACTGTACTACCTGCACCAGTGCAGACGAACTCCCCACTGGACGTCAGAGCTGTATTCTAAAACCTGGCCCTCTCCCTCGTTTCGTTCGCTGCGTTTCACATTTCCATCGGTTTGGACCATACAGCACCATCCATCCCTTCTCTTTCTCCCCCCCCCCCACCACCACCACCTTCCATTCACCAAACCTTTTACAACGCTCCCCCGTTTCGTTACTCCGATCGTAGGTTTTTTTTGTTTTTGTTTTTATTTTCCCTTCTCTTTCTCTCCCTCCTTACAGCTTTTTTCGAGAACCTTTTGCCTTCAATAATACCCCGTTCTTCCACCCTCCCCTTCTACGCTTCTCGCTACGGAAGCATAGGAAGGACAGGAGAGAGAGAGATAGAAAGGAGAGGAGGAGGAAGGGTGATTGAAGTTGTTGGGTGGGAAGAAGGAGAACGGGAAGATCGACAAAAGCTGAAAACCCTTTTTTAAATCGACGTTCGTCAATTTCTATGGGACGCGGTCTGTAGACGGATCTGGCAACTTTTTCTTTCTTTTTTCTTTTTCTCCTCTTTTCCTTCATATCGAACGGGGTGATTGACGGAAGAGGGGGAGGAAAAAGGGATTAGTCTTCCACGCTCTTTTCGTGGGACGGACGGGTGACTTGAGTTTGGGCGGTATAGGGTAGACCCTTGGGGGGAGGCAGCTTTTCTTCCATCTATCATACTACGGAAAACATACGACAAGGAAGGGGAAAAATATAAAATAAAATAACCTTTTGATGCCCGGAGAGTTTCTTGCGCCAATGGAAGTCGATTCCTCATCCTCCACTTCGGCAACTACAACCATGCTGGTTAGCAAGCGGTCTCATCCCGACAGTGTCCTCAAGGGTCCTGCCACTACTGCTCCCGGTGCTGCTGCGGCTATCGATTTGTACCTTATCTCCGAGGAGGATGCCCACTATGAGCAGGAGATTTTGAGGGATCCTTACTCGAGCTTGAAGCCCTGGTTGAGGTATTTGGAATATAAGGCCAAGGCTGGAAGTATTCATGGGCAGGTGTTTGTTTTCGAGAGGGCTTGTAAAGCGTTGCCTAGGTCATACAAACTTTGGAAAATGGTATGTGTCTCTTGGTCCTTCCGCTGGCTTTACCTACTGTGTTTATTTGTTTTTGTTCTGGCATTGTTTGTTGTGTGGCGGTGGTGCCACTTGTTTGGTCGTGATGTATGGAGATTCTCATTGGAAGGTTTTTAGTATCTCGATTTAAGAGTCAAGCACGTGTCCTCCCTCAACCCGGCACGGTTCCAGGCCGAGTACAACAAGGTCAATGATTGCTTTGAACGGTCTCTCATCCTCCTCAACAAGATGCCTAGGATCTGGACGGACTACTTATCCTTCTTGCTCAAGCAATGCCTCGTTACCAAGACCCGCCGAACCTTCGATCGTGCCCTGCGGGCTCTACCGCTTACCCAGCATAGTCGCATCTGGGCACTCTACCTACCGTTCGCCAATTCCGCTTCTGGAGAGACGGCTGTGAGGATTTGGAAGCGGTATATGCAGGTTCACCCCGAGGATGCGGAAGAATTCATTGAGCTTCTCGTTGAGATGGGGAAATACGAGGAGGCGGCGCAAAAGTGGATCGAGGTGCTGGATAATCCAAAGTTTCGGTCAAAGGCTGGGAAGAGTCACTTTCAGATGTGGAGTGAGCTGTGCGACTTGTTGGTCGGCCATGCTCGTGAGATCAAGGGCATTGACGTCGAGAGGATTGTGCGGAGTGGGATCGGGAAGTTTAGTGATCAGCGGGGGAAATTGTGGACTAGTTTGGGCACCTATTGGATCACTAAGGGCGATTTCGAGAGGGTATGTAGATCGGATGGTTGGAATTGTTTGGGGATTGATTGTTAATTCTTTTGTGCAGGCAAGAGACTCTTTCGAGGAGGGCGTCACCACCGTTATGACTGTCCGGGACTTCACCCAGATCTTCGACTCGTACACTGAATTCGAGGAATCTGTTATCGGAACCCTGATGGAAGCCGCTGCTGCGCGGCAGGAGAAGGGCATTGTTAGCGAGGACGCCGATTTTGATTTGGATATCCGATTGATGCGGTTCGAGCAATTGATGGACCGGCGCCCTTTCCTGGTCAACGACGTTCTCTTGAGGCAGAATCCGAACAACGTCATTGAATGGGAGAAGAGGGTTGCGCTTTGGGGCGATAACAAGCAACAGATTGTTCAAACGTACACTGATGCCGTAGCCGCCGTGAACCCGAAGAAGGCTGTTGGTCAATTTCATTCCCTGTGGGCCGGATATGCCAAGTTTTATGAGAAGCATGGGGATATCAGACAGGCACGAATGATTATGGAAAAGGCTGTCCGGGTCCCGTTCAAGTCTGTTCAGGAGCTCGCGGAGATGTGGGTTGAATGGGCAGAATTGGAGTTACGTAATGACAATTTCGACGAGGCGGTCAAGATTATGGCGAAGGCCACTCAATCGCCCAAGAGGAGCACGGTGGACTATTTTGACGAAACCCTGACACCACAACAGAGGGTTCACAAGAGTTGGAAGTTGTGGAGTTTCTACGTTGATCTCGTGGAGAGTGTCAGCACACTTGAGGAGACGAAGAAGGTTTACGAAAGGATTTTCGAGCTTCGAATTGCTACTCCACAGACTGTGGTGAATTATGCGACTCTTCTTGAGGAGAACAAGTATTTCGAAGAGAGCTTCAAGGTACACCCCCCTTTCGCTACCTATCATATCAATTCAACTAAAAAAACAAAACAGGTCTATGAGCGTGGTCTCGACCTCTTCACCTACCCTGTAGCATTTGAACTTTGGAATCTCTACCTAACCAAAGCTGTGAACCGCCAAATTGACATCGAACGACTTCGTGACCTCTTCGAGCAAGCCGTCGAAAACTGCCCCCCCAAGTTCGCAAAAGTCCTCTATCTAATGTATGGCAATCTCGAAGAAGAGCGCGGCCTAGCCCGGCATGCAATGCGCATCTATGAGCGCGCGACCCGCGCAGTTGCAGACGAAGACCGCTTCGAGATGTTTGACTTCTACATCACAAAGTCTGCCTCAAACTTTGGTCTGACCTCCACCCGACCTATCTACGAACGCGCGATAGAGGCGCTACCAGACAGTGAGGCGAAGGAAATGTGCCTTAAGTTTGCTGAGATGGAACGACGTCTCGGGGAAATCGATAGAGCAAGGGCGATCTACGGCCACGCATCGCAATTCTGCGATCCAAGAATTTCACCAGAGTTCTGGACTAAATGGGAAGACTTCGAAATCAAGCATGGGAACGAAGACACCTTCAAGGAAATGCTCAGAATCAAGAGGAGTGTGCAGGCGCAGTACAACACCGACGTCAACTTCATCGCTAGTCAAGCGCTTGCGCGCGGACAAGCGAAGTCTGGCGGCGCTAGCGGCGGTGCGGGGAGCGGGAGTGATGAGGAGGCGGAGGCTGAAAGGGGGGATGCGATGGCGGCATTGGAGCGGGAGGTTAGAGCGCCCGCGGGATTCGTCCCGGCCAAGGATAGCGGGGGGATTAAAGGATCCGTTGGAAAGGTGGTTACGACTACGAGCACGGAGGTTAACCCTGATGCTATTGATTTGGATATGGATGGATAGTCTATTGGTATTCCATAGTTAGATCGGTATGGTTGCTTGCTCGGTTGGGTGGTTGGTGGTGGGAAAGCGGAGTTTAGCTTTTTTGTTTCTTTTTTCTCACTCTTTTCTACCTTTTCCTCTCCTTTCCCTTCACTATTGGCTTAAATCAGGCAAATTCAATTTTTCTTTTCTTTCGTTTCCTTTTCTTGCTCTGAGTTACGTTATGTTGCCAATTTACCGGTTGTCTGCCTGACTATCCTATCCATCCGTCTGCCCGTCCACTCGTCTGCCCATTCATTTTACCTAATTTCATTTGTCCTACCTACTTGTATCCTATTACAGTACTCACGCTACTAATGCGCTGCACTTCACCGCACTTCACCTTCCTGAAATTCATGTACCATAAAATGTCGTTTTCAAACAGCTTGGTCATTATCATCATCACTCCCCCCCCCCCTAGTAGCGCTGGTAGTGGTGGTGGTGCATCTATAATTTGTTTTTTCTTTTCTCCCGCTTTCGTTCTCGTCGCCCAGTGCGTTACAAGCAAAAATCGGGATTGATTGATTGACTCTGGCCTCAAGTTACACTAGGTATGGTACAACAATACTTTTATATCTCTCTTTCTCTTTCCCGTAGCAGCAGAGAAGTGTGTTGGGTGAATGGGCGGGTGGATTAGATATGATCTGTAGAATAAGGTGGAGTAGTAGAAGGGGAGGGGGAAAGAGAAGGGGAAGGAAAAAACAAGGTGGCCGCAGAAAAGAGATAAATTGACCGCCAAGCTGCAAGCGGGATAAATTGAATCACACAAGCCAAATACCGAAAGAAAAGGAAGTGGCGGCGGAAAGAAGAAAAGAAAGAAAAATCATAATATTAGAGTGGTACCGGTATGTGAGTAAGGAAGAAAAAAAGGTAAAGGTAAAAACACCCGCTGTCACTTGATTCCGCCCGTCTTGGCCTTCTCCCCGCCACCTCCTCAACATCCAGGTCGTTTTTCTTTTAGTTAAACTGTACATATAAGCGCAATCGAGCCATCTATTATAATTGGAGCGGGTCAAGGAATCGGAAAGCCATTGTCGTGCAGAGGCAAAAGGGTATATATATAGTCCATATGACCACCTCACATGATAACCTGCACGCGCATAAAATCCATCAGTCGGGTGGAAGAGGAAGAGAGGGTGTCGCCAGATCTGAGGAATACTTACACAATCCTGCTCCTTGGTCTGTTGGGGAACACCCATTTCCTCAAAAGTCTTGGGCCCTTTGCCTGGCGGCTTTGGAAGCGGGGTAGACTGCGGTTTGGGAGTAGCGCTGGATGGAGGTGGCCTTGGCGTCTGTGAAGGGTTAACTGGAGGGGATGGAGGGCCTGGGGTGGGGCCAAATGGTGGACTTCCGTGTGCCTTGTTAGGGGGGCCCTGTTGGTTCGGTGGCCGTTGTTGGCTATAGGGACCAAGCGAGCTCCCGGGCCTCTTATCAACGACGCCAGAGTTCCTGCCGCCTGGTCCTCCCATAGCGCTTGGAGCAGGAGATTTCGCTGGTTTTGGTCTGGGGGCAGGAGCTTCAAATCCGATATCAATGGGAGTTCCAGGTGGTTTAATTCCTTGGTTTCCGTGCGTCTGGGATGGCTTAGGCGTGTTAATATGAGGAATTGGCCCTCCGTTAAACCCTCCTGGGTGGACTGGACCCTGGCGACCCTCAGGCAAGGAATATTCGTCAACACTTGGGTAAGGTTGTTGTTGTCTCCCCCCAGGAGGCCTTCGCCCTTGATTATCCATGGCAGTGAAAGGACGTGGCGGCCCTCCAGGGTAGGTCCCCGCTGGAGGAATCACAGCTGGGCCTCCAATAGCTGAAGACAGATGTTTGTTAGCAAGTCGAACTCTAGGGAGCATGCGGGGTTTCTAACCGTAACCAACCGCAGACATTGGCCTGGCATGGGGCGGGGCTCCAGATCCCGCAGATCCTGGCCGAACCGGATATGGGGCTGTGGTTCCAGGCCTCCTAGGAGGCTGGACAGCAGATAGTGACCCACTACCATGATTCATATAAGTCTGACCTAGATCTGGGGCAATAAAGCTAGTATTAACATTAGGCATGGTACCCTGCCTCACTAATGGCCGAGGAGGCTCTTGGATTGGCGGAGGCCCTGGCGGATAGTTGTAGTTGCCGCCAGGAGGAATTTCAGGATCGGGCATGTCTACAGCTTCCTCAATGGGACTAATGATGGGTGGAACCACCGACTGGCGCTTCTGGGTGAGAGGATTAACCACTCGCCTCTGAGAAGCATGTCGAGCCCTTATCTTTGATATAGCAACGCTTTCGTGATCTTTTCGAGACAGGGTCTTTGATCGTGAGATACCCTCTATACGCCCACTGGCGTCCTTGTTGCCATGTGCAGCAGCCTAATTTTAAGTCAAAACCCGGACCCAATACAAAATTTCATAGGTACTCTCTTACCTTTCCATACCACAACTGAGCTTCCTTGAGATCAGCCAGAACATGCATTCCAATTTCATAGAAGTATCCGAGTGCGAACTCGGCTGTGGCAAGACCAGCCGCTGCCGCCCTCTCGGCGTATTTGAATGCCAACTCTTCGTTCTTCTCGAAAACGCCATCGTGGCCACAAAGGAACCATTTACTAATAGCCATATCCGCCTCAGGCTCACCTGCTAGCGTTAGTGGATGGCTCAAAATGCCAGCTAGGGATAAACATCCTACCTTGCCTGGCGGCCAATGCATTGTAGTGAAGGGACAATGCTGGATTGAAATCACAGCCAAGTTGACACAATTCATATGCAGTTCCCATTTTGAGTTGAGCACGCTGAAATTATTAGCGGTGGGGTAATGTATAATTCGGGATGATGGGTCACATACTGCAAATCCAAGGAATGCTGCCTTCTCAATCATTTCCTTCGCCTGTCGAATATCGAGGGGTAAAAATAGTTCTGGAATTTCAATCCCTGGTAATTCCCGGGCCAGCAACATACCATAAACCTAGGGTCTGTCAATTACCGGAAACATAGCCCTCCTACCGGAAGAAACTCATATGTTCACTTACGTAAGCTCCTTGGGGAGCATTTTCGTCAGCCGTTTGAGCGGCAAGTCGGATAAGATGAACACCCTTAGCGTAATCCTGCTTTTGGCCATGCTGCCCCAATAAGGTCATCATTCCAAGTCTCTATAGAATAAAGTTAGTGCAAGTTCAGCTCATATATGTGTGAGCCTGACTAACATAATTCGAAGCCGAATCACCCAATGCTGCTCCCTGATTGTAGTGCTTAATCGCCTTCATGGGTTCATTGGAGTTTTCGTACTGCATCCCCATTCTATACTCTGCACGGGCAAACCCTTTTTCTGCAGATCGAGCATAACATCTGAAAGCCTCCTTTTTGTCACTCCTATAGCCAAATTTTCCAAACTCCAACCAATTCCCCCGCATAAATTCTCCCCGTGGATGGTGTTGGTCGGCCAAAAATGTCACGACACTCAAAGCATCTGCTTTGATTTGGTGCTCAACCGTGGGTGTTTGTGGCCGGGTTCCAGGAGGCTCCGCGATCCGGGTAAGATAGTTCATGCAAACTTCAACATAACTCAATGCATCCTGTGCCCATATCAACTGCATTTCTGGGTCATTCGATGATAGCACCGCCAGGCGAGCTCCCTCAATCTGGTCACCCTTCTCTTCATCTGTTGGTGGAATATTCGGACCAGGGTTGAGGAGCTTCGGAAATGGTGAAAATGAAGGCTCGTCGATTGTCTGGAAACCCACTGAATAGTCATCGGCTATCGAGGAATGGTACGACGAGGCTCCATAGCTCGATCGACTGTCGTGTTCTTCACTCATCGGACGAGATTCGTGGCCTTGAGAGGAAGGTGGAGGGGTCGCGTAGGAATCCGAATAATTATTCCGGGACTGTTGCTGGCTATTAAGATGGTTTCGATCGTTTTGATAGTTGTTGCTCATATAACCATCGCTTCCCGCAGGAGCTTTTCCGTTCTGAGATTGTAGTTCCAGATGCTCTAAACTGTCGGCAATCTGAACGGGAACTTCTGGCATAACTCTGGTTGCGGTGAAAGACTTTAGCTTTCTGCTAAAAGCAGATACTCCTGAGGCTCAATAGAAGCTGAAGGAAGGAAAAGGAGGAAAAAATAAGTGGCAGGGACGCCCGGACAACGCAGTCGAGCTAGAGATTTACGGGAAAAAGAAAAAAGGGAAAGAAACACGAAGAAAATAAGGAAAGTACTCGTACGAACCTCTGAGGGGATGGAGAAACGATGGCGACGTCTGGCATCATGTAATCGTCCTTTCCAGGATAAAATGTTGCCCCCATGCCAGACATGTTTGGCTTGGAGCTGCACAGACACTCTGTCGGATCTATTGATAAGCCGACAAAGCTGAGGAAATTAGGATTAGGGTGAGAATAACATACGAAAATGAAATAAATGTCACCTCCACTCGTGCGAGCGGTCTGTCGGAATACTGTATTTTACTAGTAGAATGATGATGGCCTTAAATCAGCCACCGTTTTCAGGCAGAAACAAACTTGGAAGAAATCGTGAGAACCCCGCAGCAGAGAACAAATATGAGCGGAAAGTAGGCACTACGGTATGGGACCGCAGCTCAATACCCTACCCTTCCTCTTTCCCTCACTTTCTTGTTTTCTCTCTTTGCCGGGGGTTTGGTCTTCCGACTGCCCACCTTCCCATCCATCCCAAAATATTTTGCATGGGGGACGACGCGGGGAGAGTAGAGAGGTTGCACTGCTCTCGTACCAGTACTTTCTGTCTGGGGGGTATGGAATTTGCGGAACGTATTGTAGAAAGGGAAAAGAGTGCTCGATCGATTGGATAAGAAAACTTACCAAACCCCAGGAACGGGAAAAAATGCTGCAAGCAGCCAGAGCAATCACCTGGAGCAATCGCCCAGTAAACGCAACAAAAAAAAAAGACGCCGCAAGCTCGGAGGACCTTTTCCCAGCCGCAGTAGAAATCAACCAGCAATACCGATTCGGGGTGGCGTCTCTATAAAATCTCCGTCTCTTGTTTTCCCCCCTTCTTACTGAAAGACCAAACAAATATCGGGCAAACTCCCGAGACCAGATTTAAAAAAGGCGAACCGCGACCAGAGTTTCACTCAAGTTCGCCGATGCAAGCTGAAGAAGTTGATAAAAACAGCCCGATATAAAATATCCGCTCAGAGTGAGATTGTGAGATGGTCCGAGAGAGAAGCTTGTGTATGATAATATGATAAAATCAGGGTAAGTTTGTGTGGCAGGTTGATGCAGGTTGGTGGTTGTTCAAGGAGGGGCATCTGGATGTTTTCAACCATTCTCCCCCGCCACGCCCATCTACTAACTCACCCCTCTATTTTACTAAGGCGGAGGCTGAGCAACTTGAGCAGGTTCAATTCAAACTGCGCCCTTCATCCACACTAACCCTGTCACTTAGTATTGGCCACCATAGTAGGGTAATGTTAGGAAAATAAAAAGGGGGGAGGCCTTTTTTGCTAAAACACCAGACCAAACCGGGCTGAGATTCTATATCTTTGTCTTTCAGTGAGATAGTTACTTGTGGGACATGTCAAAATTCAAGTGTCGTTCCATCTCTGGGAACCTCTAGTGCACTCGAGTACAACAAAGCTTTTACTGTGTCCCTCGAGTGCTATTATAAGTTAACTAACTACTAATTTCTAGAAGCACGGGCACGGGCTGAGGCGGGGTGAAGAGAAGTGGGGGCCCTTCGATACGAAGTATCATAACCTAAGGACGCGGTTACCCTTAAAGGCATCAAATTTCCAGCGATTACGAGTTGAATCATGGCAGTGCTTCTATTCAAATCTCAATGCACTGTCCTAGTACTGTACAAGGGAATGCAGTTGGTGCCTTCCTGCAGCAGCAGAAAGTCCCCGCAAACAAACTGCCCGAAGAAAAAATCAAAATGAAACAAGAAGGGTCATTTTTCCCTCTGATCATAAAAGCACATCCACTCTGATTCCAAATACCGTACTGTAATATTGTGACATTAGAAAAGGAGGTGAAATCTCGCCCTCCCGCCATTCCAAATTTTTCCTTCTAGAAGAAGCTTGTTTCCTCCTCAGCCCCGGCGAGTGAACAGCTTTAGGTTCGCGGCCGGAGGACACCGCTGCTGCTGCTGCTGCACTGTACTAGTACGAGCACCACCGCATTCGTGATATCGAAGTATTCTTTTTTTTGAAGAGGGCTATCCCTACCACCAAAATTCGGCCTTTTTGCTTGGATACGTGTAGTATGCAATAGTAGTTCTTTTTGAAAAACGCTTCGAGATTACGAGTACTCGAGTACGTATGCTGCTGACCGGCTCCGGCAGCAAATAATTGTCCCCCGGAAAAAGGGATGACAGTACCGTATCCGGTGGATTACACCCGTGATTGCCCCCCTCCACGGATTTTCTTGTTCGAATCTGGTGAGCTGCTCGCTCCGTGGTCAGCCAGTCAGCGGTTTAGAGCCATGTGGCAGGAAATTAGACAAAGAGACCGGCGGGTGAGACGAGTGATAAGGTGATAACCTTATTATTCCTAGGTTAGGGTTTCCGGGAGTCGTTTTCGCATTATCCTAAGCCCGGTTTGAGGGAAATCCTATTCTTCAGCTGGCCCGGGGTAATAATATGATATATTATAGATTTCAAGTGTCGTAGGCGAGTAGTGAGTGGGGTCCCGGTATTTGTGTTGTTTTGGGGCTTATGTTTCTAAGTGTTTAGTCGGTTGTTATTAAGCCTCGGTTAGATATGGCGATACTCTGCTAAATACGGTACCGTTACTTATCTCGAGTATGTCTATCTCTCTTTTGGGAACCTACAGTAGGTGCAATGCAGTACTACTACCGCAGAGTGGTGCTTAATGGTACCTCGCCTCGCAATGTCCCTCGGGCCTGACAGCCGACGCTGCAGACCCCCCCTTCGGATATAGGTACACTAGTAGAAGTGCCGAATGCAAGATGCCCGACTTCAAATCAATCTACCCTACGGTAAGATTCGTACCCTATCTACGTCATCAGCTATATGGTCCGAATGTTAGTGTGGACTAGTACATAATATTATGTACATAATTATTTCATAGTCCTTACGAGCTAGAGTGCGCCCAATGATGAGAGTTGAACTCCACTACCAACTCCACCTTCGAGCAAATCATTGGGGACCCTCTCTCACAATACCACATCACAATTACCTCCTCCAAGACAGCACCATAACCTCTCCACACTTACACAGCATCAAAAACTCCATCCCTCGCTACCAATAAAGACATACCAGAACAGCACTGCCACCCTCTCGGCAGACTATCGTGATAGAGCACCGGCTCCCGATAAGGTAGAAGCTTCCTGGTCGCCGATATCAGGAGAGAGATAAAAAAAGAGTATCATACTTAGAGCAATACCGTAGCTACTGTACGGGCGGACGTCGGAGCAAGCTTAGGTCGGCACCATCGCGCCAAAACCACAGCCCGTCACTCAGGCGAGCACTATTTCACATCAGTCACGACCCACCACTAAGCCAGCTTTTGCAAATATGCATAGCCGCCATGGGGACGTCGCAAATCTGTTAGAGGCTGATTCAGGTTTGAAATAGAATCGATGCCAAGCTCGCCAAAATTGCAGTCTTGTGCTGGACACCCACATGGAAACTTCAAGTCTACGTACACCCAATACAGGTAGATTAGGCTCTCTAAATTCTCGCTTCTTGTAAAAGATAAAACTGCTGGCGCCCAGGATTGGATCTCAACTATCTCACTGCAGTTCGACGATTATAAGATTCGGAATTTGTGGATACCATCTGGTTTTAGGTTCGGGTCTTTTGAGGGGAAGGTTTTGAGTGATTTTCACTATGGTGCTATGAGCGAGGAAGGGTTCTCTGACAATGGCGTAGGCATTGTATGATGGATACCGGAGATTCTTAGTTATTTAAGTATTATACTATACATAACATGCTCCACTGTGATGGTTTGAATGGTTGCTGTTGGCTGATGTGAAAGCTTCTGGGCTCTGCCCACTGGTAGGGCTGGGTTCGGGTGTGAGGGATCATATCTGTATGATACCCTACCTTAAGATGGCGACAGGTTGGCGGAGGCGATACTGATAGCTGCTCAAGCACAATATGTTGGGTTGTGGGCAGTTTATACTCGTATATGTAACCTCGGTACGCAATACTAACCTCCTTGCTTTTAGGGGCACGGTGGACCTCAATCTTCTGAGGCTGGGCATAGAATCCGGCTAGCAGTATCATAGCCTGAGATTTTCCTGGCGCATTATTAGGTAGCGTCCTTAAGAAACCTATTTGGGAGTCTGTCTCTATACTCGGTTATCGTACAGCCAGTATCTTGCTGGTTATAGGCCCCACGGGCACGGACCAAAAGCTTAAGTTGATAAAACCTAGCAATAACCATGATAATTGTTATAAGCTATTCTATACCTGTAAGACTTGTTGCGAGTGCACCCGCCAGGAAAGTTCATCACGTACGCCTTGTTATACTCCACAGCACTCTGATATACAAACAGAGTACTAGGCCCGGCTCACACTCCTTCAATAGAGGCAAGAGGTCTCATTGGTACCCCGGGTAGTTCGGGCGAGAGCTCTAAAAGGTCTACGAGTAGTCTGGACATATGTCGCAGCACATCATTGGGAGGCTTCCCTGACTAGGTTTTGTGGAAGGTATTCATTAGTATAACTACTGCGATGGGTATCCCTTAAGCTGTTGAGACGTTCGGTCCAGTTTAAAATGTCCAGCACTAACGCATTTAAGTATCGTGCTAATGCACGTGATATCAAGAAACATATAAGGGTTTGAAGAAGAAAGCCATGACTTTTTCCAAATCTAGCAATGCAACTCAGAAAAACATGCTCTACAAAGTGTATAATTACATTCTCGACAGCACATATAGACCTGTGTAGGAGTAGGAATGCTACTGGTACTAGCAGATTTTTTCCATTGGCAGAGGAGGCAATCAGTATGGGTAGGTCTCTGCTCATAATGGTGCAGATTGGGAGTAGGAAATTGGATCGGGAGTGGATGAGAGGTGTTGCATCAGGCATAATATGTACGCTCTATATAGTGATCTGGTATGCACTTGTTAGATTTTTAGAGTTTGTGAAATCTGATGAATTGCGTACTTTTAGTCTTGCTTGAAATAGCTTTTATTCTATACATTAGCATGTAATAAAGAAGTATGGGGGGGAGAGCTTAATAGAAAATGAATCTGAAGTCCTACTGGGTTGGTGCATTGCTCCTAAGTTTCCAACCAAAGATGTGATTTTGATATCAGGGGAGATTTTGGGAGGGCAAAAGGCTCCTCATATTCAATAGCAGAGGAATGATTGGGGAAATATAACTGCATCCAGTTCTGTTTCCCATGTTCTGAACCAACTTCTTTGGCCTTTCTTGTAGGAAGCGAGCAGACAGACTGGGAATGCTCTTTGGGCTATGAAGGACGGCACTTTTGCCCACTCGGTAATTTACACTCAGGTATTTTGTGAAGCTCACCATATGCCAGTGCCCAAAATGTTGCCTGTGCTCCCCCAACCTTAACCTGATTGAGAATGTTTGGAACTTTCTTAAACACACATTCAACTCACTGGCCTTGTGAAAAGTAGGTAATTGCCTAGGCAATTGAGGAGAAATAGGGAAATATTGTGCTAGAGGACATTTTGGACTTTATTGATTCTATGCTGGCACGAATCAAGGCTGTTATTGCAGCCAATGGTAGCCATACCAAGTGGTAGAGTACTTTTAATATTATTTAATATTTAATATTTAATAATACTATTTAATGTTTAAAATGCTCTTTTGATGTAGTGTTTAAAATGTTTAAAATGTTTAATTATTTTCTTTTTTATGAACCTTTGTTTATGAAATCTACAATTATTACAAAGTTTTCTAGCGTTTTCTAGGGGTTTCATCCTACCGTATAATCTTGCAAAAGTCGGACTGACGCTAGTGAGGATTTTCTTGAACCTGCCCAACCACCGCGGCCCATATGTCTAAACTGTGGCGAATTCGCCTTCTTCGAGCTCTCCCGTTGGTTCGGTTGCCTTAGTTTCGCTTTAGCTCCAATCCGACTTTTGCCAGATTATACCGTATTCCTCCTCAAAATCACCTTCTCAAACGACCAATTGCGACCCATCCTTCCCCTTGTTACACCTTGTCTCAACCCCCGGTACCAACACTGTTTTACCCCCCCCCCCCCCCCCGGTTTTCGAATACTTCTTGCCTGGGACGAGTACCCGCCCGCTGCCCTCTCCTCCCTTGTTCCTACGCATCCACTCACTCAATAAGCCCTTCTTTGTATTACCCCCCCTTTGTATCTCCCCCTTCTACCTCCCCTCTCCGTCCTTTTCTTTCATTCTTTCTTCCCCATTTCCTTCCACCCAGGCAACTGTCTTGTTGCACCAAATCAACTTTTTTGTTTTTTACATTCTCTCTTTTGCAGTAGCGGTGGTGGATCTACTACCACCAAACTTTACGCAAGCTCGCCGTCTTTACCAAATCTACGCAGAGCGTTTCGGGTGAACAATACTCGATCTTTGCGAAAAATTTCCCCTGTCAACTTACTGGATCCTGTTTTACGGTTCAGCTGGCCCTGAATACCACTGGTTAACCCCAATACAACCGATTTCCAGGCCGACATCCGCGCGTTGATCGCAGTCTCACCAAAATTCCTCCCAAACCGCGGGAAGAGGCGATAGCCATGAATAACATTCAGCGTTCAGGCACGGTATCCGAGAGGTCTCGGTGGCCGGCTCTTGCGGCCAAGATGAGCTCTCCGGATGTTACTCACGGCCAGAACAAGCGGTTTACCATGAAACAGAAGATTGACCGCTGGTATGTACATGCTTTGGTAATGTTTGCTTAGAGCTAACATCAAGTCTAGGATGGTGAACGAAGGATACCGACGGATGTCTGTTTTTATCTTGTCTCCCCGCTTATAACAACGCTGACAACTTCCTAGTTTTGTCGCGGTCTTCGTGCTGTTACATTTGCTTGTATTTGGCTTTGGCTTCTTGCATTACACGCTGAAGGTCTGAGTTCTGGTAGGAGGTAAATAGGTGTGTGGACGCTAAATATTTGTAGGATAACCTCGTCGGTCCAAGAGCTCTTTTTGGTATTACCCTGCCAATAGCGAGGTCATCGGCTCTCGTGCTTCACGTCGATGTCGCTCTTATCCTGCTACGTATGTGCCTTGCGATGGATGTGTTGGAAGTGGATACTGATTGGAGGGATAGCTGTGTGCCGTAACTTAATCTCTATGGCTCGCCAGACTGCACTCAATGGGATCATCCAATTCGGTACGCTTGCCATGAGTTTAATTCGAATATTGGGCATCGACTGACGTGTTTGCAGACAAGAATATAACTTTCCATAAGAGTAAATTAACTGATAGAGATTATTGTCGGAAGCGATTACTGACGTTTGTGTAGTGACTGCGTGGTCCATCGTTTTCTTCTCCTGGCTCCACACAATTGCCCATTGGAACAACTTCGCACAGCTTGCAATCAAACAGAAGCTCGGTTTCGTTGGGTGGCTGCAAGCTAACTTTACCTCCGGCCCGGGCTGGACTGGGTATATTATGATGATCTGCTTGATGGTTATGGCTGTTACTGCTATGGACAAACCTCGCAGGGCAAACTTTGAACGCTTTTGGTACGTCTTATAGATATAGGAGGGATTATAGGATACGATTTTTCTGATCTATTAATAGGTATTCTCACCACTTGTTTCTCGTCTTCTTCTTGTTCTGGTCGTTCCATGGCGCCTTCTGTATGATTAAGCCAGATCGCCCACCATTCTGTGACGGTATCGGTGTTTTCTGGAAGTTTTGGATGCTTGGGGGTCTCTTGTATCTCGGGGAAAGGATTATGAGGGAGATTCGTGGAAAGCACAAGACCTATATCAGCAAGGTTATCGAACATCCCAGCAACGTGGTGGAGATTCAGATCAAAAAAGAACACACAAAGGCCAACGCTGGACAATATATCTTCCTTTGCTGCCCCGAGGTTTCCATTTGGCAATATCACCCTTTCACTCTTACTAGCGCTCCCGAGGAGGACTACATATCTGTTCATGTCCGCATGGTTGGAAACTTTACCAAGGCATTGGGGAAGACACTAGGATGTGATATCGACAAGAAGGGTGGCAGTGCTGAGAGATCCAAAAAGAGGGAATCCAGAGTTATTGGCGTGGACAAGAATACTAAGGAAGATGTCGACCCTGCTATCCGTAGGGTCTTGCCTAGGGGTACGATTCTTGGAAATCTTAAAGAGGAGCAAAAAAGAGCATTACTAATACTTTGCCTGCAGTTTACATTGATGGACCATTTGGATCTGCATCTGAGGACGTTTTCAAATACGAAGTTTCTGTTCTCGTTGGAGCGGGTATTGGTGTCACACCTTTCGCATCTATCTTGAAGAGTATCTGGTACAGGAGTAATTATCCTCAGAAGAAGACAAGACTCCACAAGGTGTACTTCTTCTGGATTTGCCGTGATTTCGGCTCCTTCGAATGGTTCCGGTCTTTGCTTTTGGCTATTGAGGCTCAAGATATTGGTCATCTTATCGAAATTCACACCTATCTTACAGCCAAAATTAAGCCTGATGATGCCACCAATATTATGATTAACGATGCGAATGCCGAGAAGGATGCTATCACAGGTCTTCGAGCGCCTACAAACTTTGGAAGGCCTAACTGGGACACTGTATTCAAGAGTATCCGATCAATCCACAAGCCTGCAGAGGTCGGAGTTTGTATGTTTCCACCATTCCAATCCCTTTGGGTTGCACGTACTAACTGTTGCCTTAGTCTTCTGTGGACCTAAACCGCTCGGGTCTACGTTGCATGTAAAGTGCAATCAGTACTCTGAGCCCGGGTTTTCATTTGTTTGGTACGGCATTCCTCTCCTACTCTTCGTGACTTGACTAATCAATCCATAGGGGCAAGGAGAATTTTTAATGGAAGTAAAAGGGTCGTGTTGTGTTATCGACTGTTCTGGTCTAACTAGATTTCAATGTTTTGATCCCAAGAAATCCGAAGTAGGTTTTACTCGCCTGATAACTGGGTTTCTATTCAATTTTTCCTTTCAATGGTATCCTATTACATATATTGCTTCTGTTTTATTCCAAGTGAATTGGCTAGGGGAGTTGAAGGTCGCTCTCTTGCGTCGAGGCAATGCAATAGTTGCGCTTTAGGCTGCATCTATCTAACGGCGCCCATGTTTCAATAAGTTTTTGTATCATACGATAATACCCTTCTAAGCCTGTAAAATGTGTTTGATATGGTTTCTAAGTTGTTTGCTAATAGGAGGGGTTTGCGAGCTCGTGGTTTTGCATGTGATGTGATCAAAGGCATAGTCTAAGGCTGCCTATTTTGTAGGATGGCTTCTAGTTTATTACCGTACTCTGATTCTGATAATGCAGGAGGCATGCATTAGCCATTCCGCTTCTATTGTCTAGTGGTAATTCCAAAATGCCTAGTAACCCACATGCTCTAATCACTATTTCAACTTCTCAAAGACCCATTCATAAATAGCCCACTACGGATACTGTCGTTAGTTTATTCGTTTTAATCTTTGGGAAGGTGGATATAGCATTGGTACTGAGACCAGATTAAATCAAATTAAGTCACATACCTGAACAGCGCTAACCTACCAGCAGCAAACAAGTGTGATCATTAGCCTCACTCATCAAAAATCATCACTATTATACTATGAGATTATAGGGGACGTACCAAAAACGCCCTAGCCATACAAACACCCAGCCCATTAAAGAACACCCTTCCCCCGCCCTCGGCATAAGCGCTCTTCGCGCATGCCCAAGTCCCAAGCCTCCTCTTGCCCAACAGCCCCTCACACTCGCCCTGGGCCTGCACCCGGGTCTTTACGACATCAAGCGGATATACCGACAACCAACTAATACACCCCGCCACCCCGCCTGCAAGCAATATCTTCATGCCAGCCATCTGTCGACCCTCACCTCCACCTCCACCTCCTCCTACTTCCTCATATCGTAGCAATCGCCTCGTATACTCATACGCTAAGAAACTGCACCCCCATATTAACCATTTCGCAACCACGGCAGCGATCACTCGGAGAGCATAACATACTAAAACCCATAACCCACCGAATCCCTAACCCCCGTAACCCCTCCTCCAAAATACAACCCCCTAACTCCCTCCCTCCTGATAACCCCACGGGCAACCTCATAGCTGCTCTTGCTAGGATGCATTTGCGCCCGGACCTTGATTAATTCCGTCGGCGCGCTGAGCACGAATGACACGGCGCCACTGACGGCGCCGGCGGCCCATATCCGGGCAAGCGACGATTGCTCTTGCTGCAGCTGTGGGGTCGAAAGGAGGGTGAGCGTGCGATTGTACGTGTAGTACAGAATTGCGTTTAGGCCCCCATGACCGAGGAGCGGAGCTGCAGTGCCACGGATGTAACTTGTCACTGTTGGGAATAGCGGTGTGGAGGAGAGGGAGGAGGGAGGAGGGGAGGAGTAGGATTGTAAGTGGACTTTTAGGATGTCTAGAGGTGAGCCTAGGACGATCCCGAGTGCGCCGGAGATGTAGCCTGCGTAGAAGTCTGCCATTTTCCCCTCCCCACTTTTCCTTTGGACTTTGGAGAGTGGGAGGAGAGGAGAGGGTGAGGAGGAGGAGGCCATTGCCGAAGATGAGGGAGGAAGGGGTACTGGTGTAGTGCCGGCCATGGGTAACCGGAGTAAGTTAGATTCTCCTGAAAGGTGCTACTATAGTATCATACTATTCCCACTTTGAGAGTTTTCTGTGGGACCGGGGTGTGGCGTGTATTTTCAAAAGAGGGAAGCATGGCTTGCTTGATGTGCCCTATCACTCGTCGCTCTTAGATCTTGGGGGTCGGGTGTTGTAGGGCTATGGGTCTAAATTCTGAACATTCTGTATAATATGAAAGGTCGGACGACGACGTTACCAGGCAAAGAGAGTTGTCAAGGGATGCCAAGAGTACCAGGGTATCATGAGGCATCACTCGGACAGCGCCACAGTGGATTAGGGGCGCAGTGCACAGTGGCACCCCTCTCTAACTGGACTACCGTATATGGAAAACCTCGCTACTCCCTCCGGGAATTCGCACCCCCCCATACAAACCATACAAACTGTCTTCGCCCTAAGGAATTTCTTCCGGAACCTCGTTATAACGAACAAAAAGTCCCGAAGTCTTGGTGTTCTTTATGGCGTGGTGTGATTGTATTATGATGGGGAAGCATATTTGCTCTGTCTGGTCGCTAAGGGATTCGCCGGGCCCATTGGCCAAGCCGCTATCCTCTTGACTACCGAGAGCTAAGTCCCTTTGTCGCTGGGATGCCCCTGTGATTAAGTAGAGCATTCCTTTTTTACCCAAACCACGGGGTAGGTTTTTCAACTCCGTCGGATTTATAATATGTTTTGAAGGGTCTCTTAAGTGGATCTCGCCTCCTCTGTCTACTTTAATACGTTTTACCGCCAACAATCTTTTCCTCCGTCAACCCTTTCTTTACCCTAGCGCTTAGCAATAGCCTATATGCCCCGTTCAAGTTGGACATATTAAGAAGTAACTATATGGCTTAGCTACCGTCGGTGGGTGTGGGGGCGCGTGTGTGGCCTCTGAGCACGCTCCTTTAGAGCGCGATGACGATGGCCTCACCCGTGTGCAATTCTCCCGTAGAGAGCAGGCTGAACGAGCTCCCGGCGTGGGGCCGACGAAAGGAAAAGGACGACCATGGGTTGGCCGATTGTTGAGTAATATTGGTGTTCACAATGCATCAAACTCCCGCCATATAAATAAACAGTGCATTGGTCTTGGAAGCGTGAAGGTATAACCATGCATCAGCAGGGTGAGAGGTACGGGGGTCAGTGGTATACGATGATGTTGGGGCGAACTTCCGATGAAGGGGGGTGGAGAGGTAGGGATTGCACCCTTATCTTGCAGTGAGCGCTGGTGAAAGGGAGCCAGTCAGAGAGCAGAAGGTTCAGCGGAGTTCGCAGAATGCTGGCTGGATGTTGGGATAACGACGGGGGCATAGCGGCGACTGAAGGAAGGAAGGAAGGGAGGAAAGTCTATAAACTAGTAACATGACATCCGAAGATATTAGATAGGGCGCTCTGCTAATTGTACATATATATGATTTTACCTCAGCAATGCCCATTCCCCTTTGAGGGGTTTTTTTGTCGCTCACGGCCTATCACTCGCTCACTTATCTTCTCTCTTCTTTCTTTGCCGGGATAGGTTGGAATTTTCCTGGCCACTGGAATGGAACGCGTTCTATGGTGCGCAGTTTGAGGAAGTGGTCTATAGTCGGGAGGTAAGGCTAGCACCCGAGTAGCATGAACCCCATATGTTTTCAAGTTGGTTTTAGAGAGGTAATCCACAAATTTAGCTCTCCACAATGGACTCTTGCCAGCATAATGCCGAGAATCGTACTTGCTAACATAGGAAATAATCGGGATGCCGCGGCGCCACGGTTACTCGATTGTACAATAACATTTATTTTACAACTGAGGCGTAACTTAGGGGCGTGGATTACTGTGGTTGATCATATGATTGGAGTTAGATTGAGTACCATAGGGTGTGACAGGATGAGCTTTGTGCGAGGGGAGCACCAGGGGGGGGGCATCTCATTTTGACTTTTTTCTACATGGGTTATGCGTTGTCGATTGTCTATAATAGGCTTGGATCTAGGAATCCTAGATGCTTTGATTTTAAATGTGGCTGTTTTCATGGTCAACCACCCGCGGCTCGGGCTGGAGCAGCTAAGAGTCGGGGCTTGAATTTCTCACGAGATATCATTTCCATCGCCCAAGTGTGGTACTTGTTTGATATTATTGATGTTTTTAGTTGGATTTCGGGCTCGCCTCAACTATTTGGTATATCGAAAGTTGAGCTATGATGATATATTAAAAATCGGAAACTACCCGTGCTGAATCTGGGCCAATGCAATTGGGCGATCACGATATCTGGAAAGAGAGTGTATTCTGGGTCATCTTAAAATGATACTTGTACCATGTGGTGGGCGGGGTACTCTCATGGTCATACTGTACTCAGTGCTGGATTCCTTGGGAAAGAAACATCATTTCTTATTATTATAGGTTCTATTTTTGCTTTTTTATCATACTAATTCATCAAAACCTGGTCTTTCTGGCTGCTTTCCGGGTTTTTGTGGGTTCTTGGTGTTGGGTTATCTGAGTCGGATACCCCCCGTTTCCGGTTTTCAATGAGGCACCAAAGTACAATAAATAAGGTATGGTGGCTGAGTGGTTAGGGTAACAGACAAGAAATCTGTTTCGTTCACAAGCACAGGTTCGGGCCCTGTCCATGTCTTTTGTTTCAATTTTATTTTCCCATCAAGGGAAAAAAACCTAGTCTTTGGGATGGATATGGGTTACACATGATAGCATAGGTATAGTACGGTTCCTGTTGTCTAGAGCACCTCGATTGATGTGACGGGGGATGCCGTGGTATAAAGTTGACTGAAAAAAACTCATACAAGTTTCAAACTACGACAGCAGGGGAGTTTTTTTTTAATTTGTTGGATTTAAAGGCATAATTGTATCTTTTTTTGAGCAAGCATTATGCCGGGGCATCCCCCGTTGCATAAATCGAGGTTTTATGTATAGAGGGCCGGAAATAGTAGCCTAAGATTGTCACCCCTGCTCCCTCCATTGATCTCCCTTTCAAATTCGTTTAGATTCACAAAAAGCTAACCCACACTTGATAATACAAAGGAAGGTTTATTCGCATATAGAGGCCCCTCGCTGATCATACCATAACTGTAAACCTAGCGACACCATCAAGCAGATCTCTATCTAAAGCATTACCTCTGCTAGCTTTCTCTCACAAACTTCTAACAGTCCAGCTGCCCATAAGTTCGTAATTCGGAGGACATCCTCCTCCGATACCCCGTCTAAATAATCTCGGTCGTGGGAACTTGCCTTTTGATCTTTACTCCAACTTGTGCTTACCGCAACCACCATTCCTTCCTTGTTGATAGGCTCCTGTGTGGTGCCCCAGCTACCCATAGCATTAGAAATGTATCTAGAGTCCAACGAGGACACCTCTTGCATGATTGTATCTTCGTCCTCAGGGAACCTACCTTTGGTAGCGCTAGGGCTCGGATCCCGGCTACTTACTCTGTTCCGATTGCTAGAGGGGATGAGCTGTTCTAGGCGTTTGTGTAGTGGCCGGCGGCGGGTCGGTGGGCGTGGCGGTGAGGATGGTGTGAGAGACTCTGCCTGTGTTGGAGATTCTTTTTTTGGCAAGGTAGCTTTCCTGCTGGGAGTATTTTGTGATTGTGTGGATATGAGTGATGAGATTCTTTTAGGGGAGGGCAGGTCACTGATATCGAGTTCTTCTCCTTGAAACCTTTCCTCATTTTTCTCGGAAGTTACAGTCTTTGCCCTTCCTTGGGAAGGGGTAGTAGCCTTCTTGGGGGTAGTTGGTGATGGTTCCACTGTATATATGTTGTGTTTTCGTCTTGGGGGGATGCTTGTCCCGTCTAGATACTTTCCTTGGGAATGCCACTTGAGGGGGTGGAGGAGTGTCGGAGGTAGTGTCGGTGGGGCTTCAGCATAAGAAGAATCCACATTTGCAGTCTTCTTATCCCGTGGGGATTTTCCTCTGGGTAACTTCTCTTCAGGTTTGGGAGAGCCACACTTTGTGGCTGTTTTTTCTTCGCGTGTGCTGGGAGAAGAGGGTGAGTGCCCTTTAGATGAAGTCGGAACTTCCTTCATCGTGAAACCAGGGGTGTATGGCTCCATCGGGACCGTGATAGATGCAGCTGGTGCTTCAGCCAGTGAGGAGCTATCAGTATCCCTTGGTGAGATGCTTGGTGTTTCTGGGCCCAGTCCCGTGGGGATAAAAGTGCCGGGCAAGCCCCCTAGTTCTGACATTTCTTGGTCACTGAGTGCTAACGATCCGTAAGTAAATTCCCACGCTGCGAAACTTGCACCCGCAGATTCGAAGAGCTTGATGAGTTTATCGTAATAAGGTTTTATGTAACTGGAGTAGATGATGACGCTACCCCAAAAGAGAATATCAATGAGGTATGAGATGAGTTTTTCTGGGGATATGGCTTGAGGAATGAGGACTGTGAGATATCCGATCATAGATGGGGGAATTAGGTTGGTCATCAATAACATGACGCTGAGGAGCGCTGTGTCTAGCATTTTGGCGATAATGCTAGGAGTTTCGGCTTCTGTGGAGATATGATATGTTGGTTGGGTGGGATGCTCACTTGGGAAGTTGATGCTTGGTCATTGGGCAGGAGTCAAGATGAAGGTTTGTTTTTCGAGGGTTTGGTGGTGAGAATGTGAAAGTTTGGCGACCGCCTATGAGTGGAAAGCTAGACAAATAGCTGTCCAGGGTGGGCGAAAGATGGTCCCTTAAATACGATGGGACTTGAAAATAGTAAATCCGGCTGGAATGGAGGGAGCTGATAATTCCCTGGAGTGGGTAGTGGAATAGAAAAGGGTGCTTTGTTTTCCCGAGGAGGGGAAGAGAGCGCAGTCGCGGGCTCTATGATGGGTGGAGCGGCAATATAAATACGCACGATGGTGAGGGTAACTTGAAAAAAATTCGGGCTAGAGCTAAGTATGAAACATTCTCGTAAAGAAACCCAATGGTGAGTGTTTCTAAGACAGACATCACTATCCTTTGGAACTGACAGCTGGCCACCTCAACAAAATTGAATAATCTCCGCTCAGCATAATACTAACACATCTAGTGTTCAAACTCTCGTCATCCGTTCAGAAAGTTTACGCACATATCATCACTCGGGTAGGAATTTTATCATGCGATGCTACTCGTAGTCTTCAATAGTATTACACACACATCTGAAGGTACTCTCACTAATCGTTTGGTTGATCTCTGTACTTTCTTGAAGTTTATGCTGGGTTATGTTGCCTGCTCTGGTCCTGGAATGCATACGGGTGTGCGGCGTATGCATTCCTACACCCATATGGTCTCCCTGTGTTTGGTTTCCGTAGTGCCTTGCTTTCCTTCCCTTCCTCTCCTTTTTTCTCCCTGAATAACAACCCCTTCTCGGAAAAGACAATTCGCAGCAAATGGAGAAACTCAATTAGTCGAATAAAAATATAAAAATCTCCGGGAAGTATCGAGAAGAATGGAGTTGCCATTCGCATCCCTTCCTCTGAGTTGGTGCTCTACCATAATAATATTATAGAAGAAATCAAGATATTCATAACAATGTTTTTTCATGGGAGAGTCGCAAAGGAGGACACAGCATGTTCCAGTGCCTCATTTGTAGATGTCTCTCTTCTCTTAGAACCTAGCACTTGCTTATAGCGGACTTGAGCCAAGGTTCTTAGTTGACGACTACCCAGTTTGTAGCTAATAACTTATTTTAAAGCATTCGCTGTAGTGAAACGTTACTCACAGATTTTGGGCAGTAATAGATAGCTGTGCTTATGGGGGATAAAGTTGTTTGAAATTCTCCTAAGGTACTGGTAATAACTAGTTAGGTATTAAGTATCTCTCTGCTTATGCATGACACATTGCAGCCTATCAAAAAGTCTGACCTGATCCTCGGAAAATCCGTCTGATTAGATTTCTTCCTTCCTTCCATCCTAACTCCTAAACCTTGCAGAAACGAGTCATCCCTAGCAAGCCGGGCTGAAGAGAAGAAAGAAAGGAAAGATAAAAGAGGAGAAGGACAAAATCAACGGATATCTTGAGACATGTGCTGCCCTGAAGATAACAAAAATATATTCTCAGACCACTAAACAAGGCGTAGGCCACTCACAACTCGGCGCGGCTCCTCCAGTCTGGCTGAAATCGCTGCGGCTACTGTCATTCTTGTGCTCAGGACCGGAAAGTCCGGATACTATGCTCTGAAGCTCCTGGAGAATCGCGGGGGCGCCATGATAAGTTTCACTATAGACCACCGCAACAACCTATCTGCCCCCAGGGCTATGAGCTCTGTTGCCTCATTTCCTCAGCTCTCTGCAAACCCAAATTAACGCTTCAGTAGCTATTCCACACCGGGAACCTCTAGCGAGTGATGCAGGGTGAAGGCAACAGTTCATGTTGAGAAATTGTAAGCACCAGCGCCCGCTCGCGTTGCAATAATTCTTGTCCTCTCTTAAATACAAATCATTCCTCTCTCTAACCCCACCCTCCTACGAATTCCCCTATCTCCCTTGTCTTTTCAACCACCCTGGGAAACTCTGCCGAATCCTACCCCGTCCCAAACTGATGCGAAACTCAACAAGATTTACTCCCTCTGACTCCGCCCAACCCTCCCGTTGCATTCATTTATTCGCTAACTCGGTCCGGGAACTCCACCCATTATAGTTTCCACTCACTCCCTAACCCGAGGAACCTCGTATCGTATCCAACCATTTACTCATAGGGCAGCCCTTAATCTCACCCGCATCAATGACTCCCTCTAACCCTCTTGGCCGCGCCAAGACTGCAAAAACACCACCTCTCACTCGTGCGGAACTTTCCGACTCCGCCAACCTAGCACGAGGTCGCATCGAGGGGAAAATATTGAGGCATAAAAAGCACTGAAACGGAATAAGTTTCCGAGGTTACCGAATCTCGGGGAGCCCGGTGATCTAGGTGCTGCACTATGCTTGGGTAGGCTAAGAGAAGAGTAAGCTGCATGTAGTTGCCCTGCAATGATACAAGTACCATACAGCGGGGTGAAGTGAGTAAGTGTGGTATGATAATCTTGCTCATGTTTCGCATTGTAGTTGGGAGAGGGTAGGATAGGATATAAACAGCTAGATATCCTGCTTTGCCGCCTACCTACCTTCCTCCTATTCACAGTGAACCTCTGCCCACTCCCAAACACGCAAGATGTCCACAGAAGAAACTCGCCCTCCTGTTCCCCCCTCCCCCTCCCCCGCCCTCCTGCCCCCCACCCCAGCGGACACCCAACACCAGCACCTCCACCAAGAAATCTGGGACGCAAACGCCAAAACCTGGGACGCAGCGATAGGCACGGCAGGCAATTGCTTCTACAAGCACCTAGTCTCGCCCACTGCCCTCTCCCTGCTGTCGCCACTCCCGGACGAGAATATCCTAGAACTCGCCTGTGGGAACGGGATATTCGCGAGGAAGTTGGCCGAGTTGGGGAGTCATGTGCTGGCGACGGACTTTTCAGAAAATATGGTCGAGATTGCGAGGGAGAGGACTGGGGGGGAGGAGGCGGGGCGGGGTGTGCGGTACATGCGGTTGGACGTCACGAGTGAGAGGGAGTTGGATGGGCTTGTGGCGTTGGCGGGCGAGCATTTGGGGTTTGATGGGGTTATTTGTAGGTCTTCTTTCTTGATATGATACTACGGGGAGTGGAGGGCTAACCGGCCATGGTGAGGGTAGGTAATATGGCCTTGATGGTATAGTTTTATCATACCTCCTGCATTGAGAGCTGTGATTGAGCCCTTGAGCAACAGGACATATCAACACTAGAGCCTCTGGCAAATGCACTCCCGCGCTTACTCAAGCGCAACGGCCGGTATCCTCCCAACCCCCCCCACTACCTATTAACTAACCCCTCTAACGCAAACAAACACGCAGCTTCGTAGTAACAATAATGCACCCAGCATTCAACTCCTCAGGTACCAGCAGGGATATCTCGGTTGCCGAAGACCCCACAACCGGGCGTATCGGAAATCTCTACAGCATAAACGTGAACAGGTACCTATCCATCCCTCCCACGAAAGGCGAAGCCCTTCCCGGCCAACCAAAAACTCAAGTAATCCCCCCTCCCCTCCCCTCCCATAAAAGGCAATGACATATAATGTTTCTTTCTTGCCTTTTTTCCTCGACAATAGTACTACTTCCACCGCCCACTGCACGAGATCCTGAGCCTGTTCTTCAAGAACGGGTTCGTCATGGACGGCTTGCTCGAGCCGGCATTTGCTGGAGAGAAGGTGGAGCGTGGGAAGGAGCTTAGTTGGCAGAATTACTCGCAGATTCCGCCGGTTTTGGGATTCCGGTTGAGGAGGTTGTTAGCTGATTAACATGTCGAGATTAGTGTTCATGTGGTATCACTCGGGTGGATCATAATTCGCTCCCTCTCTCACACTCACACTCTCGATAGTAATTTAAGAGAAAAAGAACAAGAAAAAATGAACTTTTCACCTTTTCTTATGCCCTTGACATAGCTAGATTGTTTTAGATTCTCTTTTGGGCACATGTTTTTCTTTTTCTCTTCCGCTTCCTATTTTGCTTCTCGTTCGTTATAAACATCAATCTTCTACAGTATAATATGCCAACAGCAGTACGCTACCGCGCAATAAAGCGCAGTACTGCTCTGCAACCCAGCGCCCGGTGCCTATACAGAACATAATAAGGAACCCCAAGTAAAGGGAATATTTTCTAACACCTCCGTCAACCAACGGATGGAGGTGGGAAGAGAAATAGAAAGCGAACAAAGAGAATAAATATCGTTAGACACGAACATTGTAAACCCCCCCCCCCTGCCACCCCTTCCCTTATTTTCCGCTTTCCCATCCCATGCCCTTATATTCCCCATTCTTTTCTCTATCCCACGTGTACACTACCTTCAACCCTACCAAGACATCCATCGTGTAGGTAGCGCTCACTGTATCAGCACAAAAAGAGACTGAATTACATGTTCCAGGCTGAAATAGAGAGGAAAAAAATAATCCAAACAAGCAATAACTCCAACCATTTCCAGAAGAAACACAAGATTTTTAAATGCCCAGATTTTTTCTGTAGTAGTAGTAAATGAGAAAGAAACAAAAAAGGCCCCAACATCCCATGCAACAGCTCGGCTCGAATAGACACCATAATCCCCAGTCGCGAGATATATCATCCTGCCAGGATTTTGAAAGATATGCTAGGGTATCCAAATTCTGTTTCACAAGGAAGGAATGAAAAAGTAGGGACGCAGAGAAGAAAATAAAAATGATGTAAAAAAATCAATGTTACTTTTTGTTTTGGAAAATAAGGAAGACATCCATAAAAAAGGAAAAAAATAGAAAGTTTTCATAAACAACGAACCTATGTCATATTAGTTCAATGAAATTTTTTTACGCCACCCGTGCCAAAGCTTTCCCATTGCTGTTCACTGACGTCGAGGCCCAACCCCGACCCATGCCCAATAGCGCCAAGGCTACCGAAGTTAATGGTTGGACGAGGCGAGGCCGAGTATTCCTCTTCTTCCATTGGGAACTGAGTGTCAGACTCCTCATCAATGGAAGCAACAGTTTTGCCGTTATTAGCTTGAGGGTTAGAGACTACACGCTCCATATGCTTGCCATTAGAGCCGAGAGCCTTCGATAGGGTCGGCACTTCTCCAGAACCAGAAGGGTCGCTTCTAGGGGAGAGGCGGGCACGCTGAAGTGTTTGGGTGAGTGCCGAGATACCGGAACTTATGCGGTTTGGAGATCCAGGGAATGGGGAGACATCTCCAGAGGTTTGTCTACAGAGCGGGCGGAAGGTAGGGCTTGGCTCGCCCCCCTGTTGATAGGAGTTTCTGAGAGGAGAGCCAACATGGCCGAGGGTGGATGTCGGGGCATGGTCCTCGTCACGCTTATGTCTCATCACAATCGGCCCCCATCCAGACGGACCCCCAGGGGAGCCGACAGGTGGGGATCCAATGACGTTTATAGAGTCCCCGGGTGTGCCAGGAGCCGTGAGGCTATGTCGGAAGTTAGAAACGCCCTCCTCATCTGTCCTGGAAAGCCTCCTATTGCGCTCAGCCGGGGTAAGAAGCTCCTGGAGGCTGCTCGGAACGAAATCCTCCTCAAATACAAAGTCCCCGTCAGCGGTTGGATCTGTCGGTAACCGCTCACGGGTAAATTCGCCCAACATTCTCTCCATATTTTCAGGTCTGGCGTAGCTTGATGACAAAAGTTTCGGGCGTCTAGCAGAGAGCGATGAATGCATAATTCTAGGGCCGAGTGAATCCTCTGTATCAGCACGAGGGGAATGAGACAAATCCGTGCCTAGATTGTTATCCTCCTCTCCATTTCCTCCTCCCCTTCCGTATGCAGACATGTAGAGAGATTGAAGCACTGCCGGGCGTGTATTGCTAGGTAGCGATGGCGGTGGAGACTCCATACCAAACTTACTTGGAACAGAAGACGCATAAGGACCAAATCTAGCGAACTTGGAATACTCATGCCTATCAAAGGAAGCTGGGAGTGTTGCATCCAGGGGTCCAAGAGTTCGTTGGGACGAGGCAAGGGGTGACATCGGTAAAGCGCTATCATCTCGCGGAGATCCGTATCGAGAATCCAAAAGTGACGTAGAGAGATTGGAGTCAGGACCGCTAGGATGACTGGTAAGCCCGGGGAAATCGTCTTGACCTCCAAACGAGTGGTTAGGGGTATGATGAGGTATCATATTAGCTTGGAGCAAAGAGTTATGTAGCGCGGACCTGTGGCTTGTGTGACCAGTGTCCATGCGTCCGAACTGGAGATGACCGGTATGATTGTTATTGTTGTACGCTGGGCGATTTATGCGACGGCCGTCTGGAAGGATATGAGCGAGTGCACATTTGACTCCGAACTTGCAGTTGCCCTGTTAAACGCAATTAGTTACCCCTCTCGTAGCGGGAAAAAAGCCCCCCCAAAGTACCTTTGAAAAATATTTGCAGGGCGCTTGATCTGACGTTGGATCCATACTATGGGAAAATGGACAAGCTTTTCCAGCCTGGCAGGTCCCTTGCCTAAAAAATTTGCAAGGCACGTGGTTCAGGTCTATTTCACAAGATCAGCCATGATTAAACCTTACTGTAACGACTAACAATACTCAGGAACAGTACTTTTGCTACTAGGAGGACTTCTTGAAGCATCAAAAGCCGGCATATTAGGGCCTATTGGGATACCAGGAGGCTGAGCGTGTGACTGCGACTGCGGGACCGGTGTTGGTGCAGCGCCTGTAACGGCATTACCATTTTGAATGGGGGGTAGTTGTCCGGAGAGAGGCTGCGAGGCCGAGTTACTTCTCCGACCACTGCCAGGACGAGAATGACCCTGGGAATTGGACCCGGATGGGTTGCTGCTACCCGAATTGTACATGTTAGGCTGCTCAGGAGGGGTACTCATCGGTTGCGGATGTGGAAGAAGAGGCTGTTGTTGGGGTTGAGGTTGCTGCTCCTGAGGGACGAAGGGAGTCGCAGCCATTGGATTACGATTGGATCAAATCGGCGGCGTGGTTCCCGGCTAGGAAGTAAGACGGTCCTGGCTCGACAGAAGTTGCAACAGCCTCGAAGACTGTTCAAAAAGAATGTCTCCTGTTGCTGCGTGTTTTTATCCCTCCGTATTTGACTCCTAGGTGGTAGATTTAAGGTTTTGGCGCCACGGAAAAAGATGGAGGAGAGAAAGAGGGAGAAGTTTTTTTTTTCTTTCTTTTCCTCCACTTCTTTTCCTTATTTGTCAGTTGGCTGGAAGCACAAGAAAACGCTAAGGCTGGCCGGTGGACGAGTAGGAAGGGCTCGGGCGTGCGTTCAGGAACAGAACTGACGACTGACAGGTAGACGGATGAACAGCCAGTCAATTGTCTGCTCTGTAGGGCTCCGAGGATTGGCGGGGCAGGGGCCTATCCAGGCCTGAACGTTTGAGGAGGGGAAATCCGATGAGGGGTGAACCCCAGAATAGGAACAGCGCAGGACTCTCTCGGGAAACCCGTAATGTACCGGCAAGAAAGCACCAACCAATCCAATCTAATCTCGAAATCTTACCGTAGATCGCGACAACTCCCAACCCCAACCAAACCAAACAAAAAAAACAAAAAACACAAAACCTTAAAAAAACACTCCTCCGAACTATTTCCTGATCAACTTCCCCAACAAGTCCGTGGGATGAGGGCAGGTTGAATAAAGAGTCCTATGTAATGGGAAGATTTCTATTGAGGGGGCGTCGGAAAATGAAAAAATTATGAAATAAAAAATAAGGCGGAAGTACAAAGGCCCAATAAAATTGTTATGGGGAATGAGAGAAGGAGAAGGAGAGAGATGGAGAGAGAGAAGGGGAAAGAGCTGATAGGTAGTGGACCGAGGTTTTATTGTACGGATGACCAAGAGGACTAACTTAAGAGATGATAGGTCTCAGACACACCCACAAATACCTTATGGACGCCGGACAGCTTTTCGCAAGGCATCTCCTTCTGGCGGTGGCTTAGTTGAACTCGTCAGAAGGGAGAACGAGAAAGAAGGGGGAAAAATAGAAGAGAAAAAAAGAGGTTCGCCAAATATCTATCCTGGGATCTACGACTATACTACCAAGATCCCCTTAGGAAGAGTTCCTAATGGATATTGTATAGTAGCTCATTTCGTCGGCCGGTCCTCCATTAGGTTGGACTGAGAGGTGTCGGGCTCACTTGGGCATCGTGCTCTATCCAAAAAACCAAACAGCAGCTCTTCTCCCCCTCTGACAAGGGCACCAGCGGGGACGTCCAACTCCATGATGACGATCGATACCGAAACACGCCAAACGCCAGATGTCTCTTAGATCCTCAACGCCATAGGACAGGACCGAAGTGCAACTTTCTAGTTCAGGGAACTATAAACCAATCATTACCTGGATTTAACAAAAATTCGCAGCTGTGGAGCCTAGCGTTTTCCCAGAGCGCTAGTGGAGCAAGGATGTCAAACATTACAAGTTCACTTCAGATGGGGGAAAAAAAGGTCCCTCACATAATGGCTGAGCCACCAGTATGGAGCTTCAGGGAAATAGAAGAGAGCGAGTAGAAGGGAAATGAAACAAAGAAATCTGATGGGTCGGAAGAAAGTTCCACACCGGTAACCGTCACCCTAGGGCTGGAATCTCCGGAACAAACCATCTCGACATGGAACACGGCTTTCGTCTGAACTTCATCCCATCTCATTTTCATTTCATTTCATTTTTTCCCCCTTCCCACCATCCTCCCCGCGAAGCACATACCGCACATCGGAACCATCCAGATGACCATACTGCCAAAAGGCCGAGATGACCATGCATGCAGCATTGGTCTGTCTGCCAACCAAGCACCCTCCCACCTCTCCAAAATGATGTGGGGAGTGAACCAGATGATTACCTCTCATTAGGGGTGTTGAACGCGTTACTTGCCTATATTCTAATCGTATTGTGAGGTCAGGAATGCCGGCGAAATTTCCCTTTCATAATCATGCACTCTTCATATCATGACAGAGAGGATGTTTCCTTATATTCCCCGCTGCGTTTGTTGAGCGTTCGAATATGGTGAACCTGTCCGAATCCGAACCCGCACGGTTCTACGCCTAACTACGATACTATAATATGGAACCCAAGCATTACCGTCCCGTATAGATTGCCGCGCCAACCTCCTAAAATAATATGCTCCAGTTGTGGAGATAATGCCTGATGGAGAAGACGGCAGGTCCATATCTGGTCGTCTGAAACTCGAAGCTCCTATTACCGTACCGCTATCAAGTAGGGAAAGGGTATGGCTATCGCCACTATAACCGCACCGTCTGATACAGTATTCCAAACAAAAGCTATTTTTCTGCAAAAGCCAATGTTACATGTACCGGTATTACCCTGTTCTATGATATCAACTCACTTGTATTGATGTCTCAGCATTTTAAATACTCCTTGTCATCTGAAGTACCCCTCTTCGCTGCCATAGTTACGCGGATATATCCTCACACCTCGTGTTCAGCTGACCCCCCCTTCATCAATGTTCCATGTGCGGGAGCGGACACAAACGGGGCTTGATAATGGAAGTTCGCTAACCTACCATATGCAGCAACTTGAAAAAGCAAATGTGCTCCTCACCCATCACTTCCATGCCCCGAGTATTGTGTCACTACCAACCTCCGCAACCACCACTTCCCCATGTCTCGGATGCTTCCTCCCTGTGCCACAAGAAGCACCTCCTCGAATCCCTTCGCATCTACGATAGTCTACTCTACCCAAGGCACCCATTTTTATATCCTTTTTATTTTGTTTAAAGACACTTAATTTGCCCATACCATCCTCACCGTGGCCCCCAGAGTCGACGAAATGAGATTCCCACCAAGAATATTACACATCATAACATGATATGAACCGAACCGAACCGAACCTTTCCACAGTCAGTTTAAGCCTCCCCCATTTCGTTCATGGCGTTTTCTACACCTTCTTCAAGGATCTTCTTCCAACCCCAAGCGCTCCTGTTTGTAAAATAATAAAAAAAGACAAGGATTAGCTTCTGCATGTGCACACGTACAGGTACTCGAGTGCAAGAGAAGCCCAGAGCCGTGCGACAAGAAAAGAATCGTCCCATGTTCAAACTGAATCTTCCCAATCAAGTAGGGCGAACATAACACGTCTGGGGAAGGCAGAACATGTTGCCAGATGACTGAGCTGTAAAAAAGAAACGAATCCATAGCATACACACTTCCATAAACCGCAGACCAATGATTCACGCAAGGTCACCCCCTGCCTGCAACTCAGAACAATATCGACAGGTCCGAAAGTATAAAAAATATTTTGATATAAAAAAAAGAGCAGACTAGACGGATATGATTTTTTGTGGCATTCAGAGAAAAGAGTAGCAAGGGGGATAAAAAAAGCCTGTCCCAAAGGAGAGGGACAGCGTGATCACTCACCCATAAGTCACTAGGATTGACGTCGACGCAGCCATCACAGAGGGCGTCCCAGAACTCCTTGAACTGATTCTTCCTCCCCTTGAGTACCTTCTGAAGCCTGGTGTGTTCGTTTGAAATAGCAGCCTTCTCCCCCTCGGGAACAGGTTTAACAGCGCTTGAGCGAAGCGGTTCTAACTGGACTTGAAAGTCCTGGATTTCGGCCTCCAGCAAGGCAACAGTCTCACGTAGCGAAGCAGTAGTCGGGGCAGCTTTGAGGGTATTCAGGGTGGAGTGGAGAGCTCTAAGCTCAGCCTTCAGACCCCCAATTTCTTGTTTGACAGCTGGCATGGCTCGCACATTAGCCAACCAAGGTGTCCCAAAGGGGCAAAATTAAATATTTCACACCCTCAGTTTCTGTATCCATGGCCTTGAGCTCTTCGGGGCTTGCAAGGTCCTTCGGATCCTTCAAGCCGATAATTATTGGATCGTCAGTGGTTTCCAGGTTCGGGGACCGGCGGGCGAACCTGAATGATGTGATAGACAACTTGCTTCCCAGAAGCTCTCCCCTCAATCTCTCCCCTCTCATCTAGCTCCTTGAGAATCTTGGTGGCAGCAGCTATGAATCTAATTAGCTCTACGCATTCGCACGCACATATCTGCTTCCCTGCATTCTAAGGGAGGGACAATAGTCAACCAACGTTTGGTGACAACATTATGAAGGTTTGCACTAATTTCTAGAAAAAAACCAATGATGAGTCTTCTTTATGCAAATGCAACCTTTAAATAATGCAGCACTCACCAATAGCAGAATAGGGCCGGTTCTGTTGACGAAGATATTCGAGCACAAGGCTGCTGGCTGTCACAACGTTTACTGTCAGTAGAGTAAAAATGGGGTGATTAGTTCCTCTCAGAGGTGGTTACGAGGGAGGGAGAAGATGACCTTGATCGCTAGTGACCTGCTCTTTCTTTTCTTTCTTTGGAGGCATATCGGCAGATGAAGGCTGTGCCGGTAATGAGCGGAAATAATTCAATGTGAGCGTGACGTGAGGAAAATGAGATGGCTAAGAACACGTCCTTGAATAGGAGCTCAATACAAAAATTCAGTACCTATCAAACTTAAGAGCTGACGAGGCCTTCAAGCTCTTAGATATCCCACTGAATTCAGAGTAAAGTTAAAGTACACACAAACACCTCCCAGACAATGGGTCAATTCACCCAGCGAATTTCTACTACCGCCACTCACTATCTTATGCCCTCATTCCTCAAACTCTATCTCCTCAAGTTCCTTTGAAGTGATTATCGCTGGCTTCAGATGGTAGGGATTCTCAGTAGCTATTTTTAGAAGAGAGTATATCACTAACTCCGGCTTAGTAGCTTAAAATTAATCGTTCAGGGGGCTTCTTACATGGCTTATACGCAATAGACCTAGGCTTCCATTGGAAAGCTTTCTGAAGCCCGTTGAGAACTTCTCACGTTAGTCACAGGCACTGAATTGTCTAGCGAAGCTCACAAGCTTACCTCTTTTGGCATCTTTCAGATCCCTAAAATCTGGGGTGTAGACAAATATAACATGGATCCCCATTCCATTGTTCCCCGAGACCTCCGCTTTGGTGCCCAACATCCCGTCATAAGTTCCGGTAGCAACTCTGGACCATTGAAAATCAACTGTATTTGACCCTGCAATTAAGATCCACTACCAACCAATTAGAAACCCCTCGGAACCATTGACAAGATAGATGAACAAACCTTCCCGCCAACAACCTCGTATTGAGCTGCTGTCCCAAGTATCAAGTCCTTTAGCTTTTCACAATGTTCGATTTTTTTGAGAGATTTGGCCGGCTACCGCCAGGAAGCTTCGGATTAGTCGGTCAACAAGCGGAAAAGTGACAGTAAATATCACCTTATTCAGGGTGTCATCAGCAATAATGGCATTCCAGTCATGGATGGCCTCCTGGAGTGGTGCCTCAAGCATCCCCAGAGCAGCATCGACATTCCCTTCAGAGCGCTCAATGTCCCAAGGGTTCTTGATAGCTATTCGCGACCTGCCTTGCAATGTCGACGGTGCGCATCTAGTTAAGAAGTCCTCCACGTCTTCACCATCCTACAAATATAAGCTGCGATTGTTCCCAAAACGGGACCTTTGGAAGAGAGTAATACCTGCCAACAAATCACACTCTCGCCCTCAACCCCATCGGCAAGCTTCTCGGCTTCACGGTCAATTGCAACCTTCTCGGACCAACATCGGGAATTGGTAGAAAACGAGGCAGCGCATCCTGGTTTCTCTGAACCTGTCAGCAGTATTCAGGGCAGTGGGGCCCAAGATAACGTACTCAGCCTCCCCATGCCTCGGGAAGTAGCTATGCGCGCGGTGTGGCGGAATACGTTCGTTAAGGGAGCTATGAAACTCATGATTGATTGATGGACGGAAGGGGAATGGAAGGGAAGCGGACGAATGGTTGGGATGCGATAGGGTTACTCGGAGATGCCAGTTATTTGCCAGCTTTTGGCTCGCTTAAGTTGATCTTCGAGCGCCAACGTTACCGGTATTTCCCTTCCTTCCCCCAGTCGCTGCCAAGCCTCACCCCTCCAATTGAAACTTCCCCAATGTCGTCGGTCGAGAGTTCATTCACAACCTTTACCTCCCTACCTCCCTCGTGTGTGTTATTTTTTCCTCAGGACGAGAGGCGTGTTGTTGTCGGGACCTATCTCCTCAATGAAGATGCTGGGTTAACTGAGGGGAGGAAAACCGGGAGTTTGTTGCTCTATAAAATGGATGAGGGGGGACAACTGTATCACTCACCCCACCTCCCAACTTTCCTTCCTTCATTCTAATAAACACCCCAGGAACCTGATGGCATCTCAGCAAACCCACGCAATCCTAGACATCAAATTCTCGCCGCATTCACCAGAAGTTCTAGCTGTTGCTCAATCTAATGGAACACTGTCACTCTACAACATCTCCAACGACACCATAACCCTATCTGCTCACCACGCCCTCTTCGATGCATCCATTTTACTCTTATCCGTTAACTTTTCTCCTACAGCACAGCACCTAGCTTTCACCTTATCTAACGGTGAAGTGGGCATCTTTTCTCTTGAATCCAAAGAAATCACATACCAATACTCACCACACGAGCTCGAGGCGTGGACATGCGAATTCACAGCTGATGGGAAGAGATTATATTCCGGTGGGGATGATTCAGTAGTAAGTTTATATGATTTGGAGGCTGAAACGCAATTATGGAGGGATAAGAAGACACATCAGGCTGGTGTTACGGCCATACTGGATAGAGGTAATGGGTCATTCTTGACGGGTTCGTATGATGAATGGTTAAGGATCTTCGATGCAAGGACGAGGAGGGTTAAAAGTAGTATTAAGTTGGGCGGCGGGGTTTGGAGGCTCCAAATGCGCGGCGAGGACTCCGTGTTAGCGAGTTGTATGCATGCTGGGGCCAGGGTTGTCACTGTAGGAGACGAGAGCAAGCCGGGCGTCGTCGCAAGGTTTGAGGAGCATGAGAGTATGAATTATGGGAGCCATGTACATGGGGTGAGGTTAGACACAATCATCTCGTGTAGCTTTTACGACAAACGACTATGTATCTGGTCTCTATAGAAGGTATCGTAATGCAAACTAGATGCTCATTTTTTTACCACCTCCCTGATGCCGTTTACGAATAAAATTACACAACGTAACTCCAAGGCAAAGACGCCGTCTATACAATTGTTTCAAGTTCATGAGCGTATCCGATAGAGTTCTCGATGATAGTCCCACTGGCAAGCGCCTCCTTTTCGGTCTCTTCCACGGGGAAGCAAATCCGTCCATCCTTAACCTCCCAACGTTTCTGTAAGGGTTATTAGCTCCGCCTCACAATCGCCAGGAACGAGCGACAATCTTACATCTTTCGCAAACTGAATAACAGCTCCCTCAGAATCAAGGAAGATTAAATTCTTCGCATTGGATATTGGCAGCGACGCATAAGCCTTCTCCCAACAGCTCGCAATTTCATTCCGGATTGTCCCAACAAGCACCTACACCATCAGCAATCCACCTATCCGCCCCCCACTCATCAAGATAAATCCTACCTGCGAAAAGTGTGCGTACTCCTCCGAGGGGACCTGAGAACTCTTGGTCGCATTCCAAACCTTATCATAGCTGCCCTCCATCAACCACCTTTCCAACATAATCGGATGTTTAATAAATGGATCATCCTCCGGAGCCTCTAAGTTTTCCAGTGTGGTGTGGAAATCCGCGATATCGTTGCGACTTAATAAAAGAAGGAGATGGAGGCCAGTAATCTTGCTGCGGTTCACGCTGGCTGTCTTTGGAGTCGACAGTCGGGAATCCTCGTAGAAGGGTTGGAGCTGTGAGTAGTACCTACTGAACGCCGCGTCATCGGTTTGGTGTATGCTTGTTAACGCACCGATTTCCAGAATATCGCGGGCTAGCAGGAGAGTTGCGGGTGGTGTCGTTGGGGATGGGATTAAAGCGTCTCGTTGGAGGAGAGCTATCTTGAGGCTCGAGAGGCCTTTGGAGGCAGAAGCGTAGTCGCCTTTGTTGACGGTGTTAATAAGGCCCTGGTGGAGGGCTTTTAACTCTTTGTCGGCCATGGCTATCTTTTCGATTCGATCCTGAGATGGAATTTGAAGGCTGATGATTATTGTAAATGGAGTTTGATGGTGGTGGTGGTGATGGAATTGGATGGCAGGCGTGTGTTGTTGTCCCGGTCCCCCATGTTAAGCACAGAGTTACATAATGCAAATCACACCTTATCACTCGTGTTTTCATAGGGTTCACTAATAATTTAATTATCCCAAACAGCCCTATCATAAATGCTATGATATGACTAGAGATCACCCGCCATCGTAGGCTAGGGCATCTACGGAGGTACAGCTCCTAAGTTTTGTATGTTCCACAGGGGGTAAGGGCAGAAAACCTCGCCCGTGGAACCTACAAAACTTAGGCGCTGTACCTCCTTAAATCGATCCTGCTCCCCGGCAGCACGAGGGAAAGCCCTCTCACCCTACTTCCTCCTTGAGTATATCTTTTATTGTATGGGGTTGAAGGTTTCCTCGAGCTAAAGCCCTTGGAGTCGTAGCCTTATCCCCACGTTTTGCAGTAGAACACAGCGCTCCGATGCAATACCTGATGGGCCCTCACAGCACACATATTTGGTATGATAGCGACACAGAATCACAATGTGGCGCCCGTAAGCACATCCGTACCGGAAGTCAGGATTCCAACACACTAGGCCGGTAGTAACTTGGCCCTTAACCGGGGCGGCGGTTAATAAGCATAAACTTATAATAAATCGGTCCAAACCACTTGAGGCATATCGATCAATAACAAGAACACCCGACCATGGTACCCATAGCTTGGAGGAGGGAGCCACAAAAGTAGCGATGGCCCAATTACGGTAGCTCTCATGCTTCTTGTGTTGTAGAGTATCGCTTCCAACAGTACCATAGAACGTGGCGTTCATAATTTCGAAATACCCCCAGCATAGAGAATATTTCCTGCTTATTGTGCAACAATGGATGTGGTGAGTTCTGCCCCCTTTACATGTCAGGGTGTTGCCATATTTATGGGAGCTGGCCGGTAACTTGGCTTAGACTGAGAGACAAGGTACTTGTATAAGTAGAACTGCTGGAGTTTTGGAGGCAGGTTCGGGTGGCTACTACCCTCAGGAACTCGAATATAAGAAAGCATTCAGGAAAATAAACTATGAGAAAAGTATCATTATCCCAAAGAAGGCATATCCGAAAACAGCTGTCTAAGAGGCTCCTACTATTCTATTATTGTTGTTATCAGTAGGTATTGTTCTTGAGGCACGTACTAGTGCAAGGGGGATAAGAGCTTTACCGACATGATCGTAGCTCTGCTGCAAGTGCTCGAGTACAAGTGCTGATGCACCACTGTATCCTCTGTCCTCAATGAGCCACGATCTTGGCAACGAAAGAGATGTGCCTCTGGTTTTCCCCGCAGAGCACTAGTCTTCAACACACCTGTCTAGCAACAAATGGTGAGGGAAATTTAGTGGTTTTTGGTTTTTTTGACAAAGCTTAGCTCAAATATTAAAGTGGCCACTATGAGTATTGGGTTGTGGGGTTGTTCTACAAAACCCGAGGGTCTGAGTTGTGAGAGGGGAATGTCGAAATCCACTCCAAGATCGCCAACTTATATGGGATTCTTGCATAGCAAGGAAGTAGGCTAGCTTCATGTCCTTGCACAAATATCTGGGGCAGTCAATAGAAACCGAAAAGTTCACAATGCTAAAGCCCCTATGGATGCCCCTCATGTTATCAGAGTTTGGAGGACTGCATTTTCTGTTGTTTCCCGCAGCTACTTGGGGATTAGAATGTTGTGCTAATGCTCGTACAGTGTCGGTACAGGGGGTATCAGTGTTTCTTTTGTTGCCTTAGTGGCACGTACTCGCACTCGTACTCGTGCTTCCGCTGCAAGAATGGCTCCCTTTCGAGAATAGCTCCCACAACCATAATATTATCACATCATGGAAAGGGCAACCGGATGCCAATTCTTGGCTGAGGGACATGAGCGCCGGAGCTCCTGCTCGCCAGGGTTGGCTTTGGTGATTAGAGGGGTTTATATTTTGATCGGAGATGCACGATATGTTCCAAATTGTGCATACTTGTACCTGCAAGCAAATACTGCATAGGTATACGATGTTGAAGAGACAGACTTCCACTGACTCTTGGTCCATCTCGGTCGCCTCTAGGCACAGTACAATACCCCTTTGAGGACCTGGTGACGAGCCAGGTAGGTACTAAATTATGAATACACGTTCCACGAACACAATGTCATGTAGCGGTAAAAGCAAGCTGGCAACCCTGTGGCTCCCTGGGCCTGCTCTGTGAAGCAACACCATCAGTAGGAACAAGCTGCCGAGTGCTCCCGGCTTCAGTCCTTGTTGGCCCACTGTGGTCATCAGAAATCACTCGAGTTTCCTAATTTGTGCTAGTCTACATGCAAATACCCTGCCCGTTTCGGAAGCACGCAGGACTGGTTGCCACCCCGGAGTGCTGGACTGAGAGCACGATGCCCAGCAGCGATCTGAGTGCATGGGCAAAAGCAAATCAAGATCTACTGAGCCCAGCATTACAATTTTCTTGGCTAAAACACAAAAGCGACCCGCCCTTTGCCTCTACTTTTTCAGGTCCAGCCCCCCAAACACGAACACGAACTCGAATCCGAATCCGAATTCGAATCAACTTACTGGTATCTCGTAACCTAAACCTATGAAGTTCTGATGGTAATAATTACGAGTACGGGACCTTTCCAGGATTAAACGTCACCCTTTTCTCACGTCTCACCGTGCTACCAGTACGAGTATTTTGCAGGTTAGTTGCCGGAACCAGCTTACCTTAGGAGAGAGCTTGTGACCTCAAACCCAACTTCCGCCCCTTACAATAACACTAGGTTAGCCCGCAGGACTTGAACAACTTCGCTCAAGGTCCTCTTGCGAGAGCTTCACCCGGTCTAAAATGGCTTCGTTTTTGAATATCGACGGTCCCTACTTTCGCGATGAGCACAATCGTCAAGTAACTCTTCGTGGGATTAATGTTGCTTCGAACGCCAAAATGCCGACTAAGCCAAGCTTGCGCTCTCATGTATTGGAGGACTTTTTTGATGGCGACAACGTTAGCTTTGTCGGTCGGCCATTCACCCTCGAAGATGCGGATATACACTTCCAGAGACTGCGGAATTGTGGTTATAATGTAATTCGGTACATTTATACTTGGGAAGCCATTGAGGCTCGGGGCCCGTATGTTTTCCTATGCCCGAGCGAAAGGTAGCATGGAAGGGCTAACAGGCGTAGTGGTATCTACGATGACGAATGGGTCGAGAGTACGGTTGCTATGCTGAGAAAGGCAAAAGAGTATGGTTTTATGATATTTATGGATTGTCATCAGGACGTGGTATTTTCTACTGGTTTGTTTTCAACCGGAAGCTGTGCTCACTTTTGTTTTTAGTGGTCTCGCTTTTCTGGGGGCTCGGGTGCCCCTATGTGGACCTTGTACGCTATGGGATTGAATCCGCAAACCTTTGACGTAACAGAGGCTGCGATGGTACAGAATACCTGGCCGGACCCTGCCACCTTTCCCAAGATGATATGGTCCACGAATTACCAACGATTGGCATGCCAAACCATGTTTACAATGTTCTTTGCTGGGCGCGACTTTGCCCCTAAATGTATTATTGATGGCAAGAACATCCAGGACTACCTCCAGGAGCATTTCATTAGTGCTGTCACCTATCTTGCAAAGAAGATACACGAGGTAGGTGATTTAGAAGACATAACTGTTATTGGCTGGGAGTCAATCAATGAACCCAATCGTGGATTGATCGGATACCAAAGGCTGGATGTTATTCCACCTGAGCAAAAGCTTCAGAAGGGCACGTCGCCTACCGCATGGCAAGCGATTTTGACCGGCAGTGGAAGAGCGTGCGAGATTGACACATGGGATTTTGGCGGAACCGGACCTTATAAAACCGGGAGTGTCCTTGTTGATCCGGAGGGAGTGCAAGCGTGGCTCCTGCCAGACTATGACGATTCCCGGTATGGGTGGAAGCGAGATCCCGGTTGGAAGTTAGGCGAGTGCATTTGGGCACAACACGGGGTTTGGGATCCAGCAACGGATAGCATTCTTAGGAATGATTATTTCGGCAAGATGCCGAATGGAGAGCCGCTTGATGTTGGGAAGTTCACTGAAACATACTTTATGGATCATTACCGGAAGTATACCGCGGCCATAAGGTCGATACATAAAAATGCTATAATGTTTTGCCAGCCACCGGTCTTTGAGATACCACCTGCTATCAAGGATACTGCCGATGCCGATGATAGAATGGTTTATGCACCACACTTTTACGACGGGATCACACTCATGACGAAAAAATGGAATCGGCTTTGGAACATTGATGTTCTTGGTGTCCTCAGAGGACGATACCTGGCGCCGGCTTTTGGGTTGAAGGTCGGGGAGACTGCCATCCGGTGAGGCCAGTGCGCCCTTTTGTGGTTGAGGCTACTAACTTGGGCCTGAAGGAATTGCTTTCGAGATCAGTTGAAGGCTATGAAACAGGAGGGCGTCGACAACATAGGGTTGACCCCGTGCGTGTTCACCGAGATAGGAATTCCTTATGATATGGACGATAAGTACGCCTATAAAAATGGGGACTATATCTCCCAAATCAGAGCGATGGATGCAAATCATTATGCTCTAGAAGGAGCCCAGGTTGGGTTTACCTTGTGGACGTATTGTATAGAGGTAATTGCCCTTGCTTCAATTTGATGAGATGACTACTAACTATGTTTCTAGAACGATCATGAATGGGGTGATCAATGGAATGGCGAAGACCTCAGTATCTTCTCGCTGGATGATCGTCCTCCAAATAGTTCTGCAACAGCAAACCCCTCCACCACAATCGTAGATGCCACAAATCTCAAGCGAGCTCTCTCTACATCCACAATGTCAACCACTCGTACAGATCTGCAAAAGGTTGCCCCCGATGCCATTGTAGCTGGTTCTCGTGCGGCAGAAGCATTCGTCCGCCCTTCCCCAGTCTACACAGCAGGCACTATAGCCGAGTCCGGCTTCACATTATCAAGCGCAACCTTCGACCTCAAGCTTGTAGCTGGGAAGAGCACAGAGGAAACCGCACCGACAGAGATATTCGTTCCGCCATTCCACTTTCCTAGGGACGGTACAGCTGTCACCGTCAGCGGCGGCAAATGGGAGTACGACGTCGAAGGGAGCGTACTCAGATGGTGGCATGCCGAGGGCGAACAATGGATCAAAATCATCGGAACCAGGAAAATGAGCGCCGATTATGACGATGAAGGATATGCTGAGACTTGCCAGAGAAATTATAGAGCTTGCGCAGTTATGTGAATCGAAATCCCGGAGACTGGGGGTGGATCGGGACCTTGTTTCTTTATGTGTTAATTGGGTTTCTGTTATGATTCGTACATGGATAGGTTTCTATACATCGTGGGCAACATTATACCGCCGCGTTGGTTTTGGGATGTTTTCGTTTACCATCTGATCATTTTGGTTCTGTTTCGCTTCAATGTGTGCTTTCCCGTCAAACAATAATAAATTCACCAGAAATATGATATACCCGTCTCGCAATCTCTCTTCCTCTCTATCTCTCCTCTTTCCCAACAAACCGGTATTTTGTACAGTAGGGACCGAACTATGCCTCAATCACCCGTAAAACACCTAACTAGGCTTCCCCTTCAATTCCTCATCAGGCCCGTATCCATACCTTGGCCTAATAACCTTATCCGAATTATACACACTCCCCATCTTCCACCCCTTAACATCGCTCATAAGCACCCTCTCACGCTCTGCTTCAGCAATCTGTCTGCGGACCAAATCGCGATCGTTCTCCGCCTCGAGTAACGGGATTAAGTGCAGTCTTGCCCAGACCTTCTCGCGGGCGAGTTCCCTACCGCAACACTCTTTTTTAGTTGTTATAATTAGGGAAAAGATGGGAGGAGAGAAGCAACTGTAGCTCTCGAGAACTCTGGGCCCACTTGTAGAACCCGAATGTGCAGATTCCTAGGACGCCGGCGAGGTAATACACTGGACGAAGGCCCCTCGCGGGGATGTTGCGTTTGTATTGGATTGGCGCGTAGCCACCGGTTGGCGGGAGGTCTGTATATGTTCTTGTTAGATGTTGGAGAAGGGGAGAGGGGACTGCAGGATGAGTACCTTGAACCATTAGTTATGTGATATTATGTGATGGGATGGAATGGGGAGCTTAGTTTGATTTGACGATGTGGTGGTGGTGGTGGTGGTGGTGGTGGGTTAAACGCTTGCTACCGTAATAGAACTCGGTACGCTGCCGGTACCGGTAGCCAAGTTGGCCGTGGTGGGATCCGTTGGTGGGGTTGGTGGGTGGGAGGGTAACATCAGCTCGCCGATCTCGATGTATGCTCGAACATCATCTGTCACGCTCCTGCCGCTAAACCAACTATGATACAACCAACACCGATGTCCTCCTCCACCGACCTCCCAATTCCCACTGACAACACAGAAATTCCTAGAGAGCTCCCCTCTCTGTCTCCTCCACCTCCTCCTGCCCCCCCCAACACCTCTAGTACCACTGCTCCAGAGCCTGCGGCAGCAGGCACCACCGACCCGCAAGGCACCACCAAGCTCTCCAAAAGCGCTCGCAAGCGCCAATTGAAGGCCAAACGCTGGGAAGAGACCCGCGAAGCCTGGAAAGCTGCTAAGCGCGAGAAGAAGAAAGCACGCAAGGCGGCGGAGCGTGCGAAGGCCAAGGCAGCTACTGAAGCAGCACGAGAAGCAGAAGAGGAATCGGGGAAGCAGGGGGATGGCGCGAATGGCAGCGGAAACAAGAACAATGGCTCCACGAACAGGAGGAGGCCGGTGCTGGAGCCCATCACTTTGATTCTGGATTGCGGGTTCGATGATTTGATGAGTGATAAGGTATTTATTCCCTTCTGCTTCTATTTTACTCCAACCCACCGTTGGTGCAAGGGGATTGCTAGCTGGCAATGGAGGGTCGAACTAGACTGAGGGACTAACGCCATGCTTCCGCTCTAGGAGATAACATCCCTCTCCAGCCAACTGACCCGCACCTACAGCGTAAACCGCACATCCCCACGCCAAGTAACCCTCCACCTAACAAGCCTGAACAAGCGCCTCCTAACACGCTACCAAACTGTCCTCTCGAACCAGCACCTCCGCTGGAAAAATGTCGTTGTGTCCTCCGAGCCGTACGAGGTGACGTCAGACCTGGTATACCTAACCGCTGACTCACCCAACACCATCACCGAGCTCGAGAACGGGAAGAAGTACATTGTCGGCGCCATCGTCGACAAGAATCGGCACAAGGGCCTTTGCCACAAGAAGGCGGCGGCACAGGGGGTCGCGACGGCGAAGCTACCGATTGGGGAGTACGTTAGCATGGCGAGCAGGTTCGTCCTGACAACGAATCAGGTTGTGGAGATTATGATTCGCTGGCTAGAGTGTAGGGATTGGGAGCGGGCGTTTTTGGAGGTTATTCCTAAGAGGAAGATGCCTGTCGCTAAGGGTGGGGGCGAAGACGAGGAAGATGGGGAGGGGGAGGGGGAGCAGGAAGGGGATATGATGCCTGTTGAAGATGGGTACAACTATCCAGCACCCCTAAACAACCTCGACAAAGCAGGGGGTGAGCTGGGCGAAACAGAGGATGCTGTGCTCATTGATGGTGAACAGGGCGAAATAGAGGATGCCGTGCTCATCGATGGTGAGCTGGGCGAAACGGAAGATGCTGTGCTCACCGATGGTGAACTGAGCGAAATGGGGAGTGCTGTGCTCATCGGCGATGAGCTGGGTGAAACAGAAGATGCTGTGCTCATCGATGGTGAACTGGGCGAAATAGAGGATGCTGTGCTCATCGATGGTGAGCGGGATTCACAACTGAAGAACATAACTTCCGGACAGGCTCCAAGAGCAACGGATAATCCCACATAATCACATCTTCCTTTCCTCCTTTCCTCCTTCCTCAGTGTATCTGATCCCCCGGAAAGCTTACTTATTCGAGCCCCCAAAATTGTACGCTAGACCAGCCACCTTTCATCCAACTTATCCACCATGGCGTAAATCATAAACACTCTATACATGATAACTAGAAATATAGTATCACTATCATCACCACACCATAAATAACTTTCCAACCACTATTTTCAATAAATACCGTAGATCGCTATCATGCGATCTCACTTTACTTCACAAACTAGTCACTACCTCAACTCCAACCACTTATAATAAGCTAGCACAAGATACAACGCAGTACGCTGATCTACCGCGATTCAAGTTTTTTTTCACCTTTTTTCATTTCAAGAATCTATGAATAAATAAGTAAACAAACAACCCCCCAAGGTAAGCAAACAGGTAAACAAGCAGACAAGCAAATAGATACCCCAAGTAACGAGAAAGGAAAGGAAGTCATTATTTAATAATCGCCAACCAGTATGCACCCAACAGCGCATATAGAAAAAACCGTCATACAGAAAACAATCCCGGGCAAAGCAAAGCAAACTGAAGCAGAATGAACCAACGCCGGAGTTGAGATAATTTTCCCTCCCCGAAAGAGAAAATGAAAGGGAAGGGAGGGGAAGGGGAAAGCAAAAAGAGAAAAATAAAGAGGGAGAAAAAAAAGCCCCAAGAAATGAACTTTATACACTACGTAGTAATGATGAAGATGAGAAAGGGTAGAGGGGAGGGAGGAAGAGGAAAGCTAGATGGTAGAACTAGATCAAGTGACTAGGAGTAGAAATAGGGATGGGATCTGGAGGAAGAAGAAAAGGAAAAGGGAAAGGGAAAATAGACTCAAGCCTAATTATAATACCGCCTGTATTTAGTAGTCAATGATATCCCGCCCCCTTTCCCACGGATGGGCAGGGGCTTCAGTTATGAGGGCCAGTCTTGCCACTCGCGTGCCCCCTCCTCATCCTCATCCTCCTCTAGGAGCCCGGGGTTCCCACCGGTACCGGAGTATTACCATCCGGCGGGCTCATGCCGAGTTCCGCCCACTGCCCGTTCAACTTTGGGCAAACCTTTTTGTTAGTCCTGATATGCCCCACCTGTCCGCAATTCTTGCACTTTCTAACAGTCGCGGTCTTGCTATTCGACGAGGACGACCCAGCGGCTGTGGGTGTAGCGATGGACTGCATGCTAACCGAAGGCATGGGGGAGCCGGGCGTTGCAGCAGATTCGGGTGACATAGCGTCGCCAGCGAAACTACCAACACGTTTGCCCTTATCGCGCTCGCGTGCTTCGCGGCGTTCTTTATTGCGCTCTAGGCGTTTGAGTTCTTGGACTAGTCTGCAAGGGGAGGTTAGTTTCGATACTTTTTACTTCTAGAGGGAGGGAGGAAGGGTGAAGGATGTCGCACCTCTTGCGGGATTGTTGGTCTTCGTCTTCGTTACCGGTCGGAACTAAATTTTCGACCCTGCCGCAAATATTAGTTTTCTAAAAACGTGAATAAGGTTAGGCTATACCTACTGCGTCTTCTCCGCATCAAGTTCTCTCCTCCTCTGGAGATACTGGCGAATAACCTTCGGGTCCCGGATGGTTTCGGATCTCGTCTCAACACTACCGTTAGGTCCCCTAAACTTCCTCTGAATCCTAAGAACTTTATTCCGGCGATTGGTGGCGGAAAACCTGGAGAACTGGCTCATAGTCTCATCGACATCAACGTTATTTAGCCATGGACTTGGAGGAACAGCCTCAGATCTCGGGGTCCTTCCTTCTTCCAGAAGGTCCTCATGATGGTCATTGTGTGCGTCCTCGAACTCGGCATCTGGCATCTCTGGCTCCATTTGGGAACTGAGACTCCGATGCTGGGCTCTCCAAATCTGGTCAATGGCGGTTTCATACATCTGCTGCTGGCGAGCGACGTTGTATGCATGCCCACCTAACTCCTTGAGGCGCTGCTTGTCCATTTTTTCCTCGACGCTTTCTCCGACTGGCTTGTATCCACCCTTCATGCTTGTCTTCACAAACGAGAATGCCTCGCCGCGACCGCTCGGATCCCCTTCACCGTGCAGCTGTAGCATAGCCTTTCCGGATGTAGCGTTGATAAAGTTCTTTGTGGAAACCCAAGGGGTTAACTGTTGCTCCAAGCTCATACCCTCCCTCTCGTCATCGTCGATTTCATCATCCACCGTCTTTGAATACCCAGAATCTGCGAGATGACGAACACCGACTTGCATAGCTTCCAGCAGACACAAATCTTCGGGCTTAACCATTGTCCTGATGACCGATTCGTCCGGAACTACTTCACCCGCATTCATCTCCCAAACCCCCTTAGGCTTATTGTAACTCATGAACTCTTTCATCTTCTGACGCATTTCGTTATTCTCTGGAAAATGTTCGGCAATATCCTTTAGAATGATCGCTTTTTCGGGTTTGCGCTTAACAACACGATAGCAAACCATCTTAAGCCTATTCTTTGCCGCGGTGGTAACCTTTCTAGAGTGAGGGCCAGGGACATCTGTCACCGGCAGCAGTTGCCCAACCACAAAGAGGTTCGGGATATTACGCAGATAGTAATGGCTCTGGTTGGCTTGGGTATTGCGAATAACAAGAAAATCTGTAGGTTTGGGATTCTGTTTAAAGATGGGCGCCCGAACCATATTATTGTAGAGTGTTGGCACGGTCTCTCCGGGGTCGACGGTTCCAAAGTTCCAGAAAGGAGACCTATCCTGGCTCATGAGAACCTGGGTTTCACCAATCTCGCATTTCGGACGAGACTCATCATCAGGTCCTTTACGTCGATAGTAGTTGATAAGTCTGCTCCCCATTCCGAAGTTAGACATGACAAACGGGTATTCCTCAGAGTATTCCAGAAGAATGAAGTTACAGCCATCCATAAGGGATAAATCCTTAGTTATTTTTAGGACGGATTGAACATCTTTTCCACGATATGTCTTCTTCTTGCGCGGTTTGATCTTCGAGAAGCGGATCTCATAGTTGACGTTGAAATGCAAACCAGGACGGTGGAATGAGCGAGCCTCTTTGGTGGAGAGCTTGGTTTTGTACTGCGTACGAATGAGAACTGTAACATATATATATCAAATGGAATAAATGAAAACTCACGTATGGTGACTGTAACCTGAGAGCAGGCATACTGTGTTCGATATCCAACTGGCCGATCGCACTTCTAACCTTATTTTGAAGATTTCCCTTCAGCAAGTCATAAGCCTCATCGTTGCTTATATTATATCTTTGTGCCAAGTCTTTGTTAATACGACGCTTGAATTCACCGCCAATACGCTTCGTAGGCCTTATCTCATGAGGCTGGCGAATATCTACTAAAAGGTATGGATCGTTAAGGTCGAGTGTGACATGGCTTGCAATGGCGGCCAAATTTCCATCAAGAACAACATCGTCGGCAAGCCAAGAATCAGGGAGACCATCAAGAAAGGAGCTTGCAAGTCTCGCACGCTAGAGAAAAAGAATAAGTAAGCTTATCGAAAGAAGGGGGACTCGAAACGATCGAAGAAACAAACCTTCAGTGGCCTACGATCGATTTCCCCTACATCTTCGTCGTCGTCTTCTGGAATTTCTGCGGGCGGAGTAGGTGGCGGCGTAGGTCCCATAATCGTATCCATCTTACTTTCCCAATCATTGCAAGCCATCATTATACTCCGCTCAAGAGGTGAATTCCAATCTATAGGATCCTCGACCTCGGAGTCACTCTCTTCACTATTCTCCAGCTCTTGGGGTACGATAATAACCCCTGGTCTCTGCTCTGCTTTCTTGGTCATATTCCGTGTAGTGTAGGGTTTGTTAAACGCTGTTTCGTCGGATGGTGCAAACACTACAGCGAACTTTGTAGGCACAATGACCTTTGGTGGCTTAGGCGGACCCATTGCCAGCCTCTGCGGTTTCGGCCCAAAGAGATCGTTGAAAGATAACCTAGCTTTGAGGTCGAGTTTGGGGAAGTATCTTTTAACAAGCTCCTGCGTTGTAGCTCGTTTCTCCCCGGAAGACCCCTCTACCAGTACTCCAAGATCCATATCCAAACCCATCATCACATCTTCATTGGCTGCCTGGCCGACGTCTATCTCCGAGGTACCAACAAGACCCTCTTGTGCCATGAAATCCAGATCCATACCATCAAGGCCTCCCAACTCTCCTGAAGCATCAGCGCCGGCGATGGGTGCCTCATCACCTATGTCGTTAAAGAGCTCATCAAATTCATCTCCGGCAATGCCATCCTCTCCCATTTCCTCGTTGCCGCCGATATTGTTGTTGCCACTCGGCTCGCCTTCAGAAGGGAGGTCATCATCCGAGATATCTTCGTAGTCGATTGCATCGTCGAGCTTCCCAACCGTGTCGCCAAACCCGAAGGCAAGGGGGTCATCCCCAGCAGTAATTGTACCCGAAATAATTCCGCTAATGATTTTTTCGTCATTATCTTCGTTGTATTCAATTCCGTCATCTGATTCTCCTTCTGCATCAGCCTCGGGATCCCCTTTGGGCGACCGGGGCGCGTCGTTTGTGGCGGTGGTAGACGCCATGAGGAGCTATAATTCGCCCACGGGAGCTATGTAGCCCTCTAATCTTGCCGATTTCGTATGGTGATGGTGGTGGTGGTGGTGATGGTGGTGGTGATGGTGGTGGTGATGGTGGTGGTGATGGCTAAATAGCTTGGGGTGGGTTAACGAGTTGGGGAAGGGGGGAGGAAGGAAGGGCGGAAGCTGGGAACGGCAGGGCCGGTTAGTCACCGTGGGTTGAGGTTGAAGCTCCCGGGGTTAAAGGGCAAAGATCAAATGAAGCAAGTTAGAGTCGTGATGTCCTAATTTACCATGCGAAACGCGTATGATAATTCTGGAATGCCAAGATTCGGTAAGTTCCGAACCCTTCAGAGCCTCACCCAAAGCTTGTTCACGAAATATCAATCCTCCATCCGTATGCATCGTGCTCATTGGCATTCCACGGTAATAGTATGCTCAATGTATCGTAATTTGGAGACTATTGTTCTTGAATAGAATACGGTGCTGAGAGAGGAGGTATCAGTTTACAGCATGGGCATAGAAACCACTTCATTGCAAACATTCATTAAATTTCTATCAAGGTTCATTCGGTATCCTTAGCCGTAAGTTTATATACTGATACTAGTTGTCGGCACCGGTGTTATCTGGAACCACAATTCCATCACTCATCCAGAGAATGTTGTAAACTTAGATCAACACTACGGTACTACCGTACTACAACAATTTAAAGACGCTAACGAATTAAGCTAACCCCCACCCATATAAACCAAAGACCAAACAACCGGGCAAGAGCGCGAATCATAATGTAGATGGAAAGAAGGAAATGAAAGCACAGAATCTACTCGCATCCCAAGCCAGTGAAGACAAATGAGAGAAACGGGGGAAAAAAGTAATCACGAATAAACAAGAATCACCGTGCTCCGTTCACGTGAAATCCCTTACACGTTCGTAGCCCTTGCCTTTCGCCAACTAACTTAATAGGTATCGAAATATCGAGAATATTATTTATTCAGTCCTTCATGCCTGAATCGGTACACAAGCGACTTAAAAATCATCGTCTTCGAAGGCCTCCACCTCATCGATCGCCGCCTCTCTGGGCGCCCAGCTTCCGGATGGCTCACTATCGCTAACATGAATGACCTTCTTTTCCGGCTATCAAATGGTGAGCTGAGACTGCGATTCTGGGGAAGGGGAGATCTACTTCGCTAATTCGCCTTTGCCAATCTTTCCAGTCCGCTTCATCCTTGATCAAGAACGCTATTAGCATGCTTGGGTCCATTTCTCGGATATGCAGCCTTCTAATTCGCCTTGTATGGCATGTGTCAACCTCTTCCTCTGTGTAATCTCGCGGGTTTTCTTTAAATGGTAGGATCGGCCTGCAAGTGTGAGGGTCTAAGTAGAAAAAATTTTCTCCTTGAACTGCAATGAAGTAATGTGATGATGAAGGGCGTCCACTGTATTACAAGGTTAGCTTTTTTATCGTTAGAAGGGTGGTCGAAAGACATACCCGGCGATTCCGACAGTCTGTGGCATCCGTAGGCACGCTGCCAGGGGTTCGTAGTAGATATTTGTGATTCTTTCTATTCCTAACCTGATCCCAGCAAGAACCAACGTCGGCTTGAACACCCCATTCACAACAGCAACCTTCCGGAAGCTTTCCTCGTAGAGGTCGTTTGAATTTGTTTGGTAAACCCGTAGACCAGCCGGCTCGTAGGCATGAGTGAGAGCTCTGCACACGGGCCATTAGCAACACCGTGATGGGGATGTTAGGGAATACTTGTAGCTCACTGGATGCACATTGCGGCAGCACTAGGGCCAAACCACTCCCCTGGATTCTTCCCGCACTCTACTTCTCCATGCCGAACGAATTTATGAATCGAGAATGGAGCTCTCGGGTCATCCGCAAACAGAGCCAACAACCGCTTCTCCTCTTCGGGTCCCATCCCCCTTCGCCATTCTACAGCAACCGTAAGCTCTGCGACCCTTAGATAGAAGCCAAGAGGGCCTTCTCATACCTCTTCCTAGCCGTAGATGGGCCAGGGCGTTAGCAATTACTGCTTGCCCTGACCGTATCATACAGCCCCATCCAGAATCGCTTGTAAACCCCTCCGCTTTATCAAGATGGCTTCGTATACTCGTCAGGAATGTGAGTCTGTCACTATAATCCGCTACACGAGGGATGGGTTTAAAATCGCTGCGATACGTCATCCACAGAGTTGACTCGAAATCGTCCAAGAAGGCCTTCGGCCATCCCGTATCCCCCTCTTCCTCTTGGCCCATATTTCTCCCCTCGGTTTTTCTATAGTTATCATAGTCCCTAATTATACTGTTCTCGGTGGAAGGGGGGGGCGGAGGTGGCGATGGGGGAAGCCCAGCACTGGGGTATTCTTGGCCCAAACACCATATAGAGTTCATTGGGTCTGTGTTCTTTGGCTCAGGGTCCCAGAGGAACTTTTGGAACAATCGCTGAAAATCGAAGTTGGGAAGGCTCATGATAGGGTTAAATAAAAAAAACCCCAGAGGAGGGATTAATATTGCTTTCCAAATCTTTCCCCTTCCAGAGGACTGTTTAATTTTCTTTTTCCTTTTTTTCCTTTTTCCTTTTCCGTGTCAAGGGCAGCTGGAAGGATATATGCGTGAGCGGACGCACGGATATACGGGGGGTCGATCCTATTCGTCACGAAGAGGTGGGTTGAGCGTGGGTGGAGCGGAGTAGGGTGAGGTGGAGGGGGTGACCGGCTGCAGTTAGTAGCAGAAAGAGCAAAGACAGAGAGATGGTGAGGAGCTTTGGGTTGACGTATGAAGGCTGCGCACAAACTGGCTACAACCTGACCGAGTCCGTAATTGGAGGATGATCGCCGAGGGGAAAGATGCAGAGAGGGTGAGTCGATTAGAGCAGTGGGTGTTAGACTAGGTGGTTGTTACTGAATCCGTGCAGTGCTTGTACCGGTATTCTGCCGTGCAGTCTCGAGTACAGTATGCGAGGTAACTATAGGAAGGGATGCGGTGCGGTTTGGAACGGGTGACAGTGAATATGGATGGTGAGTTCTGTGCCTGGTTGTTTTGGTGACGAGAGACGGATAGCAACTAGGTGAGACAGGGGAGGGGTAGAGGAGAGCAGAGAGTGAGGGACGAAGTTGCTCATCACCAAGTGCCGGTATGATGCCCAGGGAAGCTGCCACCTGTTGCACCTCATCCATAACTGATTCCCTTAAGCTATCTACAGTAACACAAGCTGTCGGCGTGATAAGGCAGGCGCCACACGAGACCATGACCAAGATGGATGATGAACACGGGTGATTAGGTTATGGAGATCATGGAGATGAACACTGTGGTCCACGTAAATGAGTTCCCTTCTTCCGCTATGGCTCCTGACAAATCTCTACTATAAGCATCCTATCACTGGCACGGCACCACAAAACCGAGCAGCATAGTTGATGTACTCGAGTACTTAGGGTACGGGTAGTCTAGTCGTACAGAGTGTGCCCCTGAGATAATCTGAAGCCATCTGTAAAACAATGTGCTTGAATCCTGGACACTGAGTGCCGATATCTTGCATTCGGGTACGAGTACATGTAAGACTGGTGCGATATTGGGCGATGCAAGAGAGTTCCTGGAGTGCGTGAACTGGTGGCCTGAAAATCTGATTAGATTAGATTAGTTCCCCTTTTGTCACTCCTCCTTCCTAATTTGGACACATCTCACTCTTGTTGGTATAATAGGAAGATCTTATCAATAAATTGGCTTGGCAGTTCTCTCCCGCTCTGACAGTCCTGCACCTCTAGCTTTATCTCTCTTCTTCCCTTCTTCTCCAACTCAATCCATTCACATCTGTCTCTATTGAACTTAAGTTTTACTACTCAAACGAGCCTTCCCCCCACACACTTACCGTGAGCAATCATGGGGAACGGGCGAGGACGCGGGAGGGGCGGAAGAGGTAGCTATATGCCCAGAGGCAATCGGGGTGGGTATCGGGGCGGCGGATACCAAGGTGGTGGATCCAACGAATATTCTTCTATGGGTAGCGAATACCAGGGCTTCGCGAGTAATAGTTATCATGGCTATGCCAACCAACCCTCCCATATACCGGCAGTTGTGAGAGACCATGGTTTTTTCGAGGGTGGCAACAATGGCTTTCATGGTTTCCGTGGCTCTCAAGGTATTGCCGTTCTTGCAACACTCAACCTGTCAGCGCGACTTACATGTCTTTAGGTGCACCATATACACTTGCCGATGAGGCTCGAGATACTGGACGCCACATGGGAGATTGGGGGAGCACTGGCTCGCTTCGTCATTCCGCCGTCAAGTTTGTTCCATCCTCTACAGGCAATTTGAACCTTGCAGACTTGTTCAAGCCATTGAATCTTGGAGTCCAGCCAGAAAAGCAAGAAGAGAACGCTCCAGAGGGCGGTGTGGAGAAAGACATTTCTCCAGACCTCGAACCATCTAGCGCCCACACAGGCATGGAGAAGCCTCAAGAAGATTTGTCCCAAACAGTTAAATTTTCTCAATTAGATCTCAACAATACGGAGACACATGTCCGTGCCGAACAGGACTCTGCCACTGGAACGACTTCGGGGGCTCCTGGATTTGTGATCGATCTTGTTGGGGATCCCAGCCTATTACCCAAAGAAGAGGTTCCCGACCGTATAACCTCACCCACCCCGTCTACTTCTTCCAGTGAAGAGATCGTTTTTGTTCCGCGCAGACACCGTGGTGATATTGCTGCTACGAAATCCACTAGAGTGACTTCTAGACCCACCGAGGGACAACAACTGAGGCAGCAGGAGACACACACCAGGACCTCGGGGGCCGCCGCGCAATTGGCATCAGTGGATGAGCCAAATATTGGGGCAGACTCGACAGTTGGGGTTCGGGTTGAGGTGAAAGCGAGTATTGCCGTTGTAATTCCCGTTCGTAAACCTGTCGTGTGTCTTGAGGAGGTGTCCAACAAGGCAGGGGGGCCTGCGGGGAGACCGCGCTCGGTAGAAAATAAGTGGGCTGGAAGGTTAAGATCTAGTGATGGAAAACGGAAAGGTCCGGGTCGAAGGAAGAAGGACGATAGCGATGAAGCGCTTAGAGACTATCAGGAAAATCTTTTAGCGCAATTCCGTACCGAGACGGCCAAAGGGGCAGGCGAGAATTCTGATGCTATGCGTAGCGGAAATCTCGAGTGCGAAAATGATTGGCTCGACGCGACAGACTTGGATGAGGCGGAGGATGAGGCTGCCATCGATGGGTACAAGAGAGAGCTATGGGAGCCGGAATACCTACAAGACTTGGATCTTCTTGACACAGCGAGCGAAGGGCCTCACGGTATCGTTAAAGCAGTCCTCGGGAAGAGACAGCGTCCAAGTGGTTTACAGTACATGATTACATGGCAGGGCGATGAAACAGAGACCCCAAGGTGGATATTAGCGGAAAAATTAGACTCGAGTTCGGATCACAAAATTAGAGAATTTCTTCTTGAAGAAAGGAAACTTGCGGAAGAACCTCCATTCTCTGATGACAGTAGCGACCAAGAAGACGACGAAGATCTTAAGCTTGCTAGATTGCTTCAGATAAGAGAGGAACTGGGCATTGTAGGTGGCTCTGATCTAGAGAGTCTTGATGCTGACATCATGGAGCTCGATTCCGACTTTTTCCCCTTGGGGACCGGCAAAACAGGGAAGAAGAAAAAGGCAAAGAGGCGTAGAGGGAGTAATGAGATCGATCCGGACTTTATTCCCGACCCTAGCACTGGCAGCAGCTCTCCCTCCGCCTCACTGATGGCAGATGCTTATGAGGGTTTCGACGTTATGGAATGGGATAGGCCTAGCCTTGCAAAACGCAAGGGTAAAGGAAAGCGGCCCGCCTTTGGCTTATCTGATTCTGAACAAGAGGAGGAGCTACAGGCAAGCTGGGCAAAAGACCGCGAGAAGAAGAAGAAGCGCAAGCAGGAACGAAAGGCACGCAGGGCAGAAGGAAAGCTTGGTAGTAAGGCAAAGAAGACGGGCAAACGTGATCCAAATTCCAAGTTCCCGGAAGGGATCACGATGGAGCAGTTAAAGCGCGAAATCCAAGCCTTCTTGGAAAATGATATTCAATGGTATACATTGTCTTCAATTCATCGTTTAATTTCATGCTAACACTTATATAGCCTAACACTTCCACCTATGGACAAGAAGAACCGGAAGACTGTCCACCATATTGCTATGGCATTCAACCTAAAATCAAAGTCTTTCGGTTCGGGTAAGACCCGTTTCCCAACTTTAATCAAAACCTCCAGCTCGGCCATCTACGAGGAGGATAGTACAAGGGTTGCTCAAATTATGAGAACCGAGGCGTTTCTTGCCCGGTCCGACACCGGCGGCGGGCGAAGAGGGGGAGGAAAGAGAGGTGGCGGACGTGGTGGTAGTAGCGCCGGACGTGCTCGTGGTGAATCGGATAGGGCGGGGGGCGTTCGCCACAAAGAAGGCGACATTGTCGGCGCAGGAGCGGCAGAACTTGCTGAAGACAACCGTGGCCGAATCATGCTTGAGAAGATGGGATACAAGGCGGGTATGGCTCTGGGCGCTACTAATAATAAGGGGATCATTGTCCCGCTTGCCGCCGTTATGAAGGTGGGGAAGGCTGGTCTTGGCTAATCCCTAATAATGTGTTGCTAGAGGCGTTGTATTTTTTTTCTTTCTTTCTTTGATACCAGCCCGCTAGCTCTTATGGTTTCAATGGGCAGATCCCAACTTTTATGTTTCTGGAGTTCCTGGGGGGTCTATCTTGCTCCCGCTGGTGGAAATTCGTTGGTGGCTAGGCTTATCTTGGGTATTTAGCGGTGAAGCCAAAGTTATTTACTCTGTGTTTGGTATTTGGGTGATTAGAATTGCCGATGACGGGATTTGTACTCGTACAGTTCGGTGACGGATTTCATCGTTGGTTGCACATTTTACACCAAAAGTGATGTTTCTCGTAGCTTTACAATATAACCAGAAGTTACTCAATCGCGCCTTTCACTATTTTTTTCGCTCAGTGAAATATTTGTATATTATCATAAACACGCCAAGATTTGAGAAAAGTAGGTGTGAATATCCGAAGTCGGAAATTTTTGAACTAAGTACCTCTTCAAATGAGCTTCCATATCGATTCTGGGCTCTTAAACGGAATTTCTAAGGTCTTCTATGCAATGGCCCCCGTAGCGGGGGATTCTCATAGACGACGAGCATTGAGTTATGTCCGAGAGCTATATTTCTGCGCTTCATGGGTAAGTTTGTGGGGGGGGGGGGGGTATCACTGAAAGTTATGCTGTAAGATAGGTCTACAGGTGGGGATATTTCTTCCATATTATTATCTCTCCGAGAGTTGTGAGGGACAAGCGATGGAGCACTGTTAGGGTAATACCCAGTTATGGTTCTTTCTTTCCTTTGTTTCGCCACAAATTCGAAGATTCTGTACTTCTCATCGTTCCGCTTTAAGTGTGGTTATGGTAGTCTTGTGGTGCATAGTGTGTTGATTTACCTAAGCACCTTCTAACAATGCGTCTACCCGACTCCTGATCATTCCAGACGTTGGTGCCTAACACCTGGACCTGCGGGACAAACTACTGCCCCTCCTCCACAGGGCCCTGTCCTCTGTTTACGGCCGGAGAGTAGTGTGCATCCATAGATTATTTCTCACCGAGTGATACCTCATGAGAATCATGAAAAAAAGGAGGATGATACAAGACTAGAAAAGAAAGAGGAGAAAAGGATACGCGTCCTCTCGGGAGTAGAAAATTGATGTCTTAAGAATCCAAGGCGTAGCCATCTTTCCATCTTTTTTTTTATATCGATGTCCACTTCATGAGAGGAATGCCCACGCACTATTCAAGGATTCATGACATTTACAAAATCTAGTGCAGTGGTTATGATGTCTCTCAGTAATTCTCCAAACTCCTGTGGTATTTGCGGAGCTGGGAGGTGGGCCTGCGCTGGTTGCGGATTATTGTATTTATTAACGGATGCAGATTATCGGCTGCTGTGGTAAGGCAGGGGGTGCTTGCATTGCGAGGGCTGTGAAAATGCCCTCGCTAGGTTTGGAAGATGGAGGTTGGAAGCCGTAGCGTATGTACTATCGGACTGTTCGTCCGTAGTGCTCTTGGTGGTAGCCTGGCTATTTCTCAAAAATAAAATAAAAAAGTTTGTCAGATAGAGTGTACAGTAATCTCTGAATCACATCTACCTCCAATGTAGGAGGTGGAGCACGGTGGGTGAGAGATCGTGACAAAGTAGAGTGGAAAGATACACAGAAGGCGTGTGCGAGACTAACAGTATGGAGGAGGTAAGATAGCGTTCAAGTTTTTTGATTTCTTACTCAATACATGCTCTTAATACCTTCCTATCTAGGCTGTCAGAGGCTTCTAGATACTAGTACATCGATATACCCACTCAACTTTTCTCCACCGCACCCACATAGTACGTCAGGTGCCTGGGCATATTCGTACTTTCCGTCATGACACTCAGGTCCCTGGCTTATACTTACCCTAGCTTGCTATATTGTATGCTGTGCCTGTGTGAACTTACACCTTCCCAAGTGACACTACATGATTTCTTCAACACTCCCACCCTAAGCAAAACACAACTATAGAATTGTTGTTTTGGCCCTAAATCCTTAAGTGCTCTCTCAACTCTAAGCCCTATTTCTTCTCCATAGAATGGGCCAGTGTTTTTGGCCGACGAGCCTACTAGTATATAAGGGACCTTTTCTCCCCCTCTTCTCCTTCATTTTATCAACAACCACCTTCTTCCACAAACTACACAGGTACGGCTTCTCACCCATTTCACCTCTTTCATCTTTTTGTTTCTTTCCCCCTCAGGTATTTTGCTAATACCTCCGAAAGGGTGGACTTATAAATTCAGACTTGAAGTCTAGTAATATTATGTGTTTGTGCTCCGTTTCTTCATTTTCCTGATTTCCCTGAATAAACCAGTCTAACTTGAGTGATATTAGAAATGCCGGTGCCTCCCTGTATCGCGCGGTGGTGGAAGGCATACACCAGAATTATAACGGCGGAGGGGTACCGGATTAGTGCCATTATTTCAAGCCCAACTCGATGAGCCTTCCAGTCCCAAAACTTCAAGAGCATAGCCATGATATAGCCATCACTAACCTCGCAGTGAGCTGTTGATCTTAGCCAAGTACCAGGTGCAGACGATTTTGAGAATTGAAGAATGTGCAATTCCTCGAGCACACTCTGGCCTTTACAAACTACCCAGTGCAATGAGCTACAGGGGGCTGTATGTCCTCATTAGAAATCGGAACTAATACAGAACCACTATACAGCGCCCAGCTCACCAAGCTTCAGTGCCCATATAGGAGCTGGAGCTTTAGCGTTTTTGACCACACCAGTGGAGCATCCACATCACTGGCACCCTCCCAGTCCTAGCCTGTAAGCCAGGAGCACCAGTACTAACCTACTAACTATTAGTGATTATTAGGCATGAATTCGGCACTCAAGAGCATCATTCGACACTGGCAATGGAAACAGAGAACCTCTTGAGGGAGCCTCTGAAGGATACATTTCTATCCTGAACTCCAGCCGCAACTCTTTCTCTAGCACTCCCCTGACTGTTAGATTGAATTTTTGTTAGCTTTGCAGGGCGGCGTTTGGAGCACTATTCCATGATCCCACCTCGAAGACACCTCTCCAGTCAGGAGGAGTAGAAACTCTGTAAGAAATTCTCACAATCCCTGCAATCCCCTCTATCCCTGCCATTCCCAAGTTACCGCTCTACCTTAGGGTCGCGTGGTAGAAAAAGTTACATTTATTAGTTAATCGCTCTGCAGGATTGGAAGGAAAAGAAAATGTTAGCTAGGGCCATCACAAGTTACCACTTTATCCTGGGTATAGTGGTCATGTGTATGGCAGTTGCGGTCGTCGCTGGTGCTTTGATCAATCTTCGAAGAAGAAGCCTTTGATACCTCATCGCCGAGTTTAATACCCATTGCTCAGGTCGCGTGGTAGAAAAGGTTACATTTGTTAGTTAGATCTTCCGTAGGATTAGAAAGAAATGAAATGTTGGCTTGAGCCAGTACAGTACTTTTTTAAGTTCAGAAAATCCCAATCTTGTACTGTATATAGTACCTGGTACTCGTAAGACCCCACTCGAGATCTCGAACCCGGGCGTTTGCTCCCGCAGATGTTATCTCACTATTGCTTTTGCTCATTCAGGCGCTTTGCGTGTAAATTTTCTTTCCTACCTTGCCCGCCTTCCGCGGCCTATCCAAGGCTGCCGCGTTTCTGGCAGACGGTGGGACTCCACTCCAGCAATCGAAAAAGAAAGCCAAACGTTGGGTCTTGATAGTAGGATAACGCTCTTATCAGATGATCCAGAGGTGCTATTGGTTTCTTCGAGAGCAATACTGATATCGGTAATAGATTGTGCAGTAAAAGGTGATCTGAGATGTGACCAATCGACCCAATCAGCCCGCTCAATTCAGATTCCTGTCTTCGTTTTGCGGTAGCCCCTCCCGCTTGGCAACAACCTACGACGGAGAATCCCTAGCAACGCGGACTAAATGGAGGGAAAGAAAAACAAGTATCTCTGAGTCGCTTCCGCCTTCCTCGAGATTTCAAGAAGCGTATGCTAGCGTGTATAAGTTAAGTAAGTATCTCATGTGAATCGCAGAAACCAGCCCTGGCGCGAAGACCATCCTAATTTAGCCAAATTATGGTCAAACGGCGTCATGAGGATTGTTAGAGTGGGGAGTTTGATGCTGAGTTAAGATAGACAGTCTCCTAGACTACCTATAAATGCTGATTGGTGGGTTTTGTATGGGGAAACGAGTGGTGGTCAGCACAGTAGCCACAGTTCATCCAAGTGAACCATTTGAAAGTTTCTTATTTGGGTTTAGCTGTTCGGGTATGATAGCTCGCGAGGTTCTCTCACTGATCCATGGCCCTGAATCTGGAAGCCGTAAGCCGGTCGAGTCTTGGATGAACATCTTCACTCATAAAGGAGCAAACTAAAAGGAAAGCCCTTCCACAGCGTCCTGAGTTGGATTGTTTGTTTCCTAATCTCCAACTCAGTGCGAAGTTAGTGCCTTTACAGCCAGTCCGTTCTTCTCCACGAAGGCTCTGCTGTCGTGTGCCCGAGTACCGGTACCATCGGTTGCCCTCCGCAACTAATATCTGTTTAGGAACTAATAGGAAGCGAGTGATTGGCCGTGACAAATATCTAACCGCAAAGTCTAAATAAAGAATGCAAAGCGAAAATTTGAGCATCAACGCCATCATAGAGATTTTCGAGGAACTTTTATTCATTCGCTTGGCATTGGAATATTGATACGCGCTCACAAACCATGAGCTCTGTCAACTAATACCGTACCGTAAATTCTGGGTAAACTCGACCCGCCGCCATGCTTCTTAAGGCAGCCACTATTCCTCTCAAAGGCTAACCCCGTGGCGAATTCGCTCTTTCGGGGATAGTAACTACCATACCGGGAATGGTGGCGGGTCGAGTTTACCCAGAATCTACGGTAGTCTCTTGCCTCCCTCATCCTACAAACATTTCTCACAAACGCGAAGCCTAAGCTAACTCTATTCTACGGTAGGCGACCTTGTGTAACGTTCCCAAAGTGCCCACCCCACAAAATTCTTTTTCGCCCCCGAGCCAAACAACACTGCAACCAACCAACCAACCACCACTATGGGCCAAGGAGCTTCCGCAAACGCCAGCTTTTCGGATGGCGAAGGCGATATAGGCTCCCGTTCAGGCACCGCCGTCAAAACCTGTTACTACGAACTGCTAGCGGTCCCTCGCGACGCCACTCAGGACGAGTACGTATGCGAGCCCAAGGCCCCCCCACATCACCCCACTATCGACTCTCTTACCAGTATTAGGAAGTCGACCAGCTGACCAAAGAACAGTATTAAAAAAGCGTACAAAAAGAAAGCTCTAGAATTACATCCTGATAGGAACTACGACAATGTCGAAGAAGCTACCCGCCTGTTCACCGGAATCCAAGCGGCATACGAGGTCCTCTCGGACCCGCAAGAGCGAGAATGGTATGATTCCCACCGGGAGCAGATCCTCTACGGCGACAATGACTCGGGTGCATCCGGACGCCCTTCACACCCTACTAGCGTGACTACATCCGAAGGCGTCCTGGAATGGCTCTCCATGTTTGCTACTAAGCCCTCCTACGACGATAGCTCGCGGGGCAACTTTTACACACTCGCCGGTACAGCGTTCAAGAAACTGGCTGATGAAGAGATCACGGCGGCGGAGCAGGCGGGCGAGGACGCGCCTTATTATCCGGACTTTGGAAATTCAAAGAGTACGCATGAGGATTGGGTGAAGCAGTTCTATGCTGTGTGGAGTGGGTTCAGGACCCTGAAGAGTTTCAGTTGGTGTGATCTTTACCGCTACTCGGATGCGCCGGATAGGAGGATTAAGAGGATTATGGAGAAAGAAAATAAAAAGTTTAGGGAGGCAGGGATGAAGGAGTTTAATGATTCTGTTAGGGTGGGTTTGTGTTGCTCCGGTTTCTTTTATGCCTGAGCTGATTGAGGAAGCAGTCCTTCGTTTTCTTCGTACGGAAACGCGACCCCCGATTCATTAAGAATACCCAGAGCGAGGCACAACGTCAAGCCGCTCTTCTCGCGGCATCTAGAGAGCAGGCGGCACGTCAGCGCAAAGAAAACCTTGCCAAGCTAAAGGAATTCAAAGCTGCGGATTGGACCCAAGCATCCCACAAAGCAGATGACGACTCGGACGATCTTGGCGAGGACGAAGAAACCGGAGAAGAGGAAATAATCGAAAAATATGAGTGCATAATTTGCAAGAAGACGTTTTGGTCGGAGGGGCAAATGGGCGAACACGAGAAGAGCAAAAAGCACGTTAAGAATGTACAGGCACTGAAACGACAAATGATGAAGGAGAACAAAGAGTTCAACCTAGACCGGGACGTCCGGGGGATTGAAAGGCAGCAAGCGGATGAAGGTGCTCCAATCGAAGCCTCTGAACATGAGGAATTGGAAGAACTGGAGGAACTAGAGGTCACCAAGAGTGACACCCCCCACGATACCCTCAACAAAAACCTCCAAAAACTCGATTTAACCCCCTCAAAATACCAAGAAACAGAACCATTCGATCCAGAAATCAATCCCAAAGCCACCCCTGACCCTCCTGTCTCCACTCCCGAAACAAAAGAGGAAGAGGAAGGAGAAGAGGAAGACGGAACCGACCGAAGCCCCCTCCCAGACAGCCTAAACCCCTCCCGACCATCCTCGCCCTCCTCTCCAATACCGCCCAAAGTGGGAAAAGCGAAGCAAAAGCGTGCGAAAAAGGCTGCCAAACAAGCCGCCGTGCCGGGAGAGATCACGTGCGTGAGCTGTGGAAAGAAGTTCCTGAGTAAGACAAAGATGTTCAACCACTTGCAGGAGTTCCCGGAGCATGCGAAGCCGGTTGCTAGTGGAGGGGGGAAAGGGAAGGGGAAGGGGAAAGGGAAGAAGTAGGTACTAGTGGGATAGGGATATGAAGGTGTAGTTTAATGGGTGCTATTACGAGAATTTAGGCTCCATGAGTATGCCGCCCCACCTTTTCTAGTTTTTTTCTTTCTTTTCCCAAGAGGAGGCATCCAGTTAGAAGGTGGGAGAGGGCGGGGCGGGGGCTTTTGCTGGTTTATTTCATCACACTTTTATTACAGCCCCCTATATCACACATAGCAGCAAGCCGTGCATCTCCAGGGAAAGGCAGGATAGACAAAAGTTTGGCCTCTACAACATGGTGTTTTTTGCGTCCAATATACTCTACACCACAGCTAATAAACATGTGACTTAATGAATCATAAGGTGTTATTTACTTGTTTGTTTCTTTTTTGACCTATTTCCCCGCTTTCTTTATTCTTCGATAGTGGTTAGAATGCAAATATAGTGATTATACACCCTCACCCCCCCTTCCTACATCACACCTTCACCGTCTCTCACTCGAGCGATCCTACAATTCAACGCTATAGCCATCCCCTCTAGCTAAGGTCCGCATGATACACATATAGGAGCCATCTCACATGGCCATACGCCCATCCCATCATTACCCCCACCAGCTTGCCCCTAATACTAGTACCGGCTTGTGATTGCTGTATTACCCGCGCGTACGGCGCCATGTCACAACCCGCATGAACATGTCATGGGTGAGGGCACCGGCATCTTGCCGCATGTCACGGCATCCCGCGTGCCTATCACGGGACTTTTGTTTATCTCTGTCGTACTAGCACTTATCTCCGGTCGCGCGGTACGGTACACCGCCCAGCAGGGTCTTGGACGAGGTGGCCGTCACTTCTGGATTACTTGTGGGCTCGCAGTAATCTTCTAAGTCCTCTACCGCAATCCACCTATCATAGAGGCAAAACCAAGAGTGACGGTTCCTCCATCATGATTGTTGCCCAACCCGAGACACCGCAGCACATTATGCTTGCTGCTTCTATGATAGGCTTATCCCCGTTTCTATTCTCGTTCTTTCCCCTCACTGCTACCTGGGCTTCCGGGGTCTCCCAGAGCGACGGCGGGATGTGGCCCAAGTGGGCAAGGAGGAAGGAAGGGATCCTATGCCGGTAAACTGGTATCAAGTAAGGTCCTCAAGGCCAAAGGTCGAAAACGGCAAACTTGTAGAAATTTTATTTTATTTTCCAGGCCCTCCGTCATCCTTCCGGATGCGAGAGTTTTCAGGAGAGCTCGATGAGCGGGAGTATATATATACTGATGGGATTCCCTTTATTTGTAGGAGGGAGGGTGAGGGCGCGCATGTTAACATTCCCATTCATTTGATTTTTTCCCCAATTTTTTCATGGCGCTAACGTGGAAGGTAGGGTAGCATCGTCATCAGAAACCTGCGCCAACCGACGAGCACTCTTTTGTTCCGTCACCCGCTCATCCCCCACCCCGACCCCGGGGGAGCTAAACTGAGCCGAACGAAACAACCCCATTAGGCGTTTGAGCTATGGGATGGTGGTTGAACTGTACCGAGCTGAGACAGGCAAAACCTCTGCCCTTTCTTCCTCTGAGGGGGTCGGGGTTCTGGAGGGGGGAAAAAAAATCCATCTATTCGTCCATCCATCCATCCCTTCCTTCTCACCTCCCATTCTCACCTTACATCCAATCATGCAAACCACCCACGGGGGAGGGATCAGCCCAAACCCCAAAAATAAGGGAATCGCCTGACCGAAAGGGCGGAATCGAGATTGAGTTTAGTCGGGTTTCTACGGCATGGGAAAAAACCCAAGGGTCTCCATTCCCTGGTCTTATTCCTCTGCCGAGCGGCTCGAGCCGCCCCGCAGAGCCCCCTTCTTGGCATCCCATGATCTCATTCATTGCTTATCAATTAAAGCCGGTACGGTATTTGTCTGAGAGCCCCTCCTCCTCCACTAGCTCCTCCACGTCCTCCCGTTCCTGCTCCCCGCCTTGTCCCTTCTCGCCCCTCTTCACCCCTCCTTTTCTAACGCACAGCGAGGGGTTATGTCACGTTACCCTAACGGCTTTTTGCGTTGTTATGTTTCTTCCCTTCCCTGTTTAGAACCCTAACCTTTTTCCCATTTCCCCCGCTGCGTCCGGGCGCCGATGTTGTAATATGGAGTTTAAGTCAAGAAGGGTAAATTCCGACACGAAACTATTGAATAAGGGTTTGTTAGAGTTCTTAAGTAAAGGACGGTAGAGGGATACGAGAGCTTAACCGGTGCTTCTGTTATCTTCGTAAATCGTTGGAAAAAGGGGAAACCTAGAGGAGGAGGAAGGGAGGGTAAGGCCGTAAGAGATAGGAGGAGGCAGAGAGGAGAGGAAGAGAGAAGTAGAGAGAAAAAGAGTGTGGAAAAAATCAAAGAGAATTGACACCACACGCCAAAGAGAGAAAAAAAAACCTCCCAAGTAAAAATGTCAAGTCACCAAATAACAAAAAGTAAGAAAGAAAAGAAAAGAGGGAAAAAAAAAAGCAGGAAAAAAAAAAAACACAGAACAAGAAACCCTTATCAGGCAACCAATGGGTTCACCCTCACGGGTGAACCCCCTCTTTCAACAAATCCATCAGCAAAAAAGATTTCTCGCAATGTCCAAGAGCGCATCAGGTAGTGCCGGTACGTCCCCGCCAGTTCGGGGGAAGACTGCGAAAATATCCGTCGTCCGCGCTCTAATCGGTCTGAAGAACGAAAAGTACGAATGGAATAAGTTGGTGGTGAGTTTTCCTTCGTGTTCTTTCCTTCCTTCCCTCCACTTGAAGTCGGGGGGAAGTGAATCTTGGAAAACATAGGAGGAGGGAGGGGAAACCAGTTTGAGGGGGTCTTTTTTATTATTATGGAAGTCTTCAAATCCCTTCCTCTCCTTCCTTCTCCCCTTTTTTACGCGGGGGCAATCTTTGCGGCAGAAGCAATCCATGGATGCCGGCTTAGTTCCGCGAAGCTCTCTGCCCCTTCCCCCTTCCCTCAAGGACCCTCCCGGGCCCGAAGATGTTATTACGGAAGGGGGAAAGGGGAGTGAGCGAGGAGGGGAGGAGGGTTTGGAGGAGCTCATGTCGATTGTGCTTCGTTTTGTCTTGAGAAGGGCATTCCGGACTCTCCTCCTATCCCCCCTCTTTCACTTTCGCTTCGGTTCATTCATTTCAATTCCTCCACCCCTAACTTGACCCCCCAACATGGCATGGTGATCGAGGTTCTTACAATGGGGGGATGGGAGCACGACAGACCATCTCGGCCAAAGCTTTTCAGAAGTTCAATCAGGAGAACGGCTTTGCACGCACCCCTACATGGTCAACGCTGTCGTTCGCGCAACAGCAAACCCTGATCGAGTGTGTTAAGGATTATGCAAACCTGACTCCAGGCTGTGTAAAATACTTTGAGGATCACCCGTGGCTACCCGAGTACCTTCTTTACCAGCGAACAAGGAATAAGAACACTGCCCGAAAGAGTATATGCCCTACCCCCACCCCCTAGCCCCATCTTGAACACCAGACTAACACCTTAGAACAGAAGATCAGGGGCCGGGCTCGAGTGCCGGGGAAGCCGAAGAAGACGAAGAGGAGGAACCGGAGGATGGAAACGGAAGTGCGAAGGAGGACCAGGGCCCGGACGATGCGCCTGGACCAGCCGATAATCAGGATACTCTGAGTGTGTTTTACCCACTTATTCCCCCCCGCAATTCCGATCCCCCATCTAACTGATTCAATCTGAACTTCCTTGTTTCCTCCTCGTCAAAACTCCCATCTAACTAAACCCACTCGCTTTTCTCTTCACAGGGATCGATTACGTACTCAACTAGAATGGATCACCCCGCCACCCTCTTCCCAGAGCGGCGAAATGTGTTTTTTTATTATTAAATGGGATTCTCCGGTGGCCAGCGCTTTTTTTTTCTTTCTGCTCTTTTATTTCCCCTTCCTCGTCATTTCTTTTTCGGCATGGGGAAGAAGCTCAAGTCAGTGATCGCTGTTGTCGTCCCTTCTTATTTGTTTCCGCATTTTATTCCTCTGAGCCCCCGAAAGGTACGGATCGGATTGCTACATGGTGTCAACTCATTGACCTTTTTTTTTCCGCATCTGGTCGAATTCCCGATATAGTTGTTGCCCTTTCCCTTTCTTTCAATCATCACATCACCACATCTCCTGCAACAAAGGGATTCCTTGAAAAAAAGAGAGAGAGGAGGACAAGAGAGGGATAGAGAATGAGAGGGAAGACTGCCAACCGTCAGTGAGATACCGGACGGAATATACCAAACCCTTTTCCCTATAGTTTCCCTTGAGATAGCACTGGAGGGTTGATGAGGCAAAAAAACAACAGACCCCGAAAGTGTCGGTTTGACGCTTCTGGTAAGTGAGAAACGCGACAGCATCCCTTCGATCCGCTCTGCCGAAGCTACACGTGTACAGCTCCCAGGAACAACATGCCTGCATCCAACGGGCAGGGGAGCAAGGGTAAGCAAAAACGTGGAGGCGTACAGTAATACCGGTACTTTCAATGTAAAAGAAACCTTGATCTCCCCTCCAACCGCCCCAAAACCCACGATTCTGGCCCATGCACCCGAGTGACTTTCCATGAACCAATCCATCATTGTTAGCCAAAAGGGTAAAGTTCCAAGAGTTTTGCAGAAGGGCCGTTTGGCCTGCAGGAAGACTCCAGTACCGATTGTAAGAGTTTAGTGGTCGAGTATGACGAGCGTTCCTGTGGGGAAAAGGAAGCTCGGGGGAGTAGCGCCATGGAGCGAACATATGATAGCAAGGCTGTTGAGTGATAGAACATAGCAGCAGACCAGGGAGAGAGTACATACTCTAGGAGGGAAGAGAAAAAAGGGGGGGCGGGCCTGGTTTTTCTCTCTTCTTCTTCTTTTTATGCCCGCGCTTAAAATTTACTAAAGGGTAATAGGAACATAACATTAGGAGACGAAAACGAAGTAAGACACACAAGGCACTCGTAGAATAAAATCAGGGCTTTTTTTTGCATGTTTTCCAATTACGTACCTCCGACGCGGTGAACGACTGCTGTACTTGAGCGTATTAGTCTTGTATTGCTGTACAAGCACCGTAGTAAAGGAAGGAGATTAACTCACCGCCTTTTATCTAAGCAAACAAGCAGCCAGTATCACTTTGAGAGGTAAAATAACGGAATTCAGTGCAGTGGAAAATTGCGTAGTCCGCAGTCACTTTGCCACGGAATCAGCATGTTCTCGTAGACGAGCCACTCAGCCGCAGGTCCGGGAAGTACCGGCAGAAAAGTGACTGCTGATTGCGTGATTCTTGGCCGCTCTGGATTTCGCTGTTTCACTTCATAAAATTTCAGCCTCGCTCGCGCCCCGTGATGGGGTAAAGGGCCTTTTCTTTTCTTTTTCCCTTTTCACTTGGTTCTGCTGTTGAGGTGGGAAGCAACAAAGGCGCCCCTTTTCACTTATCGCGGTGCGGGGGACAGGCATTATGGGGGTAAGGCTTTGATTTCCTAGGATACAGCAGGGGGGCCTCCCTTGGAGGAAGTACGGATAGTGCCCTGTCGTCGTACATAAGACGATGGAGCTTATTGAATGGGACCAGGCTGGGAGCGCAAGGGTGTTTGTATTCGTACCGGTGCTGTGAGTGTGGTATGGTGCGGTGTGGTACCTGGATGGCGAATGTAGCCTCAGTTGATTGATACATGGTTGTAGATTTCCCAAAGGCGGTGAAAGGGAGCCCAACGTTCCCGGGGATATATATATATGTATATATTTCTGGAGGTTGATTGCAGAATAGCGGCCGTGTTGCGCTGAAAGGTTTGCTCTGGAGAATGATATACTGCGAATTATCGTCTTAGTTAAACAAGGAATTCTGAGGGGAGGAAACAAAGGGGACTCCTTAAGTACTCGAGTACCGGTGCCTGATGTGCGGCGTAGCACCAGTATGTATAGTATTTACAGTACCGAAGAAACCTTCGTAGTGCAAAGAACTTTTGTGCGCCGGGTGAACAAATAGATAAGCGATACCAAGTACCCGATAATTTCTCTGTAGCGTGATCCTGTCCCACCCCTGATAAATGGTGTACGGGTATGATACCATGATATACCAGTACCGGTGCTCGCGTGGCCGAGTTGAAGTGGACATCAGGAGCAGATGTTTCTCGGTTGGCCAATCAAATAACGGAGTTCTCAATACTTTTGGTCTGTGGCTGGCTTATAAATCTTGGGTCGCCACAGTCTCCTGCTTCAGCCCTGCTGGGCGAGTACCGGTACCGTACTGGTAGGCGAAGATCGGTCTAGTTTACCGGGTGACAAGAAATGAGCGTCACTGGATCTCTCATTTAGTAGCCCCGCATTCGCTTTCCAGTGGAGTGATTGGCTCTTTAGCGACGCTGACTCACAAGCCACGGAGGTGATTGGAGGGGCTCTCAACCCGATCCAAATGAAGTCCGTCTCGGCAATGCCCCCCCAAAACGTAACTTTGGTGGCTTGAGTGAAATCGGTACTGTGAAAATTCTTGAAATCTACCATCTCCTTGAGCCCTGCAATCTCAGGACTCAGGGGTGAGAGCCCCAGAGAAGGAATGGCCTTTTCCCGGCGCAGTATAAGGACAGCTCAGAGATGCGTTGGATCTCATGAACAGGTGCTCGCGATTGTGTTGACCCATCAAACTGAACATATACTCGAGTACCAGTAGCCGGCGGGCAAACTGGTTTCTCCTAGTGGTCTGATGGTTAGTTTCGGGGTTTTTTAGGGCACGGTATGAGTGTCTGGGGAGATGTTTTTCGTACGGGCCGGGGATTGTCTCGCGGGTTAACCTTCCGCTGGGCACTTGCGTACCGTAGTCTGTGTACTCCCACCAGGTACCGCACTTCACAGTACAGCACTCTATTCGCCAAAATATGAGGTCTGTCCCCAATCTTTACCTAATCCCAATCAACCCCTGCACCACTCCAGCCCTTGCTGGAAGGGATTGCATTCACTGCTCATTGCCTCCTAGCGCTATTGGTACTGGAGACACTGATTTTGAGGGATATTTGGTTATGAGTGGTGAACGTCATAAAAAATCTCCCGTTGCTGAGCGTGCCAGATGAGAGCGATTACCGCGTTGCCACTGGCGGCTATGCTTCGGGGGCTAGGCTCCGGACCACTGGTAACGGGCACGAGTCCTTGAATGGCGGTCTCGTAGAGCCTAGTGGTGAGGGATGGCTCTAGATACTTATAGAAGAGTTTATCACCCGCCTCAACTGTCAAATCCTCTTGCCATCGCTTACCACGGGTATATTCCATACTTTGAACTCTGCAGTTTAAGTTAAGCGTTGGTTGGGTCCTTACAGTAGAGGCGGAAGCAACCGGCGCCAGTATTTTGGACTAAAATTGGTCGCGTGCTCAGTTTCCCAAAACGGGTTCTTGGGTTTGGGGTACCGTCCCGGTGCGTAGAGCGTGGCACAAAGCCCACAATCTTCTGGTTTAGCCTGCCTTACCTGGTTCTGATATTTCTGTCGTTAGTCGTTGGGCCATTTAAGCCTGGCTTTCGCCCGGATTTCCCGCCGGAAAAGTTTTCTTTCACATCCTTTCTCACTCTAGTACAAAAACTGTCACAAACAAAATGAAGTTTGCCCATTCCTTCTCGCGGGTTCTCCAGGAAGAAGACTTCCCCGCCGATTGGCAGGAGGCTGCGATAAGGTATCGTGAGCTGAAGAAGTGTATTAGGAAAGTACAATCAGAGTTGTTGGATTTGGGACTCACAGTGGAAGTGTTAAAGAGGCTGGTAGAAGAAGCGGAGGGTCCGATTTTTAGATATATGTTTGATGGTTTGCCCTCCCTTTCCACTTCTGGTTTTGGGGGAAGGTCGGCTGATTAGGGGTTATATAGGTACGGTGCATAGTTTTCAGCCAAAGTTAGTGTTGACTATTGATGCCATCAACGGAATTCCGCTCGATTTGAATCTTTCACAGGACACTCGGCGGTCATTGGAGAACCTAGTTAGGAAAGAGTTGGGGAGCGGAAAAATAGAGACGGAGAACCTTGCTCTAAAAGCTGGTGCGGAGATCTGCAAAAGGTATGTTAGCTAGTCTTTTTAAGTAAAACAGGGTCTCACCTTGAGGTACAAAGCATTCGGACGGTTGAGATATCCCTCAATTCGGATTCCGAGTTCTTCCATCTCCTAACCTCCGAAATAATTTCGCTGGAGGCACTTCAATCCAGATCTGAATCCGAGATTCGCTCTCACGTCCTGCAGCTCGGGCAGTCTATCACCGGTGTCGCTGCACCAAACTCTCGAAACAATAAATCAGATCTCTACCCATGGCGCGAGATCTTTAGGATATACCTAGAGTCTGGGATATTCTTTTCGAATCTCGAGAGCGAATCGCATCAGGAGAGGACAGTAGAAAAAGCAGCCGAGCGGCTGACCTTTTTTGCGGACGAGATCCGGCGATTGGGGATCCAGACCAAGTTTAAGAATCCTTATAGCCCTTCTCTATTTAAAATGTTTTTGAGCGTGAACATGGACGTTCTTCGGGTTATGCGGTTCCACGACATCAACAAGACTGCCATGACCAAGATTTTGAAAAGTACTGTCTTCTAGACCCTCATAGGCTGCTCGTAGCTAATCCTCCGTGGATAGAATTCGATAAACGCACAGCCCTTGGTGTCCGCCAAACATTCCCAGCATTCTTAACCCCAGCTGGCCCATTAACATCTCACCTTTCTAGAGCCATCTGTCATACGCTCTGCACATCTCTCCTCAATGTGATCCCACAATTAGACGACTATCTTTGCCCGATATGTTCTAGCATATCAGTCAAACCTGTCCGTCTCTCTTGCAACCACATATTTTGTGTGCGTTGTCTTGTTAAACTTCAGAGAGCGAACAAAGATTCCTGCCCAATGTGCAGGAGGGATTGTGTGCTGAGTGCTAATTCTGGGAATTTGGACATTGGGTTATATAATTTCTTGAAAGAGTATTTCCCCAAGGAGGCTAAGATCAAGCAAGCTGAGAATGAGCGCGAGGTCGCGATTGAGCATTGGAAGAATATTCATAACGAGTCCTGCGTTATTTCGTGAATGAGGGTTCTTCCTCTTTTTCTTCTGTTTTTATCTCTCTTTTCTGGCACTTGGCCAAGGTTTTATTTCTAGTTTTTCTTCTTCTCTGTTGGACACGTAAACGCTTCATTAGGAACGAGGAGACCAGGTTGGTCTAACGGGTAGCGGTTTTCTTGGATTGGGTTGGCTTGAGGTGAGAAATTTCCTCCTGCTGATGACTCACTTGTTATAGGAATGAATGGCAGGGCGGAATGGGGAAGGGGCACCAACTTGGAAGGAGGGAAGGTGATATTAGAGGGGTCTTAAGTTAATATCTATTAATGTATTTATTATTTTCCATAGATATGTTCTGGTGCATTGTTGGTGTGAACCCCTGAAAAGTTTGGGGTTTATAAGGCAGCTCTTACAACCTTACGCTCCATGTGGTTGTCCTGTCAGTTGATGTTTGTTAATGGAAGGAATAGAGACGGTAGAAGGAGGTGTTGGAAGTCTTGAATACTACCTGATTTGGGATAAGCTGTATGAGTGCGCACAGACGCTATCTAGGGTAGTGTATACTAATCACGGGCGGTGGGTGCAACGCCTTGAAGGCCTGGGGCTCCATGGAGACGACCCAGACTAAACAGGACCACTTTCGCGGTCCATCCTATCCCGGATATCTAGGGGCAATCATCCTCTACTAAGAGAAAGTTCCTTGAGTAGCAATACCATATTTAGAGGAGCACCACAGGACTGCGAGGGATTGTTAGAGGCTGCAAAGAGTTGTCTGAGTCCCGGGAGTTCCATTAGAAATTGCTACAATCTCTAGCGAACTTAGGGATCTGGGGCAGGGCGGCTACTGGGAGCTACTGAGTTTAGCCTATTTTCCTTGGTCTCACAAGGGTCGTACAGTATTAAGGGACATCGAAACCACCTAAGCTATTGTAGGGTCCTTAGTTTCCTTGATCCAACTGCTTAGCGCTTTTGGCAGACTTTCATTAGGATGGGTAGACTTTCTTGTTGCTGGCACTGGATCCGTATGGAGGTGAACTGATCGTTTCGACTTGCTCGCGTGTCTCTCGAATGCATGGGATCCACGGACCGATGTTAGATCGATCTTAGGGCGAATCGATGAATTGAAGAATATATATTGGAGTGAGCGGGTTTTCTAATGATTCCAAGATCGCAGAGTCTCACCTTCTTGCTGGTGGAAGCCTCGGTTGGATGTCTGGAGAAAGCCAGTCAGCTTCGGGGCTCGGAGTCTTCCCTTCAGTAGGCATACAACGCCGGCCCCCATCGATATGTTGAGGATTGTTATCCGCTCCTTCACCAAGGTGGATTGAATGGATATAGGGATGGCGGTGGTAATTCGGCTTAGAGCACTTGGATTCGCCAGCCTATTTTGGGGCGGCCAAGGTGGGATTGTGGATTGCCGTTTTTTTATAGATCAATATATGGAACTAGTAAGCATTGGAGTGCAAGATTCGTGTCTTCGAATACTGGTTTACTACAATGATGTTTTTAACACTATCTAATCTAACCTCTATGGTGGGTCTTCCATGTGTGTCCAACCCCCAGGTGAGCTCTAGTTATTCTATGGAATGGTTGCGTTTGAGAATACTTTGGCTCTGATTGCCCTTCATCCTTGGGAGAGAATCGATCTACCACAGTGTGCGGACATAATAGTGGCACATGATTTCCTTTGGTCTTGATATCAAATGAACGCCAGTAAATCAATGCCGTGTTCTGCTAGATGAATGTCCCCCCCCTAATTCCGATACTTGAACCATATCAGCACATTTTACAAACAGATCCCTGGCACCAGGACTTATATTGTCGAGTTTTGTCAACATATTCCGTGTTGGATTGACATAATCTCGTCTAGATCGAGAATAATATACCCACCAGGCCCCACACATGACCTCAAGTTTGGTAAGAGCAGTGCCAACTATAATCCCTCCCTTCACACTTGCTTAGTATAAATTTCGTCAGACAACAGGAACGGTTGCCTTACGGGTTTTCTGCGCGACGTAGCTTACTGTATCTACAAGGTGTGGTTTTTTGGCAGCCAGGTTTTGGAAAATAACCAGTTATGGCCCCTCAAAAATGGGTTGACTAATTATGTGTGTGAGTGAGCTTGGGGGCATGCTGTTGGCCAATTTTTAGAACTTGGTTGTCAAACAAATTCTATAGATAAGCTATGAGCACTCTACATGGCGGCAGACAGCTCATTGACTGTGTATTCGAGTAGAGTGAGACTGCCTCAATACAAGTATTATACCTTGGTTGGACCTAGAGTCTGTATTTTTGTGTAGCCACACATCGAAGGGTAGAGAAAAAAATCAGTCATCTACTGTCGATCTCGTGATCTCATTTAGTTAGGGAAGTGAGTAGAATATATGGCTTATCTTGCTCTGAAAGGGTGATTAGATCAATTCGTGATTAGATGGGGTGGAGACTTAAACGATACGGAGCCATGACTATCATTATAAGAATATTATATAATATTATATGTATATTTGCGGGATGTAGGGATACATCTGCAGCAGCCAATCCAAGTATAATACTCTTGTTAATTAAGGCTTGAGAACATTGCTGTAACTACTCTTAGGAGTTTATTGTTGCGCGTATGTGGACCATTACGCACTAGAGTGGGCTATCTTTGAAACCATTTTCTTTATATATGCTTTCTTTCCCACCTTTCCTTGCTGACTTTGCTCTTTACTTTTCGTACCCCTCTTATTAGGCTCAACTCTATAACTTACTTTGTATATCGCGCTTACTGCAGTCGACATTTATACTTCTCAATTCACTTTTCTCTCTCTGAAGCCTTCGTTCTGGTCACTGCCTCTCCTCACAAGATTTCTGCATTAAATTTTGTTCCTCGTTTATCTGCGAGTGATAATTTGTGACGCTGTTTCTTCTCTGGGGTTGGATAAAGGGGTTCTATTCAGAAAAAAAAACCCCCCCCCGCAAGGAAAACTAGGGGTAATCCATTATGTTTGATTCAAAATTCAAGAGAGTCCGAGATTCTTGTAGTATTTTAGCCCTTGAAACAACCTTTCTATGTGGCACTCGATCAAGTACATACTTGATTCCGGGTTCTTTCAAGCTGAAAAGAATCCCACGACTTCCAAAAATCTGTAGCTATTAAAGCCACCAACCCCTCACAGCGAAACAGCTCAATATTTAGGTTACTCTTTTCTATTGAATCACTGGAGTTTAAGACCCCCCCCAAAAAACGTTAGTGATGTCCATTGAATACATCGCACTCGAAGTCATGGAAGAGATAGCCGCTGTCTTCCTTGGAATGGAAATATTCGGGACTGGAGGGATCGGAGCGCCACGGCAAGCACTAAGGGCCTCTTCCGGCCTAATGTCCACATTGGGGGGCCTATCCCCACCAGAGTCTCCTCCTCCTCTCAACCCCATCAAGGGGGTGGACGAAGCACTGGAATGCAAGATCTGTTTCGGCAACGAGATCAACATCCGGTTCAAGGAGTGCACTCATGGAGCGTGCTCTACTTGCACCCTGGGGATTTGGAGAGCCAAGGCTGAAAGGCATAACCCTCTGCCTTCCTGGTTTCCTTGTCACCTTTGCCGCGCCGAGGTTAATCGCTTGGGGACCTTAACCCATGTTAGTGGCGATGAGAATGGTGATGCTGGTAGTGTGAGTTTGGATTCCGGGGAAAAGGTTACCATGTCAAATGTGATCTTTAGAGTTTCCGAATGGGTGGATATTGGGGAGTGGATTAAGGATCTGTCTGAAGAGTGGGGCGAATATGTTAGGAAGGCTAATGAGGAGCTCGGAAATACCCAGCAGAGCCTGGAGGGCGGTGAATAGGTACAGTCTTCTGGGAAAAAGAAGAAAATAAACAAACTGGGATGAGTTGGGTCGTTGAATGGGTGTAGGTAGGCTCTTTAGTTCGCTTAATTGTCGATTTTCAATTTCCCCTCCTTTTTGACCCCAGGGGTGGAGGGCGAGCGAAGTGGGGTTGGTGTACGAGTACAGTATCAATATGCAGTTGGTATGGGACTGCAGTAGGTTCCGAATTCTGTGAGGCTGGCATAAGTTGAGAGTAACACAATCCCCTTCCTACCGGTAACTTTCTCCTTTAATGTTGCCCCTTCCGATCTTTTCCGTTCCCAGTTCGAGCTATTATGGTAGAAAGTCTATGGCTTCGCCGCGATTTCGCAGAAACATGTGGAACTGGAGCTAGCTGGCTATTGGGTACTCATCAAGATACCCGAACCCCGGTGGAATCAAAAGTGTAGAATAACTACGATAAGAGGACAGGGGAGTGTTGCACTCCCATTGTAAGCCTCACGAAGTATACTCGAGTACCGTAAAATCTCGAATAATTGAACAATGTGCTATGAAGTCAAAATAAGGTGTGAAACCGGAAAGGACGGAAATTAGTGTATGAGTAACGATTTTTAAACAAAAAAAAGAAAAAGTATGAGAAGTAATCAACGGATA